>Ga0207800_1000106_pt1 | contig 31171 bp, 26 predicted proteins | sample LuqExpMetageno11_FD_187769 | JGI IMG/M metagenome (GOLD analysis project Ga0207800, IMG submission 187769) | Tropical forest soil microbial communities from Luquillo Experimental Forest, Puerto Rico - Sample 11 (SPAdes) | ecosystem: Environmental > Terrestrial > Soil > Tropical forest ... | reverse complement strand
CGTACCGGCAATGGAAGAGCTCCGCGAGGTGTCAGACGACATTGAGGCGTTGGTGGGAGAGAAGTACTGGCCTTATCCCACATACGGAAAACTGCTTTTCAGTGTTTGACGCATAACCGGTGTTGACAAAGAACGTTTTTTGGTTATAATAAATTTAATATCATAAGAAAGACTGTGAAGGGAAGAGTAATCAATGTCCTGTGGCCCAGAGAGCCGGGGTTGGGTGTAAGCCCGGTACGGGGACTTTGAATGAAGAACGTCCCGGAGTCGCTGACCGAAAGTTATACGAGTAGGCTCAGCAGTGAGCGGAACTTTAAACCGCAAACCATAGTGTTAATGAGTGGGCTTGTCTTGAGCCTATTTGGGTGGTACCGCGGAAGCAGAGCCTTTCGTCCCAATAGAAGGGATGATGGGCTCTTTTTATATCATCTCCCAATTGACAATAATAATCATGAGCGGAGGAGTGTTATGAAAAGAACAGATTACTGCGGCGCATTCAGAGAAAATGACATAGGCCGGTCCGTGACCGCCATGGGCTGGGTCCAGACCAAGCGCGACATGGGCGGCGTCATCTTTATAGATCTGCGCGACCGCGAAGGCATCCTGCAGGTCGTGTTCAATGCACAGGACCTGTCTTCGGAGGATTTTGCAGCAGCAGAGCGTCTTCGCAATGAAACCGTCATCTCCGTAAGTGGAGATATCCGCCTGCGTGATGAGGAAACCCTCAATACCAAGCTTGAAACAGGAACGATTGAACTGGCAGCCCGCCGGATCAGCATTATATCCGAATCAGATCCGATCCCCTTTTCGATAGAGGAAGGCGGCAAAGTCCGCGAGGATCTGCGCCTGAAATACCGCTATCTGGATATCCGCCGGCCGGAATTGCTCGATAATCTGCGTTACCGTCATCTTGTATCACGTATCGTTCATGAATACCTGGACAACGACGGCTTCATCGAGGTGGAAACGCCGATCTTGACCAAGAGCACTCCGGAAGGAGCCAGAGATTACCTTGTGCCCAGTCGCATCCATCAGGGAACGTTTTATGCGCTGCCCCAATCTCCGCAGATTTTCAAACAGCTTTTGATGGTTGGCGGGATAGACAAGTATTATCAATTCGCGCGCTGTTTCCGCGATGAAGATCTGCGTGCGGACCGCCAGCCCGAATTTACCCAGGTGGATATGGAAATGTCCTTTATTGATCAGGAGGATATCCTACAGCATCTGGAAAAGCTTTTCAAATACATCTTTAAAACCCTCAAGGGGATCGACTTTGCTGAACCCTTCCCCCGGCTGACATGGCAGGAAGCCATGGACCGTTACGGCAGCGACAAACCCGATCTGCGCTTCGGTCTGCCGATAATCGATCTGACAGGCATGATGCGCCGCTGCAGCTTCTCCGTTTTCCGTGATACTGTTGACCGCGGAGGAATGGTCCGGGCCATTAATGTAAAAGGTCATGCCGATTTTGCACGCAGCACTATAGAGGATTTGACACAGAAGGCTGTTTCCTTCGGAGCAAAGGGCATGGCATGGATCGCAGTCAAAGAAAACGGTGAGCTTTATTCAGTGCTGACAAAATACTTTACAGAGGCCGAAATGGATGAGCTTCTCCGGACTGTAGACGGAAAGCCCGGCGATTTCATCCTTTTCTGTGCCGACAAATTCAGCACCGTATGCCGCACCCTTGGCGGACTGAGGTCATATCTGGCCGATTTGCTCGAGCTTCGCAAAAAGGATGATTACAAATTCCTGCTGGTCACCGACTTCCCCGAGTTTGAATACTCGGAAGAGGAAAAACGCTACATTGCGACCCACCATCCCTTTACGATGCCTTATCCTGAAGATTTGCAATACATGACGAGCGATCCGGCAAAAGTACGGTCGCAGGCTTATGACGTGGTGCTCAACGGTATCGAACTCGGAAGCGGCAGTATAAGGATCCATAGAAGGGATATACAGCAGAAAATGTTCGAGGCGCTCGGGTTTACTCTCGAAGAGACCAGAAAGCGCTTCGGCTTTATGATCGATGCGTTCAGATACGGGACGCCGCCGCACGGAGGCTTCGCATTCGGGCTGGACCGTCTGGTCATGCTGATGACCGATGCGGAATCCCTGCGCGATATAATCGCCTTCCCCAAGATCAAGGACGCCTCCTGCCCCATGACCGACGCACCCGGCACGGTAGATCCGGCGCAGCTCGAATTATTAGGTCTGAATATGGTGCAGAACGATGCCGGTTCGGTAAAAGCTTCAAGGCATAAGCCGGTACCCACCATCAACGTGGATAATGTGGCGACCTTGGCAAAACTCAACCTTACCGATGAGGAAAAATCGGTCATGGAAAGTGAAATGCAGGATATAATTGCCTTTGCAAACCAGTTGGACCGGATAGACACAGCCGGTGTCCCGGTAACTGCCCATATAATACCGATCGAAAATGTTTTCCGTCAGGATGTGCCTAACACTTTATTCAAGCGTGAACAACTCCTGGAAAACACACCGCAGAAACAGGACGGATTCATTTTCGTACCTCAGGTCGTCGAATAGAAAAGGAGGAGATGTAAATGACCGATAAAATCACCGGGTTAACGGTTTCACAGATATCACGATTATTGAATAAAAAGTCGCTTTCCTCCGCTGAGGTCGTCGAAGCCTACCTCGAGGAAATTTCATCAAAGGAGCCCGAAATACAGGCTTATATAACCGTTACCTCCGAGGCTGCCCGCAAACAGGCTTCACGGGTAGACAGACTGCGCGCCGGAGGAGTGGAATTGCCTCCGCTGGCCGGTATCCCGGCAGGGATCAAGGATAATATATGCACAAGGGGCATCAATACCACCTGTGCATCAAAAATGCTCGAAAACTTCGTACCTCCTTATGACGCCACCGTAATGGAAAAACTGGAGGCAAACCATGTAGTCGTCATGGGCAAGTTGAACATGGACGAGTTTGCCATGGGCTCCTCCACAGAGAATTCACATTTCAAAAAAACCCGTAATCCAAGGAATACGGCCTGTGTCCCGGGCGGCAGCTCAGGAGGCTCAGCGGCGGCCGTAGCTGCTGACGAGGCCGCTTTTGCCCTGGGTTCCGATACGGGAGGTTCCATCCGCCAGCCTGCCTCGTTCTGCGGAGTGGTCGGGATGAAACCGACTTACGGCACCGTTTCCCGATATGGATTGATCGCTTTCGCCTCCTCCCTCGATCAGATTGGACCGCTCACCAAAGACGTGCGCGATTCCGCACTGGTGCTGGAAGCCATTACAGGCCAGGATCACCGCGATTCGACTTCGGTGGCCCACCCGACGAGCGACTTTACCACAGGCATTGAAAAAGGCGTAGAGGGCTTTCGCGTAGCGCTGCCTAAAGAATACTTCTCCGAAGGGCTCTCCCCCGATATTAAAAAAGCCGTTCTGAATGCCGCAAGGCAGTATGAAAAGCTGGGAGCTCGCGTCGACGAGGTCTCGCTGCCCAGTCTTGAGTACGCGCTGCCGGCTTATTACGTCATATCAAGCGCGGAAGCATCGTCCAACCTTGCCCGTTTTGACGGCGTGAAGTACGGGTACCGTGCTGAAGGCTACGAGGATATCGATGAGCTCTACAGGATGACCCGCAGCGAAGGTTTCGGCAGGGAAGTTAAACGGCGCATCATGCTTGGGAGCTTCGTGCTAAGCGCAGGCTATTACGACGCATACTATAAAAAGGCGCTGCAGGTACGTACATTGATAGTGAACGACCTGAATGCGGTCTTTGACAAATACGACTTCATTCTTTCACCCGTTTCCCCTACCACGGCATACAAGTTGGGAGAAAAAACAGGAAATCCGCTTGAAATGTATCTTGGCGACATATTTACTGTCCCGATAAATATTGCCGGAGTTCCATCACTGTCCATACCGTGCGGCGAGGATCCAGAAGGTCTTCCCATCGGCATGCAGCTCATCGGGAAGGCTTTCAGTGAAGCGGCTCTGTACCGTGCAGCCTATGCATTTGAACAGAGCATGAAGGGAAGATGTTTAGCGCCTGAGGCGCGGATCACCTCTAAAACATCTAAGGGAGGAAGATCATAATGGCAGCATCGATCAGCAATTATGAAATGGTCATCGGCCTTGAAGTACATGTAGAGCTTAAAACAGCCACGAAGATTTTTTGCAGTTGTCCTACCATCTACGGAGCAGAGCCCAACACGCAGTGCTGCCCGGTGTGCATGGGCATGCCCGGCACCCTTCCGGTACTGAATGGGCAGGTAGTCAATTATGCCGTAATGGCAGGTATTGCTACACACTGTCAGATCGCGCGATTTTCAAAGGAAGACCGCAAAAACTACTTTTATCCCGATCTGCCGAAAGCGTACCAGATATCGCAGTATGATCTTCCTCTGTGTCAGAATGGTTATATCGACATCGAAACCGAGAACAACACAAATAAGCGTATCGGGATCACGCGCATTCATATAGAGGAGGACGCAGGCAAACTTGTGCATTCCGACGGCAAGGGTACCTTTATAGACTGCAACCGCTGCGGCGTTCCTCTGATAGAGATCGTTTCCGAACCGGACATACGCTCGGCCGAGGAGGCCAGGGCATATCTTCAGAAACTGCGCGCCATCATACTATATACGGGCATTTCGGACTGCAAGATGAATGAAGGCTCCATGCGGTGCGATGTAAACCTCTCGGTGCGCAAAAAGGGCGAAAAAGCCTTTGGGACCCGAACTGAAATGAAAAACCTCAACAGCTTCCAGTTCATCACAAAGGCAATAGAATATGAATTCCAGCGCCAGGTGGAGGCTGTGGAATCAGGCGAGCCCATTGTACAGGAGACTCGGCGTTTCGACCAGAGCACGGGTAAAACCTTTTCCATGCGTCGGAAAGAGGATGCAAACGACTACCGTTATTTCCCCGATCCGGACCTGGCTCTGATCCGTATTTCGGACGAAATGCTGCAGGGCCTGAACGCCCGGATCCCTGTGCTTCCCGACCAGCGCAAGCGCGAATACATGGAGCGCTACGGGCTTACCTCCTATGCGGCAGAACAGCTAACGAGCCGGAAGGAAATCGCCGATTATTTTGAGTCGGCAGTAAGGAACACCACTCGCCCAATGCTGGCGGCAAGCCTGATCCAGACAGAAGTCATGCGTCTGTTGGCACAGGACGAGGTAAACATACCCATATCTTCCGATAATTTTGCCAAACTGGCGCAAATGGCCGGAGAAGGGAAAATAAACAGCAGCACATGCAAAAAGGTTCTGAATATGCTTTGGGAAAAGGACGAGGATCCTGTGGAGCTCATACGCAGAGAAGGACTGGAGCAGATCAATGACAGGGAAGTACTCCGGGAATTCGCCGTGCAGGTAGTGGCCGAACAGCCGAAGCTGGTTACCGATTATAAAAAAGGCAAAACAGCCGTCATACAGGCAATGGTCGGACAGGTTATGAAAAAGACCTCCGGCAAAGGCAATCCTATCATCATACAGGAGATCCTGGCAGAGCTGCTGCAGTAGCGTTTAAAGAAAATAGAACTTCGGACAGACTCCGGAGTTCTATTTTTATGCCTACTTGCCTAATATCTAATAATCCGTAATTAATTACCAGAAATTATATTCCAGTTCACCGTTTCCGTTTCACCCTGCCCAACAGTCACTTCCCTGACGGCCGCTTCAGTATCACAACTTCGTAAGGCTTCAGCGTAACCAGCCCCGACAGGCTTTTACCGGATAAAAGCTCCTCCGTCTTATTTCTGCCTATATCCATGGAATTAGGCTCTTCAGAGAAATTCATCAGGAACGCATACTCATTTTCACCGTCGGTCCTCATCTGAGCCGTTACTCCGACAGGCAGCTCCGTGTCGAGGACGCGTTTGATGCGAAGCTGGTTTATCAGTGAGGAATAAAAGCCCTGCAGGAAGCTATCGTCAAACCTTGACGCCATATAATATGCCTTGCCTTTACCGAACGAATTTACGGTCAACGCAGGTCTGCCCGCATAAAAGTCCTCCTTATAGGTGCCCAGGGTCTGTGCTGTTTCAGTGTGTATCAGTTCACAGAAATCTACCGCTTTATAGTCGCCCTGCAGTCCCGGGAAATCCCCTTCCATTATCCTTACCGCATTGCTTTCGCCATCATACAGGCTGTCGATCTCTTCCGCCCAAATACCTGTGACCTTGCGCAGCGGGCCCGGGAATCCCCCCAGGAAACACAGGTCGTTTTCGTCGACATAACCTGATGCATATGTCGTAACAAAAGTCCCTCCATCCCTGACGAAGGCTTCAATCCTCTCGCCCACTCCAGGCCTTACCATGTACAGCATGGGCGCCACTACCAGTTTATACCGTGACAGATCGCAGTCCATATTTATGATATCGACCGGTACGCCCTTGTCCCAGAATGCCCTGTAATGGTTTTTGCAGGTCGCCTCGTAATTTCTTCTGTCCTGTGAAAAGCCCTGTGCGTCTTCCAGCGCCCATCTGTTTTGCCAATCAAAGATTATTGCCACCTCAGGATGTACAGTCGTGCCGATTATACCGTCAAGCTTCTTTAAAGCTTCCCCTACTTCGGTGACATCGCCGAATACCCGTGTATGTTCATGTCCGCAGTGGTCAACGACCGCTCCGTGTAGCTTTTCCGAAGCGCCGCGGCTCTTTCTCCACTGGAAATACTGTACCGTATCCGAACCGTGCGCAACTGCCTGTAATGAAGAAAGCATATGCATACCAGGCCTTTTGAGCTTGTTGACAGGTTTCCAGTTGACGAGGCTCGGAGTGCTTTCCATCAGCATGAACGGCTTCCCGCCTTTCAGCGAACGGTTCAGGTCATGTACAAAAGAAATATCGGAAGCCAATTCCCAGGTTTTCTGGTAATCGCTATGCCACTCGGGATAGTTGTCCCAGGATACCACGTCAAGCTCCTCTGCAAATTTCCAGTAATCGAGGCCCGGATATGTGCCCATAAGGTTTGTCGTCACCGGTATACCGGGTGTGAACTCCTTCAGCGGCCTGATTTCGTTCAGGAAGAAATCGATGGTCTGGTCGGTCACAAAACGTTTCCAGTCCAGGTTATGGCCGTGTACGATATTCTCTCCATGGGGTGCAGGCGATTCTATCTGCGACCAGTCGGTGAAGCGATGGCTCCAGAAGCCCGTCCACCAGGCGTGGTTCAGCTCGTTCAAATCGTTATGGTATTTTCTGCGCAGCCAGTTTCTGAAAGCCTCCTGGCAAAGCTCACAATGGCATTCGCCCCCGTATTCGTTCGAAATATGCCATACCAGCAGAGCCGGGTGATCCTTATACCTTTCGGCGAGCTTCCGGTTTATGATCCCCGTCTTTTCGCGGTAGACAGGCGATGTAAAGCAGTGATTGTGGCGCTGCCCGTGCAGGTTCCTTCGCCTGTCGGCCTGTACCCTCAGCACCTCGGGGTATTTCTGCGACATCCACGCAGGCCTCGCGCCGGTCGGTGTGGCAAGTACGGCGTAAGCGCCGTTATCAGCCAGCTTGTCCATTATAGTGTCAAGCCAGCCGAATTCAAATCTGCCCTCCTCTGGTTCAAGGCTTGACCACGAAAAAATACCCAAAGTCATTTCGTTACATTTCGCGAGCTTCATCAGCCGCATATCTTCATCCCATATCGCGGGAGTTTCGCTCCACTGATCCGGGTTATAGTCTGCGCCGTGGAGAAAAACACCGCACTTTTTGCTGATCGGTCCATATCTGTCTGTCATCGTTACTGCCTCCCTGTTCCGCATTATCAACGTAGATTTTATCCAACATATATTATCTGCCAATCGAAGCGAATGGATATCAGAATAATATAGTTCCATTGCTAATATTTTACCACATGCAAGTATGCTAAATAATTGTTGAATTTACAGATTTAAATTATTTAATAAAACTCTTTACAGGTAATTGATTCCGTGGTAAAGTGATTTTTTATTAGATATTAGTGAAATAATAATAAAGGTGAGTCTATGTACAGTGATTTTAAGAGGTTTTTAATAGGAAAACCATTACAGAACGAAGCGGAAAACGAGCAAAAATACGGTATCCTCTGGGGTTTGCCGATACTGGCCAGCGACGCCATATCTTCTGTGGCATATGCCGGCCAGGAAATACTGCTTGTACTGCTGCCTGCTATCGGCGTACTTGCGTACAGTCAGTTGACGTACATCTCATTTGCGATAATCGGCCTTCTGGCCCTGCTGATGCTGTCTTACAGGCAGACCATAAAAAGCTATCCCAACGGCGGCGGCGCTTATATAGTAGCCAAGGATAACCTTGGGGTAATTGCGGGCGTAACTGCGGGAGCAGCCCTATCGGTCGACTATATACTGACTGTCGCTGTCAGCGTATCCTCGGGTGTGGAACAGGTAACGTCGGCGTTTTTGCCGCTCCGCCCATACACTGTCATAATAAGCGTTATAATGGTCCTCCTGCTGATGATTGGCAACCTCAGGGGCATCAGGGAATCCTCTCGTATATTCGGGATACCCGCATATGCTTTCATCATAGCAATGGTATCGATGCTGGTAGTAGGATTCATCAAACTGAAAGGCGGGTATGTTCCGCCAGAACCGACAATAGTGTCCATAGGCCAGCCTATAACGATGATACTGATACTTAAGGCGTTTTCAAGCGGCTGTACAGCGTTGACCGGAGTCGAAGCCGTCAGCAACGCCGTCCCAAATTTCAAGAGTCCCTCGGTAAAGAATGCCAGGACTGTACTCCTTTTGCTGTCGATAATCATATTTGTGATTTTCGGCGGGACATCCCTCATGGCAAATGCGTACCATGTCGTGCCGGGTGAGAAGGCTTTGCTTATTCTTATGGCTGAAGAAATATTCGGCAGGAACCTGATGTTTTATTATTTGACTGCAACAACCTTCATCATATTAGTAATGGCGGCTAATACGGCTTATTCCGGTTTTCCTCTGCTCGTAGCCGTAATGGCCAGGGAGGGTTACGTTCCCAGGCAGCTCAGCATGCGCGGCGACAGGCTGAGTTACTCCAATGGTATATTGGCCCTTTCTATTGTATCCGCCCTTCTTATAATAATGTTCAAAGCCAAGGTAACTGCTTTGATAGGCCTGTACGCAGTTGGTGTTTTCATTTCATTCACGCTGTCGCAAACAGGTATGTTGGTAAAATGGATCAAACTGAGAGATAAGAACTGGATCCCGAAGGCGATCATAAACGGTTTGGGCGCACTGGTCACGGCTGCTTCAGTCGTCGTCATAGCCTTCACCAAATTCACGGAAGGCGCATGGGTGGTCGTACTGCTCATACCGATCCTGATCTACCTGATGCTGAAAGTTAAAAAACATTACGTAGCGGTTAAAAAGCAGCTAAGATTAGCGCCGAAGGAGCTCGCGGAAATAGATGTGGACAACAGCGCATACGTCAACCGAGTGATCATCCCTATAGAAAGCGTGAACAGGTCAAGCGTCAGGGCTTTGCGCTATGCCATGACCATTTCGAATAATGTCGTCGCCTTCAGCGTTCAAACGAACGATGAAGAAGAAAATGAGCTAAAAAGTAAATATCTAAAGCTAAATACAGGTATTCCCCTGATCGTCAAATATTCGCCGTACCGGAGGGTTGTGGAGCCTCTGCTCAAATTCATAGAATCGGCAGAATATGAATATGAAAAGGGTGACATGATAACTGTCGTACTGCCCCAGTTCACGGTAAAACGCTGGTGGCATTCAATACTTCACAACCATACAAGGATCTTTGTCCAGCGCGAGCTTTTGAAGCACAAGCATATAGTCGTGGCTGTAATGCCGCTTAAGCTGAAGGACGATGATGAAGTACTTTCAAACCCTAAATACAATTGATACGTGCTGTTTCTATGTAATGAACCGACCGGAGCCTTCATATTAATACAAAGGCTCCGGTTTTTTATTAAAATAATAAATGCCCGTTGCATATTTATTCACATATATGTAAAATTATACCGCGAGGTGATTTATATGAAAAACCAAAAGACACTGGAGCTGCTTGAAGAGGCAGGGAATTCGATACTGTTTACAGCATCAAGGCCTGAAATAGTTATGGAGAAGGGCGAGGGAATGTACCTGTGGGATACAGACGGCAGGAAGTACCTGGATTTCATAGGTGGCTGGGCAGTAAATTGTCTGGGCCACTGCCCCGATGTGATTTCTGAAGCACTGAAAAAGCAGTCTTCCGAGCTCATCAATGCGAGCCCTTCATTCTACAACAAGCCTATGGTAGAGTTTGCAAGGCTCCTTACCGATATATCCTGTTTTGACAAGGTTTTCTTCACAAGTACTGGCGCCGAGGCAAACGAGAGCGCTATCAAACTTGCGAGGAAATACGGTTCGAAAATGCTGAACGGCGCATTTGAGATAATCACAACGGTGGGCAGTTTCCATGGGCGGACACTGGCCACGATGTCTGCCACCGGCAAAAAGCACTGGGAGCCCCTGTTTGCACCTAAGGTACCTGGCTTTATACACGTTCCCTTCAATGATACGGAAGCCGTTTCAAATGCTATAAATCCCAATACCTGTGCAGTCATGCTCGAACCCATACAGGGCGAAGGCGGCGTTAATACGGCCGATGCAGGCTATATCAAAGAGCTCCGCAGTCTTTGCGATGAAAAAGGCATCCTGCTGATTTTTGACGAGGTCCAGACGGGCCTTGGAAGGATTGGAAAGATGTTTGCTTACGAGGAATACGGGATAGAACCTGACATCATGACGCTTGCAAAAGGAATAGGAGGCGGTTTCCCGCTGGCTGCAATGCTGACAAAGAAGAAGTATGACATATTCGACGCTGGGGATCAGGGCGGGACTTATACAGGCCAGCCTCTTGCGATGGCGGTCGGTATCGCAGTCGTACATGAAATAATAAAACAAAAGCTTCCTGAACGTGTGCAAATGATGGGCGATTACCTTATAGAAAGGCTTAAGGAGCTTTCCGCAGAATATCCAATCCTCAATATCAGGGGGAAGGGGCTGCTGATCGCATTCGACCTGCCTGAGCCAGCCGGCAGGGATATCGTGTCCGGATGCCTTGAAAGCGGCCTCATCATCAATTCCCCCCAATCCTCTGTGATCCGTTTCATGCCGCCGCTGATCGTAACAAAGTGGGAAATAGATAAAATGCTTGAGATCCTTATGAAAGTGCTCAAGACGCATTTTAAACAGTAACAGACTGTGCTTACCATTTGCCCTTTTTCATATGGCCTTCGATTTCAGCCTTGGATCTCTGCTTTATCACCCAGGATTCCTTTAATGCCGCCTTGAATAAAGCTACGCAAGGCGGATCCAGATTCAAATCGATGCCTTCCTTTGCGAGTTCCCTGATCTTGCCTGCCAAAGTAATGATCTCCATATGGATGTCATTGGTCCTGTCAGATTTGAAGATCTTGTCTGCGTCTTCTTCGCTGATCTCGATAAACTTATCCTTCGGCGCTCCGCACTTTGGACAGGTGTCAGGAGCTTCCGGGCCTTCGGATACATAGCCGCATACACTGCATCTCCATAGTTTTTTCATAGATCTTATCATTCCCTTCTCGTTTTTCATTATTGTGGGCAACGATTTATTTATACCCAATGCAGCATCCTATTAACATTTTTTTATTAACTGAAGAGCGCCTTCATGACCGTTTACTCTATCGTGACTTTACTTGTAAGGGGCACCACCTGTATCCACGTCTGACCTCTGTTCAGCGTGATTGGATTGCCCGATTCATCCGTATACCGGGTCTGGGACGACCTATCCTTCTTCGACCACGTTATTTTAACGGCTTTGCCGCAGGTGATGAAGTAACCCTTGCCGCTCCCCGTCGTATCCATCTCCTGGCGGCCTTTCGCATCATTAGTGATATCATAGTTGCGGACATACTGTACAATTATATTCTTCGCTTCTAGCTGCTTTCCGCTGACGCGTTCCATCTGTGCCTTGCCCAGGCGCAAGCGTTTATATGTCCCGGCGGCGCTGTCATACTCATACCCTGAGGTCATTGAAGGATATTTGAACGTTAGCTTCACTGCATTTTGTCCGTCAGTCGGCACAACATCGGTATCATTGTATGTAAACGGGAATTTTATATCGGTCGTGGTCCTGTATTTTCTGGCCCCGGTATAATCCAGCAGCTTTTCCATTGAAGTGTACGAATCCTGCCAGTTACTCTTGTCACTGGTCAGATCCCAGATAACGTCGCTTCCCACGCGCATCCCGTCTATATCGTTTATTTTGAGTTTCTTAATATCTGCCAGGGCCTTCGGGCTTCCGCCCACATGGACATACATAGCGTCGTATTCCATCGTATAGTCAAGGAAATAATCCCTTGAGCTTCTGACCGGCCCGATCATTTCCGGCATCGTGCCCCAGAATACAGGCATAAATCTCGTCAGTCCGCCCTCCACGATTATCTCATAGACGATCTGGGCCTTGTCAAGTCCGCCCTGTGGCAGCACACGCGAGCCCTGATTGTCAATCATCACAGCAACCGGCCGGACACCGGAAAGCGGGAGTGAGTAAATATCCCCTTCTGCAGCAGACTGCTCTGTTTCAACAGCGCCGGACGTTGTGGTACCGGACGGCGTTTTTTCAGCTTCTGCGGTTATTCCGTCGGCAGTTGTCTGTGGTTCTGATTTTCCCTGTGAACTGCAGGCTGAAAAAGAAATCAACAGAATGCACAGAGCAAGCAATAATGACGATCGTCCAAGCATGTGAAGCCTCCTGTGAGAGAATTTTAAGCCTTAATATAATTCTACCTCCAGCATAGAAATTCCTTCCTGTGGTAATGCATTTTAAATATGCAAAGTGATACTTGGAGAAATTACATAATCAAGTTATAATGGTTTAGTAAGGAATTATGTTAGGAGTTGCAGCTATGACGCCAAATGACATAAATTTGGGAACAAGACTGGAATTGGAGCTTTTGAACAGGCAGGGTGAAAAGGTAGGAACTACTTACGTGAGCCAGTTGCTTGAACACCAGAGCGATGGCCTGTTGGTCATATCTTCACCTATTCATGAGGCTCGTCTGGTTTTTATCCCCAAAGACATAAATATACGATTGACCTTCATTCACGGCAAGCATGGCCTTTTGGGCTTCAAAGCGGTAGTGACCGACAGAGAGCACAGGGGCAACATAGCCATGCTTTTGATCAGGCCTGACTCTGAAATCATCAGGATACAGCGCAGAATGAATTACAGGCTCGATATGGTCGGGGACGTCCAGTTTTGGCTTGATGCAGAGTCCAATCCGATCAAGGCTTACTCTAAAAACATCAGCGGTTCAGGGCTCTGTATCGTCACCGAAAAAAATATACCGGTCGACTCAGTTATCAAGGCAGAACTTGATTTGCAGGATCTTCCGGTATTCAGCGCGGGGTGCAGAGTATTGAGAAGCAAGCTGTTAGAGAGTAAAAGGGGAAAACAGTTTGAGCTTGGCCTTTGCTTCATGGAGATCGCAAAAAAGGATCAGGATAATTTGATACGATATATTTTCGAGCAGCAAAGACTTATTTTGAAAAAAGAGAACTAAAATCCAATCACTTTGCGCTATCCGTCCTGAAGGAAGCTGCGGGCAGCCCTTCCGAATTATAAAGGTTCGCGCCCTCCGGGTTATCCGCCCACGCATAGCGCACCGCTGCAGGCTCAGCAATGCTGCCGCTCCGGACAACTACCTTGTCGCCCTCTACCCATGCATCAGCCCAGACAAACTTAAAATCCCTGCCTGCGATCGCAAAATGCTTCAGGTCTCCTCCGCCCTTGACGACCAGACCTTTTCCGACATTCGAGAAGCTGATGACCGCGCGGTTTCCTTCTATCTTCATATCATTGAAGACCGGTCCGGAACAGGTAATATCCTCTCCATATGCCAGTTTGCGTGCGGAAAGCGCAAGCCTCTCTCCCACCGTTTTTTTGTCCATCGGATGCAAGTCGTTCCATTCGCCTGCGTCATGCGCCACTGTCATTGCGGTTTCCGCAATGGACAGGCCGCGCTGCTGTACTTCCCTGAATTCGGCCCATTCACTTTGACCAGGCTCTTTATCGGCCTTTTGAAAATTGGGAAGCTGTACGTATAAAAACGGAAGACTGCCCTGGTCCCAAACCTTTCTCCAGCCGATCACGAGCTTATCAAACAGCGGACCGTATTCGGCAGGCCTTGAGGTATTCGACTCGCCCTGGTACCACAGAAAACCTTTTATACCGTAGTTGATCAGCGGGTATATCATTCCGTTGTAAAGACCGGCGGGCTTATACTGGATGGCTGTAGTTCCGGGCAGGGGCCGGTCGGCTGTTGCTCCGACTCTATACTTCCATTCTCCCTCAAGACTGAAGACCTGCCCCCCGATCTCCAGCCGGTACGGCTTATCCTTGATGAACTCGCCCTCTCCTCTGTTGCTTATGACGCGGACCGTGACAATATTCCTTCCGGCCTTCAGCATACCGGCAGGCATATCGTATTTCCTCGGGGGATAGCGGTATGATATCGCACCTGCTACGGCACCGTTGACATACGTCGTATCGCTGTCGACGATCGTACCCACTCTTATCCTTGCAGGCAAGCCGGCAAACTCCGCAGGGAGCTCGATTTCCTTTTTGAACCATACGGAGCCGTAAAAATCCTTCAATCCTTCGTCCACCAGGCAAGCAGGCAGCTTCATGGTTTTCCAGTCCGAGGTGTCTGTCTCATCACTATACCAGGGCAGCCCATCTATTCCCAACCCCTTATCCAGGCGAGCCAGCTCCCCAAACCAGGATGCGCTTGCTTCCGCGTCATTCCTGATAACCTTTTCCACAAAGGAATCGTCCTTGTATTTTGCGAGCTCATCCATTTGTACAGGGAAGTCCCTCAATGATTCCTCGCTCAGCCACGCCTCGATGGGCGTGCCCCCTATGCTTGCATTTATCAGGCCTACCGGCACCTTATACTTTCTTTGAAGAGCTGCTGCAAAAAAGTAGCCTATGGCTCCGAAATTCATTATATTCGCAGGAACGGCGCCTACCCATTCTCCGCCTTCAAGGTCCTCCCGTCCAACGTTGAAATCATACCGCTGGGGTACCCAGAATTGTCTAATTTCGTTATTGTTGATATGTGATACTTCTTCCTCGAAAAGATCCAGTGTCCTGTAAATGGGTACCGTCATGTTCGACTGACCGGAACAGACCCAAACCTCACCTATAAGTATGTCACTGACTGTTATCTGCTCACCGCCCGCACTGATCTCCATGCTGTAAGGTCCCCCCGCCTGCATGGGTTCCAATGTTACCTGCCATTTTCCGTCCTCTACGGTAGCGGCCGAATAGACTTTGCCGGAAAATCCAACTGTTACATTGGCCCCAGCCTCAGCCCAGCCCCAGATTTTCACTGCCGCGTTTCTTTGCAGTACCATTCCGTCGCTTATCAACCGTGGAAGCTTTAATTTAGCGCTCAAAGCGATCAGTCCTTCCGAATCTATTTTTATAATTTTTTTGTCAGCTTTAATAATCTGGCGCCGTGCGGCGCTACCGTGACAGCGATAATCCGCTCTGCCTCACCAAGCTCCGCATGCGCCCATAGGTCTCTTACATAATAACGGCCTTCCGCATTCATCAGGGAAAGCTGTGTCTCGGTCCTGCTCTCGAAAGTCCCTCTGTTGAATATGGCTAGATATAAGCTGCCATCTTCATCGGTGGATGTCCAGGCTACGTTCGTGTTATATGGGCCCCGCTGATACAATTGGCGGGCCGAATGTGAGTGCTGCTGCACTCTCAGCACTTCTTCGTTCGTTAGCAGAGAAAGCGTCCAGTCATCATTGTCCCGTAGTTCGCAGCCTGCCATGAGAGGTGAACGGAAAATGCACCAGAGCGTCAACATCGTAATCTGCTCATCTTTGGTGAAATTCGTCCATCTGTCGCCGATGCCATGCTCGCAGGAGCGAATGGCTATATGCCCCAGCGGCAGCATGTCCGCATCCGGCCAGTGACCAGAGCCTGCGTGCGGAGCCCATTGGCAGCAGCGGTCAAACATATTGTCCAGCAATCTCCACTGATCCCAGAAATCATCCGTCATCCTCCACATATTCGCATTGGCTTTCAAATGTTCAGCATATTCTACCGGCGCGGGTCCGGGCGACAGGCTCAGAACGATTTCCCTGCCGCAGTTGTCGATCGCATCCCTGATTAGTTCGACCTCACTAAGCGAATATGGCCTTAATATATCGTCCACCTTTATGTAATCCACACCCCAGGAGGCATAAAGCTTTATAATGGAATCATAATAAGCCTGCGCACCCTCCACAGAGGCATCCACGCCGTACATATCCGTATTCCACTGGCATATGGAGTTTACGTGGGCGATTTCCCTTGCACGCACCTTGGTTCCCAGTATCGGTGTATCGGCATGAGCTGCCTGCCGCGGTATGCCCCTCATAACATGTATACCGAACTTGAGACCCAGGCTGTGCACATATTCCGCCAGAGGTCCGAAGCCCTTGCCCCCTGCCGACGACGGAAAACGGTTTACTGCCGGAATCAGCCTCGAATATTCGTCCATTTCAAGAGGAGTGAATTTATTATAGGCTGACGAACGCGCCTTGGGCTCATACCATTGTATATCTACTACGACGTATTCCCAGCCGTATTTTTTCAAATGCTTCGCAATATATTCGGCATTTCCTCTCACTTCAGCTTCCGTGACGCTGGCGCCGTAGCAGTCCCAACTGTTCCATCCCATCGGCGGGGTCTGTGCCGGTTTATTATGCAATTTCAGGCATCCTCCTGATGTTCAAATCAGTAAATATATCCGTCTCGTCCATACTCCTTGTTGAGAATTCAGAAACTACTGCCCCGTCAGGACCTGCCTGGAACCAGTGGAGCGTATCCGGTTCCAACGTATATTGCTCACCGGGTTTGAGTACTATTTGGTGAAAAACCGTATAGGCATTTTCATTGGTTTTTGGAGGTTTGCATATAGGATTGCTGTCGGGCGTCCCCGGCACGTACAGGTAAACTATGCCATACCTGCATCTGAAGGTCTCTTCCTTTCCGGGCTCTCCGTCAACTGCCGGGTGCCTGTGCTCCGGACAGGTCTGCCCGGGAAACAGCACGAGTTCTTTTGCACAGCATCTCCTGGTATTAACATAAGTGACCAGCTCAAGACCGGTATTATAAAGGTCTTCCAGCCCGAAATCAGCCACTTCGATATTGAGCTTCTCAGTTTCATTTAAAACGATGCCGGCCTTTTCAAAATACTCCAGTGTACTTTTTCTGGCCATCTCATACTCATCTTTCATTATCATAGCTGACACCTCTATATATTCATTCATACTAAAAAGCCGATGCTTCAAACCGCACCGGCTACTGAAATAACCTGTTTACTCTTCCGGATCGATTTCCTCTTCCATCCTCGACTGGAACTCATTGAATACTTCCTCGAGCTCATTGTCATCCTCGATAGTGACGAACGAATCCTCTCCGTCCTCATTATGCTCGATCTTCAGTATAATTACTTCCTCGTCTTCGCCTTCCTCATCCGATTCTTCCTCAAGAGGGGCCAAAACAACATATTCGTTGTCATTCATTTCGATAGTATCGATATGTTCAAATTCAACTTCGTCTCCATTTTCATCAACCAGAACGACTATATCATCTCTTTCATCATCCATAGGAGCACCTCCCTTTCACCTTGTATTTAATAACATACCCTTATTTTATCAGGCTGTCAAGATATCCCTGCAATATTAGCACAGCTGCGATCCTGTCCACAGATCCCTTCTTTTTTGAGGTTTTCATGCCGACCTCATGCATAGTGCGGTTGGCAGCAACGGTGGTCAGGCGTTCATCCCACCTGATCACTTCCAGCCCTGTAAGCTCTGCAAGAAGGTTACCGAATTCGATAGCCTTTTCACCGCTGGGTCCTATGGTTCCGTTCATATTTTTCGGGAGACCGACCACGATTTTTTCAGCCTGATATTGCAATGCCAGCTGTCTTATTTTTTCCGCGGGCTGTTCCATCGATCCCTTCCATTGTATCGTATCCAGTCCCTGTGCAGTCCATCCGAGAGGATCGCTTACAGCGACTCCGATTCTACTGTCTCCAAAATCAATGCCCATTATGCGCATAAATACCTCCGCTGCTTCAGCATATTTTAATGGCAAATTGAGGGCAAACACTGCCGCAGTAACCGCAAAGCAGGCATTTATCCTTGTCAGCCACCGCTTTACCGTCTTTCAGGTACAGAGCATGCTGTCCGCAACGTTCGACACACCTCCCGCAGCCTTCGCACCAATAATCTATATGGAGGTGCTTTCCTTTAGAGGCTATCCTGTCCATCAGCGCCTCCGGGATGGTTCCTCCTTCGAACCGGCATATGTTCATCTCTACTTCTTCAACGCTTTGCATCCCGATCGCTATCGAATGCACAAACGGCAGATCAAGTACGAATTTCAGGCATTCTTCATAGGAGTTGAGCAGGTTGCCGCCGCCGAGAGGCTTCATGCTGTAGACTCCCTTACCGCAGTCATATGCGGCCTTGACAGCATCAAGCATCTCTTCGATCGTACCGTCGCCGATGCCGATGCCCGTTTTGTTCACAAGCGGATGTACTACGTCGATCTCGGGCATATCACAAACAGCCCGGACGACTTCGATGTTATGCGTTGAAACTCCTACGGCTCTTATCCTGCCTTTTTCACGTTCATTCAGGTAATATTCGAGCGCTTCGCGGTGGCCGCGCAGTGTCAGCCTGCTTTCCTGCTCATGCATCAAAAAAATATCTATTACGTCCGTATCAAGCCCTCTCCTGGCCTTCTCGACGCTTTCCGCCGCACCCTCGGCTGTATATGCATAGGACTTGGTCGCCACCACAGGTTTTTTGTCAAGCCCCCGCGAAGCTTCCCTTATATGCTCATAAGTATCATAAAGCTCAGCTGTGTCAATAAAATTGACGCCGCGTTCCAACGCACTCCGAATGACGCGCGCTCCCTCAGCAACCGGCAGATTCAGCTGCAGCGGGCCAATGACCAATGCCCCGAAGCACATTTTCGATACTGTGATGTCCGTTCTTCCCAACTTGTTATACTGCATACTACCCCTGTTCCACAAAAATAAAACCCCGAGTATTCGGGGTTCATATTATTTCTTATTCTCAAGATAGAACCTTACAATCTCTTCGAGCAATTCGTCCCGTTCAAGCCTCCGTACGACGCTCCTTGCGTTCAGATGGTTCGTTATGTAAGTGGGGTCTCCGGAGAGTATATAGCCAACGAGCTGATTGATAGGGTTATAGCCCTTTTCGTTCAGCGCCTTGTATACCGTAAACAGTATATCACGGGCTTCATTCTCCTTATCCTTATCCATTTTGAACATCATGGTTTCACTGTTTGCCATTTACAACACTCCCCTGACTGCCGTCAATACTGAATGAAAACCGACAGATTCACAAACACATGTTTGATATGAATATAATAATACAAGTGGTAGTTTTATGCAACATAAAATAACCACAGGTATCGGTAATCAGCTATATCTCACCGGTGACATATTCGGCCGCAGCCATGACAAGTCTGGTCTGCGAAATATTTCCCACGATACTAGGATTCCCTTTCGTCAACACTCTTATGTAATTTGTTGTAAGTCCCTCGCAGGTACCTGGGTCATCCTTGAGTTCGTGCTCATACAACACCGGCATCCGCCTTCCGACGAATCTGTTATTGAACTCCAGCGCACAGCGGTCAGACAGGCTGATGACCTTCCGGCTGCGCGCCTCCTTGACGACGCCGTCTACTTGTCCTTCAAAACCGGCGGCAGGAGTCCCCTCCCTCGGCGAGAACTTGAAAACATGCATTTTGGCGAAACGGATCTCTTCGAGAAACTCATAAGTCCGTTCGAACTCCTCGTCGGTCTCACCCGGGAAACCCACCATTACATCAGTTGTGATCGATACATCCGGGATATGCTCTCTGAGGAGCGCTACGGCCTTTTTATACTCCGATGTCGTATAACGCCTGTTCATACGTTTAAGAGTTTCATCACAGCCGCTCTGAAGGGAGATATGGAAATGCGGGCAAAGCTTCTCCATCCTCGCTGCCGATTCCGCGAACTCTTCAGTTATCAGCGTCGGTTCGACCGAACCTATGCGTATGCGTTCGATACCATCTATATCATTCACATCCCTGATAAGGTCAGGAAGCCTGATCTTGCCCAGATCCCTGCCGTAAGAGGCGATATGTATTCCGGTAAGTACGACTTCTCTGAAGCCTGCCTCTACAAGTCTTCCCACTTCCCCTGTGATCTCGTCGTGCGGTCTGCTCCGTATGGGGCCTCTCGCATATGGAATGATGCAGTATGAACAGTATTGGCTGCAACCCTCCTGTATTTTAAGGAACGCTCTGGTCCTGTCCTTGTATTTTTCTATCTTCAGGTCTTCGAACTTATGGTTCTTCATTACGTTTTCAACTGCCGATATCCTTTCGCCGCCCTTAAGAAATGCTTCCACAAATTTGGGGACCTTTAGCCTGTCTGCTGTACCTGCAACTATATCCACCTCGGGCATGGCCTCTACTTCCTGCTTCGCCGTCTGCGGATAACAGCCGACTGCCGCTACTACCGCATTGCCGTTCAACTGTCTGGCCCTTCGGATTGCCTGGCGTGATTTGCGGGAACTCAGCCCGGTCACGGTACAGGTATTTATCACATAGACATCAGCTGCAGAGTCAAATTCGACCTGCTCGTAGCCCGCATTTTCAAAGGCCTCTGCCATTGCCTCGGTCTCGTATTGATTCACTTTGCACCCAAGCGTATAAAACGCGACTTTTTTCACGGTTCCTCCGTATAGTTATTTTCTTTATCCAATATATTATAGTTAATTAATATTTTTTTAACAATAACGTAATTGACTTGTTGCCAGAAACAGGATATTATTATTCTAAGCAATGCGGAGCCGACACCATATGTCAGAAGGAGGTTTTAGTGATGAAAGCATTCAGCATTATGCTAAAAACAATAAACGACGTCAAGGACTTTGTTAATATCGCAAACAAGTATGATTTCGATGTGGATCTGACCTCAGGGCGCTACGTCGTAGACGCAAAATCCATCATGGGGATATTCAGCCTGGATTTCAACAAACCAATCCGAGTGGAGGTCCATGCGGACGATTGCGAAACCTTCTGCGAAGAAATAAAATCCTTCATAATATGATGATCACAGCAATTTGTGAATGCAAATTGCTGTAAAGTGACCCGGGGCCGAAAGGCTGCCGGGTTTTTCACATGCAGGCAGCCGTTTTATCCGCCTTCACTTTTCCAGCGCTTCGATGTTTTCCTCCGTGAACACTTCTATCCCGTTTTTACTCAGCAGTTCCGCCGTTACGCCGTTTCCATCCTTTAAAACGCCGCTGAAGGTACCGTCGTATATCTGCCCGTATCCGCAGGATGGGCTCCTGGCTTTCAGAACAGCCTTTTTCACACCGCAGGAATGAGCGAGTTTCAGCGTTTCCTCTGCGCCCTTGATAAAATGCCCCGTTACGTCATCTCCATCTATGGCAGTTACGCGGCACCTGCCGCAAAGCACATCAGCGCCGTTGCCTCCGGCTATTTCGCTTTGACTTCTCGGGGTCGGACATCCTCCAAGCTGCTCAGGGCAGACAGGGATGACTTTCCCTTCCGCGGCCAGTTTCATAAGTTCTTCATTTTCCTTTGTTTTGCCGTCATAACGGCATTTTATACCCAAAAGACAGGCGCTCACCAAATACATAAAAACACTTCCTCAAAGCTTCTTAGGTTTTTTCTCCGGTCTCACGGGGATCCGTACTTCGCGTTTCTTCCGATTGGCCGGATTTTTTCCGATCGGTGTAATAACCACTGCCGGCTTCTCCTCTATCCGGTTTTCGTCGATTACCTCCAGCTTCCGGCGCGTATGCCCGGCAATTGCTTTATACATGTCCTGGCTTTCATAACCTCCTCTGCTGAAGCCCGAATCATGTTCCCTGCCCTTGCCTGACCGGTCGTAATCCTTTTTCTTCCCGATATATTTATTCTTTTTACCGGCGTCGCTCCAGACTCCGGCTCTAACTCCAGCTCCGGCTCTGGCTCCGACGCCGCTCCCGGCTACCGCATCGGCTCCTGCACGGCCTCTTTTATTACCTTTGCCGGCAGTTCTGCTTTTGGCGGTTGTTCTGCCTTTGTCGGCTGTTCTGGTTTTTACACCGGTACTGATCCTGCTGCCTCTGCCATATTTAACGCCGCTGCTCTTTCGTCCTTCTCCTGCTGTATAATGTCTGCCGCTGCCGGATCTGTCGGCGTTCCTGCTGTCGTTCTCATAGCCTTCATCTTCTTTCGCGCCGTTCCGTCCTTTTTTGTTTTCAGCCTCGATTAGAAAATCCAGCTGCCTTGTGGCTATATCGGCCCGGGTCAGTAAAACCCTCAGCTGGTCTCCGATCATGTACCGTTTTTTCGTCCGTTCACCGATCAGGCAGAAATGCGCATCGTCGAATACATAATAGTCATCGTCCATGCTGCTGACCTTTACAAGGCCTTCTATCGTGTTTTCGAGTTCCACGAACATACCGAAGGAAGTAACATTTGAAACAATACCGTCAAAGGTCTCCCCAACTCTCTCCTTCATGAATTCAACCTTTTTCATATCTTCGGTATCACGCTCCGCCTCATCTGCTGCGCGTTCCCTCTCGGAGCAAAGCCTCGCGATCTCGGGCAGCATGTTCTGAAGCTGTTCTTCCCTTTTTTCGGGCAGTTCCCCCTTGAGTTCCTCCTTCATCAGACGGTGTATTATCAGGTCCGGATACCTTCTGATAGGAGATGTGAAATGGCAGTAAAACTTGGCTGCAAGGCCAAAATGACCGGAATTTTCGTGGCTGTAGCGTGCCTTTGCAAGCGAACGCAGCATAACGGTGCTTACGATCGTCTCCTCCTTTGTGCCCTTCACTTTCTCCAATATATCCTGCAATGCCCTTGGATGAATCTTGTTCAGGCCTTTGAGCGGATAGCCCAGATTTCTCGAAAACTCGGCGAAGGTCATGATCTTCTCACTGTCCGGCTCTTCATGTATCCTGTAGACAAACGGCATACCGGCCCAGTGGAAGTGCTCGGCGACCGTCTCATTGCAGGCCAGCATGAATTCCTCTATTATGCGGTTGGCTATCGTGATCTCATACTTTTTAACTTCAGTAGGTTTGCCGTTTTCATCAAGTATGACCTTTGCCTCATCAAAGTCAAAATCTATAGCGCCCCTGTCCATCCTCTTTTTGCGCAGTATCAGCGCAAGCTCCTTCATGGCTGTGAAGTCGTCCATAAGGTATCCGTAACGTTCCATGAGGTCTTCATCCCCGTACTCGAGCAGCTTGTAAACGTTGGTATACGTCATCCTTTCGCTGGTCCTGATCACGCTTTCGAAGATCTCATGATCGATGACCTTACCGTACTCATCTATGTCCATCATGACCGAGAACGCAAGCCTGTCGACATGGGGGTTAAGGCTGCAGACTCCGTTGGACAGCTTCTTTGGAAGCATCGGTATAACCCTGTCCACCAGATACACGCTTGTACCGCGTTCGAGGGCTTCCCTGTCAAGCGGCGTACCTTCCCTTACATAGTAACTGACATCTGCGATATGTACGCCCAGCCTGTAACATCCGTCCTCCAGTTTTTCTATCGAAACTGCGTCATCCAGGTCCTTGGCGTCTTCGCCGTCGATCGTCACCATCGTATAATCTCTGAGGTCGCGTCTGCCTTTCAGCATGCTTCCGCTTACCTTCTCCGGCAATTTCTCTGCCTGGCTTATCACATCTTCGGGAAAATCCTCATTGAGACCGTACGACTTTATTACTGAAAGTATATCTGTGCCCGTCTCGCTTGCATCGCCTATTACCTCGACTATCCTGCCTTCCGCGTTACGCCTTTTTTCAGGCCACTTGACTATTTCCGCGATTACCTTGTAACCGGGCTTTGCACCATTCAGTTCATCCTTTGGTATGAAAATGTCGCCGGGTATCCTGCGGTCGTCGGGAACAACAAAGCCGAAATACCTGCTGTTCTCGAATGTTCCCACGACCTTTGTCACAGACCTCTTCAGTATCCTGATGACTTCACCTTCGGCACGCTTGTCACCTGCCGGTTTCCCCGTGATCCGCACGACGGCCTTGTCATTGTGCAGGGCGCCTGCCATACTGTCCGCCGGTATGAATATGTCGGCCATATCCTCATCATCCGGTACCAGGAAACCATAACCACGCTCATTTCCCTGTATCCGGCCGACCATCAGGTTCATCCTTTCAGGGACCCCATATCGGTCCTTATTTGTTTTGTATATCGCACCCTCCTGTTCCAGGCTGTCAAGAAGCCCGGTCAGTTCTCCGCGCTCCTCCTGTGGTACGTCCAGCACAACTGCCAGTTCTTCGAATTTCAAAGGTTTATAAGCGTCTTCTCTCATAAAGTCGACTATTTTTTGCTTACGCTCTTCGTATACGTCCATAATTTAACTCTCCTACCATTAATATGAGCACTTTCAAGCCCCGGCTCAATAATTTATTATCCCAACAATAACCGTAATTAAACTTTCTCTTTATATATGAAAAGGGACCGCTATGCAGTCCCCGCATACATCAAACATATTTTCAGATCCGTAAAAAAACCGTGCTGCCTTATACTCTCTTCACCGCAGCCAGCGCTGTATCAATGAATTCCTCGAGAGGGATCCCCAATTCGCAGCAGGTTTTGATCTGATCCCTGTTCAGTTCGCCGGCAAAGTCAATATCGTTGAATCTGCTCAAAACATAGTCTGCCATGACGTCGGAAAGTTTTTGGGATGCGAGGCTCCGGGTACATGCGTCGATCAGCCATGACATCGGGTCAGAACAATAAAGTGCTTTGTCGAGTTTTCTTTTACGTTCGATGCCATGCAGATCATTGTGCGCTTTTACCGCATATATGATCTCGGGATCGACATCGAGATTCTCAAGTATCTCAGCGCCGATCATACTGTGCATTGCAGGCTCATGCGCCGTTCTGTCATAATCAATATCATGCAGGAGTCCGGTCAGGCCCCATAATTCGATATTATCCCTGAGTATCACAGCCAGTTCCCTCATAATGGCCTCGACCTCGAGTGAATGCCTGACAAACCTGGCATTGGTTAGCCTCGCCTGTAATTCCTTCAGCGCTCTATCCCTGTCCATGATATTCGCCCGCTTTCAATTTAATGTGCGTGTATACCGACAAAAAAGACCATGCATTTCTGCATAGTCCAAGGATTGCCGTACTTTATTTAACAACGTAATTCGCTTTCAATACCAAAAACAGCAATATCGAGGTCACAAGAAATGCTATAGCTGCAACCGACGTATATTTGCTCAACAAAGCGTCGAGCGTCCTGCCCTTGTTTTTTCCGAAGAAAGTTTCGGCGCCGCCTGCAATAGAACCGGACAGTCCTGCGGACTTTCCTGACTGCAGAAGAACTATCACAACAAGAGACAGAGAAATCAAAACATGTATAATCGAAATTATAATTTCCAGAGCTGACAAAGTAACACCTCCCAAAAAATTAACAAGTCAAATTGTAACACATATCGCGTAAAAAAACAAGCCTTGAAAAAGGCTTGTTTTTAATACTTTGTTTTATTTGTTCTTCAGATTGAACCATGCGTCGATTCCAGGATAAATGGCGGCTTCTCCGAGTTCCTCCTCTATCCTCAGCAACTGGTTGTACTTCGCGACGCGATCCGTCCTTGAAGGCGCGCCTGTCTTGATCTGTCCAGAGTTCGTCGCAACTGCTATATCGGCGATTGTAGCATCCTCGGTTTCTCCCGATCTGTGCGACGTCACAGCCGTATATCCGGCCCTGTTCGCCATCTGTATGGCATCCAGCGTTTCAGTAAGCGTACCTATCTGGTTCACCTTGATAAGTATTGAATTTGCTACGCCAAGGTCTATGCCCTTTTTAAGCCTTTCGGTATTCGTAACAAAGAGATCGTCGCCAACCAGCTGTATCTTGGTACCCAGCTTTTGAGTCAGCAGTTTCCAGCCTTCCCAGTCCTCCTCTGCCACACCGTCTTCAAGAGATATTATAGGATATTTTTCTGCAAGCTCCGCCCAGAATTCGATCATTTCCTCTCTGGTCTTGCGAATATCGGTTTTCCAGAAGTAATAGGTACCGTCTTCCTCATACATCTCGGTTGCGGCTGCGTCTATGGCGATCCTGAAATCCTCCCCGGGCTTGTAACCGGCCTTTTCGACCGCTTCAAGTATGACCTTTATGGCTTCCTCATCGCTTTTCAGATTGGGTGCGAAACCGCCCTCGTCGCCCACAGCAGTGGAATAACCCTTGGAGCTCAGTACCTTCTTCAGGTTATGGAATACCTCCGCGCACATCATCAGGGCGTTCCTGAAACAGTCCGCGCCCACGGGCATAATCATGAATTCCTGTATGTTCACACTGTTATCCGCATGTTTTCCGCCGTTTATGATATTCATCATAGGGACCGGCAGCATTTTGGCATTGGTACCGCCTATATACTGATAAAGACTTATGCCAAGCGTTTCCGCCGCAGCCTTGGCGACCGCGAGAGAAACTCCGAGTATTGCGTTTGCGCCAAGCTTGCTTTTATTATGAGTTCCATCGAGCGCTATCATCTTACGGTCTATCGCGACCTGGTCGAATACATTCAAGCCTTCGATCTCGGGGGCTATGATCTCGTTTACATTTGAAACGGCGCTGAGTACCCCTTTCCCAAGATACCTTCCCGCATCGCCGTCTCTCAGCTCTATTGCCTCGAACGCTCCGGTCGAAGCGCCGGAGGGCACCGCTGCGCGGCCGATAAAGCCTCCCTCGGCTATTACCTCCACCTCGACGGTCGGGTTGCCCCTGGAATCAAGGATCTCCCTTGCGAATACGCTCTCGATCTCAAGATATTGTTTCATTTTCAACTCTCCTCTCCGATTTCTTTCATCTGCGGTTTCACCCGTTAATATCTTCCATATTATACCACAGAGATATGCTGCGGCATATGTTTGTTTAGTATATTCCGGTTTATTTTAACCACATATTATACAAATTAAAACATATTTGAAACAGAAAGACTAGCCGCTTTTTGTATCAACTAAAGATAAATCAATTAGTAATGTCTGAATTTGTTATCCCAGTGAAAATTTGTGTTGAAATATAACTATGTTAATAGGAAATTGTGAAGAAGCCATTTCATAAAGGGAGGCAAGGTTGCAATGACGATATCAAAAGAGTGGGAATGGAGTATGGAAAATAATCCCATATGGCTTTATCCCAGTGAAGAAAGTTACTTTCTGGCCAACAGATGGAAAGAGGCAGGGTTTAATAAAATTTTAGATTATGGCTGCGGTTTGGGGCGGCATTCAATATTTTTTGCCAAAAAAGGCTTCGATGTTTCTGCTTTTGATTTATCCTCTTATGGTATCGAACATTTAAAGGATTGGGCTCGAAACGAAAATCTGGATATAAACGCAGAAGTAGCGGATATGCTTCAATTACCTTATTCTGATGATACTTTTGATTGCGTTTTTGCGTACCATGTAATTTCTCACACAGATACCAAAGGAATGGAAACGATTGTTAAGGAGTTGAAGCGAATATTGAAAAAAGGCGGTGAATTTTACATAACACTGTGTTCTAAGGAAACTTGGTCATACAAAGAAGCGAATTTTCCAAAGATAGACGAAAACACAATTGTAAAAATGGATGATGGACCTGAAAAAGGCATTCCTCATTATTATGTTACATTGGATGATATATTAAGCCTGTTTAAGGATTTTTCGATTCTTAATGTCCGGCATGTTGACGATTGTTACTTTGATGGAAATAAGCGCAATAGTAAACACTACTTTGTTTTAGGCAGGGCATAAGGTCTTGAAGCGGGATCATTCATCCCGCTTTGTCAGTCTTTTCATCATTGCTGTCCCTCGGCGCGTAAAGCACCACCCTGTCTCCGTCAAGTTCAACCTTAATCTTGTTCTTCCCCTTCAAACCAAGGGCATTTATGTAATCCGCCGGGATCTGAAGCCTGCCCGCTCTGTCAAGAACTGCAAGCTCTTCATGTGTCTCGCCGCCATGATTGCCGAACACCCCGCTGCCCATTTCCGCAAGTTCCTCGGCGTACGACTTTTTACGGATAAATTCGCTGCTGGTCCGTCCATCCCTGATCGCCACGACTCTGTCCACCTTCTGGGATACCTGCCGGTCATGGGTAACGATGACGACGGTGACGCCGAGCGTCATATTCAGTTCACGGAATACATCGAGCACTGCGGCGGCAGTCCTGCTGTCAACAGAACCGGTCGGTTCGTCTGCAAGCAGCAGCTTCGGATTGTTTGCAAGCGCTATGGCTATTGCCACACGCTGCTGCTCGCCGCCCGAAAGCTGGCTCAGTTTATTGTTCCTCCTGTTGAGCAGTCCGACCAGATCGAGAAGCTGGAGCGCCCTGCTCCTTTTGCTGCCTTTTCCCGTAAGGTTCAAGGGCAGTTCGACGTTCTCCTGTGCTGTCAGATATGGTATCAGGTTCCTCGCGTTATTTTGCCAGATGAACCCTACGGTATCCCTTTTATATTTTATTAGCTGCTGATCGTTGAACTTCAGAAGATCGCGTCCGTCTACCAACAGCTTTCCAGCCGAAGGCTTGTCGAGTCCGCCCAGCATATTGAGCAGCGTTGACTTTCCGCTTCCGCTGTTACCAATGATCGCCATCAGCTCGCCCGCCTCTACCGTAAGATCGAGCCCCTGCAGCGCTACGACTTCAAGATCCTTGGTCTTATATATTTTGACCAGGTTCTCGCACTCTATCATTTTAGGCTGTTCATTCTGAGGCTCGTCTTCCTTTACGAGCCCGCTGTCAACTTCATCAAACCGCATCTGTTATCTCACCGTCCTCAAGCGTCAGCACATGATCCGCTATATCTATCATACTCGGGTCGTGCGTGGTCATGACCACCGTCAACCCTTCCACCTCTACGAGGTTCCGAAACAGCTTGACGACCTGCAGGCCCATGTGCGTATCGAGCTCCGCCGTAGGTTCGTCGGCAAAAACTATGTCGGGCCTGTGGGCTATGGCTCTTGCTATAGCCACCCTTTGCTGTTCACCGCCCGAAAGCTCATGCGGCCTGTGATTCATTCTCTTGCCCAGTCCTACCAGCGAGAGGCATTCTTTTGCCCTGTCGCCCCTTCCCTTCGCAGGGATACCTGCGATTCTCAGTCCGAACTCCACGTTTTCATAGGCGGACATCATTGAAATGAGCGCTACCGACTGAAATACAAAGCCCATGTGCTTCCTTCTGATCTCATTTTTAGTATGCTCTCCTGCATGTGTTATGTCGGTCTCGTTAAATCTGATAATGCCTGAGTTCGGTCTGTCAAGTGCGCCCAACAGATTTATGAGCGTAGTCTTGCCCGAACCGGAGCGACCCCTGAGTATGGTCAGCTTTCCCTTCTCTATTTCAAGTGAAACACTTTTCAATGCATGGACCGTTAAACTGCCGGATTTGAAATCCCTGACCAGTCTGTCGGTCACAATAATTTCACTCATACATACCTCCATCCTGATACATCCTTACTGCTGTCCGATATTACCCTCCGCCGGGACAGATGCGGGACATGTCAATCCTCTCCGAGCTTGACGGCCTGATCTATCTTGATACCCGAAATCAACTTCCACAACGTCAGAAAACCCATCAACAGCATCATTCCTATAACCGAATAGATCTTGATATAATCTGCACCGTCCGACATTATCTTGAATGGCGGCACCTGATCCGCAGAGCTATACATGATCTGCAGCAGCGGTATGAACAAATCGCCCGCAATGCCTCCTACAACTATGCCCATGATAATGGCCGCGCCGGATACGAGTACCTGCTCGCACGCCAGCATCCCGATGACCTTTGCAAGCGACATGCCCATTGCGCGCAGTATGCCGAACTGCAGTACCCGGTCCTGTATTGAAATAATCCAGTAAATCAGGAAGCCGAGCATGCTTATCAGCATGGCCGCGATAAAGCCCAACGTCAACATGCCGTTCATACCCTGGATCATCGCGTCGTTCTTCATCTTTACGATCTCCTGCTCCCTGTAATGGATATCGTTCAGTTGCAGATCCTTTGCGATCACATCGTCATTGATCTGCTTGTCGGTCGCGCCGTCCGCCTTTTTCAGCCATACCTCGTACGGTTCCAAAGCCATTTTGCTCTGTATGTAATCAAGATTTGCCACAACGAGCCCCGGGCCTGCCTCGCCATTCTCGGTCAAATTCGGATTATATGTTGGCCAGTAATCTATAAACGCGTATATCGTGCCTTCAAGGAAGCCTTGCTCGCCCCAGGTGATGTATATGGTATCGCCCTCGGACAATTTATACTGATCCCTGAGGTTTGATGAAACCAGGAATGCCGTCGGAGCGTCGGTCATCAGGTTAAGGTAATTGTACCAATGATAAGGCAGCAGGTCCGTCCTGAACCATGCAACCTTCGCGAACTGATCCGGGATGATACCCATTATGTTCACATTACGGACGAACTCATTAGATGTTTGAACAGCGCCATCGCTGACCCTGAGCACCTTTGTCGCCTGCCCGGTGCCTGAAAGCGTGGAGTATTTGAAGTAATCGGGTTCGATGTATCTTACCTGCATTGGCGATGCCTTCTCAGCTTCAAGCTCTGCTCGCGACTGTGTCGACAGAACGCTGTTTTCCGGCGGTCTGGTGTCTCTCCATCTCGCCATCATCCTGACGTCAGCCCCTATCGAATAGCTGATCTTATCCTCGATATTCTGATTGATCGTTCTTGCCGAATTGGCGTTAAATAGACCGGTGGATATGGCCAGGATGATGAAAAGCATCAGGAACTGCTCCTGCCCCCTGGACCTGCCGACCTGTATAAGCGAAATGTACATGGCAGGCGACCAGATCTTCCTGCCTATCCAGTAGATAAACCGTATAATGTACGGATACATCCTTATGAAGAGCAGGCCTGCACCCAGCACAAATACTGTTGAGGTCAGGAAAAGCAGAGGATCCAATTGCAGTTCGTTTGCCTTGACTCCCGTAGTTGTGAGTATCTTTTGCTGCTGCTGATACCTGTAGAGCCCGTAGCCCGATACGAGCAGAAGAACTATATCGAGGAAGAATTTCTTCCAGACGGGCGATTTTTTGGCCCTGGATTTGTCCTGTTTATGTTTTACAATCGA
>Ga0207800_1000105_pt1 | contig 31373 bp, 37 predicted proteins | sample LuqExpMetageno11_FD_187769 | JGI IMG/M metagenome (GOLD analysis project Ga0207800, IMG submission 187769) | Tropical forest soil microbial communities from Luquillo Experimental Forest, Puerto Rico - Sample 11 (SPAdes) | ecosystem: Environmental > Terrestrial > Soil > Tropical forest ... | reverse complement strand
GCTTCCTTACAGAGCTCGGCAGTGCCTGCGACGTTTTGATTAACGATCGCGTCGCGTAATTTATCGAAAATTTCTTGGTTTGCCATTTTTGTAAACCTCTAATATATTGTTCTACTCAGTATTGCCTGAACTACAATACTTGAGTAATCAACTTCTTGAAAAGTTCGAATGCTTATTTCGAATGCTTAAATGAGCCCAAGCTTCGCCAACTAGAAAGCATCTGCGTCAAGCCCTAACTCAAATGTAATCGCCAGTTGCCTTGCTGGCAGTTAAGAAGGAGAGAATATCTTTGCAATGTTTCCAGCATTTGGATCCAAAACAATTGAATTCATATCTATAAATCTCCCTCTTATAGGATACAACAATTTAATATGTATTTGCCTTTTAGTGCCATTTTTCGTTTTTTCCATTTTTCAATAGTTGTATCCTATTTTTGTTGCCACTTTTAGTTTTTTCCATTTTTCAATAGTTGTATCTTATTTTTGTTGCCATTTTTAACTAATTCTAACCCTCTCTTGAAAAATGGCAGTTATATTTCTTTAAGCGATTTTCCTTATTGGATTTACTCTCAATCACTTAAAGAGTAATTTGTTAATGGTTTTAATAATATATAGCCCAATTCAAATAGCGTCTTCTAAATTCTCAGGTAAAAGAAGTAGGCACAAGTCAATGCAATAGTGAAGAGATTTTTAGCTGCCTTTAAAATTTTCAATTGCTTTAAATTGAAAACTCAAAAACCGTTTTAGATACACGTCTTTTTTAAAGATATTAAACATTTGGTCGATTTGGGAAAGAATACACTGAATTGAGAATCACATATAGTAAAGAATCAGAACCTGATGCAGTTATTTTAGATAGTCAATATATTAAAATCACAGAAACACAAGGAACACAAGTTATGATGTTGACAAGAAAATTAAAGGAAGAAAATCCCTCCTGCTGGTAGATATGATGGAACTACTATTGATAGTTATAGTTCATATAACGAATATTCAAAATCGATATTGGGCTACCTGTATTAAAACAAAAGGAAAGAATGTTTTTTTTTGCTTGAGCTTATATGGGTTGATGCAAGTTATTCCTGTCAATTATTCAGGTCAACTGATTGAATCTATTCAATTTATAATTGGTTTTTGAAAATCGAGGTTTAATCATTGTTACAAATTGTTATTAGAATTAATTCAATTATTCATATATAATTCAGATATAATAGTAGTGAGTTTCAATCAGAGTGCTCACCGGTGGAGTAAAGAACTTTTTGCACACTATGAAAATGCATTCTGAGAAATGATTGAAACCTAAGGCTAAACTTTTTTCAGGCAGAATAAGAGAAATCCCTACTCTGTCTTTACGAGTTAGTTGGAGTTTAGATGATGAGACTCAAAGATTTTCCCCTAAAATCAAAGCTGGTTATTTGCATTGTGGTAAGTGTTTTTCTTATTTTGGCCATTTCTACAGCTGTAATTATAAATACAGTTACTTCTCAGGAAGAAAAACTGGCCTACCAAAAATCAACCGAAATGTCGAGAAATTATGCAAACCAGTTTGACTCAGATCTAAAAGCAGACAGAGCAATTGCAGAAACCCTTGCCAATACAATGGAGAATTATGAAGCTTTCAACAGGAGTGAAGTAATCAATATCCTTAAAAATAACCTCAAAAAAAATCCAAATCTTATAGGGGTCTATGTAGGATATGAACCGAACGCCTTTGATGGGAGAGATGCAGAATATGTAAATTCTCCAGGGCATGATACAACAGGTAGATTCGTTCCTTACTGTAATAGGATAAAAGGTAATCCTACAGTTATACCTCTGAAGAATTATAATTTATCTGATTATTACCAGCTGCCTAAAGCAAGAGGGACAAGTATCTTGACAGAGCCATATTTTTATGAAAATACTTTCATGGTAAGTCTTGTATCTCCTATTTTTAAGAATGATAAGTTTACTGGAATAGCAGGGGTTGATGTCCCCTTGCAGTATGTTGATGAAAAAGTAAGTAAAATTAGAGCTTTTGAGACAGGCTATGCTTTCATGGTAAGCAATACTGGGATACTGCTTTCTCATCCTACCCGTAAAGATTGGATCGGTAAGAAAAGTCTATATGATTTAAATTCGAAAGAGATAGACAGTGTAGCAAAAAACATAGAAAACGGAATTGGAGGCTATATTGATACTAAAGACCCTACTACAGGAAAAAATGTAATAATGTTTTACGAACCTGCACGAACTGGGAATTTTGCATTTGTGCTTGTAATTCCGAAAGAAGAAATGCTTGCAGGTGTCACTGATCTTCGGAATAAACTTATTATTATCTCTGCAATATCAATCTTGTTTATGGCTTGCCTTGCTTACTTAATTGCACGCTCTATCACAAAACCAATAAATGAAATTGTTGAAGATTTCAAAAGTATTGCACAAGACGCGGTTAATGGAAAACTCGATGTCAGAGCAGATACTGATGTGGAAATAGATTTCAAGGAAATACCTGTAGGCCTTAATGAAATCCTCAAAGCTGTTATTGTCCCTATCAAAGAGACTATAAGGGTAACAAATGCCCTTGCGGAAGGGAAGTTAAAGGAAAGGGTCAGTGTAGAGATGCAAGGAGAGTTCAGAGAACTTGGAGAGACCCTTGATAAGTTTTCAGAGGCTTTAAACCAGATAATTGATGACTCAAATACAGTTCTTACTGCATTTCAACAGAATGACTTTAAACGAAAAATACAGGTACAAGGAAATGGAGACTTCAAACTCCTTACTGATGGCATAGAAGAGACGCGCCAGGCCCTTGATATGGTTACTGCTCAGCGTTTAGAGGCGGAAAATAATCTCAGAAACTATGCAATGAAACTTGAGCATTCTAACCAACTGAATGAAGAGCTAGAAAGAGTTATTCGTAATAGTCCTGTAATTGTCTTTTTGTGGGAATATATGCCTACATGGCCTGTGGATTTTGTCTCAGAAAATATCTCACAGTTAGGATATAAAGTCGCGGACTTCACCTCTAAAAAATTACGTTACATAGATATAATTCACCCTGAAGATTTAGATAAAATCCAAAAAGAACTCTTTAAACGTGTCGAATCAGGTTGTAATGAGTATAATGCTGAATATAGAATCCTTACAAAGTCTGGAGAAATTCGCTGGGTTGATGAAAGGACTGTTATTCAAAAGTGTACAAACGGACAAATCCGTTTGCAGGGAATAATTCTGGACATAACGGAACGTAAAAAGGCTGAAGAAGCGCTTTTGAGAATGGAAGAGATTCGTAAAAAAGAAATCCATCACCGAATTAAAAACAATTTGCAAGTTATTTCCACCCTTCTTTATCTTGAATCCGGAAATTTTACAGATGAAAATGTAACCGAAGCCTTCAGAAACAGCCAGCACAGAGTAAAGTCAATGGCTCTCGTCCACGAAAAGCTTTACCAATCAGAAGATATGGTAAGCGTAGACTTTGCAGATTATATAAAAAATCTTGCTGATTACCTTTTGAGATCTTATTCCCTGGGTAATGAGAAGGTAAGTTTAAAGTTAGATGTTGAGAAAATTTTTCTGGGAATGGATACAGCTGTTCCTTTGGGAATTATTATCAATGAACTTATCTCAAACTCCCTGAAACATGCTTTTACTAAAGGTGTCGAAGGGGAAATTTATATAAAATTACAAACCAGCGAAGAATATACTGCATGGCAGGAAGGAAGTTCAAGAAAAGTTGAGAATAAAATATCAGGGAATAGTAACTCACAGACTTCTTCTAAAAGAGCAGTAGAGAGTAAGAAAGATAAACTAATTCTTATTGTAAGAGATAATGGTGTCGGATTCCCGGAGAAACTGGATTTCCGGAACACGACTTCTCTGGGACTTCAACTGGTTACTACCCTAGTGGATCAGATTGAAGGAGATATTGAGCTTGACACCACGGCAGGAACAGAATTTAAAATTAGCTTTTTCAGGGGCTGAGAAACTAAAAAGTATAATAAATGGCCGATGGAAATTCTAATTGTAGAGGATAACATATTGTTGCAATTGAAATAAAAACAATGCTAAAGGATTAGGGTATGCGGTTACAAGTATAGCCTTTCCTGGAGAAGATGCCGTAGCTGAGGCAGAAAGTACTTTTCCCGATCTTTGTTGCTATGGACATTATGTTAAAAGGCGATGTGGGCGACGTGGAGACTGCTAGAAAAATCAGAGAGAAATTTGGGATTCCAGTAGTCTACCTAACTGCTTGCTCTGATAATGAAATTCCTCTTCGAACAGAGCGAACCAAGATAACGGAACCTCTTGGGTATGTCTCTAAAATCTTTTGATGAGAAAAACTTCCACAGCAATATTGAAGGAGCCATGCATAGTTACAGAAAGAACAAAGACCATGTTGAAAACTTGAGAGTTAGATCTTTAGTTTCATCGGTCTTATTTTCTTTTTATTTTTCTTCTTTTCTTTCGGTTACTTTTTGGCTTTGTTTTTAGTCTGGTATATTGTTTCATAAATCCGTACTCTTAGAGATTTATCTTCCCATAACTCAAAAAGTACAAAAATTGGATTATTTGTAAACATAAGAGTAATAAAAAATTAGTGCGAGGGATGGGATTCGAACCCACGAATTCCTACGAAACCAGGCCCTCAACCTGGCGCCTTTGACCTGGCTGGGCAACCCTCGCATAGCGATATATTATAAATAAAGAATCAGAAATTCTTTACAAAAATGATTTTCAGAAAGGTATGAAAATTTGAAGTTGTTAAAATTAAATGTTTGAAGTTGACAGATTAAGAAATTTAGTGCGAGGGATGGGATTCGAACCCACGAATTCCTACGAAACTAGGCCCTCAACCTAGCGCCTTTGACCTGGCTGGGCAACCCTCGCATTTCGTATTAATCTTATTTAAGTACTATTAGTTTTGAATATCAAGCGCGCTTTACGCCTTGCACTCCCTCACAATATCGTGGATAATATATAAACATTTCGAGCCGTGAGGGTCACCGAGAATAAGTTTTGGAAGAGCATCAATAAGATAGAATAGCTCCTACAGTATTTGGGTACAAAAATAATAGATTAGGCATAGAAGTCCAAAGAAATATCTGCTCATTGAAATATTCAGGGCTCTATGATCCTCAACTCAAAAATTAGGCTTGGGCCTAATATTCGAGCTCTGGCTTAAAATTGGTCCAAAATACCCAAGAGTTCTTCAGCCTCGCCTTTGATCACACTTGCCGCATTAAGGGCAAGATCTTTGGCTGTGTAAGAACCATCAGACTCCATTGTGAACACAAAAGCGTTCTCATCGAAGCCGATGTTTATTGCATGAATGTCACAGACCTGCTCACAGAGCCTACAGAGTGAGCATTTAAGAACATCCTCCTCCAAAACTTTGGCCCCGGACTCTTCGAACCGTATAATGCTTTTTGGACATTCGGCTGCACAGTGCCCACATGCGTCACAGTTTTCAATGCTTATGATAGGTACATTCTTGTAGCCACAAGCGACTCCTGCCTGCCATTTAACACTGTCCCTGCCGTAACCCATATGAGCAATAGCCTCAAGCACAAGTTTCTGCCCCTTTTTCAGCTCAACAATAGGAATATTGGGGTCAGCCGGCTGTATTTTAGGATCAGAGGAGATAAGATCCCGTGAATAAACCGTACCCGGACCTTCTGCGCTGAGGGTTAAGGAAACCTCACAAGCAGGACAGCCTTCTCCTCCACAAACATCGCATTCTGCCTGCGGCACATACGTCTCTATATCCGTTACAATCGGGATTAAGGACAGACGTAGAGCCAGCTGCTCATCATAGAGTACCGAGGTGTTGTCATAAAGATTCACATACTCGATCGCAAGCGTTGGTACATCTGCAATCATGGCACGTCGAATGCCGTTGGCAAAAGATGTGCGAACTTTTGAAAGCACAAATTTTGCAGATCTATCCGATAACTCCAGAATGTCTACTTCCATCGTCATATTCCTTAATTTCCCTTATATTTTAATGAATTCAAAAAAAGAGAATTTTTGAAGAATTCTCTTATACACGTCTTCCGCCTTTCGGGCGAGTTCCATCGTGTGGGACAGGAGTAACGTCTTCGATCCTGCCAATCCGGATTCCTGCTCTTGCAAAAGCCCTGATTGCAGCTTGAGCACCGGGACCCGGGCTTCTCTGCTTGTTTCCTCCGGGAGCTCTTACCCTGATATGTATACCATGGATACCCTTATCTCTTAGCTGATCAGCAAGCTGGCCTGCCATCTGCATGGCAGTATAAGGAGAGCTTTCATCTCTTGCAGCTTTTACGACCATACCACCGGAAGACTTTGCAATGGTTTCAGCCCCTGTGATATCGGTTACAGTAATAATTGTATTGTTAAACGAAGATTTGATGTGAGCTACGGCCCATTTCATGTCTGCCATGATTATCTCCTCCCTCTCTTCTTCCTTCCGCCGCCTCTTTCAGGAGGTTTCTCTCTAGCCTGTCTTGCTTCTGCAACAGCCCTTAAAGTAGTTGTGCTGTCTGCAAGCACAGATGCCACCTGCACAGGTCTCTCAGGATGAGATTCGCTAACAAGCGGAGAGGTTCCATAGTATCCAATATGCATTTCATCTTCCTTGGAAATGAGCATTCCCGGAATAGTAGCTTTTCTGCCATTTACTGCAATGTGCCCGTGAGTAATAAACTGGCGGGACTGAGCAATTGTCCTAGCAAGCCCAAGGCGGAGAACCTGGGTTTGAAGCCTCCTTTCGAGAATATTTTCAGTTTTTAAAGAGAGGATATCATCAATGTCAGCGTCTGACTTAATTATACCATAGCGGATAAGTTTTGACAGAATTTCCTCGGACTGGGTCTTCTGATGTCCTTCAAGTCCTCTTTCCTGAGCATTTGCAGCACTTGCAAGTAACTTCCGGGCTTCAGATCTGTACATTCTGAGCACACTGGCTGCTTTCCAGACTTCTCTCTTATTTCTGAGGCCGTATGCCTTTACAAGCTGGACTTCGGATGCCATCCTGGCTTCCTGCCAAGGATGTCTCGGAGTCTCAAAACTTTTACTTTGTTTACCTGGATATGCCATCTAAAATCACCTTAACCGGAAAATCACTTTTTCTTGCTGACACCAACAGTTGACCCACGGCGACCTGTGGATTTTGTTCTCTGTCCTCTAACCTTAAGGCCCCTTTCGTGCCTAAGACCCCTGTAGGCGCGAACCTTCTTCAGATTGTTAATATCTTCTCTGAAAGTCAGTACGATGTCGGTTCCCAGCAGGTGCTTATCCTGTCCAGTTGCAAGGTCTTTCTGCCTGTTTAACATCCAAGAAGGAACAATTTCCTCGAACTTCCTAATTGCACTGTCGAGTTTTGCTACTTCTTCATCTGGCAGATATCCAAGTGTAGCAGTTGAGTCTACCCCTGCGCCCTTTGCGATAAGGATAGCAGTGCGCCTCCCAATTCCTGGAAGACCTGTTAGGGCGTACTCTACGGGTTTTGCCCCCTGCAAGTCAGTATTCATAATCCGAACAAGATGCCTTAATTCTTCATTATTCTTTTCTTCTACCATATACTCCCTCCAGGGGAATGCATACAGCATCCTGTAGCCCCTGATCGAATACCCTTAAGGAATACGAAAAAGTCAGGAGCAGCTCTCAAAAGGAGCTTCTTTACAGCATATACTGATGAGTGCATTTACATACAATTCCCAGTATATAAGGATATCTGCGCTTAGCCCCAACTGAAAATGGATGCTAGGAAGGACTGAAAGCTGATAACAAAAAAGTTATTGAATAATGAAAAGACAGGGAGAAAACCTCACTTCATGTAAAATCTTTTTTCCCGGAAATTGAATACAATATTACGTACTCTACAGACAATTTACCGTACACTTGTCTTTTCAGTTTACATAAGACCGCTATTACCGCAGCTTGAATGTCTTTGGCGCAAGCCTATATGCAAGAATCAAGGCGACGGCGATATATACAATGCAAAATACTGAAATCAAAGTGCCGAAAATCAAAGTCGGGACCTTCTTACCGATAGCAAAATAACAAAAAAAATAAGTGAAGTAATTGACAATAGCAAAAGTACCACTTTTTATTTCGAGATTGATATTGTAAGGCTGCAAAAGATAATATAGCACCATATTGTGCACTGAAAAAAATACCGACATGGCGATAATGGAAAGAAACAATAGCACATAATTGAGTGCGTTGTCCGTTCCACCTGTAAGCCATAACAGAAGTGGTAGCCCGAGTGCAATTACAGAAGCGGGTATCAAGTTTATCAATAGAATGGATTTCAGCCGTTCCGTAAAGAGAAGCAGAATTGCACGTGGCTGCCTGTAAAACCGGTAGGTAAGCATACTGTGGTCACAGTTCATGAACATGGCTTGCGTGATAACCTTACCGCGATTAATAAAGTACATAACGAACAAAAAATAAGGCAAAAAAGTCAGCATCATCCCGTTTATTATCGGTTTTGCCCCGTGGATAAGAAAACAGGCCATGATGGAAAACACAAGCGATGCAAGGGAAACCAAGGTGATATCTTTTGCTGATTTGGTAAGTAACATGCTATGCCGCTTAACAAAAAGATCGTTGAAGTACTGATAACCTCTTTTGCTGCTTGTTGCCTTAATGTCTATATTCGTCTGCAAAGATTTTTGAACAGCCCGTGCAGCCATGATTTTTTTGTTCATAGCAAAACTGTCCGCTGTGAGAAGCTCCTTGCAAATACTTCGATATTCACGGAATTTGATCACATACAAAAAGGAAAACACAGCCGTAACAGTAGAAATGGTAAACAACGCGAGAAAAATATCTCCGTTCATGGCATAGCCGAGAAACGGCGGGAGATATGCCGCAGCCAATGATGCAGCAATGCCAACCAAAGCAACCGGATTGAGCTGATTTTCATTTTTTGCATGGCCGGTTTTGACATAACTATGAAGCGCGAAGGCAGTAAAAATAAGTTTTACGGAAACTACAAAAAGTGGCATCATAAGGCATATAATGATAGGTACTCCGGAAAGCAATCCAAAAAGCAGCGTGAAAGGCAAAAATCCGACAACAATTTTCAAAAGGAAATAGAAGTAATTCGAAAGCGTATAATCACGTGCGCTCATTCGCATGAGAAAAATGGCATAATATTTGTCTTTAGTAGGATGAAATATATGCGTGTTGAGGAAACCGCCCGTAATGGAAAGAAAGAAAAACATATGCATGAAGCTGTTTGCGGGGCTGTTTTTCATATGATCTTTTAGAAGAAAGATAATAATAAACAGATAGAGCATTTTGCCCAAAAACATCGAGCTGATCTCCCATAGGATGCTGACGAAATTGGCAAATATTTTCAACCCCGGACTTCTATAGAGCGAGACAGGTAGCAGCCTGTTGATGACAGGGATGGATTTGAGTGAATAGATGATTCCATTTGTTTGATATGCGTTTTTAAGCCTGAAGGACATGAGGAAAGTTTCAATCATTCTCATCCTTCCTGAGGGCCTGAATGATCTTATCCTTAAAGGCCTCGTTACTGAGGTCATCCTTTTCCATTTTTTCCAGGACTCCGCCGCTCAGGATCACGATCTCGTCACATAAATCCAGCGCAAGCTCCATGATATGAGTAGAAAAAATAATAATGTGGTCTTTTTTGATTTGACGCAGCAGCGTCTTTATTTCGTCGGCAACTACAACGTCAAATGAGGTCAGCGGCTCGTCTAAAAGTAGAATGCAGGGGTCTGCGATGAAGCTTACAAGCATCTGCATCTTGTTCTTCATGCCATGGGAATAATCCTTCAAAAGCCTGTCTCGATCCTCGCTTCCGATCTTTACAAAATCGAAATATTCGTCAATAGGCTTAATGTCCGGAATTTTTTTCACGTTGATGTCAAGAAAGAACTTTAAAAACTCTCTGCCCGTTAAGAATTCCGGAACGACTGGAGTCGACAAAACATATCCGATATCGTCCGGACAAACTTCTCTCTTCACTCCGTTTTCTTCAAGGAGAATTGAGCCGTCATCAATCTTCAAATCCTCATTGATGCAGTTAAACAGCGTGGTTTTGCCTGAGCCGTTTCTTCCGAGGAGTCCGTAAATTTCCCCCTTTTCAAAGGCAAAGCTCGCACCCCGCAAAACCTCTTTTTTGTCAAAACTTTTTACGATATCGTACAGGATCAGTTTCATATTCAATATTTCTTTTCTGTTTGTTTCCGTTTATTTCTTTCGTTCCCGCCTGAAATCAATAGATCATTTTTCAACGGGGTTCTTACCTTGACATTGCATATTAACTTCTTTTCTGGATCATAATTCCTTTATTATCCCATCTCTCCCATGCTTTTAAAGGATTTTTATTCATTTTCTCATTCTATAAATCCTAACTCTTTTAATTGAGAGCTTTTCTTCTTTTACAAATTTACAACTAGTTCCAGCAAAAATATTACCAGTTCCAGGAGCAAAAACTTATTCAACTTCAATCAAAACCTCAAATATTTATGATCCTTTTAACCTACTTTTTACAGGAGAAGTATGCAACACTTCAGGTACAGTGGAAGTCTTCCTTTTAATCATTTTTTTGATTGAGTTTAACTATTGGTTCTTCAAGATAAAACTGAGAATTGGAAGCTACATTCGCAACAAAACTGGAGATTTCTCCAGATTTAAACATAATTTAGAAAAGACTCAAAACATAGCGTTTAGGAAAGGCTTAGAAACATAATTTAGAAAAAGCTTGAAGATACGCCGAGGGGGAGATTTGAACTCCCGAGGGGCTAAGCCCCACAAGCTTTCCAGGCTTGCGCCCTACCACTAGACTACCTCGGCACAATTATGACATTTATAAGATTATGGACTTTGGTCAAGCTTTCTTTTAGAAAGGTTGGCATAAAGCTTATGGCACGACTTATACCATAATGGAACAGTGATATATAAACTTTATTCTAAATTTGAGAATTTAAAAAAGAATTTAGAAGGTTAATATTTAACATTATCTTCTTTTTTAGCCCAACCTTTTGGATAAATCCCTGTCTCCATCAGAACCCGAATTGAGGTCGCTGCAAACCCGGTTGAGGCTTTAAGGAGCTCTTCTGTACTCATTTCAGCTTTTGCAAGGGCGACGACTTCACCTTTAAGGGTAAACAGCGCTATAAGCTCTCCTTTTTCAAGGTTTGCGTCTAAGCTTGTGATACCCGGAACTGCCAAAGAAGCCCCTGAGCAAACGGCATCTACTGCACTGTCCCGCAGGATAATTTTTGGGAGGTGAGATACAGCCGTTTCCATTGGCATGATTACCCGCCTGATTTCAGACTCATCCCCGTCTTCCTTCCAGAATATATATGCGTCTTTCAATTCCTGAAGGGTAACAATTGTTTCCTCGGTAAACGGGCCTGCTTTTGTCCTCCTGAGTTCCTGCATATGTCCACCACAACCAAGAGCAAGCCCTATATCGTGACAGAGTTTTCGAATATAAGTTCCGGCTTCGCATCCTACACGAAAGAGAACCGAACTGCCTTCAATCTCAAGCACTTCAAGATAATAGATCGTCCTTACTCTTATAACTCGTTTGACAGCCGATTTGATAGGAGGCATCTGGTAAATAGGGCCTGTGAATTCCTCACAGACCTTCCGAACCAATTTTTGAGGCATCTCTTTATGAAGCTTCAAGAGGCAGACATATTCCTTTCCGGAGAGGCGAAGAGCAGGAACAGCCTTTGTAGCCTTTCCAAGTAAAGTAGGCAAAAGTCCTGTAACCTTGGGATCAAGAGAACCTGCATGCCCTGCCGTACTTACGCCAAGAATGGCCTTTACCCAAGCTGCAACCTCATGGCTTGTTGGCCCCTTTGGTTTATCAATATTTACAACTCCTTTCTCAATATACTCGAGAATAGGGCGTTTTTCTGGATAAAAACCGTAAGAAGGGTTAGTCCACGCACTGGATTTTCGGACCAAAGTTCTTTCAACTTCCGATGGCAATTTGCCGGCAGGTGACATAGTTTTTCAAAAACTCCTGAATTGAATATATAAACATAAACAAGATCTGTATGTAGTATAATTTGTAGACGTGTAAGTAGAATGAACCTGAGACTCAAGGAAATTCTTTAATGCACGTAAGAAGAAGCTCTGACAGTATATCTAAAGGGGATATACACCTGAAAGCCTTAAGATAAATAACCTTAATCTTTAGGGGTTATAGAATATCTCACAGTACAGGATGTCCTTATAAAGGAACAGGATGTCTTTATGCCGGTTTCATGATTGCTGTATTATTGCAGTAATATCAGGTTCCGGCGAATAAAACTTTATGCTTTCATATGAAAATAAAGCCTTTGATAGAGGCTTTGCAGCAAATTACTCCGGCCCTACAAGAGAATCAATAGCTATCCTAAGGATATCAAGAATTTGGTACTGATTCCACTTTTCTGAATCAATAACAATATCGTAAATAGAGAGGTCACTAATGTCAATATTATAATAATTCATATAGCGGAGGGCTTCAGATTTTTCCCTTTGGATTGTTTTTTCTAGCTCTTCATCAAAAGAAGCTGATTTTTCCCGTCTCAAGATACGTTTTACCCGAACAGGTAAAGGAGCCTTTATCCAGATTTTGAGCACATTTGGAACATCTTTGGCCATATGGCCTGCAAGCCTGCTTTCAAGGATCAGCTTTTCCTGACTGTGGATAATAGCTCTCTGATTTTTATCAATAGCCAGATCAATTGAAGGGTCTTTTTCGGCCATAGATCCGAACTCCGCCAGGCTCATTCCCTTCTCCTTGGCTATCCTTCTAAAAACTTCACCCGACGAGATTAATTCAAGCTCATAATATTCCGCAAGAAGTCTTGAAATTGTTGTTGTCCCACTTCCTGGAAGCCCGCTAACTGTTATCCGCATCAGACCCCACCGATATCCAGTGCCTTTCTGATAAACTGGCTAACTCCGAGAGAACAAATAAAGTACCAGTATAACCATTTCTGGAAGTACAAAAAAGCATGGGAAGTCAGCAACTGTTCACCCCAGAAAGGAAAGACCATAGTAGCATTCGCGTGTCCACTGATGTAGTAATAAGCCCAATAAAAGAGAGGAAGGGAAATAATACTGATGTAAGCCATAGGCTTGAACTGCTGCTTGGACATTTTCATCTGGTCTTCCATCATTTTCTGGCGTTGTTCGTCCAGTTTTTTCAGCATATAAGTATTCTGGGAAAGTTGAGCTTCCCTAAAGTCCTTCTGGAAAACCTTCACGCGTTCCTGGGTATTCCGCATAAGATCCCAGTCAATTGTGTATTTTTGGATAAGGGATGCATAAACAGCAGTAATAGCTGCCATTACCAAAAGAATTAGATGGAAATTATTCTGTCCGACCAGAGTAAGTATAGGATTCATTAGAATCCCAACAGTTTCCCCGACGGCAGTCCTGAAACCCTGTCCAAGAACCATAATCCCGATCATAAGGGAAAAACCGAGAGCCAGCAGGAACCGGTCTATTTGAGTTTTTAATGCCTCTGAAACCAAGTTGTTCTCACCATTCAGGTTCAATAGTTATTTTTAGATATTCAAGTGTAGAAGAATTCCTATAAATGGAAGCTTTACAAGCCTAAAGTATTGTGACTCTTGATAAAACAGCTCGATTACAGAGCCGATTTTAACGATTACACAGGTTGTTCTGGTTAATAAGTGTTGATGTATATAAGTTATACTATTCGTGAAGTTCAAGTTTAACCCTTCCCGTAGCAACACAGGAAGCCATATACAGGTAGAAGTAAGCACCTGATTATACATTCACGGTAGGATTTTTAGATTACCCTTTACCTACTTTTTTGAAAAAGTTTGCGTTGTGCTGCAACCGTTGCGCCGGTTGATCACGCCGATAGGGTTTTGGGAATATAGTGTACTCATATTCAAACGTTTCTCGGGTTTTCGATCAAACCTTTTCTCAAAAGGTTTGCGGTCAAACTTATAAGAAAAACACATGATTCGGTAGAAAGAAGTAAGGAAATACCTTTAAATATATTCTCATAATTTATCATAAAAGTTTATAACTGCCTGGAAAAACGGAAAAAATGAACTTATACCACACCTTGGAGGAATTTTAAAAATGCAGTTTCCAAACCCGAAGGGACAGTTCCCGAAAATAAGCAGTAAAGCCTGGATATTTGATACTGCGATGATAATAGGAAATGTGACTATAGAAGAAAACGTATTTATTGGACCGAATGCGGTGATCAGAGCAGACGAACCCGGCTCTTCAATAATTATTCAGAGCAACTGCAACGTCCAAGACAATGTTGTAATTCATTCCCTTTCCAATTCAGAAGTAAGGATAAGTAATAATACATCTCTTGCGCATGGGTGCATAGTACATGGGCCCTGCGAAATAGGAAAAAACTGCTTTGTCGGATTCGGAGCTTTAGTATTCGACTGTAATATAGGAGAAGATGTTCTGGTTCTCCACAGAGCCGTTGTTCGTGGAGTCGAAATTCCTCCGCATAAAGTGGTACCTGATGGAGCTGTCATTACAGACCAGAAAAACACGAGCGTACTTGGAGATATCACGACAGATCTTGAAGAGTTTAAAGAATCCGTTGTCAGAGAAAATCTTGAGCTGGTAAAAGGATATAAAATTTTAGGGTATAGAGTTCTGACACTTGAGGAAGAAACTTTAAGTTCAAGCATATTGCAAAAAAGCGGAACTGAAGATATTCGAGGCCTTGAAAGTACAGAATAATGAATTGTTTGATTTTCAGCAAATTAGAGATAAATTCCATCCAGCTTTTCCAAAACTTTTTTTCCTGAATCTGTCAGGACATATTTTTTCCATGTAGTTTTATCCGGAGTCAGACACTGGATTAAACCTTTGTTTTCAAGCTCCTTCAAAGCGTGACTGATATTTTGTGTAGATCGGCTTGCTTCATGGGCAATATCTGAAGCCCGGACAAAGGTGTGCCTTTTCATGGAATCCATAAGAATCAAACGGCGGTCAACACCGATAACCCAGTTAACCAGTTCATCGATTGAGTTTTCAGTCATATTGAGTCATATTCTCCGTCGTATTGCTCTTGATGACATAAACGCTGCATATTATTTAAATATTAATTGTTTGAATCGATCAGGAGAGAAAGAAACATAGATTTTAGCATAGATTTTAGTATACGTAGAAGGGAAAGAAATATTCAAGGAATAAAAGACTGATAAAGGGAAAAGAAAAAGAAATGAAGGTTTCAGGCAAATTTTGAAAGATCTGCCTTTATATCTTCAAATACCTCGTTTATATCTTTGGTCCCATCAAGAGTTACCAGAAGACTCTGTTTTGAGTAGTAATCAATAAGAGGTACAGTCTGCTTTTTATAAACATTGAGGCGATTCTTTACGGCCTCTTCTTTGTCGTCGTCACGCTGGAAAACTTTACCACCGCAAATGTCACAGACGCCTTCTTTCTTTGGCGGGTTAAGAGTCCTGTGATAGCTTGCGCCGCAGTTGCACATAAGTCGGCCACTTATTCTTTCAACAAGTTCTTCATCAGGCACTTCAAGGTTGAGAACAACATCTATGGGCTTATTGATTTCATTGAGGATAACTGCTAGAGCGTCAGCCTGAGGTATTGTTCTTGGATATCCGTCAAGGATAAAACCCTTTTCACAGTCTTGTTCTTTCAAGCGGTTCTTAATAATCCCTATAAGTACCTCATCAGGAACAAGTTCTCCTTTGTCCATATATGTCTTGGCTGCAAGTCCAAGTTCAGTTCCTTCTCTGACATTCGCCCGCAGGATATCCCCTGTGGAGATCTGCGGGATTCCATAGAAATCAACCATTTTTTTGGCCTGGGTGCCTTTTCCGGCACCTGGGGGCCCAAAGAGTATTATATTCATCTGAAGATCCCTGTGTTTTTATCCTTTAGTTTGTTTACGTTAATCTGATTCGATTCCTTTTTGCCGCTTAAAACGAACTCTTATTGCTCTCCAAAGAAGGAACGGATCATCGGGTGCATTTCCATCATCTGCTCGGATGCGATATCCTCATACAGACGGTATACAATACTCACAGTAAGCAGCAGCCCTGTACCTCCAGCACTTCCAAGGGTACCGAGCAGGCTAGCAATCAAGGTAAGTAATCCTATGAAAGCTCCACCTATTACGGTAACTTTTGGGATATAACGCTGCGTAACTTTTTCGATACTGCTAATATTCCGTCTGAAACCTGGAATCTGCATGCCGGAGTTGAAAATCTTCTGGGCTGTGGGCTTTGCTCCCATGCCTGTAGTTTCTATCCAGAAGAGGGAAAAGATAATTCCTCCTACAATAAGCATGAAAGCATCTGTAAGGACGTGAAGCCCAATTTGCCAGGTTGCAGGAGCTGCCGCCCCATAACTTGAGAAGGACTCCTTCACAAGAGATGGAACCCAATCATAAGGGCTGTGTATGGGAGCAAGGTAATACATGATCCCATTTACCGGATTGGACCCACTGAACTTTCCAAGGAAAGTGATTCCCCTGCTGGAGAGAATGATCCCTATCATCTGGATGTTAGCCTGAAGAGCTCGGACAAGTATCATTGGCAACACTGAAGAGTATATAAGCTTGACAGGAAAGCGACCTCTAGCCCCTCTAACTGCACTGTGGGCGAGAGGGATTTCAATCCTTGTACTTTCCACATATACAACAACCAGGAAAATCAAAACTGTGCTCAGCAGTGCCAGAATTCCTCCATTGACTAGCATGAACACTATGCCCTGACCTGAGAAGAGGTAATCTGCCCCGACATTCTGTGCAATGTAGATCCATTTTGGAATCAGCCCTACAGGAAGTCCTGATGAAGAATCAGTCTGCCAGTTAATGATCCCTGTAACAATCTGCTGGGAGATTCCCGCAACAATGAAAAGCCCAACTCCTGACCCGATGCCCCACTTGGAAACCACTTCATCCATGAAAAGGATGAGCACGCCTCCAACGAAAATCTGGATAAGGAGTAGGAAGGTGATCACTCCCAGGCCTACACCGAGTGTAGAAGCAAGTCCTGAATCCGGCTGAATATATCCACCAAGTAGTTGCGGTAGAGCTTCCAGTAGAATCATGATAAATACGAGGAACTTCTGAGCTCCTTGGAAGAATGCCTGGTCTTTAGGATCTGACAGGTCCATTTTGATAATATCTGCCCCAACAAGGAGCTGCAGGACAATCGAAGCCGTGACAATAGGCCCGATACCTAGAAGAAGGAGAGATCCAGATGCGCCTGCAAAGAAAGCACGGTAAGATTCAAAAAGGTCAATCGAATTCTGGGACATCCCAAAGAGCGGTACATTTGCCAGAGCAAAGTACAGCACAAGGACTCCCAGAGTCCACCACAGCTTATCCTTAAAATGGACATGTTTTTCCGGACTTGCTACTGCAGGTAACTTATTAAAAAACGGTTCTAACGTATCCCTGAGAGTCATCGATTACACCATTTAAAATATAATTTATTTATAATATTTGAAATGTTAGACTACGTTTTACCGTAAGATATTGGTAATATAGTACATCTAATATGAAAAAGTTACCAAAAGAATTAAAATAAGTAATGTCAGAGTGACACTACTTACTCGGCATCGATGCAACTTCCGCCGGCATTTTCAATTTTTTCGCGGGCAGAAGCGGAGAATTCTTTCGAAGTAACTATAAGGTTCTTCGTAACACGTCCGCTTCCGAGTACTTTTTCGATTCCGATGTTTTCAAGATTAATATTGTATGCTTCGTCCTTGACTTCTGCAAGACCTTCTTGAACAAGATAAGGAGCAAGTTCGTCAAGTTCTCCCACATTTACTATGGATGGGTCCTTGGAAACTTCAGCAGGGAGCTTGAAACCATGTTTCCCATAGCTATATCCTCTTAACATAGCTCTTACGAAATGGTGTTTACAGCCTCCGGCTTTTCCACGGCCTCCACGGTTTCCGGCTCCACGCCTGTTTTTATGAGTTCCGCCTCCGCAGGTTCTGGATCCTCTGAACTTCTTTGTATCCATTCCAACCACCTTATCTCATTTTGTGCAGGAGCGCGTTAATATCGTCGCCGTGATTACCGAGCTCGCCACCCTGCTTTACTGTTCTTTTAATTCCCAAATGCCCTTTTCTTGGAGGGTGAAGCCTGAAAACAGGCTTCAATTTAGGAACGTCCTTAAGGGAAGTTTCTCCCTTAACTACAGCGTCTGCAAAAGCCTGTATTGAATCATAGGCTGTGTTTTCCCGGATGTATTCTTCGGTCAGACGGGTATCCCCTTCAAGTCTTCCACGGTTTTCGAGAATTTCTGCAAGGGTTTTTGCGTCTACTTCCCCAAAGGCAACGTAGTCCTTTACCTTCTGAACCATACCTTTGAAATGAGGATCTTCGGGCACAAACACACAGTGGTTAATTTTGTGCAGGCGAAGCATCTTCATTGTATCTTCAATGGTATACCGGACATTAACCTGGCCTCTCAACCTCACAACTGCATACATCTCAAGCTTCCTCCTTATTACGGTACACCGGCAGCCTCATAACGTTGACTTGGTTAAGGGCATCAAAGGTTGCCTTTGCGAAGTTGAGAGTAGACCTTGTAGTTCCAGAGGTTTTGGTCCATACATCTTTAATCCCAGCTTTTTCCAGCACCTTGGTTGCAGTATTTCCTGCAGCTATTCCAAGGCCTCTTGGAGCCGGAATAAGAGTTACGCTTACACTGCCTGCCTTTCCAGTAACTTCATAAGGAACAGTGTGAGACAGACCACAGGCACATTCCCAAGATCCACAGCCTCTACGAATGTAGGTGATATCGAGCTTTGCAGCATCAATTGCCTTGCGAATAGCAGGTCCTACCTGCACATCCTTTGCCTGCCCGAGTCCTACATATCCGTTTCTGTTTCCTACAATTACAGTTGCTCTAAATTTCACACGGCGTCCAGAGTCAGTCATCCTCTGGACCATGTTAATATCGAGCACCTCATCTTCCAGGTCAGGAAGCAGCATATCAATTATTTGGGGTTCCCTGATAGGCAGGCCTGATTTGATTGCTTCTTCCATGGAAGCAACCTGTCCTTCCACAACTAATTTTCCAAGCCTGGTTTTCGGAACCCAATCCTCATCGAATGCCATTTAATCACCTTAACTAAACTCAGCAAAGATTTTCTCTTTGGTTGCTTCAAACTGCTCTGGCAGGTCTGAGCTCTCTTCTCTGTATTCAGCAATGTGCTCTCCCCGGATTCTTTCGTCCGAAGGGAAAACCTCAGGGCTGCAAGGAACTTCGAAACCTGAATCTACTATGCCTTTTAGAGCAGCATAGACTCTGGAACCTGCAGAGGATGCCTGGAGTCCTATATCCAGAATTCCTCCCTCGTATCCTTTCTTCAAACTTTTCAGTCCGAACAAGAACCCTGTAAGGTATGCAGCCGTTGTGTTTCCGGTAGCCCCTGTATAACCGTACTTAGCAAGCTCACTCGAAACGGCTGAGGAATAAGTAATATCCCCATCTGGGGTCGGAGCTATTAACTGGATTTGAACATTTCTTGCACTCTTCCTAACAACAACACGATCCTGCCTTGAGAGCAGTAACTTGAGTCGTAGGTGATAATTAGTGCGTCCTTCTCTTCGTCGTCTAAAAGGAACCTTATATCTTGGTCCTGTTGCCATATTTAGCTCCTCCAAGTTATTTCTTTAATAGTTTTTCAGACCCAAGGTGGGAGTTAAGGTGAGCAACGCTTCTATATTCGCCGCCTTTTGCTTTCCTATAGAGTCTGCAGTACACGGATTTATCAAGTGTCCCATCTGCACGCAGTTCCTTGAGTCTTCTTCTAAGAGCCCGGATCTTTTTAATCCACAATTCTTTCTTTGGAGTACGAGCTCCTTTCTTACCTTTCCTTGAACCATGGCCTTTGCAGTGCCCATATTTGCGCTTAGCAGCAAGAGCTCTGGCTCGGCCTCGGCTGACTCCTTTGACCGGCTTGGCCTTAATAGTGCCATTCTCAATGAGCCCGCGAATATCTTCCCTGGTAATTGCTGATGCGATATCTTCAGAGGCTTCCGGATTAAGCCATACCCTGTCAAGCCCGCATCCGAGGATTTTAGAGGCTAACCTTCTCTGATTGGCCAGATCTGACATTTTTATTCACTCCTTCCAGGGTTCAGAACTTTAATTCCAAGTTCTTCAGCTTTTGTGATAATAATAGCTTTCTTTCTTGCACCTACTTTCGATGCAATCCTGATAGCCTCATAAGAAGGATCAACAAGCTCAAGTTCAGCAGCGCTGGAAATAAGCACATCAGAGTAACCGGATGGATGCAGACCTTTTACTGCAGCAGGACTTCCGTACCCTACCTGGGCAAGAGCACCTTTTGAGACATATTTTCGGCGCTGTTTGCCTTGAGTACCTCTCGGGCGTCTCCAATTGCTGTCAAGTCTCTTGAATTTATGACAGGCCGCTCTCTTGAACTGAGGTTTCTTTCCCTTCTGGACCTTTCTCACATTGAATAATCGCCTGGATTCAGAGTCCATATCAAGGGTAGAAACTGAAGTACTTTCTGATTTGAATTCTTCTGCCATCATAACCACCTCAGGCCTTCTGCACAATGTAGATTCCGTCCTGGAAAATCCTTGGATCGAATCTCTTGATCTTGGTCTTTTGTTCAATGTTTGCGGCAGTCTGCCCGACATCTTCCTTGTTGATTCCGGAAATAGTTACTTCATTTCCGCTTACCTTAACCTTTGTCTCGCCAAGGATTTTTGCAACTCTTGGCTTCTTCTCTCCAAGGAAGTTTCCGATTATGAGAGTCTTACCATCAACTTTTACCTGCATAGGGAAGTGAGCGTACACGATAGTCATCTTGCACTCAAAACCTTCATTTACGCCTTTTAGGAGGTTTTTGATGTGGGAAGTAAAAGTGCCTACCATAGCCTTTTGTTCTTTTCGGGAGGATTCTGCATCCACCATTACTTTGTCTTCCCCGACCTCAATCCTTATTCCAGGATACCACAATTTTCTTTCTACAGTTCCCAGGGGGCCCTTGGCTGTAAATACATCCTGAGAGAAAGAAACGGAAATTCCTTCAGGAATCTCTATTGTTCTTACAATTTCCTTAACCATTTCCTGTTCCCTCCAGCTCAGTAAACATAAGCAAGAAGTTGCCCGCCAATCTTCTTCTCACGGGCTTCGTACTGAGACATAACTCCGCTTGAAGTAGTTATTATAAGGGCACCAAAGTTCTTTGCCGGTAGAAACTGCTTTTCCCAGCGTTCAAAACTGTCAGTTCCTACGGAATACCGCGGCTTGATTGCACCGCATTTGTTGACTCTTCCCACAAGGGTGACATTATAGATTCCGGCTTTTCCGTCATCGACAAACTCAAATTCTCCAATGTAGCCGAGATCTTGCATAACCTTCAGCACGTTGCCAATGTTTTTTGAGGCAGGCCTGATAATACAGGCGCTTTTCCCAATAACTTCAGCATTCTTAATTGTGGAAAGGGCGTTTGCAAGAGGATCAAGTAATACCATTTTAATCACCTTACGAATACTTCTCAAAACCCATCTCGTGGGCAATCTCCCTGAAACAATGCCTGCAGAGGTAAATGTCGTATTTGCGGACAAGACCTTGCTTTCTCCCGCACCGCTTGCATACGTTTACTCCTCTTCCAGACTTATCTAGATTTTCTGTCATTTACATGACCTCCACGCCATAGCTTTCATTAAGGAAAGCAACCGCATCCTCGACTGTAACCTTGTGGTTAGTCGGGATCTTCCTAGTTGCGATTCTCCTCTTGCAGATTCTTTCTCCAGGGCGCTTGATCACAACTGTTATATCCATCCCGAAAACCCCGATGTTAGGATCATATCTCATGCCCGGAAAATCAGTGTGCTCTTCAATTCCGAAAGAGACGTTTCCAAGGGAGTCAAACTGGGATCTGACCAGAGTTTTATCAACGATATCCAGAGCAGTCTCAAGAAACTTCTGGGCATTCTGGCCTCTAAGAGTCACTTTGCAACCTATGGGTTCGTTCTTCTTGATAGAAAAAGCCGGAAGAGTCCTCTTGGCAAAGCATCTAACAACTTCCTGCCCTGTGATAGTCCTGAGAATTTCTTCGGCATTTACAAGATGCTGGCCACTTTCTCCAACACCCATGTGGACAATTACCTTCTCAACAACGGGAGTGCGCATAACATTAACATTACTCAATTACCTCACCACCGAGTCGAATCTCAGGCTTGTCCTCACCAATGACGATCACGTAATCTTCAATTGTTTCGAAATCGGTTTCCCCGGAAATCGCGACTGTGTTGTGTCTGGAACTCTTAACTTCCCTGATTTCCTTGATTTTTCCGATTTCTCCAGAGTGCTGGCCACCCACTACCATCGCCAAGTTGCCAACCTTGAACTGAAGGTGCTTTACTACTTGCTTTTCAGGCACCGAGAGAATCAGAGAATCTTTCGTGCTGTACTCATTAGAACCGAAAATGTTGGTCCCATCATTGAGATTAAGCTGCACCTTCCCTCCTTTGAGGGTAGTTTTGTTATTGATCCTGCACAATTTGTTAACATTTGTCTCGCTCAACTTGTGAAGGCTCAGACGTCCCTTTTCATCCTGAAGCATTCTATATGTTTCATTTATGACCGGGAGTGTAATTATGTCAAAAAGCCCAACAGGGAACCTAAGGTCTTTCCTGGGAATTCCGTCCACAAGAACCTTGCCTTCCGAGAGAATCCTCTTACCTTCCCTGCTGTTATCTACAAGCTTTAGAACGTCGCGAATTATGATTCCGAGCGGAAGACTGCGTGCCTGGCTGTGAGGCCCCGGGCTAGTGGCGGAGACCCACTTATAACCTTTTTTTCCGGCCTTCCAGCTTCTTGGGATTGATAATCTTTTCTGGTGTGTCACAAAATCACCTGCCTCACTTCTTAATGCTTGATGCTCTGCGCCCGTCCTTCAGTTCAAGTTTTGTAATCATAACATTGGAGGGGTATATAGGTCTTGGGACTTCAGTACCGTCTACTTTAGTGGAAATTACTCCATCCACAGTAATAGTACCATCTAGAAGAGAAACGGTCTGGACTTTTCCTTCAGTACCCTTAAAATCTCCACGCATGATTTTCACGGAATCTCCCTTGATAACTGCAGCACTTCTTGTGCCGTATTCCTTGGAGAGTTCTTCGCTGAGCCTTGCACCCATGAATTTCTGTCTGATATGCAAAGGTGCATTAAATCTTGCTTTTCTCTGTTTTCTAGGCTGTTTAGATACCATTTTCGCCACCTCAGACAATAATAGATGCCGTGGTCCCGATCTTGGGGTATCTCTCAGCTACTTCTCTTGCTATAGGACCCTTTATATCCGTGCCCTTTGGAATCCCTTCTTCATCCGTGATCACCATTGCATTATCCTCAAAGGACACACGCAATCCATCTGGGCGGCGGAATTCCTGCTTCTGGCGAACCACGACTGCGAGGACAATCTGCTTCCTCATTTCAGGTGTGCCTTTCTTTACTGAGACGACGCACATGTCCCCAATTCCTGCGCAGGGCATTCTGTTTTTGACCCCTCTGTACTTCTTAACAGAGATAATCTCAACAACTTTGGCTCCGGTGTTGTCCACACAGGGAATCTTGGCGCCTGCATTAAGAGCCCTTGGGATGTTGGAGCGTATGCCTTTCATTTAGGCACCTCCGCTTTAACTACCACATAGGATTTGGTTTTGCTTATACGCCTGCATTCTGCAATCGTAACAATATCCCCGACTTTTGCTGAAATGCAAGGTGGGTTGTGTGCATGAAGTTTCGAGCGTCTCTTCTCGTATCTCTGGTATTTCGGCACCAGTTTCATGTATTGCCTTTCAATAACTACCGTATTGTCCATCTTGCTGCTGACCACGGTACCCACAAGGATTTGACCTCTTACTGGGAGTTTTCCGTGGAAGGGACAGTATAAATCATCACATTCTTCTGATGGCGCCGGTATATTTAATCCAATATCTCTTGCCATGAGTTTAGCCCCATTTACGTAACTTTTTGATGTTCTTGATCCGATTTTCGGGTTGTGAGAGCAGCAGGTTTCCCTGAATTTTAACGAATGTATCGGATCTGCGGCCTTTTTCTGAGAGCTCGGCAGGTATTCGGAAGAGAAATTCCGAATCTGCCTTTGGAATCTTCAGTTCCCGCGACTTCGAGTTTTCTACAATTAATAGATTTTTCGTTTCATCGATTACCCGACCGCGGATTCCTGTCAATAATGGATTAGTGGAATGAGTCACCTGAATTTCGAGCCCTATCAGTTCATGGTAGATAAGGGTCGAAGGTAAAATTTCCACTTTAGATTTCATTTAGCTCATGCTGAATTGTCTTTATCCGGGCAACCGTTCTCCTGATTTCTCCGATTCTGCCCGGGTTTTCAGGAGCTCCACCTGCAGAGGTAAGTGCACGTTCTCTGACCAGCTCACTTTTAAGAGTCTCGAGTTCATCAACTCGTTCCTCCGTAGTCATGGCCCGGATTTCTTCCATTTTAAGAATTGCCATTATTCCTTGGCCTCCTTGTGGACACGTGCCATGGGATGCCAGTAGTCGTACCCCTCATGCTTGTGCTGCCAAACTCCATTGACCTGCCTGCGGACTTCTTCCGAGCCCTCGACCTGAATTACTTCAGCTTCTTCGCTGTCTTCTGCTACTTCAGCCTGGGGTTCTTCCTCGGCTTCTTCAGGTTCTGCAACTTCGGCTGCTTCCACTGGTTCTACAGGTGCTACTTCAGGTTTTGCAGTTGCTGCGGGAGCTTTCGGCTTTGCCACACTTTCCTTTTTAGGGACTTCAGCGGGTTTTTCGGCAGGCTTTTCAACCGGTTCAGTTACAATCTCACTCGATTCCTTTACCCTGAATGAGTCAGGCAGGACAATGTCCGGCTGAATGATCCTGACTTTACAACCAAGGGTTCCAAGCTTTTTGACTGCTACTGCAAACCCTTCGTCTACGACCTCTTCTACAGGGTGCCCAGAGTGCTTTACGTGCCCGTCAATAAATTTTTCAACTCTTGACCTGGCACCTGTGAGTTTACCGGAAATAACAACTTCACAGCCGAGTGCACCTGCATTCATGACTGCCCGAAGGGTGTTGTGCCCAGCTTTCCTGAAGTACCAGCCTCTCTCAATTGAAGATGCAAGCCTGGATGCCATCATCTGAGCGTTAAGTTCAGGTTTCTTGACTTCCTGAGCATCAATCTGCGGGTTTTCGAGATTGTACTTGGTTGCTACATCTCTTGTAAGCTTTCTGATGACCTTCCCGGCTTTCCCTATTACCATTCCAGGCTTTTCAGAATAGATAACAATCTGGGTGCCCATTGGGGTCCTGTTAAGCTCCATACCGCCATATCCAGCTCTGTTTAGCTGCTGTGCAAAATACTCGTCCATGGAGGCTTTAACATACCCATCATTGACGAACTTTCTCTCTATTGCCATTTAGCGCACCTCAGAAAGAATCATCTCAATATTTACAGTGTCTGTGTCTTTGGGAGTGGCCCTTCCTCTGGCCCTTGGCATAAACCCATGAATTACCCTCCCGCGCTGGATTGCAGCGTGGGTGATATACATGTTTGCAGGCTCAAGACCCTTGTACTCGGCATTGCTTTCTGCGTTTTTCAAAATCTTGAGGATCTCTTTTGAAGCATTAACAGGGTATCTGCCTGCAGCCATTGGCCCTTTTCGGTGTCCAGTTCCATCGTGGTGTCTTTTGAAGGGAACTGCCTGCTTTAAAGCAACTACATCTTCTAAAAACTTTCTTGCTTCAGTTACCTTCATGCCCTTAATTTTGTGGCAGACTTCACGGGACTTCTTAGGGGAAACATGGAGTTCAGAACCCATAGCCTTAGAGGTGGTCTCAGGGTCTCCCTTAACTGAATAATTAATTCTTGCCATTCCCTCTCACCTCATTTCAGCGGCACGAACTTGCTTGAACGGGTTGCTCCCACACCGGCGCTGCCGTGTGAAACCCTTGATCTTGTGGGTGCAAATTCTCCGAAGCGGTGACCAATTGTTTCAGGCTGAAGGTCCACACTCACGAAACCTTTCCCATTGTGGATTTCAATAGTTTGTCCGATCATTTCCGGAAGGATGATCATGTCTCTGTGATGAGTCCTGACCTTCTTTCCTTCCTTGAACTCGTGCAGAACTTTTTTCTGCCCTTCTGTGAATCCGCGTTTGATGCTCCTGCGTTCTCTAGAAGGCAGAAGTTCTGCAAACTCTTCAAGACTTAGTTCCTGAAGTTCTGAGATGGTTTTCCCGCGGTAGGTATATTCACCCTTTCTCTTTGGTAATCTTGATGATAATTTCTTAGCCATAACGAATACCCCGCATCAGCGCTTCATTCCGGTCCTTCTAGCTGCAATCAGTCCGACCTTTCTTCCAGGCGGAGCATTTCTGCTAACTGTTGTAGGCTTACCCGGATGCTTCCAGGCACCTCCACCGAATGGGTGGTCACGTGGGTTCATAGCGACACCTGAAACCCTGGGATACTTTGCAGCTCTTGTTTTCATTTTGTGGTACTTTTTCCCGGCTTTGAGCCATGGCCTGTCCACTCGGCCTCCGCCTGCAACAATACCGACAACTGCCCTGCACTTTGGATTAAGCCATTTAATGTTACCTGAAGGCATTGCCACTGCAGTCCTATTAGGTTCATGAGTTACCACAGTTGCATAGACTCCGGAAGAACGCACAAACTTGCCGCCGTCATTTGGCTTTGATTCGATGTTGCAAATAAAGAAACCTTCAGGCACATTTGCTATAGGAACTATATTTCCTGGCTTGACATCGGCATCGTCCCCGCATTCGATTATGTTCCCTATTGCAACCCCTTCTGAGGCAAGCAGGAGAAGTTCTTCCCCGTTTTCGAAGGCAACTTTTGCAATCGGAGCTGAGCGAGCAGGGTCGTGCTCAATACCAATGACTTTCCCCTGAATCGATGTGTTTTCATCAACACGAGGATGCTTCAGTTCTGCCTTGTACTTGTGAGAAGGAGCTCTGTAGGTTGGAGTACCTCTACCCCTGTTTTGTGATATGATTCTTTTACCCATACATCACACCTCACATAAGTCCTATCCGGGTTGCAATCTCATGCGCCGATTCAGGATCTTCGAATGTCAGGATTGCTTTTTTCATGCCCTTCATTGTGGACATCGTCTGCACGGACTTTACTTTGAACCCGTACAGTTTTTCAACATCTTCTACAATCTGCTTTTTGTTTGATCTGGTATCCACGATAAATTGGAGCTTGTTTTCGTCAAGCAGCATCATCGCTTTTTCAGTAACAAAAGGATAATTAATGGAACTCATTGGAATGCACCCTCCAGTTTCTCAACTGCGGATTCTGTCCAGATTGTAAGGCGCCCTGCATGAGTGCCAGGTGCGAGTAGCTCAGCATTAAGTGAATCCACTGTTGCAACATCTACCCCTGAGAGGTTTCTTGCAGCCTTCATGATAGGAGCATTTTCTCCTGCAACAATAAGGATACTCTTTTTATGCTTGTATTTTCTGCCTCTGAGCTTTCCACGGCCGGCTCTGATATGCCTTCCGTATTTTGCCCTGAGCACGTCATCGTAGACTCCGATGGCCTGCAGGAACTCTATTACCTGCTTTGTCTTATCCAGGTCTTCGAGAGCGTTTTCCGTAACAATCGGAAGCTCGGCTTCAAAGATATGGCCTCTCAGGCTTACGAGAGTTGGATCCCTAGTTGCTGCGATTGCAGAGCGGATTGCATAGCGGCGTTCCTTGGTGTTGACTTTCTCGCTCCTGTCAGCTTCCGGTTTTGGTGGGTGGGCTCTTCTTCCGCCTCTTGCGTGCGGGACTCTTGCAGCTCTGCTGCTGTTTACGAGTCTTGGAATATGGGATACGCCTCTTCCTGAACCCCAGCCTCTTGCGGAAGTTTCCATGCCTGCGTAAAGACGGGGACCATATGGCTGAAGCCTGTTTGCCTGTGCCGCAAGCACTGCCTTTTTAATCAGGTCAGGTCGGTAATCCACATCAAACACATCGGGAAGCTCAATCTCCCTGACAACCTTTCCTGTAAGGTCTATTGTTTTTGCTGTAGCCATTTCACTTCACCCCTGCTTGGATTCCCTACTTATGTGAAGGATATTCGGTTCGCCAAGGTCGGCTTTTTTTGCCCTGATCGGATCTCTGAGTCTGATAAGCCTCTTAGAAGGCCCGGGAACACTGCCTTTAATCAGCACGTAGTCTCCACGGACAAGGCCGTAATTCATGAAACCACCATCAGGAGTGATTTCTTCCCCATTGGCTCCAATCTTAAGGATGCGCTTGTTGAACTCAGTTCTCTGGTGATATCCAGTCTGACCCATCTGTGGGACTCTCCAAGAGACGCGACGAAGACCGAAGCCACCAAGAGTACCGATCTGCCTGAGACTACCCTGCCTAGAGTGCTTGCCTTTCATAAGCTGGATGCCCCAGCGCTTGACAGGACCCTGAGTACCTTTTCCGATGGTTATTGCGGCAGTGTCAACAAGTGTCCCGGTCTTGAAAACATCGGTAACACTTAGAAGGGTGCCGAGGATCGACTTTGCGTACTCGAATTTGGTTTTGAGATCCCGGGCGCTAATTCCTGATTCCATGATATCAGGTGTCTTTTTGGGAACTCCGGTAAGGCTCTTTGGCAGAGTATAGGTAACTGCTCTGATGTCGCTTACTTTTCCTTCTTCGATCATTTTTCCGATATTCCCAAGGGTTTCAGCCACGTTCTCGCCTTTTGGCACAGGGATCCTGCGCTTGAGTTCAGGATCAAGGTCTGCTGCCCATACCTCAGCAATTGCCTTTTCTCCGGTGGTGTCTTCTGCATAAGCCCGGATGGCTGCGACCCTTATTGCGGGAGTTTCGATGACAGTTACAGGTACGGAGATTTCCATACCCTGGGTAAGGCTATTCTTTATGTCATCAACCATGATCACGTGGGTCATGCCCACCTTGTACCCTGCAAAACCCTGTAGCCTTGGTTCACCTGTAGCCTCCGGCCAGGCTCTGAACCGTGGAATGTGGCTCTTTGCCCTTTTGCGCGGACTGAATGCGAGGGAACCTCGTTTTGGTCGGTGTATGCTTGCCATATTTCTACTCCGTAAGTTTCAATTGAAATGCCAGCCCCTCCGGTCGGCTCAACGTGAGTGGCAAAAGAAAAATGCACTGGATTCCCCGAACGCTACCAGGTGGTGAGGGATGTCTTTCAGACCTGCCTGGCAAATATGCCTCGAGCAGACCAGAGCTTTATGCTCTCGGTACCCTAATTCCTTCAGGTATCTGCAAATATCCGATCCTCTTCCCAGCTTGCCTAGCAGGAGCATACTCTTAAAGGACCGATTTTACGATCCTGGTAAACCCAAATCCAGGCGTCTGGCCTTGATTTGAAACATTAGTAGTCTGATTTGAAACTTCAGTGTTTGGTAATCTGATTTTGAATTCAGTAACCGGATTTGAAACTTCATGATTCAGTGACTGCAACCGCGACTCATCGAAAACCTGAACAGTTTCGTGCGATTTTAGGCGCCGTTACGGCGCCAAAAGCGGGCGTTTCAAAGCATTGGCCCTTTGACACTCATGTTGATCCGACTTTTCTCACTGGATATATCTTCAATGCAGGAAATCTCCCGTAAAGCACGGTAGAAAACCCTATTTCCCAGAAATTTCCAGGAAGTTAGCATTAAGCATCACATTGATCTGACTAGATAATTTCAAGCACTAAAAACCTGAAATTTCCATCTAGGATGTACTTTGCCTTTAGATAGCATATCTAATATATAAAGTCTTTGTAGAGAGAGAAGAGAATTAAAAAAGAAGAATCAGTTACAGGTGAGAAGAAGTAAAAGAATTAAAGATTTGGAGTTCACATTTATCCAATCAAAGAATTGAGACATAGTATAAAGCCGAAAGAACATCAGCTTCATTTACTGACCAAAAGAAAATTACGTTAGCTTATAGGTATTTTATAAAACCGGTTTATTGTTTTATTATGTAGGTTTGTAATGTAATATAACTTGTAAGTTTATAATAGATAGCTGTTTACAAAGTACGTTTGAAACCAGATATACTATGTAAATTTGAAAATTGATTTAGTTTTTGGGAAATATTTTAGATTTTAGGAGTATTTTTTGAATTTTATTTAGACTTTTTTTACCTAAGATTTGGGAAGCCTTCATATGAGATTATAATTCCGATCCCACTGTTATAATCCGCTTGAATTATGCAGGCATTAAAAGAGAAATGCTTCCACTCCTTTTAGTTTTAGACATTAAAAATGTTGTGGTGAAAAATTACAGAACAATTACCTGAACTAAGGAAGATAGAACGAAAAAAGAAGATTTTTAAGTAATGAAAAGCCGGCATATGCAGAAAGTTCTTAATCAGAATATTATTACTGCTGGTTTACTCAAAAAGAAAAGGATTTTAAAAAATAACAAGACTATTATAGAATAAATTGCCTTAAAAGTCATTAGATATTCAAATAAATCCCTGAAAATCTATTTAATAGGAAATATCTATTTTAACAATTATATGAAATAGCTGATCATGCTAAATTAAAACTGAGGATAATATAAAAGCTCTAAGAAGTCAAAATTCTAAACTACTTGGATTCCAATCTAGAGAAAGTTCAGAAAGTGAACATGAAACCCAAATATAAGTAGAAAAGAGGATAATTAAGGAGTGTAGGCATTGAAGAAAAAAACAGGGACAGATAAAGTTATATATGGTCGGAAATGGAAACTAGCTTGGATTATTTTGATTCTTGCTTTTTCAATAATTTCAATATCAATTACAGGGGCAGACAAAAACAAGGAAGATCAGGCAAGCAACGAAACTAGTAACCTTGAACAAAATATAGTAAATAACTATACCGATAACTCTTCTGACAACTATACTAGTAAATTAACTGATAGCCCTTCTGACAATTATACTAGTAAATCAACTGATAGCTCTTCTGATAACTATACTAGTAAATCAACTGATAGCTCTTCTGACAACTATACTAGTAAATCAACTGATAGCTCTTCTGACAACTATACTGATAAATCTACTAATGAATCTACTTATAAAGACATTAATGACTATATTAATAATTATATAAAGAATTACCTGGGTAATGATACATATATTGAATTGGAAAGTGCTTCAAAAAACTCAAAGCTAAACAATACCACAGAAACTAACGAAAAGATAGAAGGAACTCAGTCAACAACAAATAAAACAGCAGGGACTCAGTCAACAACAAATAAAACAAACACTACTAAAACGACAGGAAATGAAACAGCAACAGATCAAACAAACACTACTAAAACAACAGGGACTCAGTCAGCAATAAGTCAAACAAACACTACTAAAACAGCAGGGACTCAGTCAGCAATAAGTCAAACAAACACTACTAAAACAGCAGGGACTC
>Ga0207800_1000103_pt1 | contig 31979 bp, 29 predicted proteins | sample LuqExpMetageno11_FD_187769 | JGI IMG/M metagenome (GOLD analysis project Ga0207800, IMG submission 187769) | Tropical forest soil microbial communities from Luquillo Experimental Forest, Puerto Rico - Sample 11 (SPAdes) | ecosystem: Environmental > Terrestrial > Soil > Tropical forest ... | reverse complement strand
TTGTCTTGAGAAACTATATATTAACAGGATTTCATCTTCTTTTCTATTGTTTTTCCCTTTTATTCCATCTGTTCCCCTACGGTAACTTTACGCTAACATCAGATTAATTGGAACCCGCTATTTTTCGATAGCAGCACACATTCCACTCCCGGACCGCATAATTTAAATGAGGAACCTTCCGGGTAAAATGTTTAAGAGAGGGCAATCTTGAAGCTTACCGAAAACAAAAAGCATGACATATTGCTTTTGATAACATCGCTGCTGTTTATTATTTTTGTTTCCGGTCTGGCGGTAGAGACCGAAATCCCGGTTTTAAACATAGTGATCCCTCCTCCCTGAGATAGAGATAAGGAGGGTATCTCATGCCTTCACCGGATAATATCACTGAAGCTCTGAAAGATTTGCTGGCCGGAGCAGACGGGTCTAAAGCCAACGGCGGCGGTATAAATCCGTCCCAGGTATTGATAATAAGCGCGTTGCTTACAGGAGTCCTCGAAGTCACCTCTGTGCTTGTCGATAGGAATCAAACCATAGAGATCGTATTGACAGGCTCACTGAAGAAAAAAACGGATCTTCAGAGGTTACTTGACCAGATTGGCTCAGAAACTCTGGATGAAGTAGTAAAAGTAATGCTGGGAAGGCTTGGTATCCCATGAACCTGTCCGCTCTGAAAATGCATGATATTTCCATTATAGCATTTGGACTTGTATTGATCCTGGTATTATACAGTCTGTTTTCCGATGCTGCTTTGATCGCTCTGATACTGTTTCTGATCATTTTGGCAATTACTCTTTTATAAGTTTACATAATTAACAAATTTGCCTTCCCTGCATATATTAAATAGTCAGATCATTTTATAAAAGTATTATTCTTCATATGTATCCGGGGGGATGACTAAATGAGTACGAGAAGATCCATCAAAACAATAAGCGGGATCGTATACCGTGATAGCGACCGAGATGGCAGGCAGGGAAATTCGAATCCCTCAATGAAAGGCATAGGAATAAACCTGTTCATACCTGCCGACAGAGGGATCCAGAATGACAGCGGAGAGAATGTCAAAATTCGCAGGGATAAACTGATAGTCAGGGCATTAACTAACGAAAAAGGAGAATTCCGATTTTTCGTAAATGATTGCGATTACTGCGTCAGCCTGGATATCGATACCCTTCCGAAAGGCACGGCTGTTGAAAATCCTTACAGATCGGTCCATAAAGGAAAATCAGATGAAATACTCTTTGCAGTAAATGATATCAAACCTAAAGTTATAACAAAAGTCCGTTATGACAGTGACGCCGGAGAGCATGAGCTGTGTTCCGCGGATATGATAAGGCTCGCATACGGTTCCGGCCTAATCGATGAAAAAACAAAAATACAGTATCTGGCACGAGCCTTGTTCCAAAGTGACAAGCTGCCTTGGGAATTCCGATCCAGGGTGCCCATGAAAAGCGGAACAGGTCTGCTTGAGGAATTGAACCGGTACCTTAAGAACAGAAGTGCAAAGCCTGAGGTATCCGAAACCATCCGTCAGTACTTCAACTCCTCCATACCCGAACTGGACAAAGCATACAGGAGTCCCGGCGGCTGGTTCAACCTCCATTACACGTTGTCAGGCGAAAATGCGGTCGATTTCAATTACAGAGACCCCGAGGCGATACCGCAATATATCCGGCAGGCGGCAGAGGCTTTTGACAACGTAAAAGCTGTCACCTGCTCCGTTAGAGGTTACCGCGAACCGCTATTGGAGGAAGGCAAGGACTGTTACGACGTCTATATCTATGACCTGAAGGACAAATACGGGGTGACCTACTCCTCGGAGCAATACAGCACGCAGAAACAAAGGACTGTAGTTGCCTCCAGCTATATCTGCATAGACAATAATTACTCCAGGGAAAAAGGGTTCGATAAAAGCAGGCTGGATTGTGTGAGGGTGACGGCAGCGCATGAATTCTTCCACGCCATACAGTATGCCTATAACGTCGAAGCCGATACCTGGTGGAAGGAAGCCTCGGCCACCTGGAACGAAGATGAGGTCTATACGGGAGTAAACGATTATGTAAGGTATATCAAAAAATATTTTAAAACGCCCGGTCAATCGTTGGACAGGACCGGATACAGCGGCGTTATCTTTGCAAAATTCCTCTCGCAGTATTATGGAGGGTATGATGCGATGCGAAAGATATGGGAGCTGCAGGCAATGGGGCATAACAACAGCATACAGGCGATAGACAGGTTTATCAGAACCTATTATGCCGGAAAAGACATCGGTTCTGTCTATAACCAATTCTCGACGTACAATGCAAACCCTGCCCAATACTATAAGGAAGGCGCTTCATGGAATCTGTCCGCCGCTGCTCAGAATACCTATGCGAAATATCCGATATCGGCGAACAACGGAAGGCTTGATCACCTGGCTTCCAATTATCAACTGTTCAGACCGGTCGACACTGACCGTGACAGCTCCCTCAGGATCGCGATAGAGGGTGTTGAAGGCAGATGGGGATTCACACTGCAGAAAAGGAGCAGCAGGACCAATCAGTATTCCATTACCGAGATCCTGTCAAGAGGCTTATATGACAGAGCTGAGATCGAACTGGGAGGCTTCGGCACCACGTTCGATGAAATTTGGCTCATACCTTCGAACCTGGAAACCGTACACGACAAAATGCCTTATTCATATTCCGCCGATATAGTATAGGCTGTCCGGGTGAATATCAGGAAAATCGGGAAGGTCGCGCGCATGCAGCGCGCACAGTAAAAAAGAAGGTTTAGGAACTAAACCTTCTTTTTTGCTGTATGATACTATCTACTTTTTACAGCCAAAACCTCCGCACCCTCCGACCCCTCCGACCCCTCCGAACCCTCCGAAAATACCGGGGCAGATCAGAATAATGACTACAATTATTATGATTATCCACCAGATCCAGTTACAGCCGCAAAATAAGCCTCTTTCTTCCTCAGCCATAATCCCAACTCCTTTCAAGTACCTGTTCATTTACATAATATTAAAGCAGGCCTGCATTTGTGCCTGTATAAAAATCCTGTGCACACCGAATTTATGTATAAAGACGGGAAGCAGGGATATTTTCTTATCCCTGCTTCCCGCAGCAGAATTGAAATGTTATGTCACACACCGGTCCCGGCGCAAATCGGGAACAGGCCGGTATAAACACTTATCGGCCGGTCCCCAAGCAAGCTGTGATGTTTAGATAATATCGCCGCCAAAGAATCCTCTGTCCCAGAACAGAAGGAGGAACAGGATAATAAAGAAGAGTATGGCGCAATTATTTCTAAAACCTCCTGCACATCCTCTATCGTCTGCCATAATTAACCCTCCATAAAAATTATTTCATGCTTCATAATATGTAGCAGCTTAGGATTATGTTAATATCTGAAAAAACTTTAATGCGCCTGATGAAAAGCATATTAATAGACAGTAGTCGTATCAGAAGCCCATGCTTTCGATCACGCTCCGCAGGCCCTCGCGTTCCTGCTCCTTCAGTGGGAGAAGCGGAAGCCTCGGGATACCGCCGAAAAATCCGCACATATCCATCGCAGCTTTAACTCCGGTTACGCCGTATTTGCCCGAGATCTTCCGGTTGGCGTCAAGTATCCTTCTGTTCAGCTGTACTGCCTCGTCGTATTTACCGCCTGTAATAAGCGCATATAACTCAGAAACGGATTCGGGTACGCAATCCGCCAGCGAGATCACGCCGCCGGAAGCACCGAGCAGCAGGGATTCCATGAACGTATTGGCCGAGCCGGACATCATGGCAAAGCCGCTTCCATAATCATTCAGAAGGTGCTTCTGTATATCGTCCGATGAATCCTTCATGCCGGCGATATTCGGGTGCTTCGCACACTCCTCCACCACACGGCCGCTGAACGTCACCCCTCCCGAGAATTGCGGCGCATGGTACAGCAGACAGGGCGTGCGCACTGCGGATGCAACATCGGTAAAGTAACGTATCAGCACCTCGTCGGTCATCGCTTTTTTAAAATATGACGGGGGCAATAGAGTTATAAAATCAGCGCCCAGCTCTTCCGCTGTCTGAGCGAACTCTATTGTTTCCTCGGTCGATTCGAATATGCTCGCTACCATTGCAGTCTGGTTATTCCTCTTGCCCTCGATGGCCGTTTTTACGACTCTGACCTTTTCTTCCGTCCGAAGGCTCTTGTTTTCCCCGTTCGACCCCAGTATAAGGTATCCGTTGACCGGCGAAGCAGCGTACCTGGCCATATTTTTTTCGAGCTTGTCCGTATTCAGTTTACCATCGTCATCAAAGGGCGTAGTCAGTGGGCAAAAAACTCCCTGAAGCCTTTTATCGATATTATTATTCATAACTTTTCCCATTTAAATTACTCTCCTTTTCTGCTGTTGAGCCCCTGCAGTGCAAGGACGGCATTTCCTATGATCGGGCAATTGTCGACGACTTCAAAATCAAAGCCCTCTATTATCTTTCTCTTAAGGCCTATGAAAGCATCGTCAACCATCCCGCCTGTCAGCTTGACATTTCTGTTCAGCTCCAGGAAGGCTTCGGCAAGCCTTATAGTCTCCACGATAGGTTCGTGTATACCGAAGAGGATGGATGCGAGAAAATCTCTCCTTGAAGCCTGGAGCGTGATACCCGAAAATGAAGCGGTCTTAGGCGTCAGGCTCTGCCGGTCGCCCGCGATATAAGGCGCAAAATGTACATTAGAGCTTTTGATGTTCTCGTTGATGATGGCCGGGAATTCGGCATTGAAGAAAGCCTTATCGTCCATATCACGGTAGAACTCCCTGCGGAACCAGTCTATAGCAAGCCCGCTCGCCGTGATCGCGAAAATCTGCCATAAACCGGGCGTCGCGGCCTTGCGCAGGTAATACTTGTCGTTGACGACAGCTTTGTCCGACAAAATAGAGACCATTTCACTGCTCCCCGAAATATCGAGGATATCGCCCGCTTTCGTATTTCCAGCGCCAACCTGTGCTGTCGCCGCATCGTTCGAGCCCAGAGCTACAGGAATACCCTCGCGCAGCCCGGTCAGCTGAGCGGCCTGCCTGGTAAGACGGCCGGCGATCGTTCCGGCCTGGAGGATATCCGGCAGCTTTCCCTCGGGAATGCCTAACGCACCGCAGATTCTGTCGGACCAGCGATCGCCTCCCATCGTTTCATACATGCCGGTCATTGAAGCGTTTACAGGATCCGTAGCCCAGCAGCCGGTCAGCCTGTGATATACATAGGTATTGAAATGTGCCAGCTTGTAAGCCTTTTCGAACAGCGCAGGTTCATTCTCCATAAGCCAGAGGACCGAAGTCACCGAGGCCCCGCCTATGAAAGGCTGGATGCCCGTAATGCTCTGGAATTCCTTAGTGCCTATTTCATCGATAATGCGCTGCGACTGATCCCTGCTTCTCCTGTCCAGGTGCATTATGACCGGGTACAGCGCCTCGCCTTCGCGATCAATCAGCGTTACTGACGGTGAAAAGGTGTCAAACGAAACGAGTTCGATCTCGTCTATGTATCCGGACAGGTCGCTGATCCCGCTGCACATTGCCGAAATAGCGGTTTCGGCGTCCAGTTCCACCCAGTTCTGATTCAGTACGCGGTACTGGTATTCGACCTTGAATGCTTTCACTATCTGCAGGTCCTGTCTAAGCAGTGCTATTTTCAGAGACGATGTCCCAAAATCCATCGAAAGAATGTACATCGGGAGACTCCTTTGCCTTGTAAACATTAGGTTACCTCCGGGCGGGCACTTCATGGCCATATGCAATATACCCGGCCTGGCCATTTTATTTATTCTGCATTACTTTCAATTATCCTGCAATTGTTATGTAACTTTTCAAATTGACAAAATTATTCAGCTGTAGTATCCTTAGAGTAAATAGTTGCATACGCAACCATTATGGAGGCAGAAAATGGGCGCATTAATGAAATATATAAACCGCATTTCGCGCTGCTCGATACTGTTCAAGAACGGTAAACTCGAGCATGAAGGCCTCAATGCTTATCAACACGTATATATCAGGAATATCTGCCGGGAACCCGGAATTTCCCAGGATTGTCTGGCAAAATCCATCTATGTCAACAAAAGCAGCGTGACGCGACAGCTCGCGCTGCTCGAGCAGAACGGCTTCATTAACAGAACCCCCGGCGAAAAAGATAAACGCGTCATGCAGGTCTTCCCTACCCAAAAAGCGCTCGATATACTGCCCGAAGTCAAAAGGCTGTCCGCCGAATGGGAGAATCATATCACAGCCGGCCTTACAGAGGAGGAGCGAGGCTTTTTCCTGTCAATTCTGGAACGCATGATGGCAAAGTCGGCTGAAAAGGTGAACGAGGAAATCTATAAGGAAGAGAAAGAAGACGAAGAATGGGAAAAATTCTGACCTATGTAAAGCCCTACATTCCCAGGATGGTACTGGGGCTCATAATTAAATTCACCGGCACAATAATGGACCTTCTGCTGCCATGGATCCTTTCCTACACTATTGATGAAATAGTTCCGCAGAAAAATGTGTCCCTCGTTTTCATCTGGGGCTTAATGATGATATTATGTGCAATAGCCGCGCTCGTCACCAACATCGTGGCTAACAGGATGGCCTCCAAAGTGGCCAGAGATACGACTCAGGCCATACGTCACGACCTGTTTGAAAAGATCTCGTTCCTGTCCTGCCGGCAGGTCGACGATTTTACCATACCCTCGCTTGAATCCCGGCTCACATCGGATACCTACAACATACACCAGATGATCGGCATGATGCAGCGTCTCGGCGTCCGCGCTCCCATACTTTTGCTGGGCGGCATCATAATAACGTTGATGCTCGAACCTGTCCTGTCGCTGATAATGATACTGACCCTCCCTATCATCGGACTGCTCGTCTACTTTGTTTCCAAAAAGAGCATACCTCTCTATACCTCGCTACAGCGCTCCGTTGATGTGCTTGTGAGGACAGTCCGCGAAAATATAACCGGGATCCGGGTAATAAAGGCCTTATCTAAAACAGAATATGAAAAGAATCGCTTTCATGATGTAAATATGAACGTAGTCAGGAATGAAAAAAAGGCGGGCGTCACAATGGCGCTCACCAATCCGGCAATGAACCTGCTGCTGAACGTGGGCCTCACGCTGGTGATCATCGCAGGCGCATACAGGATCAATGCCGGGCTGACCCGATCCGGCGAGATCATCGCATTCCTCACATATTTCACGCTTATATCCAATGCGATGCTCTCCGTCACGCGTATGTTCGTCATCTATTCGAAGGGCAGCGCCTCTGCCGAAAGAATACGCCAGGTGCTCGAAACCCCTGAGGATCTCGCTCTGGTACCTGAAAACCACGTTGACGACGGATACCATATAACTTTCGAAAACGTATCCTTCAAATACCACAAAAGCGAAAGCAACAAGAACTGCATCGAGGACATCAGCTTCGCTCTCAAAAAGGGAGAAACGCTCGGTATTATTGGCGCTACGGGAAGCGGAAAAAGCACGATCATACGCCTGCTGCTGCGCCTGTACGACCCAGATGAAGGCCGTATCCGCATATCCGGGGACGATGTGCGCTGCATCCCTGCAAAGGATCTCCATACAAAATTCGGCGTAGTATTTCAGAATGATTTCCTGTATGCTGATACGATCGACTCGAATATAGCTTTCGGGCGTGAACTCTATGAGGGGCAGATAGAACTGGCGACCAGCTGCGCGCAGGCCGGGGAATTCATCGATGCCCTCCCGGAAGGACGCAGGCATATGCTGACTATGAAAAGTTCGAACCTGAGCGGCGGGCAGAAGCAAAGGGTCCTTATTTCACGCGCTCTCGCCGCAAAGCCCGAAATACTTATCCTCGACGATTCCTCGAGCGCTCTGGATTACAAGACCGACTCCCTTTTAAGGAAGGCTCTCTCAAAGAACTTCAGCGAGACCACGACGATCATCATCGCCCAGCGCGCAAGCTCGATAATGCATGCCGACCACATACTCATACTTGAAGACGGCAGGACTCTCGGGTACGGGACACACGAGGAACTGCTCGCGGGCTGCGAAGTGTATAGGGAGATCTGCACGACACAGATGGGAGGCGGAGCCATTGCCTAAACCATCTCAAAATGCCGCAAACACTCTGAAACCAGGCAATGCACCCGGTTATGAAAAGCGTAAAGTCACCTTCAAAGAAAGCAAAAAGATAATGGCGAGACTCTGGAAATACCTGTACCGGTATAAGTGGCTCGGACTGCTGGCCGTCGCGCTTTCGGTCTCCAGCAACCTTCTCGCGCTCGTCGGTCCCATGCTTTCAGGCTATGCTATCGACGCCATCGGAATAAAAGCCGGCATGGCGCAATTCGGCAAGGTGTTTTACTATTGTGTCCTGATGGTGGTCTTCTATATTTTTTCATCTGTACTTTCATATGTGCTGTCCATTCTGATGATCAACCTCAGTCAGAAGGTCGTCTTCCAGATGCGCAGTGATGTGTTCAACAAGCTGGCGGAGCTGCCCGTGCGCTTTTTTGACAGCCACCAGACTGGAGAGATCATCAGCCGCATACAGTATGATATCGATACCGTGAACGCTTCGCTTTCGACAGACCTGCTGCAGATATTCACAAGCATCATTACAGTCTTAGGCTCGCTTGCCATGATGCTCCTGATCTCGCCGGTACTGGTGCTCGTATTTGCCGTCACCATACCCATCTCGATTATACTGACGAAGTATATGACGGGCAAGGTGCGTCCGCTGTTCCGGAAGCGTTCCGCAAAGCTCGGCGAGCTGAACGGCTTTGTGGAGGAGATCATTTCCGGACAGAAGACGATAAAGGTCTACAACCAGGAGAAATCGACGATACGCCGTTTTGATGCAAAGAACACCGAGGCGGTCGACAGTTACTACAATGCAGACTATTACGGCAGCATGACAGGTCCTTCGGTCAATTTCATAAACAACCTTTCGCTTGCCCTGATCAGTGTGTTCGGCGCGTTGCTATACCTGTTCGGACGCCTGACGATAGGCAACCTGTCGTCCTTTGTACTGTATTCGCGCAAATTTTCCGGTCCGATCAACGAAACTGCCAATATCATAAGCGAACTGCAGTCATCCTTTGCGGCGGCCGAGCGCATATTCCGCCTTATTGACGAAGAGCCGGAACCGAGGGATGCCGAGGGTGCAAAGGTCCTTCACGATATCAACGGAGAAGTTGAAATAAATGATATCGATTTCGGTTACACACCCGAAAGGCCTGTTATCCGGGATCTCAGCATAAAGGCCGAGCAGGGCAGCCTTGTTGCCGTAGTCGGCCCAACCGGCGCCGGCAAGACTACTATTATCAACCTGTTGATGCGCTTCTACGACCCCGACAGCGGGACAATAAAAATCGACGACAGCAATATCCGCGAAGTCACGCGCAAGAGCCTGCGGCTGTCCTATTCCATGGTGCTGCAGGATACCTGGCTGTTCTATGGAACGATCTATGAAAATATCGCCTACGGCAAAAAGGGAGCTACGATGGGTGAAGTCATAGAAGTGGCCAAAGCTGCAAGGATCCATAATTACATCATGCAGTTGCCGGACGGCTACGATACCATCCTGAGCGACGACGGGATCAACATCTCCCAGGGGCAGAAGCAGCTTCTCACCATCGCAAGGGCGATGCTGCTCGATTCCAAAATGCTGATACTCGACGAAGCCACCTCCAACGTCGATACGCGCACGGAACAACAGATACAGAAAGCGATGCGCAAGCTCATGCAGGGCAGGACCTGCTTTGTCATCGCACACCGCCTGTCGACCATACAGAACGCCGACACCATCCTTGTCGTGAAGGACGGCAGAATCGTGGAGCAGGGCAACCACGAGGAGCTCATGAAGCAGAACCGCGTCTACGCAGAGCTGTACAATTCACAGTTCCAGTGATATTGTGCAGATGCAGTTTATCGATCACCCATCAAGATAGCCAACATAAATTGCTGATCTCAGCTCAAGGTCAGTTCTACTCAGGTCGTTTTCGATCGGCATGATCAGGTCGCTCTCAGCTTGGATCGTTCTCGTCCAGATAGACCCTCGTGACGCGGGTACTGTTGCCCGATTCGATATCCTTTTTGGACGCTTTCTCCCCGAACTTCCTGTCGCTATATCCAGGGGCGACCGTCGGCTCCTTGGGCCTGTCGCTATTTTTTCGTTTATCCATAAAAACCGCATCCTTTTCCACGCAGCCATAGGCTGTTGAATACTCATTTCCCTATTCTTTGCACTTTTTTAAAAATAATAAGGAAACACGGCGATATTCGGTTACCAAATCATGTCGATATCACTGCAAGGGCATTTCCGGTTATTTGAACACCCCGTTCAATTTTACGGACAGGCCCGGGAATATAAAGGATTCGGCAATATCGTCATCTTCCAGGTCGAACGAGCTCATACCAATTGCCTTTTTATCCTTGAACTGGTGAATGATCACTGTTTTATACATGGGATACACTACCCAATATTCCTTTACGCCGGTTTTCATATACAGATTATGCTTTTTGAGCAGGTCTTTCTGTAAAGTGCCGCCTGATACTATTTCCAGCACCAGCGCAGGAACGCCCTTATAATAGCCATCCTCTCCCAGGTTATCCTCCAGATCACAGATGACCATCAGATCAGGCTGGACTACGTTTATATCCTTATCGTTTCTTTTAAGGGTAATATCGTAGGGAGCAACCATAGGCCTGCACTTTTTCCCCTGAAACCAGATGTAAAAGTTCCCGAAAAGCTCTGTCAAAGCTGTCTGATGAGGAGTTTTAGGCGATGCAAGCGCATATATCTCCCCGTCTATGTATTCATACCTGGATTCCTCATTGTCCCTTGTGAGCTTCAGAAATTCGTCAAAGCTGGCCTTACGGCCTATTTCTTCGCTCTCCTGCTTAGAAGCATAATAGTCCACCGCTTCCTCTCTTATCGCGTTATCCATGATCTCCTTCTGGTGTAAAATGTTATCGCCAGCGGTCAACCTTGCGACTTCCGTTCCGTTTTTCGTGATGATAATATCCTCTTTTCCCGCAAGTATCAGATATTTGCCGAAATTATTCTGTATCTCCGTGGAGCTTACCCTCATGATCTCATCTCCCTTGTTAGCTAATCTAGGTATTTTGGATAATTTAGCTATAAGTATATTATAAATGTAGCAGAGGATATTTTCAATAATTTATAAAATTTTCTCTTTCCGCGGACGAATTTGCGTCGGAGATGACGGTCCGTCACCGCCAGAGTAATCTGCAATACTATGAAAAAACCGCCTGAAGTTAAGTTTCAGTCGGTTTTCTGGGTGCTCTATTTGCCTATTTTGGCCCGTCCCAATACTTATCGCGGTTCACCAGTATCTCACGGTACGCTTCATTCAATTTCTGATACCCGTTCCTCAAACAGGGCTGATAATGACCTCCGAGAACAATATCGCACTTCACGCCAAGCATCTTTTTGAGCGACGCCTTATACATTTGATAATCGTAATCCTCGCTCACCCGGACCCCAAGTACCGCCTCATTCTTATTCATATCGACCTGGAGAAAATCCCCCGTGACCAGTACTGATCGCCCATTGACCTCAAACCCGTATACCATGCTGCCTTCAGTATGTCCCGGCACATGATAGCACCTTACACTGAGCTTATCAGAAACAGGAATGACATCTCCATCCTGCAATGGCTGTGTTATCGGGCAAGGAGTAAATTCCTTCGCATAAGCATAACTGATGGTCTGTTCATTCCCCATCTCAATGCCGTGCGCATCCCCTGCCCCGGCGTAAATGCGAGCCCCTGACTTCTGAAAATAATGTGCATTCCCGGCGTGATCAAAATGCGAATGGGTCAGGAATACGTGGGAGATAGTCCTGTTTTCCAAGCTCAAAATGTGCATGGTCTCTTTAATAACGGCCAGATCCTCCTGATCCAGCCCGGTATCAAACAGTATCAGCCTGTTCTTTTCCGGAATATCCAGCGCGTAAACATTCTGGTGGAGTCCGTAGCTATTGCCGGAAAGAAGGTATATAGATGGAAATATAAGCATAACTGTCACCTGGCCTTTACTTCATACAAATATTTTTCAAATTATTTACACGTAGCGCTGAAAAGTTTTCAATGTGCTCCCTGCCGGGAATCAGCAGTGGGTGCACTGATTCCGACCTCATTTGCGACAGATGATAAATTAAGCATCTGGGAGGTTCTGCTTGCTACAGCCGTTATGAACTTAATAAACTTAAGTTCATCCTCGACCTGGGTAAGCTCTCTTACGTCACGTTCAATATAGGTTTTGGTGTACGCAGCGTAAAACATTTGCCAATCGGTTTCTTCCGAATACATCGCAGGCATGGAACCCTTGTGAATAATCTCCCATACCCTCTTGTAATCAACCTGCTGGGCTGTTGATTTTCTTTTTACAAAATATTCTTCTGTCGGCACAAACACTTCAACGAAAGAATCACTCATTATTTCACGGTGAGATAAACCCAGTAGATTGATGATCCCGACTCTGCCGGCAAGACTTTCACTGATATTCCGCATCATTTTGAACTGTTGCGAACCTGTAAGATAAAATTGTCCTTTTTTACCGCTATCATCTGCTATCATTTTAATATATTTGAACAAGCCCGGTGCATACTGTATTTCATCTATGATTACAGGCGGCGATACTTTGAAAAAACCGCCTGATTCCTCAACGGCGCTTTGAAGTAAAATAGGATCATCCAAAGTCAAATATGGAATATCCTTTGCAATATGCTTCAGCAAGGTTGTTTTACCGACCTGCCTTGCCCCTGTGACCAAAACGGCCGGAAATATCTTTAGAATCAAGTCAGCTGGGAAATAATACCCCTCCTCACCACTCCCCCTGCACCTCGGCGTCCTTGTGGTCCACGGAGAAATTCTCCCTGTCGAAGTAGTTCATTCCCGAGCTGCCGAAGGTCGTGTCGACATTGATCCACCTTTCTTCGGAGTCGATCCAGACCTGGTTCCAGGCGTGGTCGCCCCAGGCGGCGCCGCTGTATCCCTGGCCTGTTACGAACCTGACCTTGAGGCCGACTGCCCGGCACATTGAAACGTAAAGGCTGGAATAGTCGAAGCATATGCCCCTGCGGGTGTCAAACGCCACAATGGAGCCTGATTTCTCGCCCATCGGATAACTCGCTATCCTTTCTGCCTTCGGATAATCATATTTGACGTTTTTCGATATCCATTTGTACAGCAGATATGCCTTCTCTTTATCGTCCTTGCCCTTGGCCGCTATTTCGCGGGCTTTTTTATCGATCTCATCGTTGGACTTGACCGCTTCATCGAGCGTTACTCCGTTGAAGTAGTGGATTATCTTGATGTTCCCGCCTGTCAGCTTCTCGATTGCATTGTCGACCGCTTTCGCATGATCCAGCGAAACAGAGCCTGTCGCCGCTTTCCTGAATTCGTCGCCTACGAGGACGGGGATCTTCTTTGCTATGCTCGAGTTGAGCGCGGGATAGAGAACGTTGTCGTAAACGAGCTGGTATTCCCTCGAACTGCTTGCCCAATGGGCAAGGGACGGCCAATAGATAAAGTACGACGAAAAGTATATCGCAGTGGCAAATATGACCGTCATAACGGCCGCCCTCGGCAATTTCCAAAGGGCTCCGATGATCTTTTTCATGAACGGGCCCAGCATACTGACGCCGGAATAGATCAGATCCGCGGCGGGGATCAGTACAAACCTGTATAATGGCTCCGTTATAAGCCTGACGATGATCAGCAGTATAAACAGCAGCACCGGCACGGCTATCACATAGGCCAGCATTGCATTACCCGCCAGCGCCGTTCTGGCCGATGCGGGCAATATGCCGTATATCTTCGAATAGATGCCGCCGTCATGGTCTATGAATATTTTCTTGGCAAGGTATATTGAAAATATGAGTCCCAGGATGAGCTCCACGCTTTCGAGGAGTCCTGTGACTGACCTTCTGACCGTATCCCTTGAAAACACGCCTGTGGCGCCGGCTATGACAGGCAACACGAACACTGCGACCAAAGCAATCGAAACAAGATTAATATTCGTCATGAATTCCGCCAACCTGTGCCATCTCCCCATTTAAGCAGCATTTATAACAAATATACAACAAAATAAGCGGTAAATCTACTTTTGGGGAAATTTAACAGCCCGAAAATATTACTTCACTAAAATATTACTTCTTCAGCCTGAAATAAGCGTAAAGAGCATCATAGACTGCAAACTGTCTTTCTATATTCATCCTGTCGTCGGGATACATCAGCGAATAGCCTTGGGCAATAGCCTCCAAACCATGGGCGTATTTATTGGCATCAAGGTTTTTGGTATCTGCAGCATTGACCGCATCAGCCAATGCAAGCAGTGCAGGATCCTTGAGATTGTACTTCTTTATTATGGTGACAAAACTGCAGTCGCCGTCCCTATGTCCCAGTTCGGCGCCATCTGAGTCAAATGGGATCGCGCCTTCCTTTTCCGCCGTTTCCATTACTTTGTCTGCAGCAACAAAAAGAAATTCAGCCTGCACATCCACGAATCTTTTGATCAGCCACGGGCAAGCCACCCTGTCTACATGTACGTGCGAACGAGTTATCCATTTCATTGTTTACATTCCCCTTCCGATATTTTTACTTATATTTTTTATTTCTTCAGAGCGTCTATCACTGGCACGTGCATTCTTTTTCCATTATATCTGTTGCTGCCGGAATAATCAAAGACTCGCTGATATTTAATCAGAACATTTGTTCTTGGAATATCTTGGGAAATATTGTAAAATGAAATTGATAAACCATGGTTAATCACATAACAGGCTGTCGAGAAGTGTATTTGGAGGTTCTATATGAGAGAATTAAAAGGATTTTTCTGTTTGGTGCTGTTGCTTTACGTATTTGCGATTATTCCCCTGAAAGCCGCAGGGGCGGAAAAAATCGAAGTGCCTGATCATCAACCGCCGGTGGCTCCAAATGAGCTGATCATTGCCGGCAGGACCTGCACTTCTGTCTCTTTGACCTGGGCAGGCGCTTCCGATAATGTAAAAGTGAAAGGTTATTACGTTTATCGCGACGGCAAGAAGATAATCACTACGTCTAAGACAAGTTACAAAAATACGGATCTGGTGCCGGGAAGAAAATATTCATTCGAAGTAAAGGCTTATGATGCAGCAGGCAATATATCTACAAATGGCGCATGTATAACTGCCGTTACCGATCCTGATAACCAACCCCCAACCATACCCGGGTGTCTTTCCCTGTCCGCTCACGATCATACCTCGGTCACTGTCTCATGGAGCCCCTCTTCCGACAATACCAGCGTCAAAGGCTATGAAGTATACAGGAACGGAACCAGGGTGGTGTCAACGACTGCGACGAGCTATACGGTAAAAAGTCTTTTGCCCGGTACGACTTACAGCTTCTTTGTAAAAGCATATGACATAGCGGGCAACTATTCCGGGCAAAGCGGCAGCGTTCCGGGAACGACACTTCCGGATACAAAAGCCCCTGATAAGCCTTTTGGGCTGAAAATGACGTCTGTGACAGAGACAGAGATTACCCTTATGTGGTCGCCGTCATCGGACGACGTCAAAGTAAAAGGTTATGAAGTCTACTGCGACGGGGAGAAGAAAGGCACTACGACGAAAACTGTCTTCACCGCAAAGAAACTGATCCCGGGCAAGAGCTATAAATACATGGTCATTGCCTTTGATACTGTTGGCAACAGGTCCGTGTGCAGTGAACCTATTGAAATCAAAACGCCTAAAGACGATAAAAAGCCAAGTGCGCCCACCGGATTGAAAGCGGTAAAAACAAAGGGCTCTTCAGTATCGCTGGAGTGGAACGCCTCTACCGATAATATCAAGGTTGACGGTTATATAATCTACTGCAACGGCGTTGAAATCGAAAAAGCAAAAAAAGCCTCCCGGACCGTCACCAATAAGTCAAAGCCTGTTATCGGGATATATTGGGTGAAGGCATATGACATCTCCGGCAACCTTTCCGATGCAAGCAATAAATTGACTGTCATTACGCCTTGAACCGCCATTCATCCTTGATCCATCATTCCGAAATTCTTCAGGATTTCTTTCAGCCCGTGCAATCCAAGAAACCTTATCTTTATACCGTTAACTCCGGCGAAGCCCAGATATCCTGGGCTTACGCCGCTTTTATCGCATAGGTAGACATATGCTTATGTTTGCTGTATTCAATTACAGGTACCCATTATGGTAAACAATTGTTACAATTAAATATGTATCATGAAATTTTTCCATAAACTTAATAACCCCCGGAGGAACGCCAATGAGAAAACGCCTGATAAAGCTCTTATCTTTCGGCATGATTTTTTTGCTGTCATTTTCCGTCATTTCGGTGAGTACATATGCCGCGTCCGACAAACCGACACTAAAAGCGGGAATGAGCGGCAGTTCGGTCAAAACACTGCAAAGCGACCTGAAAAAGCTGGGCTTTTTTTCAGCTGCTCCTACCGGATACTACGGTGGCCTGACAGTATCCGCCGTAAAGAAGTTTCAGAAGAAATACGGCATACCTGCTACAGGCGTAGTGGCAACTCTTACATACCACAAACTCGATACATTGCTGAAACCAAAAACTCCGGCGAAAACCGCAGCAAAAAGCACGCCGAAACCGGCTCCAAAACCCGTTAAAGCAGAGCCCGACGGTTTGAAAAGAGGATCTGCAGGCCAGCTGGTAACGAACCTTCAGAACGACCTGAAGCTATTGGGTTATATGAAGGTATCTGCGACCAGCGGTTACGGTCCGATAACTGAAAACGCCGTCTACCAGCTCCAGAAATGCTACGGCCTGGTGCCGAACGGCATCGCAGATGATAAAACTCTCTCTGTGATCGACAGACTGCTTGGACGAAATGATAATGTGTCAAGAGGCGGAGATGCGGACAGGGGAAATATCGATCGCGGCGGAACAAGCTCGGGCGCTGCAGATCCCAGCGGTTCGAGCCCAGGAGGCGTAAATCCGGTCGTTATCACTCCGTTGTACAAAGTCATAAAGGCATGGATACCCGGACTTCCTCAGATACCTTTTCTGAAAGGCATAGCAAAGTACGACGGCGTCGTAATACACTATACAGCCAGTCCTGGGGACAATGCCCGGATGGAGGCAAATCATGAAGCGAAATACTGGTATAACGCATTTGTTCACGAATTCATAGATCCCAACGAAATCATACAGGTCGCCGATCCCGATTATAAGTCCTGGGGCGTCGGCGAAAGCGGCAACGACAGGTTTATCAACCTTGAACTGTGCGATGCATCCAATCAGAAAGATTTCGATATTTCCTTCGATAAGATAACCCAGAGGGCTGCTGAATATCTTTACGCACGTCAGCTTGGAGTGACGCCTGCGAAGGCCGATGGAACAGGAACGCTGTGGGGCCATTTTCAGGTATCCAAATATCTCGGCGGCACGAATCATACCGATCCTGTGGCATACCTGGCAAAATGGGGCAGGTCCTGGGATGATGTGATAAGTAAAGTAACGGAGAAGTATAATGCCCTGGCTTCGGGACAGAGTCCTGAAGCAAACGATACTGCAGACGGAAGCTCATCTGACAGAAGCACTTCCGGCGGAAGCTCATCTGACGAAAGCGCTGATGGAAATGCTGACGGAAGCACTTCCGGAACAAGTTCCACAGGAACGACCTCCAACGGAGGAATCAATGTTTCACTTCCTGCGGATGGTGATTTTAAGTAAGTTCTTTGGCTATTGCTACAGTAAAAGAGGCGTCGGATGATTCCGACGCCTCTTTTTTACATATCGCTGTACTCTTGCTTTAAACCGCTTTCTTGCCTTTAACCGGTTCTATCCTCATTATTGCGTATCATTCACCGGGGTACTATTTCGTTACCTATCACATCGCTTCATCCAGGTTTGCGCCCGAGAACTGGCTATTGTAGATATCCGCATAGAACCCGCCTTTTGCAAGCAGTTCCTTATGGTTGCCCATCTCGACGATGCTTCCGTTGTTCATGACGAGTATGAGTTCCGCGTCGCGTATGGTGGAAAGCCTGTGAGCGATGACAAAGCTCGTTCTGTTCCGCATGAGGTGTGTCATTGCCCTCTGGATCAGAACTTCCGTCCTGGTATCGACGCTGCTGGTGGCCTCGTCGAGTATCAGTATCGCCGGATCCGCGAGTATGGCGCGCGCTATAGTCAGGAGCTGTTTCTGGCCCTGCGATATATTGGTAGCCTCTTCGTTCAGCACAGTATCGTAGCCTTCCGGCAAGGTCCTGATGAAACGGTCCGCATGTGCCGCCTTTGCCGCACTTACGATCTCATCCATCGAAGCGCTTTCTCTGCCGTAGGCGATATTGTCCTTGATGGTACCGTTGAACAGCCAGGTGTCCTGCAGCACCATGCCGAACATCTTCCTGAGTTCGCTGCGCTTGATGTCCCTGATGTCTACGCCGTCTATACTTATCTTTCCGGCATTGATCTCATAGAAGCGCATCAGCAGGTTGACAAGCGTTGTCTTTCCGGCGCCGGTAGGTCCGACGATCGCAATGGTATGCCCCGCTCTCACGTCCATGTTCATGTCCTCTATCAGAGGTACATCTTCCTTGTATCTGAAATCCACATGGTCGAACCGGACTACGCCCTTCGGGTGTTCTATAACGACTGCGTCCTGCTTGTCGGGGATCTCTTCTTCCTCATCCAGCACTTCGAACACACGCTCTGCGCACGCCACGGTCGACTGGATGATATTTGCGATATTGGCCGTCTGTACGATCGGCATCGTAAACGACCTGGAGTACTGTATGAATGCAAGGATGTCGCCTATGCCGAGGATGCTCTTTGTGATCCAGATACCGCCAACCACGCTTATGCCTACATATCCGAGGTTGCTTATGAAATTCATCAGCGGGAACATGATACCGGACACGAACTGCGCTCTCCAGCCTGCGCTGCTAAGCCGGTTGTTTATATCCTCAAAGGTATTGATCGAAACGTTCTCGCGTCCGAACGCCTTGACGATCTTGTGACCTGAATACATCTCCTCTACGTGTCCGCTCAGATCTCCCAGTTCCTTCTGCTGTGCCGCAAAGTACTTCTGGGACTTCTTTGCGATCATGGTCGTAGCCAGGACATACAGCGGCATCGTAGCCAATACGATCAATGTCAATATCGGGCTGATCGTCAGCATCATTATGATGTAGCCTATGATCGTAATGACAGCCGTGATTATCTGCGTCAGGCTCTGCTGCAGCGTTCCGGCAACGGTATCGACGTCGTTCGTCACACGGCTCAATATATCGCCGTGGGGATGCATGTCGAAGTATTTCAACGGCAGGCGTGAAAGCTTGCTGTCCACTTCCCTTCTGAGATCTCGCACCGTGTTCTGCGCAACGCCCGACATTACAAGCCCCATGACGAGGCTGAACAGCGAACTGACAAGGTACATTCCGATCAGTATCAGAACGATCATGCCGATATAGTTGAAATCATACTCTCCGTTTGTCTCACGTATAGCTTTGATAACGCTGTCGATCTGGGCGTCCGTATATTTGATATCGCTTCTCGGACTTAAGGCAGAGCCTTTCATCAAGTTCTGCATCGTTTTTCCGAGATCGAGGATCTGTTTGCTGACATCAGCCTTCTGATTCCGATCAGTCAAGGTGTCCAGCATCGGCAGCTTGAGGAATTTGTCCAATGCACCCCGATCCTGCTGCGTCATCGTCGTTGGAGCCCCTGAATTGGGTTTGACGGTAAAATCCCTGATCTCCGGGATCGTTGCCAGAGCTTTATCCAATACGTCGGCATCTATCTGCATGGAAGAGTTCTGTGTCTGGCTGCCGCTTTTCGGCATGTTTTTCGATGCATCGAGGAATCTCCTTACTACATCCTCCCGCTGTGCCGGATCGCTGACGCTTTCGAGCATGGGTATCTCCATCAGCTGTTTGATAGTATCCAGGGTCTTGGGATCCATGGCCGCAGAAGCCTGCGAGCCCTGCGCTCCTGTAGGCAGACTGCCTGCAGGCATGCTCTTCAGTATATCGATGAATTTGATAGTCGTATCCACTTTCTCCTGGGTCGTTGCAAGCGTGTCGATCATCGGCAGTTTCTGCAGCTCCTGGATCGCCGCCAGCATTTTGGGATCCATCTGCGTCGGCATTGCCGCTCCCGCTCCAGCTCCTGCGCCCTTTAAAGCGGCCGCCTGCATCTGCTGAAGCTGCTTCATCTGCAGATTGATCTGTCCGACCATGCTTTTCTGCGCAGCTCCCATTTGTTTCGTTATTTCATCAACGGCAGTCTTCTGACCTTCCAAGACTCCGTTGTACACCTGCACGGCTATCGACTTGTATATCTCATCAACTGCCTGCCTCTGGCCTTTCGCCAGCTCCTTGAGCATCGAACTTGCCATATACGAATCCTGCAGCTTGTTCATGCCCTTGCTCATGACTTTAGGCGCTGCTATGGTGAAAGACGTGCTGGCTATTGCAAATATAATGACTATTATAAGTCTGGTCCTGTGCGGTCTCAAATAACCGATCAGTCTTTTTAAAGTACCCTTAAAGTCCTTTGCCTTCTGCACGGGCATGCCCATGCCGCCCATCGGGCCGCCGTGGCCGCCCATCGGTCCCCCTCTCTGCGGAGGACGGTTTTGTATCCTGTTATCCTGTTCACTCATGCGATCTCCTCCTCTGAGAGCTGGGATTCCACAATTTCACGGTATACGCCGCAGTTGGCGAGCAGTTCCTTGTGTTTTCCCATTCCGGCCACCTGACCGTCATCGAGGACAATGATCCTGTCTGCATCCATGACTGTACCGACCCTTTGGGTAACTATAATGACAGTTGCTTCTGCGATTTCCTTTTTCAATGCTGCGCGAAGCTTTGCGTCCGTTTTGAAATCCAACGCCGAAAAGCTGTCGTCAAATATATATATTTCAGGCTTTCTTACCAGTGCCCGGGCGATGGAAAGCCTCTGCTTCTGACCGCCGGATACGTTGGTTCCCCCCTGTGCTATTTCATGTTCATACCCGCCGTCCATGCCTGCTATGAAATCGGCAGCCTGCGCGATCTCTGCGGCATGGCGTATTTCCTCGTCCGTGGCGTCATCTTTTCCAACCTTTATGTTTTCTGCTATAGTACCGGAGAAAAGGACCGCCTTCTGGGGAACAAAGCCGATTTTGGCGCGGAGATTTTCCTGAGAGTATTCCCTTACATCGACGCCGTCTATCAATACGCTCCCGCTTTCCACGTCATAGAAGCGCGGTATGAGGTTGATCAGCGTCGATTTGCCCGAACCCGTGCTTCCGATGATCGCCGTGATCTCTCCCGGCCTGGCTGCAAAGCTTATGTTGCGCAGCGCCGGCTCTTCCGCCCCATGATAGTTGAATGTCACATACTTGAATTCTATATAGCCCTTTCCGGTGTATAACTCATTGATCTTGCCGGGATCGACGATCCCGGGCTCTGTGCCCAGCACTTCATTGATCCTTACAGCAGCAGCCTGCGCACGAGGCACCATGATAAACATTACTGCAAGCATGAGCATGGACATCATTATCTGCATCGCATACTGTGTAAAGGAAGAAAGCGCTCCGAGATCCATGTCGCCCCTCGAAACACGCAGCCCGCCAAACCACAGGATCGACAGCTGCGTCAGGCTCATTATGGTCATTATCGAGGGCATCATGAATGCCATTATCCTGTTTACTTTTATATAGTTGTCCGTAAGATCGTCATTCGCTTCACCAAAACGCTTCTCTTCGCGCTCAATGGTGTTGAAGGCGCGGATGACCCTGATGCCCGTGAGCTTTTCACGCAGTACGAGGTTGATTTTATCTATTTTTTTCTGGACTGCCCTGAACAACGGTATCATTCGGGACGCAATCAGAATGACCACCCCGGCAAGCACGGGCAGCGAGACCGCAAGCACCAGCGTCAGCGGTTTGTCCCTCCTCATGGCCAGGATGGTGCCGCCTATTGCCATCATCGGTGCACTAATCATCATTCTCATGATCATGACCGTGACCATCTGTATCTGTGTTATATCGTTAGTCGTTCTTGTAATCAAGGTCGCCGTCCCGATCTTGTCAAATTCATGGAGTGAAAAACTTTCGACCGTTCTGAATATTTTACTTCTCAGTATCGTACCAAGCCCGACTGATATCCTCGAAGAAAGGTAACTGGCTATGATGGCGCAAATGACTCCTCCAGCCGTCACGAGCAGCATCTCTCCCCCGATCTGTAGTATCTTTTTAGTATCGCCCTGCATGACGCCATTATTTATAATGTCGCCCATCAAAGTCGGCAGAAAAAGATCGCCGAGCGTTTGCAGGAATATAAAGATCAGCACCAGGCCGATCATAAAACCATAAGGTTCTAAAAACCTGTAAAGTTTAAGCATATCCGAATCCTCTCTTGCTCATTATTAGTTTCAGTCAATATACGCTGTCTGATGAAAATTTTCTTACAATAAACAAGGTTTCACCATATCATTCCTTGTTAATGCATTCACTGACTATTTTCTTCAGGGTTTTCAAACCGTCGATTATTTTATCGATCTCCTCCGTGGTCCCTGTGTCGAGTAATTCCTCGAAGGATCTTTCGATTTTTTTGGACGATTCCTTGTGCATTTCAATAAATTTCGGTGAAGCCTTGACATATACTATCCTTCTGTCTTCCTCGCTGCGGCTCCTTTCGACCAACTGCTGCTTCTCCAGCCTGTCGACAATACCTGAGACCGTGCTGCTTGAAAGTGTCAGTTTATTGCTTAGTTCCGTTATCTTCATTTCTCCGTTTTTCATCAGCATGCCAAGAACGGAACTCTGCGGCATAGTTATGCCTTCATGTTCAAAATTTTTTCGCACGTATTGCTTCATCAATTTTCCCAATTCGAATATCAACCTGCCGACTTCCGTCTTATCATATGCTTCGGACAAAATATCACCCCTTCACTTTCCTGACTGATTATTATTTCACTTAATTAATGTTCGCATACATAATATTCGCATGCTATTATTTCGTATGCTAAATAATTATAGTCCGGGACATCAGGCATCGTCAAGTAGAAAATTTGCATAAAAATATATCGCTGTCAGGCGGGATTCAGATTGAAATGAACAAAATGCATAAAACTTGTTTTTGCTCCAACAATATTATATCAGGGAGGTGTTACGTATGAAAACTGCAGAAATCAAAAAAGTCAGAAAAAACGGCGACGGCGACATTACCGACATCATGCTCGATAACGGCAATGTTTATTCGGTAAACGAAGCCATAATAATGGCAAAAGACGGACTGATCGAAGGTGTAAACGTAAGCCGCGCGAGGAACGGTCGCGAATACCTCAGAAGCGACCCGAACGGCACGGAAAAAGACAACCTGGACAACCTGCCTACTTTCGGCTGATCTGCTGCTTTCGGTTGAAAAACGCGCAGTTATGGCGAAGTGTTACATCCGGAGGGCTAAGGCAGGTCCTGACAGAAAAAACAACCCGCAGAAAAGGCTCAACGCCAATCCTGCGGGTTTTTAACATTCGTACAGCAGATCGCTTTCCATTACGATTTCAAGTCTCTTCTATATTTATTATTGCTCCTGAACCTCGTCCATTCCGGCAACAGCAGCTTAAAGCCACCTTTTATGCCGGCGCTGGCGAATACGCTCTGAAGAACTATGAAGGCAAACAAAAATGCCGAGGTGATAATTCTCGGCCAGGATGCTTCAACGATACCAAGCAGCGGTACTACACGCTCTATAAGCGCGTTGATTAATACACCGAAAAGAGTGCCTATGGGAAGCCCTACACCACCTGTTAGCATTGCACCGCCTATTACGCTGGACGAAATAGCGTCAATTTCATAGCCATACCCGTTCCCGGGATTACCGGATGGAGCAAAAAGGGTGTAGAGTAGGCCTCCGATACCGGCCAACAGACCGCAAAGTACATGCGCCATGAACTTTGTCCTCTTGACGTTGATCCCCATCAACAGCGCGCTCTGAGTATTGCCTCCGATAGCATATAGAGAACGTCCGAACTTTGTTTTTTTAAGCGCTATGATCAGGAGTATTAAAACAATTATAGCCACTATAGCAGCCGGAGTGAGATATGCTACGTCATGTGTGCCGTTCTTGCGCTCATTGTACAAAAACGGGATATGCAACTTCGCGCTTGACCAACTCATGAACAATTTGTCTGTTATAGGCACGGACTTAGTGTTAATCACACTTATCATACCGCGTGCAAAAAACATGCCCGTCAGAGTTACAATAAACGGCTGAATTTCCAGATAAGAGACCAGAAAACCCTGGACAATGCCAAACGCCAGACCTATGCCCAGCGACACCGGGATTGTCCATATCGCGTTTACCCTGCCTTCCATTAGCATCGCGGCGATAACCATACTGACCAATCCCGTCACGCCGCCGACAGAGATGTCTATGCTGCCGGATATCATAACAACAGTTAGCCCCAAGGCAAGCATCAGCAGATAGGCTTTGTTGTTGAACAAGTTAAAAAAAACAGAGTATTTCGCGAAGTTACTGTCTGCAAACAAGATTGATGAGATAACATAAAGAAGAACGAATAGAGAAATCGTAATCAGCAGCAATACCCCTGTTTTGCTCAGGCCATTACGCTTTATCAAAAGCTCCGTACCTGATATGGTGCTTCTCTTACTGTCTTTCATTTCGTTAACCTCCAACAGACACATTCTTGCTGAATACTTTAAGGCTTAGTCTTTTGATTTTTCCCTTGAACACATCGCTGCTGGCAACAATGATAACAATAATGATAAACGCTTTAAATACGCTCAATTGATCCGCGCGCACATTCATGGCATATAATGTCGTCGTAATAGCCTGAATGGTATATGCCCCGATAACAGAGCCCGCTATGCTGAATTTACCCCCGCCCAGCATGTTGCCACCCAAAGCCACCGCCAATATGGCGTCCATCTCTATGCCCCAACCTAATTCTCCGGAATTCACGCTTCCCAAGCTGCTGGACCCGACAAGCCCCGCCGCTCCTGCCAATATTCCACAGATGACAAATGCCATAAATTTGATGGCACGGGAATTGAGCCCCACAAGACGGGATGACGAACCATTTATCCCTACGCTTTGGACATAAAGTCCCAAACTTGTTAGTTTTGTGAGCAACACCACGAGTATAAGTATTATAGTGGATACAATAATTGTTGTTCTGATCGGTACGCCGGGTATCTGAACCCCTAACCATTTAAACACAGGATTCATAACATAGATGGTTTGTCCATGTGTGATTTGCTTTGATATCGAACGCCCAGCCGTAAACAGGATGAGAGTGGCGATCATCGGTTGGATTTTCAAGCCCGACACCAGGAAACCGTTGAAAACGCCGCATAGCGCTCCGCCAAGCAGCCCGACAAACAGCGCCAATATGTATGGGCTGTGAAAGACTTCCGTTCTGTATTCCGCGCCATTCAGCAACAGACCACAGAAGCCAGCCGCAATTGCCATAACGGGACCGACACTGATATCCACGCCGCCGGTTGCCGCTATAACCAGCGTCATGCCCAGCGTTACAATAACAAGTAAGCTGGCCTCATCCAAAATATCGGGTATATAACCTGAAATCAAACCGTTGGTGATTGAAATATTAAAAAACGTCGGCGTCGTGATAATATTCTGAACCACCACGACAAGCAAAACCGCCAATGAGAAAGTTAACCGACTGCTCAGCAGACTCTTGGCAATTATCTTCAAAGCAGGTTTGATAGCTTTATTTCCATTGCTGAAATTACTCATTGCCATCCTCCCTCCCTGCTATTGTCCGCATGATTGTACTCTGATTAAGCTCGGCCTGGGTCAGTTCCCCGACTTTACACCGGTCTCGCATGACCACCATCCTCGAGCATGTTCTAAGCATTTCATCCATCTCTGAAGAGATGAAAGCCACGCTCTTGCCTTCGCCCGCAAGCTTTAGTATAAGCTTTTGTATTTCTGTTTTCGTACCGACATCAATTCCGCGGGTAGGTTCGTCCAATATCATAAACTCCGGATTGGTAAGCAGCCAGCGCGCCAGAATGACCTTTTGCTGATTGCCGCCGGAAAGACTCTTGATTGGCGTTTCGATGTTTGCGGTTTTGATATTGAGCAGCTTGATATACTCGTCGGCGTATTTCTCCATTTCCTTTCGGGTCAAACGCTTTAACAATCCGTGTTTTGCCTGGAGGGCAATAATGATGTTTTCCCTCACCGAAAGATCTGCAAAAATGCCCTCGGCTTTTCTGTCTTCCGGCAAGTAGGCCATCCCTTGCTTCATTGCGTCCAAAGGTTTCTTTATCCTCGCTCTTTTTCCTTTTATGAACAGCTGTCCCTGTACAGCTTTGTCAGCGCCGTATATCGCCCGCACCAGCTCGCTTCGTCCGGAACCCAGCAGGCCGCTGAAGCTGACAACCTCGCCTTTATACATTTTCAGGTCGAAGGGTGCAACCTTGGAAGCGCCGCTTGACAAATCGCGTGCTTCCATAACCGGTACCTCCCCTTCAAACCTCGATTCGTCTTTGTCTACATTGAGGTCCGAAAGATTTTCAATCTCCTTGCCCATCATCTTCGTCACAAGCTCAAGGCGCGGCAGATTTTCCACCTCATATTCCCCGACCAACTCCCCGTTCCTGAGTACCGTTATACGATCGCAGATCTCATAGGCCTGCTCGAGAAAATGAGTGATGAAAATGATTCCCACGCCATTATCCTTGAGCTGACTCATAAGCGTAAAAAGCTTTTTCACCTCGTCGGCGTCAAGAGACGAGGTGGGTTCATCAAGAATTAAAAATTTGCATTCCGTATTAACAGCGCGTGCAATCGCAATCATCTGCTGGATTGCAATCGAGTAGCTATCCAGCTGCGCAGTCGGATCAGCTGAGATTTTGAGCTCTTGCAATAATCCCGCAGCTTTGCGGTTCATCTTCCCCCAGTCGATAAAACCCATTGTACGCGGCTCACGCCCCAGGAAGAGATTTTCCGCGACTGTGAGATTCCAGCATAGATTCACCTCTTGGTAAACGGTGCTTATCCCATGTTTTTGCGCATCCTGCGTCGAATGTATCGCGACAGGATTTCCATCCAGTCTGACGCTTCCCTCGTCCATGGGATAAACGCCGGTCAGCACCTTGACAAGTGTCGACTTTCCGGCGCCGTTCTCTCCCATCAGTGCATGTATCTCACCGCGGCGCAGCTTAAAATCAACATTATTGAGTGCACGAACGCCAGGGAACGACTTTCCGATACCAGTCATCGTCAGAGAGGGGCTGGTCGTTCCGCTGCCGCTGCACTGCTCGCCCATGCAACCTGGGCTGGTCGTTCCGCTGCCGCTGCACTGCTCGCCTATGCAACCTGGGCTGTTTTGCTCATGCTTTGCTATATCCATAAAGTAATGTCCACCTTTACAAATTCCGGTTCGGGGAGAACTATATCGAATCTGTTTGAGATGAGCTCAAACAGACTTCGGTTTCCTTTGATATCTCGCGGCTGTTGAAATTAATCTGCTGTTTTCAGCCGCGAATTATATTAGAATCTCCCCGAACCGAATACCGGATCAATACGGACGAGCATCAATGATCGCCTGAGTAATGGTGTCATAATAGAATGCTGTCTCATCAACGGACTCTTTCTTGTTAGGCGTTCCGCCGCCTTCGATCTTCTTGATCAGCGCAGCAACACCCGGTCCAAGCAGAGGATTACATTCGACATCGCAGTTGATCTTGCCTTCCAGCGTCATTTGGAGATATGCCCTGTTCGCGTCGAAAGAAATGATGGCTATGCCGTCTTTTCCGCCAACCTTCTTACCGGCCTCTGTGAGAGCCTGAATGGCGCCGTCCGCCATATTGTCGTTCTCAGCATAAACGCAATTGATCTCGTCACCGTACTGCTTGATCCAGGAAGCCATGATTTCTTTTGCCTTGTCGGTGCTCCATTCACCTGTTTGACGCGCAAGCAGCTTCCAGTTGCTGTTTTTGGCGATGCCATCATCAAGAGCCTGGCTGCGCCCTACCTGAGCAGACGCACCCAACTGCCCCTGAAGGTTGACAATGTTAACTTTCTGATTGCTGGTGAACCTCTTGGCGATCCAATCGGTAGCCTTCACTCCTTCGTTGTAGAAGCCGCCGCCGAGCCAGCAGTTGTAAAGATCTTCTTTGGCATTGATGGTACGGTCCATCAGAATAACGGGTATGCCGGCAGCCTTGGCGTTTGCGAGAACAGTGTCCCAACCATCCGCGTTGACGGCAGCAATAATAATGTAGTCAACTTCCTGGTCGATGAATCCCTGAACGTCGGATACCTGCTTTGCAGCATCGTTGTTGGAGTCAGCAAGAATCAATTTGAAGCCGTTCGCTTCGCTAAGCGCATCCTGTACAGACTTGGTGTTCGCTTTACGCCAGTCGGACTCATCCGCTTTACACTGCGCAAAGCCAACGGTGATCGGTTTGGACGCTGCAGACGCTCCGGAGGATTCCGCTGCAGTGTTGGACGACGACGGCGCTTGCGTACCGCATGCGCATAGCCCAAGTACCAGTGCCATAGCAAGAAGAACCGTAATGAATTTTTTCATACTTCGCCTTCCTCTCAAAATACAATATTTTGTAAATAAACCTTCTTCAATTTTTTTATATCATATCAACAAATTGGAAAACAATATCTGCGGAAGAACCGCATAAGAATTTCAACCACATCGATAAAATTGTGAACAATGGAGAGCTTCATCCCGTAACAAAGCCTGAATCTATCGTAATTTTTCAGCTGTTCACAGTAAAAAAACGACTCAGTATTTCCTGCTATCAATCATTTCCTGTGTGATGGTGAAGCAGTCGAACTGGGTCTCCTCGATATACTTTTCCCGCTCAATCGACTCTCCACGTTGCAGCCGCTTAATTATCCCGTCGACATAGGGACCCTGCAGTGGGTTGCATTCCACATCCAGCCCGATTTTTCCCTCCAGGCAGTATTCAAGTGCAAGCTTTGACGCATCGAACGAGATGACGATCACGCCGTCGTCAGCGTTACATTTTAAACCCGCCTCTTCCATTGCATCGATCGCGCCAAGCGCCTCGCCGTCGTTCTCGCAGTAAACGACGTCGATATCTTTTGTCCGCTTCAAAATTGCGCCCATGACTTCGTAAGCCTTTGCCCTCGTGAAATCACCACATTCCTGCGCAACCATTTCCCAGTTGGAATGCCGTGCGATCGCCTGCTCCAGCGCGGTGGTCCGGCCTATCTGCGCGGCGGAGCCGATCGTTCCCTGAATATCGACGATCCGGATGGGGTTTGTCTTTCTCCCCTGTTTTTCCAGCAGATTCTCCAGCCATTGTACGGCTTTTTCGCCTTCTTTGCGGAAGTCCGAGCCGATATACGCCGTAAGAAGGCCTTTGTCTTCCGCTTCGATATCGCGGTCGATCATGATGACAGGTATACCGGCCTCCTTCGCTTCCTGCAGAACCGTCTTCCAGCCCGTTTCAACTTTTGGAGAGAACACGATGTAGTCCACGTCCTGCTGGATAAAGGTGCGGATCGCCCGGATCTGGTTTTCCTGCTCCTGACGGGCATCGTCAAATATCAAATCGTAACCGTTTTCTTCGCACAGCGCAGCCTTGACGCTCTCGGTATTGGCCACCCGCCACTCCGATTCCGCGCCTACCTGCGAAAACCCGACCACGATCGGTTTATCTTTGGTTGCATTCGCCGCGGGCTGCGCCTCTTTTACACAGCCGCAAAGTAAAATCGCAAGACAGGCGGCTATAGCAAGCTTTCTCTTTTTCATGTATCCATCTCCTGCCACAATAATTTAGCCACTGGACTCTTCGACCGATTGCATGGGAATCGTTACGATGATCCTTGTACCGATATCCGGTGTGCTTTCCACAGCTAAACCGTATTCCCCGCCGAACAGTATTTGAATCCTTTGATGCACCGTCCTCAGCCCGAACCCTTCGCGCCTGCCGTCTGCCAGAGACGCCCGTACCTCTTCCAGGCGTTCCTCCGTCATGCCGGGCCCGTCGTCCGCCACTTCCAGAATCATACGTTCGTACTGCGTTCTGCCGGTCACGTGGATAAAGCCTTTGCGGCGTCTGTTTTTAATTCCGTGATACAGCGCGTTTTCCACCAGCGGTTGCAGGGTAAGCTTCGGCAGGAGGAAGTATTTCAGTTGATCCGGAATATCAATTTCGTATTCCATCAGGTCCCGGTAACGCATCTGCTGGATTTCCAGATAACTTCGAATGTGCTGTTCTTCCTCCGCAAGCGTGATGACGTTCTTCCCGCGGCTTAAAGAAAAGCGGAAATAATTTGACAGACTGCTGACCATCGTGACCGCTTCGCTGATTTCCCCGGACTCGATCAGCCAGATAATGGTATCAAGAGTGTTATAAAGAAAATGCGGATTGATCTGCGCCTGCAGCAACGCCAATTCAGTGCGCCGGCGCTGCTTTTCCTGCTCGGTGTTCTTATCGATCTGCCGCTTCAGATGCCCGACCATGCTCTCTATTCCATCGGAAAGAAGCTGTACTTCCTCCACATCGGCCTGAATCGGTTCGCACACCAGCAGGCTGCCCTTGCCGATCGCTTCCAGGCGCTCGCAGATCCTGTCGATCGGATCAACTATCCTGCGGCTCAGCTTTCTCGACTTGGTCAAAAGAAAATACAGCAGCACCAGCGACAAAACAACAACTACGCCCATCAGAACGACCATGTTCCTGATCATGGTCGTCTGCAGAGCATCCAAATGCACCGCCTCGTAATACAAGTAGGTATACATGTACTCCTGAATCAGGTCCGTCAGGATATAGATGTTGTTTACCAGTTGGTCCTCGCGGGAATTGTACTCCTTCGTTTCCGCGATCTGATTGATCTTATCCTCAAGATTATGGCACAGGTTCAGCACGCTGCTGATGGCGCGGAGACTGTCCTTTTCCGTCGTCGTATCGGTCAACTTTCGCGCTATCGTCTCCGCGGACTGCACCTCCTTGATCGGCAGACCTTCCGAATACTGGCTGTCGATCACGTAATAGTACATTTTCAGATCGACGTCGTCCTTGAAGTTCCGGTTGAAATCCGAAGCCGTAGTGACATTGTTCAGGATCGCATTATACTGCAGCACATACCCGATCCCGATGGACGCGATCGCAATGATGACAATCATCAGCGGAAACGCGATGATCAGGATCATCTTCCAGAGTCTGCTCTGCATGGTCATTTTCCCGTTTTTCGCTTTCCGCCGGAAATTTATGTTCACTGCTTGTCTCCTCTGCGATACTCACTGGGAGTGCAACCCGAAACTTTTTTGAACACGAAGCTGAAATAATGCGGGTCCTTATACCCGACGGCGAACGCGATCTCGCTGGGACGCCTGTCTGTTTGTCTTAGCATGTGTTTCGCCTTGTCGATACGTTTACTGGTGAGGTATTCTATGAAGGTTAGCCCGACTTCCTGACTGAATATCGCCGAAAAGTAGTTTGGGCTGATATTCACTTTTCTGGCCACCCTGTCGAGCGAGATCGATTCCTCGTGATAATGCTCGTCGATGAACTCCATCGCCTGGTTCAGCAGGTCGCTCTGCTGCTTTTTACTTTCGCGGTCGCGCAGCTCGATCGCCTGCCCAATGACATGGCACGCATACTGTCGCGCTTCCTCCGGCGCCGACACATTGGCATTCGGACGAAGCTCCAGCGACCATAAGCTGTCCGCTCGGCAGCCGATCGAATCCAAGTACTCCACCACCGCGAAGTAAACCGTCATGGTCAGATACCTGCAGAACAATGGCAGGGAAACGCCTTCCCCTTCAGCGCTTTGCAGCAGTTGATCTATAAAGTGGTCTATTTCTTCTCCCGCTCCGTTGCTTAAAAAGTTATGGATACGTTCCTGTTCGATTCCCTTTTTGCCCTTGTCCATTTGCGGGCCGTCCTTTTTCTGAAAATCCCGAATGCTCGCTTCAGACAGGATATGCTCCTCCGGGCAAAGATAACGATAGGACAAAACACGGCTCGCCTCC
>Ga0207800_1000102_pt1 | contig 32013 bp, 24 predicted proteins | sample LuqExpMetageno11_FD_187769 | JGI IMG/M metagenome (GOLD analysis project Ga0207800, IMG submission 187769) | Tropical forest soil microbial communities from Luquillo Experimental Forest, Puerto Rico - Sample 11 (SPAdes) | ecosystem: Environmental > Terrestrial > Soil > Tropical forest ... | reverse complement strand
CAGACGTAGGAGCACCGGCCACACTGAATGCAGTTCTCGGGTTGCCATTCGGGAAGCATTACGGCGATACCGCGCTTTTCATAAGCCGTAGTGCCGAGAGGGTGGGTGCCGTCCTCTATACCCCTGAAGGCGCTGACAGGAAGATTGTCGCCTTCAAGCCGCGCCATAGGTCTTTGTATCCTCTGGATGAAATCGGGTACGGTCTCGGGCTTCCTGGCCTCGTCCGAAGCAGATGCCCAGGCGGCAGGCACTTCTACCTTGTGGAGCGCTTCGATGGAATGGTCTACGGCCTTGTAATTCATCTCGACTATATTTCTGCCTTTTTTACCGTAAGTTTTCTCTATGGACGCCTTCAGGTATTTTATAGCGTCTTCAACGGGGATGATGTTGGCGAGCTTGAAGAATACTGTCTGCATTATCATGTTTATCCTGTTTCCAAGCCCGATCTCCCCGGCGATTTTTATGGCGTCTATGATATAGAAATTAATCGCATTCGTCGCGATATACTTTTTAAAGGATGCGGGCAGGTTCAGCTCGAGCTCTTCCATGTCCCAGGGACAGTTCAGCACGAATACGCCTTTGTTTTTCAGCCCTTTCAGTATATCGTAATTGTAAAGGAAGGACTTGTTGTGGCAGGCAATATAATCGGCATTATAAACCAGATATGGGCTGCTGATGGGTTTGGGGCCGAATCTCAGGTGCGATACCGTAGTACCGCCGGACTTTTTGCTGTCATAGGAAAAATATGCCTGCACGTAAAGGTCGGTATTGTCGCCTATTATCTTTATGGCCGACTTGTTGGCGCCTACCGTGCCGTCCGAGCCGAGGCCCCAGAATTTGCAGCTGATGGTCCCCGCCGGCGCAGTTTCGATTATCTCGCCTTCCGGCAGCGAGGTATTGGTTACATCGTCGACGATGCCAATGGTGAAATGATCTCTGGGACTGTCGGCATTCAGATTGTCAAATACCGAAATGATATGAGACGGTCTTGTATCTTTGGATCCCAGCCCATACCTGCCGCCGACTATCAGAGGTTTCTGTCCGCCTACGGAATAGAACGCCTTGCAGACATCAAGGTACAGAGGCTCTCCGGGTGCGCCCGGTTCTTTTGTCCGGTCGAGTACGGCGATTTTCCTGACTGTCTTTGGTATAACATCCAGGAGATGCTTTTCCGGGAACGGTCTGTAGAGCCGAACTCGAACGGTGCCTGTCTTCCGGCCGTTGGCATTGAGATAATCGACTGTTTCATTGACCGTATCACAGACCGAGCCCATGGCAATGATAACGAATTCGGCGTCAGGCGCGCCGTAATAGTCAAGCAGACTGTAGCTCCGGCCGGTTATTCGTTCAATATCCTTCATACAGCCCTCGACAATGGATGGAACGGCGTCATAAAACGGGTTTGACGATTCGCGCCCCTGGAAGTAGATATCCGGGTTTTGCGCAGTGCCCCTGGCTACAGGATGTTCAGGGTTCAATGCCCTGCTCCTGAATTGCCTGATAGCATCCATGTCCACTATGCCGGCAAGTTCATCATACTCGATTGTGCTGATCTTCTGTATCTCATGGGATGTCCTGAAGCCGTCGAAGAAATGTATGAACGGGACCCTTGCCTTGATCGCCGACAGATGTGCAATGCATCCGAGATCCATTACCTCCTGCACGTTTGCCGAACTGAGAAGGGCAGCGCCCGTCTGCCTGCAGGCCATGACGTCCTGATGGTCTCCGAATATGGACAGCGCATGAGTCGCTATTGCACGGGCTGAAACATGCAGGACGCCCGGCAGCAGTTCGCCGGCCATTTTGTAAAGGTTGGGGATCATAAGCAGCAGCCCCTGCGAAGCAGTATATGTGGTAGTCAGCGCGCCTGCCTGCAGAGAACCGTGCATTGCGCCTGCGGCGCCGGCTTCGGATTGCATTTCGACGACCTTGACAGGCTGCCCAAAAATATTGTTTTTACCGTGGGAGGACCACTCGTCGGCAAATTCAGCCATCGGCGACGAAGGTGTTATGGGAAAGATAGCCGCGACTTCCGTGAATGCGTATGAGGCATGTGCAGCAGCCTGGTTTCCGTCCATTGAAGACATTTTCATGTAATTACACTCCTTTATATAAAAGTCGCAATTATTATTTGCTATTTGAGCTATTTCTAATACTAAGTCGCAACGTCCGGACTGTCGGATAAAATTGAAATGACGCGAAAATAGGGTTATAATGTAAGAGGAGAGATGGATGTCACTTTGCTGACAGGTGGGGTTAAAATGGATACTAATCTTGGCAGGATCCTGATTGCAGACGATAACAGGGATATTCACGAGGATATAAAGTATATCCTCGATTCTTCCTCCGAAAATATTGATGATTATCGTGAAACCAGGCGCCTCAAGGAGGAATTGTTCGGCGAAAGCGATAGCCCGCTCAGAAATGAAAAGGTAATAGAAGTAAAATACAGGATCGATGACGCCTATCAGGGCGAGGAAGCCGTCAGAATGGTCAAGGCTGCCAGGGAAGAGGGCGATCCCTACTCGCTTGTTTTTATGGATGTAAGAATGCCGCCCGGGATCGATGGTATCGAAACGGTGGAACGGATCTGGGAGATCGACCCGGATGCGGGTGTGGTTATATGCACGGCTTATTCGGACTATTCGTGGGATCAGATCGTTCTCAAACTTGGACAGAACGACAACCTGCTTTTCATAAAAAAGCCCTTCGACAGTGTCTCACTCAAACAGATAGCGCTTGCCATGACTACAAAATGGAGCTTGAAAAGGCAGATAAACGAGTATATCGGAAATCTGGAAAAACAGGTCGAGATCCGTACCAACGAATTGACCGAGCTTGTAGGCAAACTCAAGGGTGAAATAGCTCTGCGCAGGGAAAAGGAAAAACAGCTCGCCTACAGCGCGCATTACGATTCGCTTACCGAATTGCTGAACAGAAGATCCTTTTATTCCTCCCTGTCCGATATCACAGCAGAGGGGACCGGACGAAAGGAGAAGTTTGCTCTTTTTTATCTCGACCTTGATGATTTCAAAAATGTGAATGACGTATACGGACATGACACAGGCGATAGACTTCTGATAGAGGTAGCCGGAAGGATCAGGAAGGTCCTTGCGGGACACGCTATGGACATCCCCGACTATATAAGTGAAAACGGCCTGGCCATGGCCATATTCAGGCTTGGCGGGGACGAATTCACAGCCATCGTGGCTGAAAGCGGCGGGGAAGAGCTTGAAAAGATCGCCCTACAGCTTATTGACGCTATAAAAGTACCGTTTATTATATACGGAAATGAAATAGATACTTCCTGCTGCATAGGCATAAGCATCTGCCAGCAGGATGACCTGCCCTCCGAGACTTTGCTCAAGTTTGCCGATATTGCGCTTTACGAAGCAAAGAGGGTAAATGGAGTTTTTAGATTTTATGATCAGTCTGGGACCGTATCGTACCTGAATGAGCTTAAACTGGAAAAGGATCTGAGGAAGGCTGTCCAGAACAAGCAGATAGATATATTCTTCCAGCGGATGGTGAATACGCACGAGGAAACCATTGGGGTACAGGCGCTGGCACGCTGGTTCCATCCGGAGTCCGGCGAGCTCGGTCCGGACCAGTTCATCCATATCGCGGAAAAATCCGAACTGATCATTTCGTTGGGAGCTCACATACTTCGCCTGGCGGCAGGCTACATGAAAAAGATCCATGATATGGGGCACAAGGAGCTTTTCATACTTGTGAACTGTACAGCCAAGGAATTTTACTACCCCGGTTTTGCAAATATCGTAAAAAACGCGCTGAGGGACAGCGGTCTCGAGCCTGCAAGCCTTAAACTCAATCTGGACGATAAATTCTCATTCCAGGCGACTCCTGTCGCACTGTCAATAATCAGGGAACTGAATGAAATTGGAGTGCAATTTGCGCTAAACGGGCTTGGGAGCGATTATTCCTCAGTCGTATTCCTGCAGCAGGTGCCCAGGGATACGATAATCAAGCTTGACAAGGCATACGTGAAAAACATCGTGAACGATGAAAGGAACCGCAGGTTCCTTATGGCTTTGATGGACATCATCAGGACACTGGACTTAAGGATCATAATCAGCGGAATAGAGACGCTTGAACAGAAGAGGCTTCTGGAAGGGCAGGACTGCATCCTGCAGGGTTACCATTACAATATCCCGAAACCGTACGAAAAGTTTCTTGAAGAGCTGAATGCCGGAGTATGACATGGAATATTACTTAAAATCGGGCCCGGTCAAAAAAGACAGGTATACGATCGGATTTCTTGATGACAATCAGGATAATGAGTTCCATAACCAGATAATGGCCGGGATAGCGGAAGCAGCAGCGGAACTGAATGTCGACATCATCAGGTTCAGCTACTACTCGTCCCATATAGCATACAAATTTTCACACCAGATCGATATGGTGCTGGACCATATACAGCAATACGAGCTGGATGGTCTGATGTTCCTTGGCTGGACGAAAGCCGGAGCAATGTACAATCACAATGATTTTATGAGACGCTTCGGCTCGTTACCGGTCCTCAGCCTTGGCACCACATATCCTGATATCCCGAGCATCATATTTACCGGGGATGAATATATGGCCAGGATGACAACTCACCTGATCGAAGGCCACCAACTGTCAAGGATTGCTTATATAGAACACTTCAGGCCGGATAACAGGGCGGACGCCTGGATGAATGTCATGAAAGAGCACGGGCTCTATGATCCCCGGCTTTATGTAAGCGAAAAGGAACTGGCCGGGATGGATTACGATGAAAGAAACCGGAGAGCTGTAGAAATTCTGCTGGACGAGCGGAAGCTCGATATACAGGCAATAATGTCGCTTAACATAATACAGACGGAGTATTTGCTCAATGTGCTTAAATCAAGGGGGATAAGAGTACCGGGTGATATCGCGGTAACGAGTTATGAGGATGGCCCATACGGCCGTTACTCGGTACCAGGTCATTCGACGATCTATTTCCCGTGGAAAGAGTTTGGATATTACGGTTGCTGTAATATGGCCAAACTGCTTAAGGAAGGCCATATGCCCATGTCAGTTTCGTTAAATTTTGCAGGCAGGCTGATATTCAGGGAGTCCTGCGGTTGCCTGCCCGAGCATATAGGATCGGCTGTTATTGGTAAAATAGACGCTGCTTCCCATGGCCTTGCAGATATGACCCGGGAAGAGATAAATGATATAGCCGGTACTCTGGATGAACGGTATAAAAGACTTGGAATACGCTCTGACAGGCTATTGGAATCTTTCATATCCGCCTGTATAAATCACGAGAGTCTGATATTTATGCGGGAATTGGAAAAGCAGCTGCTGGGAGTAGAAAATAACTTTTATATTGAAGAACTGATATCGATACTGAAGAGGCATATTGCTCCGTATTTCGCAGGAGACCCTGAAATGCTGTTAATGGCCGGGGATATCTGCATGCGGTCGCAGATACTGTTGAATGATAAAGCTGCGGGGCTTTATGGCAGTAAGGTTCTTGAGGCAAGGATGATCGACCAGAATCTGCAGTCGGTCAACCGGACGCTCCTCACCGATTTCAGTCTGGAGAACCTGGTGAATTCGCTCGAAAAAGGTCTGCCTATGCTCAATATCAGGAACTGCAGCATATTTATTTCCAATTCTATTTTTGCCGGATCGGATGTAGAAGAGAACCTTTTTGACGACAGTGTGCTTATCTTTGATTACCGGAACGGTAAAAAGGAAGAAGTTGCGGGTGTTTCGGGGCCCTTCAGAGAACAGCTGCCAAGGATCATGGCACAGGAGCATGAAGGTATAACCATGGCGTACCTTTTGCACGTGACGGATGAGATAATGGGTTTTGCGCTGTTCGGAATGGGTTATCCGGACGAGGCTGTATATCAGCAGTTATCGATCCATATCAGCACGGCGCTTTGGGGGATAGTACTGCTTAACAGGCTGAACCTGGCATACAGGAAGCTGCTGGACCAGGCGCACAGGGAAGGAATGGCGGATATAGCAGCGGATATACTGCATAATATCGGAAATATTCTGAACAGCGTAAATGTTTCTGTACATATGATGGAGGAAAGCATCAAATCGCCTGTCATAGATGATATCATCATGGCGGGCAGGCTGCTTGATGAAAATATGCAAAAGCTGGGCGAATTCATCTGCAACGACCCGAAAGGGAAAAAATTGATGAATTTCTATATAAAGCTGGGAGCCTCCGCTGAAAGGATGGAAAAACAGCTGAGATATAACCTGGACAGGATCAAGGGGAAGATCGGCGATATAAACGAAGCCATATCCGCACAGCAGAGCTATGCCGGGTCCGACACCGACCTTGAGGAGCATTCTCTCGTACCTATACTGGAAGACGCCCTCAAGCTGAACCAGGACACATTCGACAAAGCCGGTATCAGCGTCGCAAGGGAATACCGGAACAGTTTCAAAGCTCAGATACACCGCGCCAAGTTGTTTTATGTCATATTCAATATCATTGCTAACGCAAAGGATGCAATGAACAAGACAGATCCGGCAGAAAAGATCATCACGGTAACGCTTTATGAGAACAGGACCGGCAAATACCTGAAGATAAGAGATAATGGGGTCGGGATACCAGCCGGCATCAGGAGCAGGATATTTGATTACGGGTTTACCACAAAACGAGGGAATTATGGTTACGGCTTATATAGCTGTGCTTGCTATATGGCTGATATGGGAGGCTCGATAAGGGTAGAAAGCGACGGCGAAGGGAAGGGGGCGTCCTTTATTCTCAGGTTTTTATGAGTAGGGGACAACCGCAGCTCAAATGATGGAAAAGAGACTTACTATAGGATTCATGGACGAGGATGCATACGACGAGTATCATAACAAGATCGCCCAGGGCGTGGCGGAATCGGCTCGGGAACATGATATCAACATAATCCGTTTCGGGCATTTCCTTGTCAATATACCTGTAACAGATGTATCGCAGGAAGACCTGCTGCATGAATTCATCAGGCAATTCAAGCTGGATGGGCTCATATTTCTGGGATGGGCTAGAGCTGCCTGGAACAAGGATTTCAGGGAACGGTTCGAAAACGTACCGATGGTAAGCCTCGGATCGTGTCAGGACGGGATACCCGGCGTATACTTCAAGGGAACGGATTATATAAGCGAAATACTGGAGCATTTGATTCTGCATCATAAGTATAAAAAAATCGCGTTCATTTCCCCCTTCATATCGGATATAAGGACCGATACCTACCGTGAATTGATGAATAGCTACGGTATTTATGACCCTATGCTCGTCGTCGGCGATAAGGAACTCGAAGGCCTGAGTGTTGCGGAACGCGGCAGGAGAGCGGTCGAGATACTGCTGGACGAAAGAAGGGCCGATGTCGATGCGATCATGTCCCTTTACAATGAGGAAACATATGAAGTCATAAATACTTTGAAGGCACGAGGAATCAGAGTTCCCGGGGATATCGCGGTCACTAGCTACGAGGATGGCGAGATAAGCAGATTTTACACACCCGGTATGACAACTGTATATTTTCCATGGAGGGAACTCGGCTATTATGCATGTGAAGCCATGTACCGCCTGATAACGCTGGGGGATCTTCCAATGCGTACGGAAGTGCCGGGGAAGGTAATATATAGGAGTTCCTGCGGCTGTATACCGCATTTGTCACAGTTCACGGACCGGGAAAGCATCAGCGGATCCAAAATGGATTTCAGCAGGCTCTCTGAGAGCGACCTTGGTGCTGTGGCTGAAATATTGGCTGAAAATACCGCATTTAGCATAAAGGAAATACAGGAATTGCTGAATACCTTTAAACACTCCTTTTATGCGGGTTCGGCAGATCCATTCCTTATGGAATTCGAAATGTACCTCAGGAAGATCGGGTTTTACAGCGAATATGATGAATTTGAAAATATAGCGTTTGTTTTCAGGAAAACTCTGTTGCCATATTTTCTGCCTTATTCAGCGAATGAAATACAAAAACTGATATGGGCGGAGGATACTTTCCACCAGATGCAGATGATACTGCAGGATAAGCTGGCAAATGCGGGCTTCAGGGAAAACCTCGAGTACAATAACAAAAAGCTGATCATGAAGGATGTCGGGCAGATACTGGTTACCAATTTCAACCTGAACAATCTGAGGGATTCACTTGTTGCGAACCTCCCCAGGCTCGGTGTCCGGAATTGCTTCATATACCTGTTCTCAGGCGCCGATGACCAGAGATTGTTCGATGATTATCAGTTGGAATTCGAGTACAGAGACGGGAAGATGGTAAAGTCGGGTCGTAAAATGGATAAGAGCGCAATATGCGAGCTCAGCGATTATCTGTTCAGTGAGGACAGGACTTATATGTACCTTGCGCATCTGCTTTATATTGGCAGCGATTTCATGGGTTTTGCCCTGATAGATCCTATGGACACCGATCTCAGGATTTACAGGAACCTGACGTTACAGATTGCAATGGCTCTGAATGGGATAATAATGTTTGACAAGCTTGACGCCAGCTACAGGAAACTGATGGATCAGGCACACAGAAAGGGTATGGCGGATACTACAGGGATACTGCACAATATTGCAAATATCCTCAACAGTGTGAATGTAACAGCTCAGTCGATAGACATCCTGATGGCCGACAATGCCGCAAATGACCTGCTGATGGCCAACTCGCTTCTGGAAAAGAATATCGATGACATGGAAGGATTCATAAAAGAAGATCCCAAGGGTGAGATGCTGATGCATTATTATGTTACCCTCGCAAATGAATTGGGTATTTTCCGCGGTAAAATGCAGACGTATATAGGAAGACTCGCGGACAAGGTCAGCCTGATAGAGGGTATCGTAAATGCCCAGCAAAGCTACACCGATATCAAATCAAGCCTGGAGCGCCTGGATATCATACCTGTTATAGAAGATGTGCTGAATATGCATCAGGCTTCGATTGACAGACACGGCGTCATTGTGAAAAGAGAGTTCGCCGGGTCTGTAATTGCGTTGGCGCAGCGGACCAAGCTGTTCCACATCCTAACCAATATCATCAAGAACGGTATAGAATCGATGGATAAAACAGAGCCCGGTGAGAGGATACTGACCGTAGCTGTTTCCAAAAATGATGGCAATATTTTTATCAGGATAACCGACAGCGGCGAGGGTATAGAGGAAGGGAACCTGAAAAATATTTTTGCTTACGGCTTTACGACCAAGAAAAACGGGCATGGCTTTGGCCTTCACAGCTGTGCCAATTATATGACTGAAATGAAGGGCAGGATATGGGCCGAAAACAAGGCGGACGGCAGGGGAGCGTCCTTCATTCTGCAGTTTACGGCTCCGCCCGAAGCTTGAACGCAAGCCCGTTAAGACCGAACATACCGATAAAGCAGATGAGGACAACGCCCGCCGTTATGACGAACGGCGGGGCCGAGCCGAGCAGTCCGCCGACTATGCCGGATGCCAGCCATACGGCTGTCCCTGTCAGCAGATAAGTCACAATATCCTGCAAACCTATCTTTATCTCACAGATTTTCCGTATTTCCCTTATGTTAAGGATGAATGACGTTACTGCCGTTATTACGGCCGAGATACCGTATCCGTATATATTCAAAACGGGTATCCCTGCAAGGATATACGTAAGGACCAGGCTCTGCAGCGAATTGATCAGCGAGTTCTTGAGCAGTATGTTTTGCTTGCCGAGTGCATTGAGTATACCGAATGTCGGAGAGGAGACAAATAATATAAGGCATATGGGTGATGAAAAACGTATCATTTCGCCGAGGTCACGCCTGTTGTAAAACAAGGCCCCAAGTACGTCGGGTATGCGAAGACATACAAGCGAGGTCGCGATGCCAACGGTAATGGCCATTTTCAGGACCTGAGCTATCCTTTCCTCCGCTGACCAGTAATCCTTTTTGCTGATGTTCAGTGAGAGATCGGGGACAAGAACGGTCAGCATCGAACCGATTATGATATAGGGAAGCGTCACTATATTCAGCGCCATTCCGCCGAACTTGCCGATCTCGGAAAGCGCCCGGCTGTATGAGAAGCCTGCGGCTACGAGCCTGCGCGGAAGTATAAGCACCGATATCGTCGAAAGTATGGAGGAAAGTATGCCGTTTATGCTCAATGGCACGGTTATTATAAAAACGTCAAAAATGAGCTGTATCCTGGACTTTGACCGGCTCGTGCTCCCGCCGGAGGTTTTACTGCGCTGGAACCTGTAACAGATAAAGAGGAGCACCATGCTTACCAGTTCGCCCGTTGCAAGCGCAAAATAGGCTATAGCTACGGTGCTTCCCACTGCGACTGGTTTCAATATCCATATGGTGCCGAGCAGTATAACGACCCTCAGCAGCTTCTCCACAATATCTACAGTAGCTGAGATCCTGTATTTTCCGAGACCGTACAAATAACCCTTGATAATAGCCGACAGCGGAACAAAAACGAGGGCCGGGCTCAATATCATCAGCGCCTGTGCCGATCTCGGATCCCTTACGATGTATCCTGCAATCAGCTTATGGGACAAAAGGACCAGCAGTGCGACGCAGGTTGCACTGATTCCCGTGAATATGAAAACTGTGCTCAGGGTACGGTTGAGGTTGCGGAATTCCTTGCGGCTGAAATAAAGAGTGGTGATTTTTGAAATGGCGGTAATAAGGCCTTCGCTGGTTATGGTGAGCAAAAGCCCGTAAATGGGCATGACAAGTCCATACAGCCCCAGACCTTCAGCACCGAGTTCACGGGACAGTATGATCGAAAAAACGAATGCAATCACACCCGTGACCATATTGGAAAGGGTTAGTACGAACGAGTCCTTGTAGAATTTATCTATGCGTTCGGTCGAAAATCTTCTCATAAGTAAAAACTATTCAGTGCCGCCGGACCTTATGCCGAATGTTTTTTGTAAAGGTAAAGACCTCTGAAATCAGGACGTGTTGCAGTATCCATGAGATATGCGGAAGCCTCGGCATCCTCTATGCGGTTGGAGTTCAATGACTCGATGATCATCCGAGGAGTAGCTATGCCTATCCCATGGCCAAAAAACTTGTTACCACCCAGATATATGGCATTCTCTCCCTGCCATTCCGGCGTTAGCGGGTTTACGTCGGGATTTCTGAAGTACCTGCAGTCGCCCTCCAGATAATCCGGTATTTTGCGTTGTGTTGCTATTCCCATGAGGTCGTCGAGCTCCTGCCAGTTCATGAGCGTGATCTCAGCAAAGGCTGTGTTGAAAAGCTTATCGCCGTATATGTCGAGTACTGCCTTGTAAAAGATCATAACCACGACCGTCGCACATTCGGTCCCATATTTACGTGAGTTGCGGAATATATCGTTAATGGCATCCGCAGGCTTGACATCCTTTCTAAGTACAAAACCGCCGTCCGGCCTGCGGACCCAGTAATCCTCGTTGCATTTGGACTCACGGAAGGTCCGGAAGGCGAGCCTTCCCCTGTAGATGGCAATGGAGGAGTCAACTATGTTCTCACGCATGGTGATCTCAAAATCGAGTTCGTCCTGCGAGGAATAGTTATATTGATGATCGCTTTTGATCAGTTTATTGAGGATGTCATACTCCGTACTGCCTGCCGGGTATTTTTCCAATGCTTTCTTGGGATCGAATTCTCCGTCTGCCAGTTTGATCATGTCAACCCCCCCGTCGTGCGAGATAACCATAGTACCTGATCTTCAAGAGGGAGGCTGATCCAGCTTCTCCACCGGTACTCGTCACTCCTGCACAGCTGCCACGAGAAATCAGCCAGCATCTGCTGCAAAGGCTCGGTCAGCCCGCTGAAACGGGACAGCAGTTCCTGTTCTGTCTCGCGGAATGGCACGGCAGGTTCGCCTGTATCTGGCGAGACAGGAGTGCATAGATACTTGGCGTGAAGCGATATGCGATAATGCTGCGGCTTGTTGTCAAAATGCAGGCTTTCGCCTGTGTAATACAGGAACGGGCGGTTTTCCGAAAGCCAGGACATCGCTTTGTCGTATGTCATGCCTTTCGCTCCGGGAATAAAACCAAGCAGCTTTTCAGCCAGTCTTATATCCCTTATATCCGGCGAATTTAATCTGTATGCTATGAATACAAGGCTATCAATGCAGCAGGCTTCGAAAAAGGCCCATACCAGTTCATGTATCAGCGCTCCCTTTCTATTCCTTGAAAATATTAATGCGGCGAGGTCTGACAAAATGGACCTGTTGTTATAGCTTTTTACAAGCAGGCAGGCAATACGGTCCATCAATAATTCGAATCCGCCGTCGGGTTCATTTTCATCCGAACCTGTCCTGAACATCCATTCGAGCAGTGAAGCAGTATTGCCTTCCGCTTCACGTATTTCCCTCTCCAGTTGCCGGGATATCTTTCCGGACAGTCTGTCAGCGATTTCGAGGGCTGCTGCGTATGATGGTTCCAGAAAGCTCCGGACATCCTTGCCGGATACCTCCGATTTCAGAACATACAGCGTACAGAAATTGAGCCACGGGTCGTTTATGAGGCCGATGGCCCTTTGCCGGTCGAAGCGCAGCATTTCGCGGAAATAGTTTATCAGGCCCTGCGCTCCGTTGCTGAGCCTGATATTGTCAAGGAGACTCAATGTAGCGGCAGGCATTATTATTGCCCCCCCTCCTACTTTCAGAGCTTTGCCCGGTTTACGGGCGGGACCGCCCTCAGAGTTTACCTCTGAGTGCATTGAAACGCTCTTTCAGAAGCGCGTCGGGGTTATGCCCGAGTCCCAGATTGACAGCCCTCAGCGCACTTGCCCTTTCTCCCGATTTTGAAAGTGTATCGGCCAGATTGTACCAATCAGTGGCATTGTTCGGATTCTGTCGCAGTCTTCCTATGTAGTAAGGCACCACTTTAGCAGATAGATAGCGGTTTGCATTCATTTTTTCCAGGTCGATACCATTCCAGCGTACCACGTCTATGTCGAAAATGCCTGGAGCACTCTCGTTCCAAACGGCAATGACATGTTTTGCCGCGCCGGAAGTATCGCGGGATTTCTGCAGCTCCAGCTTGCTGTAGTTTTTGCTGAATATTTTCTTTACTCCGCCGTCGGTCATGGAATACGCAAACAGGGTGCGTACCCTCTGCCTTGAACCGAGACCAAGCAGCAGGTGCTTTTTGCCGTCGCCGGTCATATCGGCAAGGCTCCTGTAATGGACTTCGTCATAATCCGGAGTGCTGATCTCGGCCATTTTATACCACTGTACCTCATCCTTCTTAAGGATAAGCGTCTTGACGCCTTCCGCCGTTCTGTACGAAGTTATAAGCTCGTTGCGCTTATCGCCGTCGACATCAGCGGATTGTATCTCCCCTGCATTTTCAGGGAATTGCGTCTTCAGCAGTTTTGCCCCGGGGGGCAGAAAACTGTTTACAACGGCGTGGTAATCGATCCTCTCAGGCTTACCCGTAAATTGCGAGACTGCGGTGTTCAGGCTTTTTATAAACGTTTCCACCGGCTTTCTCAGGTCGCTGAGATTGGGAAGTGTGACAGGCGGACCGTTTTTCGCCGTATTGAATATGCTTTGACTTATTTTATCGGTTTTGAGTATGTCCGCATAATAGTTAAGGCTCCTGCGGACTGTTTTGTCGAGAAATTCCAGACCAGAGCCTTTTGGAAATTGCATGCATATTACCTCTTAATTCGTTGCTACTCATATATACTATGCAAAAACACTGTAAACGTTAAAATATAGTTGGATACAGGCAGTTTACATATTTTATTTATTAGGATAATATATAAATAAAGTTGCAAAAAAATCCAAAATTCATTTTTATTATGTTTTTTGCGACAATAGATCGGATAAATTACATGATCGGGGGGGTAATACTATGAGTAATAACCGGCCAACGATACTCGTCTGCGACGATTCTCTGCTTGTCAGAAAGCAAATGAAGGATTGCCTGAAGGAATGCGGAGAGTTCGACATACTTGAAGCGACAAACGGCCAAGCCGCCGTGGAAGCTGTCAAACTTAATAAACCGGATTTGGTTTTTCTCGACATTGTTATGCCCGACAAAAATGGAATAGATGCATTAAACGAAATGAAGGCCTTCAAAAAGGATATAAAAGTAGTCATGTTATCTTCTTCAGGAACCAAGACCCACCTGAAGGCAGCCATGGATGCGGGCGCCTCCGACTTTATCCAGAAGCCCTGGGAAAAGTCGCAGATTGAACAAATAGTCAAAAACATTTGATAAGGAGCGTGGATCATGTTTAGTCAATACTTTGGGCATTATTTGCTGAACAAAGGCCTCGTCAAACCGGAACAACTTGCTGACGCTTTGGAGTATCAGCGCTCGGTCCACCTGAAGCTTGGCGTTATTGCGATAAATGCAGGATTTATGACACCTGCGCAGGTCGAACAGATTCACAACCTTCAGAAAAAAGTCGACAAGCGCTTCGGAGAGCTCGCCATCGATATGGGATTCATAAGCGAGGAGCAGCTCGAAATGATGCTGAATACTCAAAAGCAGGGGCACCTCATGCTCGGACAGGCGCTTATAGACCGTAATTATTTCACGATGGAACAGCTGCGGGCTGCGCTTGACGGCTATAAAAAGGAAAGCGGCATGTCCAACAGGCAGTTCAATGTGATCTTGAATAATGACACGCAGGAGATTGAAAATATTTTCCTTGGCTTTGGCGAAAATCAAATGAGCAAAACTTACGGCGACTACACGACGCTTCTGATAAAGAATATCATCCGCTTCGTGGACGACAACCCGACTGTCGAGATCAACAAGCTGAAAGCCGATATCAAGGCAGACTGGTATGCGCGACAGGAGATCCTGGGCAGGCTCAACTTCAAGACAGGTATTGTATGCAGCGCCGAGGCTTTTGTAAAGCTGGCCGCTAAATTCTCAGGGGAAGATATTACCGAACCGGATGAGCTCGCACAGGCTTCCGTAGGCGAATTTCTGAATCTTCACAACGGCATTTTCCTGGTCAATATGTCCAACAACGGCGTAGAGCTTGAGCTCCGTCCGCAGGAGATCCTCAAGGAATTTAACCTGAGGAAATCAAGCGATCTTTACGTGATCTCCTGCAGCTTGACATGGGGCAACTTCGATGTGATACTGGGGTAGAAAACGGGGGAAGCGTAGGAACAGTTCTTGTGCTTCACAATATGAAAACTTCACAATAAAAAACAGGAGCTGTCCGGTTGAGGTGATCGACCGGAAGCTCCTCTATTACTTACTTTATCCTGAAAGCCTTATAAGTGGCCTGCGGCAGATTTACCGGGAATATGGTCGAGCTGCCTGCTGCGTTACCGCTGAACTCACTTCCGTCGACCAGATCGATCAGTACGGCGTCGGTTCTTTCTACGACCACGTTTATATCTTCGGGATATGGCAGGAAGTTTTCCACCACGAAGGTATCGTTATCGTATGTGAAAAGGCCGACCTTTGCCTTGGTATCGATAGTTACCGGAGTGTTGGATCTGAATATCCTCCTGATGATATTGAGGACCTCCTTCGGGTAATGGTACAGATCGCCGTGATCCTCGGGGATCGTCAGGACGAACAGCCGTCCCTTGCCGTAATTGACGGCGATCACTACGGGGACATTGTTATCTTCACCGAGCCCTTCCGCCAGAAGCCACGCGTCATTTGTCGAAACGTTCATCCATGGAAGCAGGATATCCTTATCGGCTGCGGCGACTACATCCATGTTGATGCCTGCCTTCGAAACCCCATACCTGCCGATCAGAGCCTTTTTACCGGACCAGCGGATATTCGCAAGCTGCGGGAAACCTTTGTCGGCCATTGCCTTTACGAAGCCAGAAGTGACGATGACGTCGCTGCCTTCGCGCAGGCTCTTGTCGACTTTGGCGATGATATCCCCGTCTTTTGCGGCGCTTTCGGTCATGAAGATTTTTCTTTTACCTTCGGGATAGGCAGGGTAAGGCTCCAAAGGTATCCCGAGCATACCGATATAATTGTGCAGATACTCTTCGCCCGACGGATGATAAGGGATATAGCAGGCCGTTCCGACCGGCTCGCCCAGCTGCCCCAGAAATTCATCGATTGCTTCAAATGCGTAACCCGCCAGCGGGGTAAAGATATCCCAGCGCTTGTCGAGCAGCGTCCCCAGACAGAACAGCGTAACTTCGCGCGGCTTCGAGAATAGCGTCAGGTAAGCCTGCTCTACGTAGTAATTCAGGTTGCCCCTGCATTCAAACGTATCGAACCAGCCCCCGCCGTTTTTTCCCGGCATTACATTTTCGAAGTAGCGCATGATGAAATAGCTGAGGTACTTTGGAAGGTGCTGCTGTGTATAAAGCGGGTCCCTTGTTTCGGTACCTGTATAGATCATGTCGAAGATGCGGGGATTGTCCTCAAGGTTGTATCCGGTCTCACGGAAGCAATCGTACCAGTTAGGGAACTTGCAGATCAGATTCACTTTGGGGTTGACCTTTCTTGCTGGCCCTGCAACAAGCTCCTCCGAGACCTCCTTCATCAACTGAAGCCTGAACTCCGACCAGCTCCTGTCGCCCTTTGCCTCAATGCATGACTCGCATTTGCAGTTTGTGAAATAGAAATCGTCCAAAATGATTTCGTCGAATATGGAAGCGGTCATTTCAACAACTTTCCTGATCCTTTCCCGCTGCTCTTTGTTGGTATAGCACAGGGATACAAAACCGAATTCGTCGCGGTGGAAACCGAATTCATCATGCTCATGGCCGCCTGTAGTGGTGATGCCGCCCGAAACTTTGATCCCCTTGCTTTCGAAATACTCCTTCAGCTCTATTAGTTTGCCTCGCTCGACCAGTTCATTGCTCCGGTAGGTTTCCAGATAGACCTTGTCTATATTGATGTGCTTTTCGATATAACTGAAACGCTTGCCGAATTCTGCGATATCCGTAATCGCGTTGAGATTTCCTGCCGGACAGTAAAGTGCGGTTCTAAAGTTTTTATAACCCATGGTTTCCTCCTTCACATATGTGCTCAAATCCGGCACGTTTTTGACATATGCGCCGAATCAGCCTGTTTCCTTTTATTAGTACTGTATGTGTATAATTTTAAGGGAATAAAACCGGGATTGCATGTCAGAAATTGCCCATCACGCCTCAAAAATTGCCTTTTTATAAGCAGTGGGCGAATAGCCTTTTATTTGCCTGAAAACCCTGTTAAAGGTCTTGATGCTTCCAAAGCCGGATTTGAATACTATTTCAGTTATGGAATCGTCTTCGTTTTTTAATAGTTCAACAGCCTTTTCTACCCTAAAATTGTTAAGATACTTTCCGAAGGTCATGCCTGTAGCTTCCTTGAAAAACCTTATAAAATAATACTCGCTGAAGTTTGCCACGGAGGATATCTTTTCCAGCGTGATCTCGGAAGTATAATTGTCCTCCACATATCTGAATACGTTATCCAGTCTGCCGAGACGGTTCATGTTCCTGATGCGTTCCTGTGGCGAATAAGCCTGCATCGGTATTTCTCGCAGCAATATGACCAGAATATCGAACAGGCGCGCTCTCATGGCTATTTTGTATGCGTCGCGACGTTCGTCGTATTCCCGTGTGATGCCAAGTATCTGCTCCTCGAGCGCTTTGTGCACAGATGAGGCGACTTGATTTCCCGGCGCTTTGCTTTCCTTTTCCGTGATGAGCCCTCTTGTAAAGCGCTTGTTCCTTGCCTCGGGAAAAACCGCTTCAAAATATGCCATGTCAAAAAACAGTATGAGTCTGTTTACGTGTTTAGGTTCAGGCACGAAATAGTGAATATCTCCGCCTGTGATCAGAAGTATGTCTCCGGGCTCCATGGCGTAAATAATGTTATTCACGCCGACTCTGAGACTGCCGTCCGGCAAGTATACGACTTCCACGGCTTCATGCCAGTGCGGCGGAAATTCCGTAACATCGGTAAAGAATACATTCATTGGCAGATCGGCATTCAATAATGTTTTCTGATGCTGTGCCTTCATGGCCTTCTTCCTTTCATAAGATTCAATTGACTATATTATACCAGAAACAGAGGTGAAACAGGGGGACGGCTCTGTTTCATTTGACAACCGGCTGATGCATTAATTAAAATATCCTTGAGATTCGGATAAAGGAGAGAACTGATTTTGAAGAAATTGAAGAAGGTCTACATCGAGATCACAAATGTCTGCAACCTGGCGTGTGCCTTTTGCCCGGGCACTTCAAGAAAGCCCGCGTTCATGACGCTTTCGGACTTCGAAACAGTTCTTCGCAGGCTGAAAGGCTTCACAGACTACCTGTATTTACATGTTCTTGGGGAACCCCTGCTTCATCCCGATCTTGCCCGGTTGCTCGAACTGAGCGCGTCGTACGGCTATAAGGTAAATATAACGACCAACGGTACGAAAATATCCGACAGAGCGGAGGTACTCCTGAACGGCAGTCCGCCAAGACAGGTCAATTTCTCCCTGCATTGCCGCGAGGAAGCTGACTTCAGTGACGTCGATAAATATCTTGACGATATTTTTGACTTTACCTGTGCCGCATTGGACAAAGGGGGCATTTATATTTCATACAGGCTATGGAATGTAACTTCGGAAGCCTCGGAACGCTATAACGCATATGTCATTCGGAAATTGCAGCAAAGGTTTTCCCCGAACTTTTCCATATCGGAAGCAATGAAAGGATCGCCGCGCATAACGCTCAGGGACCGATTGTACCTGAACAGCGCAGAGGTTTTCCACTGGCCGTCGGAATCGGCAGGGGAGGCGCAAAACGGTTTTTGCCTTGGCCTCCGGGACCAGGCCGCCGTCCTGGCAGACGGTACTGTAGTGCCATGCTGTCTTGACAGTGAGGGCAGTATAAAACTTGGTAATATATTTGAAGATGAATTTGAGTATATATTAAATGGGGAACGTGCGAGAAATCTGTATGAAGGTTTTTCAAAAAGGAAGGCCGTGGAGGATATTTGCATGAAATGCGGTTACCGCAGCCGGTTTTCCTGAGTTCGCCCCGGAGCTTTGCCGACAGTTGTGATTCGAACCTGAAATTTGATTTGTTTTGAGGGATCAAATGTTTAGGACTATTTTTTGGTATGTGGCGGGATGGTCATACCTTGCAGTTACCATACCTGCGCTGGCATGGGTCAAATATCTCGAAAAAAGCGGCAGGCACGACGAGAGGGATGCTTTTGCCGAACGCTTCAGCATGATGCTTGCCAGGGGCCTGTTTTACCTGACCGGATCATCTATTGATGTAATAGGCGCCGAAAACATACCGGAAGGTCCGGCCCTTTTCGTGAGCAATCACCCGAGCCATATCGACAGTGCCGTCATCCATGGCTTTATAAGAAAGCCAAAGGGCTTCGTTGCCGATAAGGATGCAGGCAGGATACCGATACTCAGGACATGGTTCAAATGCATGAAATGTGTCTTCATTGACAGAAAAAATGCAATGCAGAATATAAAAAGCATGGAAGAAAGCCTGAAGATACTAAAGGCTGGTCACTCGCTCGTGATCTATCCCGAAGGGAGGATAAACGCTTCCGGGAAGCTGAACAGTTTCAGGAAGGGCTGCCTGAAGCTCGCGGCAAAAGCCTGCGTTCCTGTCGTTCCCATAACGCTCATAAATACAGGCAAGGTAATGAACCGTGCAGGCCGTGGTATCCGGCGGTCTCATGTAAAATGCATCATATCCGCTCCGATCAGTCTCAGCCGATTCGATGACAATAGTGAAAATACACAGTTGGAAAAAGTCAGAGAAATCATCGCCAAAAACCTCGTTTGATTCATATCATGAAATATGGAATGAAGTAAGGAGTCTGATCCTCATGTTCAGAAGCATTGCCGGCGGCAAACGCTTGGTACATCTGACGGAAGCTTTTGATTTTGACGGTTACAATGTCACAAAGGTAACCACATACAACAACCGGACAGGAATAGTGGCGGAAAGCAGATCGGTCCGGAATTATGATACGGGCTTGCCCAAAAAGGTTTATTACCTGGAAGGCTCGCCTTATGAAGCAGGATATCTGATGGGCTGCCTGGCCGAGGCCGAAATATCGCGTATGATGGATTATACCGACCGTGTCGTGTTTTCCTTCATTGGCAGCAAGGTCCTGGAAAAGATGAAGCTGATACAGGAGGCTCTGATACGCCTTATATACGAAATGTCAAAAACAACATGGAAGCAGCTCCCGAAGGTTTTGACGGATGAGATCGAGGGCATGGTGGACGGCTGCAGGAAAAGCAATCCCCAAACCCGGGTCGATCTTGAACATCTGATAGTTCTTAATACGGGTATAGACATCATATGTTCCATGGTTTACTCCGGAAACTTCCTGAGACGCGACCTGCTCGGCATGGAACCGGAGGACTTCAGGGTACCGATAATGTGCAATGCTTTTACCGTATGCGGCAAGAGTGCGGGTAACGGTTATTATTTCGGAAGGGACTTCACGTTTCCGTCCTCAGACGTATTCCAGGATACGGCGGCCCCGGTCATATACAATCCCGCCGGCTCCGAAGCAAACAGCGACTGGGGCGCTGCGGTGCCGTTCGTAAATATATCGGCGCCCGGCATGGTCGGGAGTATAGCCGCAATGAATATGGAAGGCGTGGCGTTCGGCGTGAACATGTCGCCCGGAGCGAACTGCAACCCGGGCAATATTGGAGTCAATTCACTGCTTATGGCGCGCATGTGCGTTCAATACTGCAGAAGCGCAGAAGAAGCTGCCTCGCTGATGACCCGGCTTCCGAGAGGCGTGTCCTGGCTGTACGTCATAGCCGACGGAAAAAGCTCCCGTTCATGCGCGGCCGAGGCGGGGGCAACAATGCCGCAGCCGGATCTGACCATGATAGCGGATGAACAAGTCAGACAAATGCTGCCCGACATGGCTTATATAGAGAATCACAGGACTTTGCCCTTCAACGACGGAATCATGTTCCGGTGGAACGACTACAGGTATCCATACAATTATCTGGCGTTCAACCAACAGCTTTGGAAGCTCTACAACGAAAAGCATCATACAGCCAAAGTAATAAATACGGATGCTTTTTCACAAAACGGGTATATAAACAGAACGGGAGAACAGAATTGTCCTTCGACCTTTTATTTTGCGCCGCAAAGAGAAGTGAGCGATGAAATACTGGTGGTGACCAATCACTATATAATACCTGAAATGCGGTATTTCGCAATGCATCGCTGGACCGAGCGCGTAATCGGCGTACGTGTTAATGATATACAGTGGCGGTACGACGAACTCAACCGGTTGATTTGGGATACATTGAACACCAAGGGAAGTATCGGATTTGCGGATGCGAAAAACCTTATCAGTTTTCTTGCTCCCTACGGCAAAAACAAAAACTATTATGCCAAAAACCCGAGAAGCAAGGATGGCAGGGAGATCCGGATCGAAGGCTGCCTTTCGGTATTCGACCTTAAGAAGCTGATTGTTGAAAGTCATTACGGATATTACTGCGACAAGTGGGTGCGGTTGACACTGCCAGAATATTTCGGCTTACAGCATACAGTTGAATGGCAGTGAATTATGTCACTGATCCGGGTGATGACAGCCGATATCCAGCCGGAGTCGATCAGCAGCCCACTTTTTCTCTTTCCTTCTGCGTATACAACTCCTTGATGACGCTTTCTATGGGAGGATCGCTCATAGTAAGATCGCTGATGATATAATTCTGGTTTATGTACTGCAGGAACCTGTTCAGTTCCAACTGTTCCATGTCAAGCTCCATTTCTGCATGGCAGGGAGAAGTCCTGCCGGTCAGTTGAACGCCCGACATTGATGAAAGGTCCGGTATCTCTTTTTTGGTTGCAAGCTCCACCCTTTTTTTGATCCCGGACAGCTTGCGCAGCGAGTCCACAGTATCGTCAAATACGATCTCGCCGTAATTTACTACAACGACCCTTCGGGCCAGCTGCTCGACGTCTCCCAGGTCGTGAGTCGTCAGGATGAACGTGACTCCGCGCCTGTTCTGCTCGAGTATGAAATCGCGTATCTTTTCCTTGGCTATCACATCGAGGCCGATGGTCGGTTCGTCAAGGAACACGATCCTTGGAGAGTGCAGCATGGCCATGATGAATTCGCATTTCATCCTTTCCCCGAGTGACAGCTGCCTTGTCGGTTTTCTGATTATATTCTGCAGGGAGAGCATTTCCGTCATTTCATCGAGCCTGCGCCTGTAATCCTGTGAGGGTATGCTGTAAATAGCCCTGTTCATTTCGAAGGAATCGAGCGGGGGAATGTCCCAGATCAGCTGCGACTTCTGTCCGAAAACTGCGCCGATCCTGGATACGTAAGCCTTGCGCTGCCGCCAGGGGGTGAATCCCATTACGTCGACTTCACCCGAAGTAGGATAGAGCACACCTGTCAGGATCTTCAGCGTAGTGGATTTTCCCGCGCCATTCGGGCCGAGAAAACCCAGCAGTTCGCCTTCGTCGATGTTTAGCGTTATGCCCTTGAGAGCCTCGATATCGACAGGCTTTCTTACAAAGAGGCTTTTTACGGTTTCCAGGAAGGAACTGCCCCTTTCATAAGTCGTATAGGTCTTTTTCAGTTCTTTAATATTTATGATCCCCATTTTTCAACCTCCGGCGCTCGTGTATCCTGAAAGCATAAACCGCCACAATGCCAGGCTCGTAAAAAGAAAAAGCACGCAGACGAATACGGATGGCAAAATACCGGAAATGTTCTTGCCCAGCAATGCCGAAGCGGGGTAAAAGGCGATTATGCCCACGGGTATAACAAAGCTTATTATATTCTGGAACGACTTGCTGAAAATGGACCGGGGATAATTCCCAAAGGATGTGATACTATCGAATATCTCATATATCCTGCTGTTCCCGACCCATTTGAAAACGGTTGCGGCCATAAGCACGGCAAACGCGAACATGACAAGCACTGACAGTAAGAATAAGAGTACGAAGCGCAGCCACTCCATTGCATGCGGCTGCGACAATTTTCCCAGCGAGTATCCTATCACAAGCAACCCGCCCATAACTGTTCCGATGCTGTCCGGTTCAAAGCCCGATGCGACCGATATGTAAAGAGTCGAAACAGGCTTTATCATCAGCAGGTCATAGGTGCCTTCCCTTACGCGGCTGAGCGTGTTATATACGACGCCGAAGAAAAGGAGGTTTGCCGCGCCTTTGGAAAGCATGAAGACTCCCTGGAGCACCATTACCTCGGATATGTTCCACCCTGGAAACGAACCTCCCGTCGCATATATAAGCATTGTCATCAGAGGGAAAAGCAGCTCCGATATGAAGATCATGACGCAGCAGAAGAAAAAGTCGGCGCGGTATGCCATCCTGGCCGCAAAGCTGTTCTTCATCGAAGTGATGTAGATGTCCAGCGCCCTTATCATGCTCCCACCCCCGTGAATCTTTTTGTTCCCAGCTTGAAGAATACAACTGTAAAAATAGACATGACCAGTACTGCGACCGCCTGTATACCAACGATCCTGGGTATATCCAGTGAAATCCCGCCCAACTCGTACGACCCTACGAACACCCTGACGGGCACGTAGGCTATGAACTGGAATGGCAGGTAGAACAGAACCTTTTGAAGAATACCCGGGAAAAAGGTCAGCGGCAGGAACATGCCGGAACATATATCCCTTAGCAGCAGGAACATCCGTCGTATACCTGAGGTCCTTGTCAGCCAGAACGCCGTGATGCCGACGCAGTAATCCACGAGGAACATCATAAGAAAGCCGAGTATTATGGATATGACGGCAAATACGGGCATTGCAGGCACCAGCCTCACTCTGAAAACAAAAAACAGGATAAGGTAGACCGGAATGAACTCGACAGTGAACCCGAGCACGCGATGACCTACCTTCTGCGAGAGGGCAAAATATATGTGAGACATGGGACGCAGCATATAGGACAGGAATTTCCCCGTACTGATTAGCATCTGGAGGTTCCAGTCCGCAAAATCCATGATGAGATAATTGATCAGAACAGCCACGCCGAAGTAGGTTATCATCTGATCGAGGGACAGTCCGTTTATACTGCCGCGCGACGAGAATACCGCCTTCCAGATGAAGATCTGTACCAGGAAGTACATGGGCCCGACGAAAAGTGATACCATAGCATGCGAACGGTAGGCCGCCCATTCCTTATATGTAGCGAAAGCTACCGCTTTCATTGTGCTTGCTGCTTTTACCACCGACCCTGCGGCAGTGAAGATAATTCTCATATCAAATGATACCTGCCCAAACTATATTACGCAGGTTTATGACTGCCTCCGGCGACCATTCTACGCCGTCACAGAGCGGGCATATGTACGCAAGCACCATATTTTCAACAGGATCCATGTAAAGGCCGCAAAGCCCCGCGCCTTCATGAGAGAAGGATCCCGGCGAAAGGAAGGTGTTGTTGGAATATACGTTCATACCGAGACCGTATTCCATTTCGCCGCCCCCGTTACCCCAGCAGTAGTTCTTTGCGTACACCTGACGCCTTGTCATAGCTTCTACGGTCTTTCTCGAGAGTATCCTTGCGTCGCCGTAGGTCCCTTTGTTTATGAGCATCTGGCCCAGCGTCCTGAGATCGGGCAGCGTCGAGAACAGTCCGCCGCCCCCTCTTGGCGGAGCCCACTCGGGCCGTCCCTTTTTCCGGTCTCCGTCGAACCATTTCTTCTCACACTCTGCACTGAAGCAGATCCTGTCGATCGATTCCTCCGGCGGATAAAAGGAGCTGTCGGCCATTCCGAGAGGTTTCGTTATATTTTCGATCACATATTTTTCAAAATGTATGCCTGAGACTCTCGATACGACCTCTGCAAGTATCGTAAAGCCCGCCGAGGAATATCTCCATTCCTGCCCGGGGCACGTGACAGGCAGACCTCTCAGCATCTCCTTTATCCAATCCTCTTTTCCTCCAAACCAGTCTAACGGATATGGTTCGAAAAATATGCCAGGATCCGGTCTTATTCCTGACGTGTGGGTCAGGAGGTGCAAGATGTTGACCTTCTCGAACATGGGATTTTTGAATTCATCGAGAATGGTCGATACCGGCTGGTCCAGCCGCAGCCGGCCCTTTTCAACCAGCTGCAGTATCGAGGTTGCGACGAATACCTTGGTCACGGATGCGACTCTCCTGATGGTATCAGGCAGGAAAGGCATGCTGTCGTCATCAAACATACGGTATCCGATAGCCTTGTGTGCAATTATCGCATCATTTTTTGAAATGATGTAAGCTCCTGCGCGTATCTGTTTTTTGTTGATCAGATCGATTATATGAGAATCCAGCACTTCCAGCTGGGCAGAATTGAAACCGGCATCCTCCGGCCTTTGTGAGAGTTTGACCTCATTGGTCGGGATTGCTTTCGAAGTACTCATGATTACACCCCCGATTAGATTTTTTAGTAAATGTTGCTATATTATATCAATTGAGGAAACGCAGGTCAAGAAATATATATTAAAAAATTGATTTGTAAAATACTACTGTATAAATTATAATTCTTGTAAAAAGGAGACGACAAATATGGCAGACAATCCAATAATAACTATTGAGCTGGAAAACGGAAACAGCATAAAAATCGAGCTTTACCCTGAGACGGCACCCAATACGGTAAGAAATTTCATATCACTCGCAAGCAGCGGCTTTTATGACGGTGTGATATTCCACAGGGTAATACCCGGCTTCATGATACAGGGCGGCGATCCGGAGGGAACCGGGATGGGCGGACCTGGCTATTCCATCAGGGGTGAATTTTCAGCCAACGGCTTTAAGAATAATCTAAAGCATGACAGGGGAGTCATTTCGATGGCAAGGTCGAACAGGCCCGATTCGGCAGGTTCGCAATTCTTCATCATGGTGGAAAATGCGCCGCACCTTGACGGCCAGTATGCCGCCTTCGGGAAGGTCATAGAGGGCATGGACGAGGCCGACAGGATCGTGGGCGCAAAGCGTGATTACAATGACAGGCCGCGCGAGGATCAGCGCATGAAGAAAGTGACTGTCGATACCTCCGGAAAAGACTACGGCGAGGTTGAGAAAGCCAGATAAGGTCAAATTTTTTAAAGGCGGGTAATATATATGGACGACTGCATGAAAGCATACAAGCTTCATATGGGAAAGGCGGCATGTGCTGTTGATCTTGGCGATGGTAGCGAGCGCGGCGAATATGTTGACCAGGATTATATACTGAGTCAGCTGGGCAGGCCGCACAGAAGCATCAACCTCATGTACTGCTATTACCCGCTTGACAAGGGCTGGCCCGCCAGAGCGAGCCTTCTCGGAAAGGACAGCGGAGTTTCATTTGCGTGGGATTACCCGTACGACGACTATTTCCCATATACGGGAGGTATTGAAGGGAATACGGAGGGCGAGCCTTTTGCATCGATGAAGGATGTGCGCCGACATGGACAGGACGTTACGCTGACGATGACCATAGATTGTGCCGTGTCGGACGAACAGCTGGTCCAGGTTGCACGGGACCTGAAACCCTATGGCAGATTGATGCTGAGGATCAATCATGAAGCTACGGGGAACTGGTTTGCTTTCAATAAACGTTACAGCTACCAGCAGGTAGCGGATTTCTATGTACGCTTCCACAACATTATAAAGCGTGAGACGCCAAATATCCGCACCATACTTTGCATAGGCGAGGGACCGGAAAACGGGTCGTCTGGGATGCAGTACGAAAAAGAATTCACAGAGGCTGTAAAAACAGCTGATATCTGGTCCGGAGATTATTATCTTGCGCTTAACTGGGGCTGGCCCTTCACAATAGCCGAACCCGGCGGAAACACCCACAAGAGGTGTATCGCCAAGGATATATTCTCAGACAACCGGTTCTCCTTCGAGCGCTTCACCAGCCTCAACGGCGGGGTACCCAAACCTTTGGTCATCTCCGAGCTCAACGCGGACGGAGACGTGACGGGACCGTTCGATCAGGCGCAGATGATGGAGGATTTCTATCGGATGGTAAGGGATGAAAAAGCCTCGTGGCTGACGGGCATCACGTGCTACCAGTTCAGGGACAGGGGAAGGCTCGGACTTGAGCTCGGGGACCCGAACAATCCCGGAAACGGTATACGCCAGCCGTTGTTTGACGCATATAAAGTGATAATACACGACGAATATTTCATGCCCTCGATGGAGACGGGCGTCGCAGCTGAACTTCCCATAAAACTGAGATGGGGAGGAGCAGAGGATTCGGACGGACTTGCGATGAAGCTGAGTATTGAAGAAAACCCTGTCTTCTGCGAAGTTTACTTTGAGGATGAGGGTCTGAATGCCATATTCGAATTGAATGGGAAATGGTTCTATAAAAAGCCCGGTGTAAAATTTATCGACCTGATGCCGGCATTTTACGAAAAGCCCTTGAAATGCGGGCAGGAAATGGTTTTCAAGCTGTTTGCACCGCCCGCGGATGGTGTGAACGATCCGTCCCACGGCAGCGATTGGACCGAGAATTACTATATGCAGATAAATTCCATGCCGAAATTCCGTATTCGGTATAAACCTACGGAAGCCGGTTTTTATGTGCCAGGAGGCTGAACATTGAACTCAGGTCAGCCATTTATCCTTGAGTTCGACGGGCTTGTATGAATTGATATATTCGATCGCATCAGCCGCATCGGCGGTAACGTGATAAAGCATGCGGCTTTCCGGCTTTGCAAAGCTTCCTTCGATTATATCTTCGAACTGCCTAAGCATTGCATCAAAGAAGCCTCCGCAATTCAGAATGACTATGGGCTTATTATGATATTTCAGTAGCTTCAGCGATATTATCTCGATCAGTTCCTCTAGCGTGCCGAATCCGCCCGGCAGCGCGATAAAGGCTTCGGAGCGCTCATCCATGATCGCTTTCCTCTCGCGTATGTTCCTTGTAACTATCTGTTCATCGCAGGCTTCAAAGGCAATGCCTTTTAAATTGAGCGCCTCCGGTATCACACCGATCACCTTTGCGCCGGATTCATGCGCCGACGTGGCTGTAGCGCCCATCAGACCTCTCATCCCTCCGCCGAAAAGCAGAGTGTCTCCGTTTGCTGCAATAGCCCTGCCCAGTTCAGCGGCCAGGTCGAAATAGGATTTATCTATCGTATTGCTCGATGAGCTGTAAACGCAAATGACCTTTTTCATACAATCCTCCGGGCGTATTGTTTGCCTTTATTGATTTATAATACCAGAAGAGATCGGTATTTGACAATGCGCATTACTCACATCAGGCTGTCGCCCCTTGAGAAGTCGGGTTCGAATCCGGCGGCACGGATCCTCTGCGTCAGGCAGCCGAGACATTCGGCGGCTTCCTCGCCTGTACAGATTTTGTTGTCATAAAGGGAGTAATCCTTCCGGTGCGTTACAGGGGAGAGGTTTGGCATAACGACATTGGCGCCCGCCCTGAGACCATCTTCCCTCCCGTTCGGATCGACCGTGCCGAGCGCCGTAGTAGCGGGCAGCAGCACTTCCGGCAGCATAAGCCGCACCAGCGCCAACATGATCAGCGTAAGGTCTTTCGTCGGAGTTTTTTCATCCGCGAAGGCGGTGTCCCTGTGTGGTATGAAGGGACCGATACCGATCATATGCGGCTTCAGCTCACGCAGAAAAATCAGGTCCGACGCCAGGTCATCGCAGGTTTGAAAAGGAGATCCGACCATAAAGCCTGCTCCGACCTGATATCCGATTTCCTTCAGATCATGGAGACACTGCTTGCGATGGCCAAGACTCATATCCTCCGGGTGCAGCTTCATATAATGCGGTTCACTGGCGCTTTCGTGCCGTAGAAGATAACGGTCCGCTCCCGCGTCAAAATATTTCTGATAGCTTTCCCTGCTTTTCTCACCTGTGGAGAGCGTAATGGCGCAATCAGGGAATCGCCTGTGTATTTCCGCAATGATCGAGCACATGCGGTCGTCCGTATAGTATGGATCCTCTCCGCTTTGCAGCACGAATGTGCGGAAGCCAAGCCTCCGGCCTTCCTCGCAGCATCCGAGTATCTCCTCCCTGGTAAGCCTGTATCTGTGGGCGTTTTTGTTGCTTTTGCGTATGCCGCAGTAATAGCAGTCGTTTTTACAATAGCTGCTGAATTCGATGAGGCCGCGGAAATAGACGCTGTTGCCGTAATACTGCCGGCGCTTTTCCAGCGCTGCTGCAAACAGGGACTTGCGCTCCTCAGTGGAAGCTGAATCATAATATGCGATGATGGCTGCCAGTTCGGACTGGCTGCCGGTTAAAAGCCTTTGGGGAAGATCCGTCAAATTCATTCCTGCTACTGATAATTCAGATGAGCATGGTTTTGCTGAGATTTTCATGGTTTATCACCTTTCTGCTCGGAAATAACCTTGCGGTCGGGAGGATATGCTCATTATACAATATTGATAAAAAAATATCAATGTTGATTGCAGTCCGAAAAACGTTCAATGTCGCTGCTCACCTTGACCGCAGGCCTGCCAAGGGATATTATGAAAGTATCAATATGAATGGAGTTATGGCATGAAGAAATTTGAGGTTATAAAATCATATTATGAGGAAAACATGGCAAAAGGCCTTCCGGAATACGGTATCCTGGGGTGGGAAAGCGAGGAAGCCCAGCATCTGCGGTTTGATGCGCTGCTTAACAAAGTCGGTCTCAACGGAAAGAAGCTGCTCGACGTCGGCTGCGGTACTGGAAACCTGCTTGAATACATCAGGAGCAAGGGCATAAATGTAAAATATACCGGAGTCGACATACTGGAACAAATGATCGATATTGCGCAGAAAAAGAAGCTTGGAGCCGATTTCATCAAAGCCGATATTTTCCGGGAAAACATATTTAAGGATTCTTCCTTCGACGTAATATACACATCGGGCATATTCAACCTGAACCTCGGTAACAACAGGGACTTTCTTAAAAGTGCGCTGGAACTCTTTTTCAGACTATCGAAGGAGACGGTCGTTTTTAACCTGCTTCACACTGCGTCCCCCGACAGGGAGGATAAATACTGCTATTTCCATCCGGATGAAGTCAGGGAAATACTTGAAGGCTTTTCTGACAGGATAGAAAAAGTTGAGTTCGTAGAAGCATACCTCAAAAATGATTTTTCGGTCATATGCACTTTAAAATGAATAATGTGGCGTATATATTTATAAAAATATATATGATATTATGTTAATGGAAAACAATAATGAGACAAGAACCGAAGCAGATGATCCTTAAAGCATGGTAAGATCAGCTTTAAGCGGATGTCTGCCGTAAGCGTGAAATAAGGGTCGAAACGGGGTGGGTGCAGATGAGTTTAAAATCTCTTTACAATGTCAGGTATATCCGTGATTTCAGGGACCTGCTCAAACAAAGCGAGGAGCTTTTCCCCGAAAAGGCTGCTTTCTGGATCAGGATAGACAATGGAGAATTCCGGAGCATAACGTACAGACATTTCAAGGAAGATGTGGATGCGCTCGGGGCAGCGCTCAGGTCGCTTGGCCTTGATGGCGGCTTTATCTCAGTCATGGGCGAAAACCGTTATGAATGGTGCGTTTCCTACCTGGCAGTCACCAATCATACGGGCGTGATAGTGCCGATGGACAAGGAACTGCCGCTGGCTGAAAAAGGTAATCTGCTGAACAGGAGCGGAGCTTCCGCGCTGATCTTCTCAGGTCGCCTCACTAACGACATATTGGCTTTGAAAAATTCCGGGAGCCCGGTCAAATACTTTATCAGCATGGATCAGGAAGAGGATTCCGAGGATTTTCTTTCCTTCCGTAAACTGCTCGAGAAGGGCAGACTTTTGATCGAACAGGGAAAGGCTGATCTGGACGCATATAAGATCGACGATACGGCCATGAGCATACTTCTCTTCACCTCCGGAACGACCGATCTGGCCAAGGGCGTCATGCTGTCGCAGAAAAATATCTGTTCGGATATAATGGGCGTCTCAAAAACCGTACACGTTGACAGCAATGACATAACGCTTTCGATACTACCTCTCCATCACACCTACGAATGCACGCTCGATTTTCTTACGATTATCTACAGCGGCGCAACCATAGCCTTTAATGAAGGTCTGAAACACATACAGAAGAATCTTGGCGAGGTCAGGCCTACGATCATGGTGACCGTACCGCTGCTGCTCGAGAATCTGTATAAAAAGGTATGGAATCAGATAGGCAAGAAGCCCGGAATGAAATTTATCGTAAGGGCAATGATCGGTATCAGCATAATTTTGAAGTTCTTTCACATAGATGTGCGTCGGGCCATGTTCGGCAGTATACACAGAAGTCTCGGGGGACGCCTCAGGTTGATTGTTACAGGCGCTGCGGCAATAGATCCCGTGGTCTCAAACGGCCTGAACCATTTCGGCTTTAAGGTGCTGCAGGGCTATGGACTGACGGAATGCTCGCCGCTCGTAATCGGCGAGAGGGACAATTTCCACGGCAATGCCTCTGTAGGCCTGCCTTTACCGGGAGTCGAGGTCAGGATAGACAACCCGGATCAGAACGGAGTCGGTGAGATAGTTGCAAAAGGTGACAACGTGATGCTCGGCTATTACAAAAACGAAGAGGCTACCGCAAAATATCTGAAGGACGGCTGGTTCCATACAGGCGATCTAGGCAAGATAACCAAATCGGGGGCATATTATATTACAGGCAGGCTTAAAAACGTCATAGTCACGAAAAACGGAAAGAATATATTCCCGGAGGAAGTAGAGTCCTATATCAACAGGAGTCCATACGTGCTCGAATCGTTGGTGACCGGCTATGAAGATGACAAGTCGGGAGAAACGATGGTCGGCGCGCACATTTTGCCCAACCTTGACGCGATCAGGGAAAAACTGAAGGGGCATACGCCTTCCATGGAAGAGATCCGCAGCATCATCTCAGAGGTCGTTAAAAACACCAACAAGGATATGCCGCTGTACAAGCGGATAAGCACATTCACGATACGTGAAAGCGATTTTATAAAAACGACGACGATGAAGATAAAACGTTATGCCGAAAGTGCCCAGATGAAGCTGAAAAAGAACTAGAGCTGCAGTTTTCCCCAAGGAGGCGGCTTTATTGTACGACATTATAATCGCCGGTGCAGGGGTCGTCGGAGCTTTTGTAGCAAGGGAGCTTTCGAGGTATGAGCTTAAGATCTGCATACTTGAAAA
>Ga0207800_1000101_pt1 | contig 32270 bp, 28 predicted proteins | sample LuqExpMetageno11_FD_187769 | JGI IMG/M metagenome (GOLD analysis project Ga0207800, IMG submission 187769) | Tropical forest soil microbial communities from Luquillo Experimental Forest, Puerto Rico - Sample 11 (SPAdes) | ecosystem: Environmental > Terrestrial > Soil > Tropical forest ... | reverse complement strand
TTTGGATACAAGGTACTGTATCGTTTCATCTATCGTAAGCACAACATTCAGGCCATCCTGAGCGTCAATCCGCTTCTCTGTATCGGAAGGCACTGCGCTGCCTCTGGCATCGACCTCACTGAGTATCTTTCCGGGAGTACCCTTCAGGTACTTATCCATTACCTGCTCGATACCTCCCATGAGACCCTGGTTGTCATCCCCTGTAAAGCCAAGAATATGTGACATCAGATTGCTGTTTGGATAATACCTTTTTGAATCTTCATCTATATTGATGCCTTTGGCCTTGTTATCCTTTATCCATTTCCTGACTTTTGTTTCCGTATCCTTGTCGACCTTCCGCTTGATCGTTATGTAACCGGTTTTTTTTGTTATTATTTTATATATATCATTGCGGTCCATATTAAGGATCGGGGCCAGTCCGCCTGCTATCTCGTCCGGAGACAAATTTTTGCTGTTATCTTTGACGTCGCTGGGTCTGCAGCTTATAGTGGCCACCTGCACGCTTATCGCCAGCTTTTTTCCGTTAGTGTCAAATATCGTCCCTCTGATAGGGCTGATCGTCCTGCCGGCATTTTGCTGGACAAAAGCCTTTTTCTGCAGTTCACTGCCCTGAACGAACTGTATGAAAGCAAGCCTTCCTATCAATGCCGCAACAATAAGCGCAAATGCGGAAAGCAGTATGATCATCCTTTTTTTGATAGCCAAGCCCGGTGTAGCCAAAAAAATTCCCCCTCGGTTTTGGAATTAAAAAAGACCACAGACTGTGTAAACAAGTCTACACACATCTACAGTCCATGTTTTCTTAAGTGACCCATTTTCACTGTAACTTTACCTGCATTGACCTCGGACATATACCCCTCTGCTGCGGCCGCCTGACTTTACTCCAGAATGCTGACCAATCCCGCAAGTTTATTGATGAAGGTCTTCAGGACATTTCCGTTCCCTTTGGTTTCGTTCTTTGGATCGAGCGTTATGGTATAGTCTTCCCTTGGTACCTTTATGTACACGAGCTGGCTCTTGTCCGGCGTCTGCATCCCAAGCCTGGTTTCCGCTATTTCTTTTATATCTGTCAGGTTTGTTTCAGTTTCTATCTGGACCTTCAACAAAGCATTTTCATTTCTCAGGCTGTTGTATTCAGCTTCCTTATGGTTGATTTCATAGCTCATTTCCGTTATTATAGCATACCTGCACATCACGGCAAGTGCCGCAGCCAATATGGCAACGATTGAAAGCACTGATTTAAGCTTGACTTTTCTGTTGTTCTTGTATCGCTTTTTTTCCCTGAGTACCTTATTTTCTTCATACACATCGTACTCAAGCTGTCTTGCGGCTGAACCCTCTACGTACCCATAATCTTTCTCAATCAATTGTATTCACCTCAAAAGCGATTTATGCCCCGACAGGAAAGCTACACCGGGGACCGGTCGTTATACAGCCCCCGGCATTTTTATCTTGTGTACCTGATGACTTTTTCCCAAGTTTTTTGAATCTTTTTCTTTAGTATCTTACGCCTTTGTCTTTCGCAGCAATTTTCCAAATTTACGAGTCTTGCTACCTGTTTACCTGAAATGCTCTTTTCTTTTGTACGCTTTCTTGTGCTTTTCGTTTAAGTTTTAGTATTTTTGTTTTTTGTCTTAAGTACTTTCAGTGCTTGTCCAATTATGTAAAAGTGATATTGAGTAACTGTTTTATGTAGCCAATCTTTCTGCCGTCCTCAGCTTTGCACTGCGTGACCTTGGGTTCGCTTCCAGTTCCTCTTCCGAAGGAAGCACCGGTTTTCTGGTCAGAACCTTGAGTTCAGGTTTTTTCCCACACACGCATACCGGAAATGACGGCGGGCATGTACAGGGTTTTTCTCTGGCCTGAAACTCATTTTTAACTATCCTGTCCTCGAGCGAGTGGAATGTTATCACGCTTATCCTGCCGCCCTGATTCAGAAGCTTTACCGCACTGTCCAGCGCATCCCTGAGCGCCCCAAGTTCATCATTTACAGCGATCCTTAACGCCTGAAACGTCCTCTTTGCGGGGTGCGGTCCATCGCGTCTGGCCTGTGCCGGTATCGCTGCCTTTATTATGTCTACGAGCTGCCCGGTAGTCCCGATCGGACTTTCTTCCCTTGCCTTTACTATGAAGGCAGCGATCCTTGCAGCCCAGTTTTCTTCGCCGTAATCGCTTATTATGTCCCTGATTTCCTTTTCACCGTATGTATTCACTATCGTTGCGGCGTCAAGCCCCCTGCTTCTGTCCATCCTCATGTCGAGCGGCGCGTCCTGCTGATAACTGAAGCCTCGTTCTCCCTCGTCGAGCTGATATGAAGAGACCCCTATATCAAGCAGTATTCCGTCTACATGTGCCAAGCCCTGCATTTCCAGCAATTCGGCCATATTTCTGAAGTTTCCATGGATCAGTACCAATTTGTTGTCTCTGCCTGTGTTCGCCTCTCTCAGGCGTTCACCTGCGATCTTTAAAGCGTATTCATCCTGATCGATCCCGATCAGCGTCCCCCCGACCAGTTTCCCGAGGATCCCGAGGGAGTGTCCTGCTCCTCCAAGAGTACCGTCCAGGTATATCCTGCCGGCTTTTACATCCAGGCTGTCAATTGCTTCATCAAACAGGACCGGTTTATGCTTGAATTCCATCTTATTTCTCCCGGCAGTCGGTATATCAGTTAAATGCCCAACAGGGCGAAAGTATTTGCAATATTGTCAGGGCTCAGGTTTTCACCCTGGGTGTAGCATTCCCACTTGTCCTTGTCCCATACTTCCACTCTTGAACCAACGCCGATGACGCTAATATCCTTTTCCAGTGCTGCGTACCTGCGCAATCCGGGTGGTACCAGTATGCGGCTTTGTCCGTCCATTTCGCATTCCGCCGCACTTGAGAAGAAATACCTGTTGAAGTCGCGGGCGCTTGTATTTGAAAGCGGTAAAGTCTGAAGCTTGTCCACCAGACTGTTCCATTGAGGCATGGAGAAAATGAAAAGACACTGTTCCAGGCCTTTTGCTATCATGAATTTCCCCTTTAGTTCCTCCCTGTAGGCCGAAGGAATTATCATCCTTCCCTTGGGGTCTAAAGTGTGCTGAAATTCACCATAGAACAATCATTTCACCCCTTATCTCCAAATCTCAAACCACTTCACACCACTTCGTACCACTTTAACTCTATTTTAAGACAGATTTACGTAATAATCAAGACATAATTGGTATTTTTTTAAAAAGATAGGCAAAAGGTCCTAGTAAACGGAATGAATTTCGGTGATATGAATCTGTGATATCAGGGATGATCGTCAGGGCTCGCTCGTTCAGATCATGTTTTAAAGCACCGACTTCAGTGGATCAATCAGGCCATATAATTGAGTCCAGCTAAAGAAGTCCCGTCTCACGGGCTGGTCATTAGCTTCGCTAACTGCTCGCCCATGCATCCTGGGTCTTTCCATATGTTCTATCCGACTGCCATCCCGGAAGTATCGCTACGGAGATAAAACACGACTTCACAAGCAAGCCCTGCCGATCTTTACAGTAGGGGCTAAGCAGATGACAGCCAGCATTGTGAAGGCGCATTACAGGATTTTAATGCTTCGAAGCCTCACGGAAAGCTGCCTGTGATCCACTTATGCGGGAGGACCGACGGCGTTGTTTGCGGAGGTTGTATTTCCAGAGACTGTCTTGAATTTTGTAAATATAAATTGCCAAATATTATTGTCTTACTTTATGTCAACCATATCTATCTGGGATAACCTATCGAATGTATTTCCTATTTGTTATGCCTCCATAATCTGTAGGACTACATAAGACAATCATCCTACTTGGCCTTAGATTTTACATATTTATGTTTGAATACATGGTAAATAATTGATATCATTAATGCATACTTGTATTGAACTACGAACTAACGATTATTTCTATAATCTTATAGATAAACAGGAATTTGTCGGGTAGCTAAACTGCGGGTTATTTATATATTATTGCGGGAGGGATATTTATGAATAAGCTGAAAATGGCAGCTTGCGGAGTTGATTGCAACGAATGTGCTCAATACAAAGTCACATCGGAACATGATTTGAAAGCGGCGGAATTATTAGTTGAGTGGTTTAGAAGTCAAGGATGGATTGGAAAAAATGAAAATGCCGAAGCAGTGATGAAAAAAACTCCGTTATGTAATGGTTGTTGGGATAAAACAGGTGTTTGCTTCTGTGGCTGTCCTGGCTTACGTACGTGTTGTGAAGAAAGGCAACTAAATCATTGTGGTGAATGCGGCGACTTTCCATGCGAAAAATATAAAAAATGGGTGGATAACCTCGAACATCACGAAAAGGCAATGGAGTATCTGATATCGTTAAAAGCAAATCAATAGATAACGAATAGTATAAGCATAATGCGGAACAGCTAAATTCCAATTTATAGTTGAGTTATTTCACATTAAATTTATATAATTTAGAAATACGTCGGAAACAAAGATATCCCCAATATATGTCCCCAATATTCGATAAAGCTCAAAACTATCTCTCTGTGACATTTTTATTAAATAACTTTGAAGAAGGATTAAACGAAGACTTTGGATACCTGAGGCTTATAGGAGCAAATGTAAGTACGGAATGGCTTGATAAAGGCTGTCTTGAAGGACAGATTCATATTCCTATTAAACCAGATTGACTATTTATGCATATTTTTAGTGAAGAAAATGATGATTAGTTGCATCGCACCTTTGTATTTTGAGACCTTGGCTGTCAAAACGCAACCGTAACAAATCCATAATACACGTAATTTTACTGACGCTTCAGGAATGTTATTTTCTTATCTTGGAATAAATATTATGTAAATCATGTTAACTATAGGCTATAGAAATAACACAAAATTCGGGACACTCCCTGTTCCTCCAGCTTCGAAGCCTTTCCGCGGTGGTATATGGTTTGCAAAGTGGGATGTAATACCCGTGAGACAGGGGGGGGCTAAGCAGATGACAGTCAGAATGTGCGGAACAATACAGGATTTTAATACTCCAAAGTCTCATGGAAAGCTACCTGTGATTCGCTTATGCGAGAGGACCGACGGCGTTGTTTGAGAAGGTTGTGTTTCCAGCTTCGAAGTGCTTCTGCAACGGTATACGGTTGGCATAGCGGGATGCAATACCCGTGAGACAGGACTTCTTATCCCCGAGACCGTTAATACTTCGTCATAAGCTTTGCAGTCGGTGCTTGGAAACACAACCGGAGCAGACAGCGCCGGGCGGTCTGGACCTGGATATATTGCAAGGCAGTATCGTCAGAGACGATCGATAGAACAAAAACAGCGGGCAACCTTTCGATCACCCGCTGACTGGAATTCAATATTATATTTATTTATTGAGAAATGCCACTTACTGCGAACTATTGAATATAGTCTTCCTGCGCCGCATGGAAACACTCAACAGTACGCCAACGCTCAGAAAGTTCGTAACGAGCGAGCTGCCGCCCTGGCTCACGAACGGAAGAGGAATACCCGTAACCGGCATTACGCCTATACACATGCCGATATTTTCGATAAAGTGGAAGCCCAGCATTGAAGTGATAAAAATAACCATGTACGAACCATAAGCGTCCCGTGAATTCATTGCGATATATATGCACCTGAACAATATGAAAAATATCAGTGCTATCACGAGGATCGAACCGATAAAACCCAGTTCTTCGCCTATTACTGAGAAAATAAAGTCCGTCTGCTTTTCAGGCACGTTGAAACTTGATACGGAACTGCTGTTCTGTGTCTGTATCCCGTGAAAAAGGCCCTTGCCAAACAGCTGTCCAGAACCTATGGTCATTTTGGACCTGTTAACTTGAAGCCCTGTCCCAAGCAGATCCGTCTCCGGGAAAATAAAGGTCATGATCCTGCTCCTGATGTGACTGAATTTTTTCATCGGAAGTATAAAAAACCACAGTATCGGTGCTGCGGCGGCAAAAGCCCCTGCAGCAATGAGAAAAAATTTATATGGTATCCCGTAGATAAAAAGGACAATGATGAGTGAAACCACAAATACCGTTGCCGTGCCTACGTCGGGCTGGAGCAATATGAGTACTATGGGAAGCATTGCATATATGAGTAGCTTCACGACGTTCTTGCCGGTATCCTTGCCATCCTTGAGACGCTCGAGAAATATCGGAACCACGACTGCAAAAGCAACTTTAGCCAGTTCTGAAGGCTGGAACTGGCCGATCAGTGGCAGGACGAGCCAGCTTTGGCTGCCCTTGTGCTCGACGCCCAAGGGAGTCAAGACCAGAGCCAGTAAAAGTATACTGAAAATATACAATGCGATACCCAGTGTTTTAAAATCCTTGTAATCGAGCGCACTGATCGTTATTGCAAGTACGATACCAATGCAAAGACAGATCAGTTGCTTGAGCCAGGTCGAGGTGATCCCCGGATCGCCGATTGCGCTCTTCAAGACAACCAAGCCGATTACCGACAGAAAAAGTACAGCAGCAAAAAGCGGATAATCAAATTGTTTCGCGTAATTTATACCTTTGGTTTTTTCGACAAAATACATTTTTCCCACCCATGAATTCCGGAACTAGGTTGCACCTAAAAAGTCACACTGAACTTTTTGCCATACCGGGCCTACTCCTGAGAAGAATGACTATAAGCCTGTCCAATTTAGTGCTGACACTATATATCTCATCAAAGCTCGCATTGGATTCTATAAGCTTGTTCAATTCACTCTTCTGTATATCTATCTCTCTTTTTAGCTCCTGCAGATCCAATTCATTTCTCCTTGCCGGCTGATTCGTCGTTCGTCTGTTTGTTCAGCTCTCCGTCATCCGCTTCGGATGAATCCTTTTCAACCTCTTCGGCTGCTGCATCAGCCTCCCCGGTCGATACTTCCTCTTCCTCGTCCGAGCCTGCCTGCATGTCTTCCTTTGCTTCTCCGGATTCTTCCTCCTTCATCCTCGTAAGCAGCGGACCATATTGGCTCTGGCCCAGTTCAACCGGTTCCTCATCGGAAGCCTTTGACGTTTTGACCCTTCCGTAGATGAAAAGCACCACAAACACTAGTACCAATAGTGCAGAGAGCAGTTGTGAAACCCTGAAGCTTCCAAGATAGAGGCTGTCCGTCCTGAGACCTTCGATCATGAATCTGCCTGTTCCGTAAAGTATGAGATACAGGAACAGTACTTCACCGCTCAGCTTCTTTTTATTCTTCCTGAACCAGAGAAGGAAGAGGAACACTGCGATATCCCACAGCGACTCATACAGGAATGTCGGATGCACTCCCCACTTTGCAGGGTCGAGCGCATTCGACAGTCCGCTCAGGTACTTGTCAGGTATGTCGCCGTTCATCCTCCATGGAAGCTGGGTGGCGACGCCAAACGCTTCCTGGTTCACGAAATTACCCCAGCGGCCTATACCCTGCCCAAGCACGATATATGGCGCTGCAAAATCCATTATATTCAAAAACGAAAGCTTCTTTGCCCTTCCATAGATCCACGCGACCAGCGCCGCTGCTATTACTCCGCCGTATACTGCCAGCCCGCCGTCCCTGATCTTCAGTATGTCTATAAGGTTATCCTTGTACTGATCCCAGCTGAATATGACGTAATAGAGCCTTGCTCCGATAATTGCCGCCGGCGCTGCAAAAAGCACCATATCGAGTACATTATCGGGCTCGAGATCATATTTTTTGCAGCTTCTCAGCCCAAGCAGAACGGCTGTAAGAAAAGCCAGCGCTATTATAATCCCGTACCAGTAAATAGGCAGGCCGAATATCTCGAATGCCCACCTTCTGATCTCAAAATCCAACCCCAGTCCAGGAAACCTGACATTCATCAATTAATCCCCCTATACGGGCTTTACGACAGACATCGCAAGATTTGCCCGGTCAAAATGTTCCTTAAATATTTCTTCTACATATTTAAATGTTATTTTATCATAAATCTGCAAATAGTCAAACATGTTCACGCCTTTAAAATAAACTGATATGAACGAGTGCGCTATCCTTTCGACAGAGTTGAACTGTCTCATGTACCTGCCGGTCGTAGATTTTAGAAGCCTTTCGTAGGCTTCCCTGTCAAGTCCCTTTGATTTCGCAGCCTCTACCGCCTGGCAAAATCTTTCTTTTACTTTCACAGGGTTGGGCGATTCGCCGCCCAGCACAGAAAAAGCATACTCCTTCTCAATGGTAAAATCGGTGTCGAACGATGAATTCAGAAGACCTTCGCTGTATAACTGATTGTAAAGCTCGGAGCTCCTTCCGATTATCATGTCGAGCAGGAGCTTGACGGCTACCTCGTGCATCAGCAGCTCGATCCCGTCCTTATCCCTGCGGTTGTCCCTATAACCCATCTGAAAAATAGGTATCGATACTGAAAGCGCTTGTTCGGTATAGTCCTTGTTTATCGTCCCGGGTTCGTCCGGGAATATCCTTTTGATCTCTGGCACCGCCTCCTTTTTCTGAAGCGCCGCTTCGATCATGCTGAATACGTTCTGAGGCTCCTCTTCGCCGACTACCAGGATGACCATATTCGACGGGTGGTAGAAAGTATTGTAACACTTGTACAGGGTATCCCGGTCTATTTTTGAAATGCTTTCTATCGTCCCTGCAATATCTATCCTGATGGGGAAATGGCTGTAGAAAGCCCCCAGCAGGTTAAAAAACGCCCTCCAGCCGGGATCGTCCTGATACATCATGATCTCCTGCCCGATTATGCCTTTCTCCTTTTCAACGCTTTCCTGCGTTATAAAAGGATTTTGGACAAAATTCAAAAGCAGGTCAAAATTCTCATTGAATCTGTCGGTGCAGGAAAAAAGGTAAACCGTCTGGTTAAAGCTCGTATATGCATTCGGGTTGGAGCCGAGTGCGGAGAATTTTTCCATAACGCTGCCGTCCTTCTGTTCGAACAGCTTATGTTCAAGAAAATGCGCTATCCCATCGGGTACGGCTGTTGGCGCCGTGTCCCCCGGTATTACGAACTCGTTATTGATGGAACCGTAATGGGTCGCAAATGCAGCATACCTTTTGGAATAGCCCTTTCTCGGGATCATAAACGCCTTCAGACCACTGCTGTGTTCATAGCGGTACATAACTTCCCCGGCCTTGTCATACTCTATTTTATCAAAATTCATTGCTTCTTCTCCTCCTGTCTGCTTTCCGAGCCTACCCCCTGCGACGTCAGGAAATAAACAGTATCAAGCTTGATATTCTGTGCCGAACGGACGATCTGGTCCTTCGTTACCTTCTTTATGCTTTCTCCGATATCGGCAAGGTTGTTATTAGTGCCCGATACAGTCTGGCTCAGGTAAAAATCGACCAGGCTCGGCTGGCTGTCCCCCAACGATTTGAGGCCGGTCTCCATGCTCTTTACCGTTGCCTCCAGCTCATGGTCTGAAATCTCTCCGTTTTTTATGGCTTCCAGCTGCTTTAAAATGATCTCAAGCGCTTTATCCTTGTTTTGAGTTTCGATGCCGCTGCTGATGACCATAAGTCCCTTGAATTTCTCGAGCCTGGAATACGAGTAATATGCAAGGCTGGCCTTTTCCCTTACGTTCTGGAACAGCTTTGAATGGATGCCTCCGCCGAGCACCCCGTTATATACCATCAGCGCGTTGTAATCGGGGCTGTCCGGGGGCGTGTTTGTCCTGAATCCGATACAGAGCTTGCCCTGTGTTACGTTCATGGGTTCCGTGACATACCTGGGCTCATCAGGCTGCTTTTTGGCAAAACCGTTGCCAAGCTGCAGAATACTGCCGCGTTTGAACCCCGAAAGCCGGTCCAGCACGTCCTTTGTATCATCGTCCGATATGTCACCCGCAAGGTAGACCTGCATCGGATATGTCTCCATTACTTTTTTGTAGTGGCTCGTAAGCGCCTCAGCGCTTATGCCCGGGAGATCCCCGACGAAACCATAGTCGTATATCCCGTAAGGCTCATCTTTGCACGTTTCTTCGAGGCATCTGTCGACGCTGTACGACATTTTATCGTTGACCCTGCTCTCGATTAGTATCTTGAGCTTATCTTTCTCCTGCTCGAGGTAATCCCCCTTGAACCGCCCGTTTTCAAAAGCCGGCCTCGTGATGATATCATAGAGCAGATCGAGGCTTGCCTTGAAGGAATCGGTTCCATCCGGTATGTAGCGTTTCGAAAGAAATTCCGCATAAAACTGGATTATATGCCTCTCGCCCTTTTTCGTGACTCCGCAGTCAAAAGACGCTCCATAGAGGTTTTCCAGTTGCTTGGAAATATCCCCGAGCGTCGGGTAATCCCGACTTCCGCGGCGCATCACGGCAGGCAGCAGCGAGTTTACCGTGACGCTTTCCCTTGTAAGATTATCCTGGAAAAAGAAATGGATACTGCTTGTTTTAAACTTCACGGAGTTTATCCTAAAAACCTCTATCCCGTTTAAAGAACTTATCCTGACAGCCTTTTCGGCAACGATCGTATTTGTCATCCGAACCTTCCTTTCAGCTTCATTTCAATATTTATAGTATAATAAATACACCTGATACTATTCAATATCTGGTAAAAATATTGCACGCGCCTGTATGTCCGAAAGTCCGAAGATTTTTAATAATAGACTGCCGTAAGGAAATAATAAAAAGAACATAAGAAGAGAGATTCGTGTAACGGAGGTACTCATGAGATATACAACTGCCAGGAAATATCCTATAACGCAAAAGAAGAAAGCCAGCCAGGCCGAGGCACCGAACCGTATCGTCGACCTCAGCATCGGCGCGGCGGCAGGACTTCTGGGGATCGTATTCCTGGGAGGCATTTTCAGCGGTCTTATGATCAGAGGCATGCATAAATAACAGTGTAAAAAAAACGGCATTTTTATCCGATATTTATAGTGTCTGCAGTGAAAAATTGCAATATAAAGGGGGATACGGATGCCGTTGCAGTTACCGGTGGCGGAAACAATGCTTTGCACTGTTATCGCGCTATGCTTTTCTTTTTGTATTGCTGTCATTACCTATTGGTACAAAAATGCCGACAAATCGTCCAGACTACTGGGTTTTACCTTTTTCCCGGTGTTTTTGCTTTCCGCTTCAGCGCTGCTTTGCGGCAGCCATGAACTTTCCGAAGCTATTTCACTTGCGGCTGTGCCGGTCTTGCTGCTGTATTCTTCTGTAATATTGCTTTTTAAGGCCGCTAAAAAGTACCCCTTGCGTGTCCAGGCCTCTTTACTTGCAGCAACGGGCATATTGCTGACGTCATTGTTTTTTTCCGCCCCGGCGCGCGCATTCTTATCGCAGCGCCAGGTTTATCTGACCATTGTCATAGTATTTACCCTTGTTATATTATATGTGCTTCGTAATAAAGCCGGTGAAGCAGGTTGGTTCTTCTGGTCAGTTCTCTTGCTGTCAGCGTCGGTATTTGCCCGCAGTTATCTGCAATACGGTCCGACGATCTACGTTTCGCCTGTGCTGGAGCTGTCAGCCTACTGCGGTTTCCTGTATTATTTTTATCAGGCATACCTGCAATTCGAAATCAAAAGCGCCCTGGAAAATGAAAAAAAACTGGCTGAATACGAGAGGACTATTGAGTACGAAGTCAAAAAACGCGTACTTGAAATAGAAAAGGTCAACCGGAAACTTGTGAACATATCCAAAATAGACGCAATGTCCAAGGTATTGAACAAAGCCGCTGTCCTTGAAGCAATAGATGAACTTATCGAAAAGAAACCGAAAGGCAGTTTTTCCATCCTCATGTTTGATATAGACAATTTCAAGAGCATCAATGATTCGTTGGGCCATTTGGCGGGAGACAAGTGTATCAGGCTGCTGTCCGCTTCAGTCAGGAATAACCTGAGAGATATCGATATAATTGGCCGCTATGGCGGAGATGAGTTTCTTGTTGTCCTTCCCGATACCGGGGCAGGGCAGGCCATTACCATAGCAGAGCGCTTCAGGATGCATATCGAAGCCTCGGATTCTCCTCATTACACGATTTCCATCGGTATCGCGTCATATTCATCCGACGGAACCGACGTCAAAGCACTTATCGAAACGGCTGACGCCGGTCTTTACAAATCCAAGCAAAAAGGCAGGAACGCAGTGTCCCACAGGGATTTCTACTGATCGCTGCGCAGCCACAGGGAATTCGTCAGGCTCACAAGCACAAATATCATCAGCAGTATGCCGCTGACAGCAAAGACATCGCTGTATCTGAAGTACAACGTTATCAGAGCAGTGCATCCCATTCCTGCCAGCCTTCCCGCACTGACTGCAATATCGCCTATACCCGAGACCCTTGCCATGAATCCCTTGTCCGTCAGTTTCTGGTACCTTGCAGCCGAAAGTATGCCGCAAACTGCAATGGCCGTCCCCTCTGTAAACTGCAGAATCAGTACCGCAGGATAGCTCCTGACATACGAGTATTGGAACCAGATAACTGAAACCAGAGCGAGGCATAGGTAGAAAAGACTGCCGCCGTTGCCTTTCCGGCCGTATCTCCTCTCAAACCAGCCTACCAGCAGCATGGCGATCAGATTTGTGCCGTAATATACCGTTATCATGAGACTCCAGCCTTTGGCCGTTACGGACAATACGTCGAAGGCATAGGGATAGAATGAAAGATTGACCGATATCGTGCAAAAACCAGTGACAAGCCCAATGGCAAGTAATTCGCGTATAAATGCCGCACTTCTGCAATAACCGATACCACCGATCAGCTGTGAAAAAAACGTAGCATTTCGTCCGCCAATGCCATACCCGCGGACCCCGGCATAGCCTCTGCAAGCCGCCATGGCCGCTATCGTCATGATGCTGGAAGCAAGGCAGCACAGAGCCGCCGTTATAATGGCCGGCGCAGGTCCGTACCGGTCCGTAAGTATTCCAGCGAGCATCGGTCCGATAATGTAAGCGACGCCCAAAACGCCCACCAGCCTGGAATTAGCCTCGAGGGCCTTGTCTTTGCCTGTAAGTCCCAATACGAATTTCTTCCTTGAAGGCCCATAGATAACGTCCAAAAGTGAAATGACTACCAAAAGCAAATATATGAATGAGACTTTATGCGCATATAAAAATAGTGGTACCGTAAAAAACCTGATAATATCGATCAATATCAGTATTCGGCTCTCGTTCATCCTGTCGCCGAGCACTCCCGAAAACGGGGACGCTATTATACTGGGCAGTGCTGCTATAGCGGCGCCCGCGGCAGCCGTCATCCCGGATCCGGAAAGCTTGTATATGAGAACCGTGACCGCAATGAATCTGATAGCCTCACCCAGGTTCAGTATACCCTGCCCCGCCAAAAAAACCAAAAATGATCTGTCCGATTTGCTGCGCATGTCAATAGCCCCGAGAATAGCATTTATTATGATGTTATTCCGGGGCTGCGCATTTATGCATATACGGCAAGTCTACCGCGAACCGCGTTCGACAAGATGCGGCATGGGTTTATAGCTGCTGACGCCCATATATCTGGTCTCAGAGCTGTTGCTCGTACTGACCGTTACCCATGATTTGACGACGGCTCCATCCATACCTTCGAGCAGCAGCTTTTGTTCGTCAGGTCCCATCCCGGTATTTATCCTGTATTGAACAGGCGCTTTGATAACCTCCAGCACCTCGTGCTTCCACTCGACCTCCGGTGCCGGTTGGCTGCCATAAAACGCCATATACAGGATGTTGTCGATACCCTGCGCCCAGATCATTATATCCGACCTGGTGTTATTGGAGAAACGGATATCCTTGTTCCCGTACGAAACCGTGGCATCCTGCCCGTACGGGACATACGGAACGGGCATCGTGTGATTGTGGCGTTCGACTATCTTAAGGTTGGACAGCACTGCAACGTTGTAAAGGGTCGAAGCGATTTTGCATACACCGCCACCGATAGTGGTCGTCAAGGTCGTCCCGATATAGGTCGGGCCTTTTTCGAACCCTTTTTCCTGTGTATACGGACCTATGGCTGCGTTCTGCGAAAACACCTCCCCCGGTTTGATAACGATACCGGCAAGCAGGCTCGCCGCAAGGTGCACATTGTATTCCTCCCCTGGCAGGGGATCCTTGAGAACTGTCCTGTACCCGCCAAGGATAACGTTAGCACCATTTCTCAGTCGTGCCTTGGTAAATTCGCTGTCGTTCTCCCACGGCATTTCATTCGTCGGTCCCGAAACCATATCCATGCTTATACCGTCCAGTATGATCTCTACCGTGTCCTGCGCCGGTTTGCCGGACTGTATCTTCCACGGCAGCATGGACATGGCCGCCGTTTCCTGAAGTCCTGTGCTTTTTATTGCTGACATGCAACTCCCGGAAGTCCGGGCTTCAGCCGGCTGTATCAGACCTGGCATGATAAGGCAGATAATAATTGCATTGATTTTCATCACCGTTTTTTTCATGTGAGTATTTTAGCCTGCATCCATTCAAATTACACTGTTCAATAAATTCCAGTAATAATATCATGTCTGTTCTCATATTGTCATTTGAGAAAGGTATTGGATGGAATAATGGCCGTCAAGCACTTTAAAAACGGAGGTCATACAAAAATGGTATTGTTCCTGTCGCTCTTCGGCATGGTCTGCTGGGGCATCGCACCGGTCTTTGCCAAGGCGGCGCTCAAAAGCATCGACCCTGTCGCAGGACTGGTGCTCCGTACTATATTTGCTGCCAGCGTCGTTTCCGGCTGGGTGATCATAAGCGGCAACTTTCATAAGGTCGCAAGCATCCCTGCAAGCAGCTGGTGGCTGATAGCAACAGAAGCTCTTCTGGCAACGCTCGTTGGAGATCTTGCATATTATGCGGCATTAAAAAAAGGAGACGTATCTCTCGTCACCATCATTATGTCAAGTTCGCCTCTGATAACGATACTCTGCTCGGTTTTGTTCATAGGTGAACAAATGACGATCAAAAGACTTATCGGAGCAGTCTTTGTAATTGCCGGGATCATATTCATTGTTTAACACTGCAACAACCCGTAGTGCGCTATAGTATGCTATATTACGCCATCGCGCCCTGTCACTGCAGGACATCTCCGTTTTCATCGCCGGAACCCAGCACTCTGATAAAGTCCACCTTTGGATCGCTCGTCCCCTGCAACTCACAGCGCTGTTCCTTGAGAAGCCTGATATAATCGATCATATCGCAGGTGATCCTTTCGCCGAGGCATATCACAGGTATGCCCGGAGGGTATGCCATCACCATCTCTCCGGCTATTTCTCCTGCCGCGTCCTCGAGCCTGACGCTTTTCTTTTCGTTATAGAAGGCATCTCTTGGCGTTACGATCATCTCAGGATTTTCGGGAGCGGAAACATCCTTCATAACAGTATTTTCATTTCTGTTGGTAGCGATCTGCCTCATCGCTTCGACAAGCGCCGCCATATCCTCCTGCCTGTCTCCTATCGATACTATGGCCAGTATGTTGAAGAAGTCCGACATCTCCACCTGTATATTGAATCGCTCCCTGAGAAGGGCTTCCACCTCGTAGCCCGTGTACCCTATTCTCCTCACATTGATCCCCAGCTTCGTTTCGTCAAAATCAGCACAGCCCCCGCTGCCGGCCAATTCCCGACCGAAAGCGTACAGCCCGGGTATCCTGTTTATCTCATCCCTCGCCCACCTCGCCAGCGCCAGCGTCTCCTCCAGCATTTCATGTCCGCTTATCGCCAGCTGCCTGCGCGCGATATCAAGCGAACACATGAGAAGATATGAAGCGCTTGATGTGAAGGTGAGTCCCAGCGCGTGTTTTATCCGGTCCTGCGGTACCAGCCCTCCCCTGGACAGTAAAGCTGAGCTTTGGGTCAGCGAGCCTGCTGTTTTATGTATGCTTGCAGCACTCATATCGGCCCCGACCTCCATGGCTGTAAGAGGGAAATCGTCATGGAACAACATGTGCGCTCCATGTGCCTCGTCGGCAAGAACAGCCATATCGTGCATGTGCGCGAGCCTGACGATGGATTTGATATCCGACGTCATTCCGTAATATGTGGGGTTGATAACAAAAACCGCTTTTGCATGAGGATTCTTCTTGATAGCTTTTTTTACGTTCTCAACGGACATTCCCATTGCAATGCCCAATTCCGTATTTATTTCCGGCTGTACATAAACAGGCATGGCGCCGCTTAGAATGATGCCGCCTATCGTAGATTTGTGCGCATTTCGCGGGAGGATGATCCTGCTGCCCGGTTCACAGGTAGAAAGGATCATTGTCTGGACGCCCGAAGTCGTGCCGTTCACAAGGAAGTATGCATGGTCGGCTCCGAAGGCATGCGCCATCAGCCTTTGGGCTTCCTTTATCACCCCTGTGGGATTATTCGCGAAGTCAAGGTCCTCCATACCGTTAACATCCATACGGAGCGCCTTTTCCCCTATGTATTCGGTCAGTTCGCGTATGCCTCTGCCCTGTTTGTGTCCCGGCACATGGAATGGTATAACGCCATCGTCGATATATTTTTTAACAGCATCAAAAAGCGGAGTCCTGTTCTGGTTGATCCGCACCCGTCATCACCTTACTGTAACGAAGCCCGGCATTTTGTTTGCCGGGGAATATAAAAGTCATCCGTTTATAACGCCTCAATTCAGAGAAAATTTTTCGGCTGTAGAAAAATTTTCTTACATCAACGGCGTTTCAACGAGGCGGGAGACATTTTTCCCGCCTCATTATTATATTACGGATGACTCGTACGGGTGCATATCCTAGTAAGCCATTCATTTCCTGGCTTTGCGCAATTTCAGCTCCACATTCTCTTCATCTGCAAGCTGAGTTAAAATGTCTTTTAATATTTTTGCCTTACTTTTTTTATCATCTTTACCGACCGAGCGTTCCGTTACTTCCTGTTCTGCTTTTTCTAATGCATTATGCAGACTTTCAAGCGATAACAGCGTTGCCGCCAGGCAGAATAAGCTCTTGCAATTCCCATCGTCGTAATGTTCAAGCATTTTCTCAAGCAAACTTATTCTTACATTTTGTTGCTCTATGAACTTTGCTATCCCATATTCCTTAATGAAATTCTGATTGCGGAGCACCATTCTATGTGTTACAAAGGAATCGGTCTCACCTGTTTCCTTTTCGAACTTAACACAGGGAAATTCATTGCATTCGGCGCAGACTTCCAGATTTCTTTTCCTGACACAGCATGTAACAAAGGAACAGGACGGATGCTTTTTTTCAAAATCGACTCCGCCGCAGCCTGGGCATCTCGAAATACCCTCGGTATAATATCTGGGACACAGGCCGCAATCAATTCCACAACAACCTAATGTAGATATTTTTTTCAGCATGCTCCTTTTCTCCCTGCACTCTTACTCGTACCTGAGCGATTCTATCGGATCCAGGTCGGCTGCGCGCTTCGCCGGGTATACGCCGAAGATGAGTCCCAAAGCGACCGATCCGAGGAATGCCAGTATTATGACTTTCAGATCAACCGTCGGAGGTATCTTGATGATGGATGCAATGACCGCGCCGGCTATGATGCCGAGCAATATGCCCAGCATCCCGCTTATGCCCGTCATCAGGATCGACTCTGTTATGAACTGCAGTATTATATCCTTCTTCTGCGCTCCGAGAGCCTTCCTGATACCGATTTCTCTTATCCTTTCGGTGACTGAAACGAGAAGTATGTTGATGATGCCTATACCGCCGACTATCAATGTGATTATCGCAATAACGAGCAGTATATTCGAAACGACTCCGAGCACGTCTCCTATCGCCGCCTGTATATCGGCCGAGTTCTGCGCCATGTACACATCCTTGACGCCATGCTTCATTTCAAGGTAATCCACGATCCTGTTGCCGACCTCCCTCAGTTTTTGCTTGTCTACAAGGGAAACGCTGATGGATTCGAGCCTGTCGCTGTTAGGATAAAGCGACTGGACCGTCGTTATCGGCATGTAAAGGATGGCCGGCACCATATCGCTGTCCATGAGACCTTCAAACATATTGTCGCCGCTGCTCATCACACCGATCACCTTCAGGTTGACCGTGTTTCCCGCGCCGGTTTTGAGAGAGATAGTCTCGCCTACTATATCCTGGCCTTTCTTGAAAAACTTCTTAACGAACAGTTCATCCACGACAACTGTCTTTGTTCTTTTTGAAACGTCGAAGTCATTGATAAAACGGCCGTATTTCATTTCGATGAGACTGAAATTCTTGAACTGCGAAGATACGCCCAATGTCACGGCACTTTTCGTTTTCTCACCGACACGAACCGTACCGCTCCTTTGTAAGCTTGTAGCGATATTCTTTATCTCCGGAGCCGCCTCCTTGACATAATCCATATCTTTGAGCGTCAGCCAGTCCCTCTTGTCCACATTGAAGTTCTTATAGCCTATGCTTATCGTATTTGCGCCGATTTTTTCAAACTGCGCGTTCATATAGTTTTCAGTAGCACTGCCAAGCGCCATTATTGTTATTATGGAAAACACGCCCATCACTATTCCGAGCATAGTAAGAACAGAGCGCAGTTTATTTGCTTTAAGACTATCCAAAGCCTGTCTGAAGCTTTCGGAAAAGTTCATGTTCTACCTCACTTCTTTACTCCGGATTGTTACTTCTTGATCTTGACATGCAGACCGTCCCTGTAGCTGGGTTGCGGATCCAGTACGACCCGGTCGCCTTCCTTGAGTCCGTCGATTATTTCGACCTGCATATCGGAGTTAATCCCGATGTTTACTTTCTTCTGCGCCATGACGTTAGTCTTGCTGTCGACCACAAAAGCCATCATGTTATTGTCCTTGTCCGGCACAAAAGCTTCCATCGGCGCGAGCAGGATATTGTCTTTATTGACTGTGGATATCTCGCAGGTAACGTTCAGTCCGGGCTTCAGGATATCGCCGGCACCATCCACCTGCACGATCACTTCGACTACGGTCTCGTTGCCGTTAGAGGTCATGTTGGTGACCGCAACGGGGGAAATGCTTTTAACACTGCCAGTGACTTCGGTTTCCTTCGGTATCGCATCGCCGGTTATCCTGGCTTTCTGCCCGACCGCTACGCTTTTGATGTCGAACTCGTTTATTTTTGCCCTAATCTGTAGCTTATCCGGATTTATGATCTTATAGGCAGCCTGCATCGCATTCGTATATGAACCCACTTCAACTCCCACATTGGCTACGACGCCGTCGATAGGGCTTGTGCATTCCTCTTTCATCTCAGTGATCTTCTTTTCAATATCCTGTATCTGAATATCCGCCACTTTTAAATTGTCGGTGGAAGTCGACTTCGTGTTGTTTCTGGTTTCAACTGCGGAATTGTAGGCGATCCTTGCATTTTTCAGGCCGCTCATGCCCGAATCCGCTTCAATGAACGCATTCTCCGACATGTCAAGCTCAGCCTTGGAGATCGCATTCGACGCGTATAAGGCTTTATTGTCCTCATACTTCTTTTTGCTTTCATTATAATTGCGTTCCGCAGCCTTAATGTTGTTTGCCGCTCTTTCCACTTCGGCGTCCAGAGCTTTGGAATCTACGGAAAGCTGCTGTACGTTCCTGTTTACCTTTAAAGTCTCGAGCTGAGAATTGAGCGCACTTATATCAAGTTCAAGCAGCGGCTGCCCCTTTGTGACCTTCTGCCCTTCCTCCATGAGGACTTTGTCGACCTTCAGCGGTGTGTCGAAAAACACCTCCGCCTTGTCAACCTCCTCAAGAACTCCGTCGGAGGAAATGGTCGACGATAAATTGCCCTTCTCTATGGTGGCGACACTGACAGGGATCGTATTGCCGCCCGATGCCATCGTCCTCAGCACGCCTGCTGTTATGAGGCCGGCGGCTACTATAACGATGATACCGCCGATCATTACTTTTTTATTCATTTTAAACCTCCCAAATTATGCCCTTCTACTGTCTCCTGCAATCGTATCAACCCAGCAATGCGCTTGCAGCCTGCATGCTATAAACTGTGATAATCGTGCTTATTACAAACAGAACCGCTACAACGATATAAACGTTCTTTTTCTTAAGCTTGGAAACTGCAGCCATTCCTATGGCTATTACAATATAATACCATATTGAAAACAGATCCAGGCTGTTTAGTATGCCGTATATGACCGGACTTACCGCATCCTTCGAAACAAGCGTTGCGAGACTCGTTACCGACGTAGTCAGATTCAGTGTACCGGTGATGTATGATATCGGTATAAGCAGCAGAGTGTATAAAACAGTGATGACGTACGCATGGCTGACGACCGAAAGATATGCCTTGAACTTCCCTTCTCCGCCCATTATCCTGAATATGGCAAAGCATATTAGCGCAGATATGAGCAACGTGGCAATAACCCCTAACGGAGTGCTTACCAAGCCGGCTATAATGCTGGTCGGCAGGGTAGCTTCTATCATCTCGGGCGTCATTTCGACACCGAGCGATTGCATGTAGCTGCTCTGGCTTTGTGCTATTGCGGCATTTCTCAAAAAGTCCTTATAAAGCGGCATCTGGAGAAAATAAAGCAGATCCATAGGGATCGCGGCAAGTAACAGCGTCAAAAGCACTTTTGGCCTTTCAGCAAGACTTGCCATCAGCCTGCCGGGAGAAGTGAACACCCACAGCAATCTCTTTAGGAAACCCGGCTGCTCTGCCGGTACTTCCTGGTTTATAGCAGTTACCTGGATATCTGACATTTTATCTACCTCTTTCATAATAATTTTCAGGGTTTCAGCTGCCTCGAGCAGCTGTCCTTTTGTTTCGCATCTATTAAATCGCCGGGCTTGACTGTCCTGTCTTACAATACGACTTACACAACAGCCTGCGCCTTGAATTTCATTACGAGCTCTCTTGCGTCGACAGGCTTGTTAACCTTTACATCGCTTATAAGGAATCCGTCTCGGAATTTGATTATCCTTTTCGTATGCTCCGCTATATCCGGTTCGTGTGTGACAAGCACTATCGTTACGCCTTCCCTGTTGAGCTCCTGGAATACGGCCATTATGTCCTCACCGGACGCCGTATCAAGGTTGCCTGTAGGTTCGTCGGCCAGGATTATTGCCGGATCGTTTACGAGCGCCCTGGCTATCGCCACCCTCTGTTTCTGGCCGCCGGACAGTTCGTTTGGCTTATGGTCCATCCTTTCCGCCAGCATGACTCTCTCCAGCGCTTCGACAGCCCTTTCCCTGCGCTCCTTTTTACCGACGCCTGCGTAGACCATGGGCAATTCGACGTTCTGCAACGCTGTTATCCTCGGAAGCAGGTTGAACGACTGAAAAACGAAACCGATCTTCTTGTTGCGGATCTTCGCAAGTTCGATATCGTCAAGCTCGGAGATATTGACGCCGTCCAGTTCATACAGACCGGACGTGGACCTGTCAAGGCACCCTATTAAATTCATAAGAGTCGATTTTCCCGAACCTGAAGGACCCATGATCGATACCAGTTCACCCTCCTCGATGTTCATGTCGACGTTCCTGAGGGCTTCGACCTGGATCTTGCCGGTGTCGTAGATCTTACCGATGTCTTTCATTCTGATGATCATGATTCTACCATCCTTTATACCAAACAATATGCAAATTTTATCATGTATAAGATACATCGTATTTGATATCAAGACTATTTACGATTAAATGCACATTTTTGTCTTTTATATAAAATAATTTTTTGGCATCGTTAAAAAATAACTTCCGCTAATCATTTATGGGGAACTACACTAACCGCTCCATTCCCCATAAAAGAAGCGGAAGTAATTTTTTATCCGAGCCTTAACAAATTCTTGGAAGCTGATCGATCTGCAGCATATCAAGTATCCGGCTGCCGCCTGTTATAGTTTCAAGATAGACTTTGTTTCCGGGCAGATCTGTGATTTCGCCGATTATTTCCGCATCCCTGCCATATTTGTGATTGCGCAGTATGGATAACGCACTGTCGGCTGATTCCTTTCCCACGATGCAGACCATTTTACCCTCGTTTGCCAGATAAAGCGGATCGAGCCCAAGCATACCGCAGATTCCCTGAGTGTCTAGCCTTACTGGCAGCGCTGCTTCATTGAGCCTGATCGTAACGCCGCTCTGCTGGGCTATCTCGTTCAGTGTCGTTGCCAGGCCGCCTCTCGTCGGATCCCTGAGTACGTGCACACTGCCGGCTCCGTCGATAAGCTGGCGCACCATGCCCGATAGAGGCGCACAGTCGCTTTGTATATCCGATTTGATTCCCAGCTTCTCACGATCCAGCAAAACGGCGCAGCCATGATCACCCAAAGTGCCCGAAATGATAACCTTGTCGCCGGGTCTCGCGTTTTTCCCGGAAATCTCGATATCAGATGGTATAATTCCGATACCTGAAGTGTTTATAAATAATTTATCAGCCGCACCCTTCGGCACGACCTTCGTATCGCCTGTGACGACTTTAGCCCCGCATTCGGCGGCAGTTGCGGCCATTGAAGCGACTATTTCCTCGAGTTCGCTTACACGGAAGCCCTCTTCGATTATAAAGCCGCAGCTTAAGTATAGCGGCGCCGCTCCCGATGTCGAAAGGTCATTCACCGTGCCGCAGACCGACAGCTTGCCAATATTTCCGCCCCTGAAAAATATCGGGCTGATCACATAGGAATCTGTCGAGAATGCCAGCCTGCCGGACTGAACTGTCAGGCGGGCGCTGTCGTCGCCCTCGAGCAGCAGGTCGTTTGCGAGATATTTCTTAAAAAGACTGCCGACAAGCTCGTGCATAGGCTTACCGCCGCTGCCATGTGCCAGCGTTATAAATTCATTCAAACTCAACACTCCTTGTCTTATTTCCGGTCGCCGTACCTGTAATACGCTGCACAAGTCCCTTCCGAGGAGACCATGCATGCGCCGACCGGCGATTCGGGCGTACACTGTTTGCCAAAGAGCCTGCACTTGTCCGGCGTGACTCTTCCCGTCAGTACCATCGGACACATACAGCCTTCCGGTTCACGGCCCGCTTCCTCATGAAGCCCGAATACCTTCCAGGCGTCGAACTCTGAGTACTTGGCCCTGACAGCCAGTCCGGACGCGGGTATGGCGCCGAATCCCCTCCATACGGCGTCGCAGGGCTCGAATACTTCATAGAGCCTGTTTAGCGCCGTCGGATTACCTTCCTCTCTGACCACTCTTTTATATTCATTCAAAACAGTATTTTCTTTCCGTCGTATCAGTTCAGTGAGCGAAATTATCCCATGCAGGACGTCAAGAGGCTCGAATCCCGTGACGACTCCCGGCACGCCATATTCACGCGCGATTTCCTCCGCCAATGAGGTACCGATTATAGCACATACATGTCCGGGGTAAAGAAAACCATCAATATTGGACTTTTCATCCCCTGCGATTACTTTCATCGCCTGCGGCATCGTTTTATTTGCCGAAAGCAGGCAGAAATTGTGCAGGCCAAGCTCCTTCGCCCGCAGGACCGCCAGCGCGCATACAGGCGCCGTGGTTTCAAAGCCTACGGATAGGAAAACCACCTTTTTTGCAGGTTCGCCCGCCGCAATATCAAGAGCATCCAGCGGGGAATATACAATCCTTACATCGGCGCCGTTCCGCTTCTCGTCGGTAAGGGTGGAACCGGTCCCGGGCACCTTCATCAGGTCCCCGAAGGTCGTGATTATGACATCCTTCGATCTGCAAAGCTGTAAAGCTGCGTCGATAAAGGATACGGGTGTTACACATACGGGACAGCCCGGGCCGGAAACGAGCCTGATGCTCTCCGGCAGAAGGCTGCGGATACCATACCGGAATATAGCCATTGTATGCGTTCCGCAAACTTCCATTATGGAAACTGTCTCACCGTCCAGCTTTCTTAGTTTCTCAGCCAGCATCCTGGCCACGGCAGGATCTTTGAATCTGTCAAGTATCTCAGGCATTCGCCACCTCGTTCAGTTCTTCAAAAAGCTTGATCGTATCGAGCGCTTCAGCTTCGTCGACCACCTGAATTGCGCAGCCTGCGTGTATCAGCACGTAATCCCCCGTTTTCACATCTTTGAGCAATTCTACAGAGATGCGCCTTTCAGCGCCCATAATTTCAGCTACCGCATCCTTGCCCTCTATCTTCAATACCTTTCCCGGTATTCCAAGACACATAAACAGCACCCCCTGACAATCAGTATCACTAAATATATTATATTCTAGCAGATATCCCTCAAACGTACCATAGCAATCGCAGCCTGCCCCAGGGATATCCCCCCGTCATTGGCAGGTACCCTGCGGTGTATGAAAACCTCGAAGCCCTTCTCCCTGAGCTTCATTGTACAGGAACCCAGCAGCCTCATGTTCTGGAATACTCCGCCGCTTAATACGACCCTGTCCAGCCCGGTACCGACCCTCAGTCCAAGGCAGACTTCCTCCACCATGCAGGCAGCCGTTTCATGGAACCTTGCCGATATTATTCCCGCCGGAACACCTGACATAACATCATCCATTATTTCCGATACGAGCCGCCGTATGGAAATGACGCTAACGCCGTTATGTTCAAGCAATTCGAAACCATATGGCTTTCCCTGATATCCCGAAGCGGCATTCTCAAGCAGCATTGCCGCCTGTCCCTCGAAACGGTTGATATAAGCCGTGCCTGTCAGTGCCGAGACAGCATCGAAGAGCCTTCCCATGCTGGAGGTCTGCGGCGTGTTAAAGCCTTTAGCGAGCATCTGTGCCGCAATTTCCATTCGCTCAGGTGTAAATCCCTCATTCTGCGGACCGCCGTAGCGGGCCAGAATATCCTGCAGCTTCCTGTCGCGAAGCTCGAATCCACTGAGGTACAGACAGGCTGCAGCCGGCCTCCACGGCTCTTTTACGGCGGCTGCTCCCCCGGGCAGTCCGAAATATTCAAGGTGTGCGGCACGCCTGAAGCCCGAATAGGAACCCGTAAAGAACTCTCCTCCCCAGACGGCGCCGTCCTCCCCATAACCCGTGCCATCAAAGGAAACGCCTATAACATCCCCCGAAAGATCGTTTTCAGCCATACAGGAAGCTATATGGGCTTGATGGTGCTGTACGGGCACCCTGACCAGAGCTTCGGGAAGCGTACTTACAAATCCTGTAGTCAGGTATGCCGGGTGCAGGTCGTATGCGACTGCTTTGGGCAAAATGCCGAAAAGCCTTTCATAATGCATGATCCCATCTTCGAAGGACCGCAGTGTTTCCATATTCTCCAGGTCGCCTATATGCTGGCTCACAAAAAAGCTGCCGCCCCTGGTAAGGCAGAAAGTGTTCTTGAGTTCGGCGCCGAGCGCCATTACAGAAGGCGCGCCGCGCAGCAGCTCGACGGACTTTGTGATGACCGGCGAAGGTGCATAACCGCGTGAGCGCCTTATAAAATAAATATCATTTTCGAAGACTCTGACGACCGAATCATCCGTCCTGGTCCTGATAGGTCTGTCATTGGACAGAAAATAATCGGCTATCCCGCGAAGCCTTGCAAATGCTTCCGCATCCTCGAAACAGATAGGTTCGTCGCTTTTGTTGCCGCTCGTCATCACTAGAAGCTCGGGACAAACGGGCTGTTTCCCGTCTGCGCCGGAAAACAGCAGCAGATGTACTGGAGTGTACGGCAGCATGATCCCCAGTTCCGCGTTTCCGGGAGCAAGCTGCAAGGGCAGCGAAACTGAAGCTTTGCGTTTAAGCAGCACTATCGGTGCAGCCGGTGATTGCAGTATTTTTTCGGATATTTCATCCGTTTCGCAATATTTTCTGACTATATCCATATCCCTTGCCATAAGTGCGAAGGGTTTTTCATCACGGTGCTTTCTTCGTCTCAGTTCTGCGACCGCATTTTCGTTTGCTGCATCACAGACAAGATGGTAACCTCCGAGGCTCTTGACCGCAAGTATTTTACCGGAAGCCAGCAACTCCGCCGCCTTTTGGATTATCCCGAAGGAGCGCAAATGCCCGCTGTTATAAGACTCTACGATCATGCCATCCTTATCGAGCAGGAGCATACCGGGCCCACAAGCTTCACAGCATACCGGCTGCGCATGGTAGCGCCTGTCCATGGGGTCACTGTACTGGGTGTCGCATTCATCGCACATGGCAAATCCGCCCATGGTAGTATTGGGCCTGTCGTATGGGATATCACGGATTATCGTGTATCTTGGACCGCAATTGGTGCAGTTGATGAACGGGTACATGAAACGGTGGTCCGAAGGCTCGAACAGTTCCCGTCTACAGTCCCCGCAGGTCGAAATATCCGGAGAGATCAGCGTATTCGGTGTTTCATCAGGGCTGCTTTCCCTTATGCAGAAATCCTCATAGCCCGCAGGATCCAGCTTCAGCGTTTTTACAGTTTCTATTTGCGACAGTGAGGGAGCTTCCTTTGAAAGACGGTCGATAAAAGACCCGATTGAACCGGAAGTACCCTCCACATCTATCAGTACCCCGGATGACGTATTCCTGACTTCACCCTTCAGCTCAAGGCTTTTGGCTAATTTATAGATAAACGGTCTGAAGCCGACACCCTGTACGATGCCATTGACTTCGATCCTGTATCGTTCAAGTTCCATTGAGATCGAAAAACTCCTTTGCAGACTGAACGTCCCTGCGTATCTGCGCTGAAAGCTCCTCTGCGTTTCTAAATTTTTTCTCGTTGCGCAGCTTCTTGAGGAAAAAGACCTCTATGCTGCTCCTGTAAATGTCTCTGTCAAAATTGAGTATATGTGTTTCGGCGCTTATTCTGGCGACATCGCCGAAGGTTGGGTTAAGGCCGATATTTGTCAGGCTGCTGTAAAATTCGCCATTATATAGCGTTTTGGTGATGTAGACGCCGTTATGCGGCATGATGAGGTATTCCTCCGGGTGCAGGTTCGCAGTGGGGAATCCGATCCTACGTCCCAGGCGTTTTCCATCCATTACCTCGCCTGTTATGGAATAATGCCTGCCGAGCAGCCTGAATACGTTTTCCATATCGCCCCTGGCGACATATTCGCGGATAGCTGTGCTGCTGACCACCTCGTTGTCGACCTTTACCGGCGGTATCACGATTACCCTGAAATTGTATTTCCTGCCGAGTTCCCTGAGAAGGTTGACATCGCCCTGCCCCATATAGCCGAACCTGTAATTGAAGCCTGCCACGACAAGCCTTGCGCCAAGCCTGTCAAGCAAAATCTCGCGGACGAAGTTTTCCGGCTTCAACCTGGAAAAGTCTTCATCAAATTCATCAAAATACAGGCAATCGAGCGGCGTCCCTTCCAATAGCTGTATCCTTTTGCCAACTGTCGTCAGAAGCGGTGTGAACAGCTTTTTTCTGAGAATATTTTCAGGGTGTTTGGTGAAAGTGTAAATTATGGAATGAAGGCCATTGATCCTGGCCTCGTTCGTCAATGTGTTGATAAGCGCCATATGTCCGACGTGCAGGCCATCGAAATTACCCAGACCTACAGCTGTAGTGCGTTCTGCAAATATTACTTTTTCATTTCCGAATATCGTTCTCATATACAGCCCCCCAGGCTGTTAGTACAATGTTCGGCATATCTGGGCACATAATTTGGGTGTATTTTTCCAGAGTACTGCGTTGTCGTCAGTCAGAATAAAGCAATTATTCCTCCTTCCTCCGCCTTGTACTCCAAAAAAATCCACTCCAAACTACGCACCCAATATACCGAACATTGTACTAGTGCAGTCATATGAAAAATTTTTTTACTTTCAGGCGCCATGCGTCACCTGTTCTATATACGGTACCCAGCGCCAAAAAATTTCCCGTGGCGCCATATACCCGCACTGTATATCCTTCCGGTCCCATTTCAGGCGGAACAACGGCCCCGCCTTCTTTTCCCGTTCCGTAAACAACCTGTCCTGACGGCTCAGGCGAACAGCCTATATCTATTTCAACACCGTTCCTGAATTTTTTCTCTTCGATTTCACTTGGTTTATAACTGTCAAGCTGCATGAAAACTGTGTCCGCTTTCTGCAGCACCGAGGCTAATGAATCGTCCCGTTTCCTCTGTTCCAGCTCCTCCAGTGTAACAGCCGAGGCAATATCAAAGGGTCCTGCCTTTTTTCTGAGGAGAAAGGACATGTGTCCCCCGCATCCCAGCAAATCACCTATATCTGCGCACAGCGTCCTGATATATGTGCCTTTCGAGCAGTGCACATCGAACATGACACGAAGCCCGTCGGAGCGGTCGATGTCGATCACGCCGGCAGAATATATCTCGACATCCCTGCGTTCGCGTTCCACCTCGACGCCTTCCCTTGCAAGGTCGTACAGCCTTTTCCCGTCGATACGCAGCGCCGAATACATCGGCGGCAGCTGTGAATACTTACCGGTAAAAGAGCTCACTGCTTTCCTTATATCCTCGTCGGTACAGCGAGGCTCGGCCGAAGATATCGTTTTGCCCGTCGAATCCTGTGTGTCCGTGACTATTCCGAGTGTTAGCTCCGCCCTGTAGTATTTATCCTTTTCCATCATGAACTCAATGGCTTTCGTCGCCTTGCCCAGACATACGGGCAGTACCCCTGCAGCAAGCGGGTCCAACGTCCCGGCGTGCCCTAGCTTCCTTGTGCCGAGCATGCCCCGTAAAAGCGCAATAACATCGAAGGAAGTCATTCCCGGCGGTTTCAGTACATTCAATATACCGTCCATATCAGAGCGCTTCCTTCAGTTCATTTATCACGGCTTCCTTTACCTGTTCCAGTACGCCGGCCGTTGTAAAGCCGGCGGCTCTTTTATGGCCTCCCCCGGAATGTCTGGCCGCAATAGCAGCAACGTCGACATAGTTGTTTGACCGAAGGTTGACCTTTATTTCTCCGCTATCCAGCTGTCTCAGCATTGCAGCAGCCTCGACGCCCCTTATGTTCCTGGCGACGTTTATGATTCCGTCGCTGTCTTCCTCCCTGGCTTCGGAGCTTCTTATCATTTCATTTGTGACTGCCATTACGGCAAGCTTTCCATCCTCAAGGAGTTCAAGGTTCCGTATCGCAGCTCCCATCAGCTTTACCTTCCCATAGGAAGTGATATCAAATACCCTCTGCGATATGTCCGCTACATCCACTCCCAGCCTTATAAGCTCCGCTGCAATCTCGTGGGTATGTGGAGTAGTGTTGCTGTAGCGGAATCCTCCCGTATCAGTCGCGATGGCTGCGTACAGGCTTGTTGCGGCATCTCTTCCGATTTTTTGTCCCAGATGCCCTATCAGTTCAAATATGATCTCGCCTGTGGCAGATGCGCCTGTATCAGTAAGATTCAACGCTGCAAAGCCAGTATTCGTTTGATGATGGTCTATATTTACCGTTTTTTCAGCGGCGTCAAACACTTTTCTTCTGGTCCCGAGCCTTTCAATATCCCCGCAGTCGAGCGCGATCACCAGATCATAATGCCTAGCACGCCGCATTTTGGGACCCGTTTCTTCCTCGTAGACAGACGAAAACTCCATTCCCGGCAGAAAGCAATATATGAGCGGGACTTTTTCCTCAAGAAGTACATCGGCTTTTTTACCAATGCCGGCCAATGCGAGAGCAAGCGCAAATGAAGATCCGAGAGCGTCGCCGTCAGCCGTTATATGAGGCAGAACAGCAATATTTTCAGAAGTTTTTACTGCTTCGGCAATCCTGTCAAGCACTCCTTAATCCTCCTGTTTGCCGTGAACCGTATCATTTATGAGTTTTGTGATATATACTCCGCGTTCTATCGAATCATCGAGCTCGAATATAAGCTCGGGCGTATAGCGAAGCTGCATCCTGTGACCAACCTCGCGCCTGATGAAGCCTGCTGCGCTTTTAAGCCCCTGCAGGGCGTTCTTTTTATCCTCATCTGAGCCAAGCACGCTTATGTAAATTTTTGCATAACGCAGATCGCGCGTGACTTCTGCAGTCGTAATGCTTATCATTTGCGGCAGCCTCGGATCCTTCAGCTCATTGCGTATTATCGAGCTGACTTCCTTCCTCATTTCCTCCGATATCCTGTCCGTCCTATCCAATCAGATCACTCCCTTCCCGGCCAGATCACCGGCGCATATGGCGCCTTCGATATGTCCTTTTGAAAAACCAAAAAGGCCGGGCAGACGGTTTTACCGCCCGTCCAGCCTGTTGTGCCTTAATGAGCTCTTCCTTACTTTTACTTCTTGACTTCTTCCATCATATAGGATTCTATAATATCCTTCTCCTTAATGTCGTTGAACCGTTCGAGCGACAGACCGCACTCGAAGCCCTGCGCCACTTCCTTTGCGTCATCTTTGAAGCGTTTCAGCGAAGCAAGCTTCCCTTCGAATACTACGATACCGTCGCGGATGACGCGTACGTCGTTGGCCCTGTTTATCTTGCCGTCTAGTACGTAACAGCCTGCGATCGAACCGACTCCGGAGACCTTGAATATCTGCCTGATTTCAGTATGCCCCAATACGACCTCTTTAAACGTAGGCTCAAGCATGCCCTTCATAGCAGCTTCGATGTCATCGATGGCATTATAGATTATCCTGTAAAGCCTCATATCCACTCCGGCATTCTGTGCAGCCTCCGCAACGTTTGTGCCAGGCCTTACGTTGAAGCCGATTATGATAGCATTCGATACGCTGGCCAGGGTTACATCGTATTCGGTAATGGCACCGACACCGCCGTGTATGACATTGATCCTTACTTCCTCATTCGAAAGCTTTTCGAGCGATTGCTTGACCGCTTCGACAGAGCCCTGAACGTCCGCCTTTATGATAAGGTTGAGATCCTTGACCTTGCCTTCCTGTATCTGCTTGAACAGATCGTCAAGCGACACCTTGGCAGTGCCATGCATCTGCTCTTCCTTCTGCTTTTGCCTTCTCTTTTCTGCGAGTTGCTTTGCTGTCTTTTCATCCTTTATCGCGTAGAACACTTCGCCAGCTTCCGGCACGTCGGGAAGTCCGAGTATTTCTACAGGTGTCGAAGGACCTGCGCTCTTTACGGCATTGCCCTTGTCGTCGACCATTGCCCTGATCCTGCCCACCGTAACGCCGGTCACTATGGAATCTCCGACGTTCAGCGTTCCTCTTTGTACAAGGACGGTAGCAAGAGGGCCTCTGTTATTATCCAGTTTGGACTCTATAACAGTACCCTTGGCCTGCCTTGCCGGATCGGCCTTGAGTTCAAGCATATCTGCGGTAAGAAGCACCATTTCAAGCAGTTGGTTGATATTCTCGCGTTTCTTTGCCGAGATGTTCACGCATATGGTTTCTCCGCCCCATTCCTCCGAGACGAGACCGTACTGCATAAGCTCCTGCTTGACTTTGTCCGGGTTTGCTCCCGGCTTGTCGATCTTGTTTACGGCTACGATGATACTGACATTCGCAGCCTTTGCATGGTTTATGGCCTCTATGGTCTGCGGCATGACGCCGTCGTCGGCGGCTACCACAAGTATCGCTATATCGGTGACCTGCGCTCCCCTCGCTCTCATGGCTGTAAATGCCTCATGACCCGGGGTATCGAGGAACGTCATCTTCCTGCCGTTGATCTGAACGGTGGACGCACCTATATGCTGCGTAATCCCACCCGCTTCGCTGTCAATGACATGCGTTGACCTGATGGCGTCGAGAAGCGATGTCTTACCGTGGTCGACGTGTCCCATGACAACTACTACTGGCGGCCTAGGCTCAAGTTTACCGGAATCTTCCTGCTCGGCATCGTCGAACAGTATATCCTCTTCGTTGACAACAACTGCTTTCTCGGTCTTGACGCCGTATTCCTCAGCTATGACAGTTGCGGTATCGAAATCGACCTCCTGGTTCAAGTTCGCCATCATGCCGTAAACCATCAGCTTCTTTATAATTTCGGTAGAAGTCTTCTTCAAAGCTTCAGCCAGATCCTTTACCGTGATGCTTTCCGGTATAGTTATCGAAGTAAGCACAGCTCTCTGAGGAATATGCTTTGTTGGCATTTCCCTGTCCTTTCTGGACCTGTTGAGCTTCTTCTTCTTTGCATCCGACTCGTCGTAAAATTCATTCAATATGAAATCTTCCGAGAGTACCTCCGAAACACCTTTCTTCTGGGCCAAACCTATATTTGTCGGTTTGAATCTCTTATTAGGCTTGGTAGGCTGTGCCTTCGGCGCCTCTTTCCTCTGCTCCCTCTTGACGTCCTTATCCTGATCCTTTCCGATAAATTCGCGCCTGCTTTCACTTCTCTGGGAACCGAGTTCCTCTTTCTGCGCATCGGTAAGGTCCGGTTTTGGTATGTCAAGGCCCCTGTTTCCAGGACGGAAGCCGGGCCTGTCGCCCTGTGGCCTGTTGCCCTGATACGGCGGCCTGTCGCCTTGCGGCCTGTTGCCCTGATACGGCGGCCTGTCGCCCTGCGGCCTGCTGCCCTGGTACGGCGGCCTGTCGCCTTGTGGCCTGTTGCCTTGATACGGCGGCCTGTCGCCTTGCGGCCTGTTGCCCTGGTACGGCGGCCTGTCGCCCTGTGGCCTGTTGCCCTGGTACGGCGGCCTGTCACCCTGCGGCCTGTTGCCTTGATACGGCGGCCTGTCGCCCTGCGGCC
>Ga0207800_1000100_pt1 | contig 32445 bp, 32 predicted proteins | sample LuqExpMetageno11_FD_187769 | JGI IMG/M metagenome (GOLD analysis project Ga0207800, IMG submission 187769) | Tropical forest soil microbial communities from Luquillo Experimental Forest, Puerto Rico - Sample 11 (SPAdes) | ecosystem: Environmental > Terrestrial > Soil > Tropical forest ... | reverse complement strand
GTGACCATTAACGGCAAAACGGCGAAGCCGGGCTCGGAAGTAAAAGTCGGAGACGTTATCGAAATAAGGTTCGGCAGCAGCCTGACCTCAGTAGAGGTGACATCCATAGCCGAACATGTGGCGAAAGCTGATTCGAAGGAAATGTATGTGATCAGATAGCCCGGAATTCATAACCGGCGCCGGTAAAGAGGATCATCTTGCCGGTCGTCATAACAGTTATAAAGCAATAACAGGGAAACGTGAAGTGCACTCCAAACGTCCCTGTTATTTTTTTATAGGCATTATACCCCTTGTACATGCATATAAATCAACTATGTAATACTGTGATCCTGCCAGTGGCCTGTCGTTTTCCGATCTTGCGGGGAGGTATATTTATGACCGACGAAAAAAAAGTACCGAAGCCCAGGGTTTCCAACCTGATCCTTGAGAACAGGGAGAAACTTAGTATTTCCGGGGTAATTGATGTAGTAAGCTTCAATGATGAATCCGTCATCGCGGATACTGAGTTAGGCATACTGGTTGTAAAGGGGGTCGACCTGCATATCAACAAATTGAATATCGACAGCTCGGAGCTGGGCATCGAAGGCGAGATAATAAGCTGCGAATACTCCGAGAGGGAAACGAAAAGTAAAGGCGGAGGCTTCTTTGCCCGGATGTTCAAATGATATTCCCGGTAAGCCGTCAGGCATATGTTTTTTTATGCACCGTCGCGGGCGGAATGGCGATCGCGCTTGTTTACGATATTTTCAGGATCATCAGAAAAGCTGTCAAAACCGGCAGCCTGCTTACTTATGCCGAGGACCTTGTCTATTGGGTGATCGCGGCCGCCATCATGCTTGTGACGATCTATTACAGCAATGAAGGCGAGATAAGGGGATTCCTTTTCGTTGGAACGATAATCGGCGTAGTGCTGTATTCAACTCTTTTCAGTAAATTTGTCATGGGATCCTCACTTTTTATCATCAATATGACGATTAAAATAGTAAAGACAGTAATGTTTGTTATTCTGTATCCATTCAGGTTCATCCTGAGGATACTGGCAGCGCCTGTGCGGAAGTTGGCCCGGTTGGTCTTCAACTCTTTGCGGAAGGCCGGAAGCGGCGGAAAGACCCGGATCAAAAAAGCAAAGCCTTTTAGAAGGCTTATCAGGCGTATACTAAAAAGAGGAAAAAACAGGCGCGATAAAAAAGTTGGGCCCTGATATATAAGTTGAGCAAATCAAGGTAATGCATATGAAAAAAACTTACTGTCTGGATTATTTTTTCAATGCATATAGCAGGATTTTTGAGAGTTTCGTAGAATTAATACAAAACCGGCAGTTATACATGAGATAAGGGAGGCAGTACCTTGAGCATACGGTGCGAGAGGTCGCTGAAATGAGCAAAAGAAAAAAGAGGTCCCCGCTTGCAGTTGTAGCTGTGGCAGTTATATTCGTTTATCTGCTGTTTACCGCATTTAATCAGCAGAAGATCCTCAATGCAAAGAATATTGAACTAAACAGGGTCGAAAGCAGGATTGACGATGAGACAAAGCTTAATGGAGAGTTAAGCAAGGAAAAAGAGATGATCCAGAGCGACGAGTATATTGAGAAGGTCGCAAGGGAAAAACTGGGCATGGTTAAAAAGGATCAAAAGGTCTATGTCGATATTGGGAAATAATGACCTGCCTTCCTCAAATTCTTACAGCCCCTATGAATACAAGCTTGACGAAATATTCCATATACTATATAATCGAATTGCTTTCATTGCAACTACGACCAGAGCCTATTTTAAGCGGTATTCAACCGTTTATTATAACGAGGCGGCGAGCGTATATCCTGCCTCGTTGAAACGCAGCTGAGGCAAGAAAATTTTTCTATTGCCGAAAAATTTTTGAACTGATGCGTTATAAACTTTAAGGAGGATTTCTTTCTGTATGCTTGTTGAGGTAGGAAATATAGTAGAGGGGAAAGTAGCCGGGATAACCAATTTCGGGGCTTTCATCCAACTACCTGAAGGAAAGACTGGTCTGGTTCACATCTCTGAGATCGCTGAAGAATATGTAAAGGACATAAAGAATCATCTCAAGGAAAATCAGGAAGTCAAAGTCAAAGTTCTTTCAATGGAAAACGGTAAAATCAGTTTGTCCATCAAAAAAGCCGTCGATAGAAAAACAGCTCCCAGATCCGGCAGACCGCCGATTGAAATAGATTGGGACAGAAACAGCACTGAAGGATTATCTTTTGAAGACCGTCTGTCGAAGTTCATGAAAGACAGTGATGAAAAGATGCATGACCTGAAGAAGAACTTCGAGTCCAAAAGGGGCGGCGGAGGATACCGCAAGACCACGCAGTATTTCTAAGCTATGCACAGCTTTTATGCTGTAAGATGTGGCTATCACTGGCACTTGATATTTACAGGCTGCGGTGTTATTATATTGTAGTCGTTTAACATGCCGAAGTGGCGGAACTGGCAGACGCACAGGACTTAAAATCCTGCGGCCCTTAAAGCCGTACGGGTTCGATTCCCGTCTTCGGCACCAATAAAGGATCGAGAGCATTTAAATGTTTCCCGGTCCTTTTTGTTTTGGTGGCAATATCCGGTTATCGCTTTCCTGGCATTTTGCAAGCATACATTACACAACTATGGGGAGGGGACATGAGCCATCAAAAAGCAGATTACCTGGCGTTGCTTCATTTTTCGAAGTCCAAGCCCTTGACCTGCGCTCTTGTCAGCGGCACAATCGACAATTTTTTCACAGTTAAACTGAACGAGCCCATGGACCCTTTCAATGATATATCAAAGGGCGATCCCGTAACGTTCGGTAAAATCGATAAAGACGATAAAGGCAATGAAGTAAAGATATTCGGCGGATTTGCGCTTTCAAAGGCCGATGAAGATGAGCTTACCATTTCACCGGACATGTCTTCGTTCGATGTAGAAAGAAGAAAAAGTACAAGGCACCCGGTTTCAATTTTCGGATACATAAAGCACGGGCTGCGCAAGGAAAAATCTCTCATCCATATGTATAAAGGATATCAGCTACGACGGCCTCAGGATATGCACCGAAACGGAATTGACGGTGGAGGACAGCATAGAGGTTAATATCTGCGTATTCGATAACGTACTCAATATAGACGGGACCGTAGTCAAGAAAAGGCCTATGTTCGGTAAGAGCGAGTACGGCGTACAGCTCGAATTCAAGTATAAAAATATGGTCTTCAATATCAGGGATTATGTAGACAATCTTGTATCACAGGAAAGAAGGCTATTGGAAAATCATCTGCTTGCCATGGACAGCTTTTAGGCAGACACGGCGGACCCCATGGCAGCCGTCACTCGCGGGCGGAACGCTGTGGACACCATGGCAGACGTCACACGTAGACAGAACGCTGTGGATCCCATGGCAGATGTCACACGAACGGTTGATACGTCGTTTCCCTTCGAACCCTACAGGCGGCCATTATTGTCAACCGGCATTAATACCGCTTTTATTATGCTCCGTAATCCCCGCGCTCCGGCCTATGACAAGCATCGTTACAACGGTCCCGGCAAACAGTACGGCCGTAACTGCCAAGCCGCCCTCAAGCCCGAAACTTCCGCCGTTTATCAAAGCGCCCGCGGCTGTCGGTGCAAACGAAAACACAGATGTATTGACCTGTGTTCCGCTGACTGCAATTCCAAATATATTGCCCTGTGCGAAATTCCACATCGTGTGGATGGCGCAAATGCCCCATATACTGTTCGATTTGAGCGTATAGACGGAGGCGAACACCCCGAACAGTGTCAGATTGACCACCGACAAAACAGTAACGCCGTTGTTCAGCAGGTGCAGCAGGGCAAAAACAAGTGAGTTTGCCAGAATCGCGACGAACATAGGCGCTCTCGCAGCCACCGATACCATAAAGTAACCTCTCATTAAAACTTCCTCGCTCATCCCCTGCAGCATGAACCCTATAAAAAAAGCAAACAGCAGTTCAAGCCCGTTTCCGAGCACTACGCCGTTATATTCGAGCGTACCCGTTATAGCAGATATCAGCACACTGGCGCCGAACATTATGAATCCTGCAAGTAAGCCCGCCAGATAGTCACGGATGGTTTTGTACCTTGTGAAGCCCATCGAATAAAAACTGCGTTTCTCTATGAAACGGCAATATACAATGACCAGAATGATAGATACAACAGTGCAAAACAGAGACGCCAGCGACGTGCCGGGCAGGGAATCCGGCCGCAGTGCAAAACCCCTCTTATTGATCATCGTCAGCATCATATACATAACCATCGGTATCGCCGAAGCTATCTGGACAACGATGAATACACCGAGAAAAATCAGGACCTGAAGAGCAAGTACAGGCTTGAATCTAGCCTTCTGCGCCTCGATGACCATTGGCGGCTTTACCAGGAATACACTGAGCATTTTCTTCAACATACCTTCGTTACCTTCTTTCTGCTGTAAGTATCTACCCATTCACTGACAAGGAATGTATGGGAGGGCCACACCAACTAATCCATTTTATTCTACCAGAAGCAGAAATATTTAAGCAGTGTCTTTTTTATAACAATATGATAGAGTTATAACAATAAATTACATTTGAGGTGAGTGAAATGAAGGTAGTGGCATTCAACGGAAGCCCAAAGCACAACGGCAATACGGCGCAGAGCCTTAAAATAGTATTGGCTGAGCTCGAGAAGGAAGGCATCGAAACGGAACTGGTCCAGCTTGGCGGCAGGAAGGTGTTCGGCTGTCTGGCGTGCGGTAAATGCTGGGCCAACAAGGACAGGAAATGCGCCAGAACTGACGACGACATGAATGAAATACTGGCGAAAATGTTTGAAGCGGACGGTGTGCTCATAGGCTCACCGACATATTTCAGCAATGTGACCACTGAAGTAAAGGCGTTGATAGACCGCGGCGGGTATGTTGCAATGGCAAACGGCGGCCTGATGAAGAGGAAAGTTGGCGCGGCTGTCGTGGCAGTGAGAAGGTCAGGCGCAAACTTCGTTTATTCGGCGATAAACTTCTTCTTCGGGATCTCCGAGATGATAGTGCCGGGCTCGACATACTGGAACATGGTCCAGGCATTAAGCCCCGGGGATGTGCAGAATGACGAGGAAGGCAAGCGCACGCTTGTCAACCTGGGCAAAAACATGGCCTGGCTGCTGAAGAAGATCGAGTAAAAAATCACTATAGTCGATTTATCCCTTATTTTACCTCAAAAGTGGCTCAAATTGGCTCAAATTTGTTACGCAATTTGCTTGCAATATTGGACTTACGGTGTTATACTGTATAAGCGCGGTTGAGATACAAGGTGTTTCAACGGCAGACAATATATCGCGGGGTGGAGCAGTCCGGTAGCTCGTCGGGCTCATAACCCGAAGGTCGCAGGTCCAAATCCTGCCCCCGCAACCATTGAAATGTAGAAGCCGCAAGCGATTGCGGCTTTTGCTATATCTAGAAATAGTTTATGATCAGTGAATTTACAGCAACTGTACAGCAACGGAATATTTTTTGCTACATTATTAGCACAAAAAATGTGATTCATGGAGCTTGATGAAGTATAAGGTTACTGTTTGTAAATATTAGTGTATAACCAAGTATAATGGCACTTCCTTTTGTTGACACTTTTTATTGTGGAGCATATAATACTATTAACCGAGCCCACCACGCCTCTTCACGAAAGCGTACCAGGGTGGGACTTTTATTGTCTGAAGGGGTATTATGTACGACAATCCCTGTACTATTCAAGGGCAGCCATTAAAGCCGCCTACTACTTTTGAAGAACAGGTTGAAAGACTCCGTCAACGTAATCTTATTATTGAAGACAAGGATTCCGCACTCGACATTTTAAGCAAGGTGAACTATTATCGATTCTCCGCCTATCTATTACCTTTCAAACAACTATCAAATGGATGCTATAGAGAAGGAACAAGTTTTAGCAAAGTTTACAGGCTATATGAATTTGATAGAAAGCTAAGGAACATCCTTTCATCAGTAATTGAACCGATTGAAGTATTGCTAAAGACTAAAATAGCTTATTACCATGCACATAAGTATGGTGCAGAGGGTTATACCCAATTTGAAAACTTTGAAAGTCAAGATAGACACATTAAGTTTATGACAGAATTTAGCGATACTGTACATAAGAATAGCAAAGCTCTTTTTGTTAAGCACCACATTAATAACTATAATGCACATTTTCCCATATGGGTAGCAGTAGAGTTATTTTCACTCGGTACGCTGTCTAGGTTTTATGCTAACATGAAGTCTGAAGATAAGAAATTCATTGCAAGAAATGTATTCTGTACAGGACCTGAGCATCTTGAAAGTTGGCTGGCCTGTCTGACGGACTTAAGGAACAGATGTGCTCATTACATGAGATTATATTTCCATAAGTTTGTTAAGTATCCAAGGTTACCAAAGGGGCCTTTTGCAGTTAATAGTGGACGACTTTTTGACATCATATACGTTTTGAAGTATTTATACTTAGATCATGAGAAATGGAAAAGTAGCTTTGTCCCAGCTTTAGAAGGACTTATTGAAGAATACTCTGCTGATATTCAACTGAAATATATTGGATTTCCAGACAATTGGAAGGAATTGCTTGAAATATGGCCTTAAGCTTTAGGCAGTTGTCGTTGAGTTTACTTGCCGGCAAAAAGCAAGTTACTTGGTCATATGTTTTAAATAGTCTGCGGTGGAGTTTGATGCTATTACTCTCAAATACCATGATAGAGAGACCAGCCCATATGCCCACTGAAGCCGAGCTAGAAGACAGGGCTAACAGGAAAGGCTGGCCTTTCTAACAGACAAATCTTACCGAATACAGATTAATGCAAGTACACAGATAGTAACCAGAATCAAATATAACCCCCGCCGGTATAGAATTTTATTTTTCGACAAATTAGGCCAACCTTCACAAAATCACCTTGCTTTTTGTAAACCTATACGCTAGAATATCCTTAAATGACTCATTGCTTGGCGCACCAGGCCAACAATAAGCCAGCATTAAACCAACAATAACTTCATATTTGACGCACACTCGTATAATTTCGGTAATATGGTCCGAAAGTTTCTACAGGCTGCCGTTAACAGCCGGCTACGAGGTCTTGCTGTTGTCATTCCTAATGACACCTTTCCAGTCTTTCATGACGGATCCGTAAAGCATTCCTCCTGTAGCATATCTAAATAATGGGTTTGCCGGATTTGAGGATTGAAAGGGTATATATCTTATCATGGAAGAATTAAAGCAGAAAATACTGGCAGAAGGCCGTGTAATAGGCACTCATATTCTCAAGGTGGATAGTTTTCTGAACCACCAGTTGGATGTGTCCCTTCTTAACAATATCGGATTGGAATTCAAGAAAAGATTCGAAGATCAAAAAATAACTAGAATATTGACGGTGGAGGCTTCAGGCATAGCAATAGCATGTTTTACTGCGCTGCACTTCGGAGTGCCCGTCGTTTTTGCTAAAAAAACCGAGGCGTTGAACCTGGATCCGGAGGTTTTCGAGAGCGAGGTCTATTCGTTCACGCGCCAGAAGAGCTACAAGATCAGGATTTCTAAGAAATATCTCCGTGCAGATGACAATGTACTGATACTGGATGATTTCCTTGCCGCAGGCAAAGCGGTGAACGGGCTGGCCGATATTGTCAGGCAGGCCGGAGCGTCGCTGGCCGGAGTCGGGATAGCTATTGAAAAGGGCTTTCAGCCGGGCGGGAAGGAATTGCGCAGCAAGGGTATAAGGCTTGAATCCCTTGCCATCGTTGATTCGATGGAAGAGGGCCGTATCGTTTTCAGATGAGGCCATAAGCAAAGCAACATGATGAGGACATAAGCGAAGAAGCATTATGTTATAAAGAAGTCCAAGAGACAGAAAAATTTAGGAGGGTTACAATGAAAAGAGTATTGGGTTTGGTACTTGCAATGGCAATGGTCATTGGCCTATTTGCCGGCTGCGGCACTACAGCTGATAACAGCTCGGCTGCGGGATCGGCAGTAAGCACGGCGGCGACTGCGGAGGCATCGACCGCAGCAGAAACAGCAAGCAAGGCGTCTTCTATCAAAGTCGGAGTAATTTACATCGGTGATGAAAACGAAGGTTACACTGCCGCTCATATGGCGGGGATCAAAGAAATGAAAAAGGCACTCGGCTTATCGGATGCCCAGGTGATCGAGAAAACAGGTATCAAAGAAGATGAGACATGTTATGATGCAGCCGTAGATCTGGCTGATCAGGGCTGCAACATCATATTTGCAAACAGTTTCGGCCATGAGAGTTATATACTTCAGGCGGCCAGAGAGTACCCCGATATCCAGTTCTGCCATGCAACAGGTTACCAGGCAAAATCTTCAGGACTGCCAAACGTGCACAACTACTTCACGGCAGTTTATGAATCCCGTTTTGTTTCGGGCGTCGTAGCAGGTCTTAAGCTCAATGATATGATCGCCAGCGGCAAAATCACTGCAGACAAGGCAAAGATGGGTTATGTCGGTGCATACCCATACGCAGAAGTGGTTTCCGGATACACTTCCTTCTACCTCGGAGCAAAGAGCGTTTGTCCTACTGTTACCATGGAAGTTCAGTATACCAACAGCTGGGCTGACATGGCAGGCGAGAATGAAGTCGCTACCCAGCTTATCGCAGACGGATGCAAACTGATAAGCCAACATGCTGACACGACTGGCGCACCTACCGCATGTGAAAAAGCCGGTGTACCCTGCGTAGGATACAACGTTGACATGACTTCCGTAGCGCCGAATAATGCTTTGACTTCGGCAACAATCAACTGGGGCCCGTACTACACCTATGCCGTGAAGAGCGTGATCGACGGCACACCGATCGACACCGACTGGAGCAAGGGCTATGTAGACGGAGCAGTAGCCATATCTCCTTTGAATGATAAAGCCGTTGCACAGGGAACAGCCGACAAGGTCAAGGAAGTGGAAGACGCCATCAAGGCCGGCACTTTGCACGTATTTGACACAAAGACCTTCACGCTCGGCGGCAAATCCATAGAAGATCTGATCACATCGGATTCCAAAAACTTCGGGAAATATGCAGATTACGTGAAGGACGGATACTTCCATGAATCCGAACTGATCTCCGCACCGGCATTTGACCTGAGGATCGACGGTATCACGGAAAAAACGAAATAATAACTCTGTGATTTGAAAGATACCGGGATTTGCAATATAGCAATTTGACAGATATAGCTTCATAAGCTTTTTTATCCAATGCGGAACTGCTTTTACAGCAGTTCCGCAAAATGCTTTGCCGGGGTATTGCAAACATGTGTGATTGCAGTGAATCGGACGGGCCCGGTGACCTTGGATTTTGACTTGGAGGATTTTTTGGTGAAACAGGAAAACGCAATTGAATTGAAGAATGTCACGAAACGTTTCGGCGACGTCATAGCAAATGACGACGTCAGTCTGTCCGTCAGGAAAGGCGAGATCCTTTCGATACTGGGGGAGAACGGCAGCGGCAAAACGACTCTGATGAACATGCTTTCAGGAATTTATTTTCCGGATGAAGGCCAGATTTTTGTAGACGGCAGAGAGGTAACCATCCGTTCCCCGAAAGATTCTTTTGCGCTTGGGATCGGTATGATCCATCAGCATTTCAAACTGATCAGCGTATTGTCGGCGGCGGAAAATATCATTTTGGGCCTGCCCGGCAAGGAACTCCTGAAAATGAACCAAATCATGGCTGAGATCGGCGAGCTGACGAAGAAGTATGGATTTGACCTGAATCCTTCACAAAAGATCTACGGCATGTCCGTATCCCAGAAACAAACGGTTGAGATCGTTAAGGTGTTGTACCGCGGCGCTGACATTCTGATTCTTGACGAACCTACGGCGGTTTTGACTCCGCAGGAGACGAAAAAACTCTTTGACGTTCTCCGCAATATGAGAAAGGCCGGAAAATCCATAATCATCATTACCCATAAGCTCAATGAGGTTCTTGAATTGTCCGACCGTGTTGCAGTCCTGCGAAAGGGTAAGTACGCCGGTACCATAGATACCGCGGATGCTACGGTTAATTCCCTGGCCGAAATGATGGTAGGAGCAAAGGTCAGCCTGGATATCGACCGTACGGACCCGGTAAAACCTCAGAAAAGAATTGAGGTACGGGGGATCACCAGCAAAAATAAGGAAGGTCTGACCGTCCTGAAGGAAGTATCGTTCCATGCCTCCGGCGGCGAAATACTTGGTATTGCAGGGATCGCAGGAAGCGGACAGAAGGAACTGCTGGAGTCCATTGCGGGACTTCAGCCGATAGAAAGCGGTGAGATCCTGTATTATTCACCGGAAGGAACTACGGAAAAGATTTCGGATATGAAGGCTGCCGATATCAGGGACCTGCATATCAGCCTGGCATTTGTGCCGGAGGACAGGCTTGGAATGGGACTTGTCGGTTCCATGGATCTGACCGATAACATGATGCTCAGGAGCTACAAAAACGGAAAGTATTTCTATACAGATCGCAAGAAGCCTAGAGATCTGGCGCTTGCTGTAGTTGACAAGCTCGATGTGGTTACGCCGGGAGTAGATACTCCTGTACGAAAGCTTTCAGGCGGAAACGTACAGAAGATCCTGCTCGGAAGGGAAATCGCATCCAGCCCCACCGTGCTGATGGTGGCGTATCCGGTCCGCGGACTGGATATCAATTCTTCATATACTATTTATAACCTGTTGAATGAACAGAAGAACAAAGGCGTCGCAGTGATCTGTGTAGGTGAGGATCTGGACGTACTGCTTGAACTTTGTGATCGCATTCTGGTGCTGGCCGGTGGTAAGGTGGCCGGGATCGTTGATGCGCGTAAGTCTGCAAAAGAAGAGCTCGGACTTATGATGACGGGCTCCGGAAAGGGTGGACATACGAAATGAGTGCGGAAAATAATGCAATTGCAAATAGAGAACCGTTGTTCCGGATTACAAAACGTGCCGGGATTTCAGCTTATAAGGCATGGGCGATACGGCTGACCGCCGTTGTGTTTGCGCTTGTTGCCTGCGGGCTTGTCATTGTAGCGATCACAGGACAAAATCCCATCAAGGTATATCTGAGTATTATCGATGGAGCTGTTGGCAGGAGCCGGCGCTTCTGGGTCACGGTCCGTGAAATGATGACCCTGCTGATCATTGCCATTGGACTTACTCCCGCCTTCAGGATGAAGTTCTGGAACATAGGAGCGGAAGGTCAGCTGTTGATGGGCGGCGCTGCTACGGCAGCAATGATGATATATTTCGGAGATACCATGCCGAACTGGCTGCTGCTTGTTTTGATTTTTGCCGCGAGCAGCCTTGCGGGAATGATCTGGGGAGTGATCCCTGCCGTGTTCAAAGCGTATTTCAATACCAATGAAACTTTGTTTACGCTCATGCTCAACTATGTTGCGATCCAGATCATCAATTTCTGCATCGTATACTGGGAGAATCCGGTGGGTTCGAATACCGTAGGCATCATCAATTCAGCCACCCAAAAAGGCTGGTTTCCCAAATTATTCGGGCTGACGTATGGTTGGAATGTAGTTATTGTTTTGGCCATAACGTTTGGGATCTATATCTATATGAAATACGGCAAACACGGATATGAGATCGCTGTGGTGGGAGAAAGCCATAATACGGCAAGATATGCAGGCATTGACGTAAAGAAGGTGATCATCCGGACCATGATCCTGTCCGGAGCGATCTGCGGCCTGGCAGGAGCTATCATCGTAAGCGGCGGAAGCCACACTATCTCGGTAAGCACCGGAGGCGGCAGGGGATTTACTGCGATCATCGTCGCATGGATGTCAAAATTTAACCCGTGGGCAATGATCCTTGTAACCGCTTTTCTGGTATTCATGCAGCAGGGCTCCATACAGATAGCCACCAAGTATGGCTTGAACGAGAATGCTTCGGATATTATCACCGGAATCCTGCTGTTTTTCCTGATTGGATGCGAATTTTTCATCAATTACAAAGTGGAGCTTCATAGAAAGAAAAAGGAGGTACAGTAATATGGAATTGCTTTTGACGTTTATACAGAAAGCAATCGGACAGGGAATAAGTATTCTTTTCGGTGCCTCCGGTGAAATAATCACAGAGAAGTCCGGAAACCTCAACCTTGGGATTCCGGGTATCATGTATATGGGCGGCATCTCCGGCCTGATGGGAGCTTTTTTCTATGAGAGGTCGACTGCACATCCGAACGGCTTCGTCGGACTGCTCGTTTCGCTGCTCGCAACGCTTCTGGCGTCTGCCCTCGGCGGACTTCTATACAGCTTTTTGACAGTCTCGCTTCGTGCAAATCAGAATGTGGTTGGTCTGTCATTGACAACCTTCGGCGTGGGCTTCGGTAATTTCTTCGGCGGGTCCATTTCCAAGCTAGCCGGCGGCGTTGGCCAGATTTCCGTATCTACTACGGCGTCCGCTTACCGTGCGACCATACCGGGCCTCTCGAAGCTGCCTGTGATCGGAGAGCTGTTGTTTTCATACGGATTTTTGACCTATCTGGCAGTTGTGATCGCAATCTTTTTGACCTTTTATCTGACCAAGACAAGAAGAGGGCTGAATCTCCGTGCGGTGGGGGAAAGTCCTGCAACGGCGGATGCGGCAGGCATCAACGTGTCATTGTATAAATATGTTTCTACCGTGGCCGGCGCCGCCATCGCCGGACTCGGCGGACTGTACTTTGTTATGGAATACCTCGGCGGGACATGGAACAACAACGGCTTCGGCGACAGGGGCTGGCTTGCTATAGCACTGGTTATCCTGGCATTGTGGAAGCCGGTAAATGCGATTTGGGGTTCATTCCTGTTCGGCGGATTGTATATTCTCTATATCTATCTGCCGGGACTCACAAGAGCCACCCAGGAGTTAGTGAAGATGCTGCCTTATGTTGTGACCATCATCGTGCTGGTTATTGCAAGCAATCGTAACAACCAGGAAAGCCAGCCGCCGTCAAGCCTGGGCGAGGCTTATTTCAGGGAAGAACGGTAGGACAGGTCGGAGCCACAAGTCTGAATCCTGTCACTAGAACCATCCGACCGGGAAGACTATTTTATATCACTTGCAGAAACTTCAATCAGAAATTGCGTAATAGTATTATAGTCCTATTCATAATGAGGTAATAGCGCTATTTATACGATGGGATGCCGCGTGGTAGAATATTGATAACAGGATATTACCTGGCGCCGTTCAATGTGTTGAAACACTTGAGGTCCGAATTATGAAACCGAATACAATAGTTATTGGCAATAAAAAAGAAGAGATTAAAAAAAACATATCGGGCATTATGCCTGATGCGGACCGGGAGCTGCTGAATGAACCGGCGGCACAGGAAACACCGATACCTGAGCCGACTGTAGCTGAACCGACTGTACAGGAGCTGGTCTATGAAAAGGACTGGGGCAACGAACATGAGGTTTTAAGCAGGTTGGACGGAAAACTGCTGGCAGATAGGAGATTGTACGCCAGAGTTCTTTATATGCAGAGAATAAGGTGCACTACCTTATTTGAAAGTATTGATTCGGAGCCTACCGTGCTGATGAGTCCAATGGAATTCATGGTGATCGATCTATCCATGGGCGGGATCGGAATAATATGCGAGCAGGAGATACCGGTCGGAACGATCCTTTCCTTCAAACTTCCTTTGGATAACATAACTTATGAAATAAAATGTGAAGTGGTATACTGTTTCTATAACAGTGATAAATATAGAACAGGCTTGAAAATAGTGGACCGGGACAAGAATTTCATCAGGCATCTGAAAATTTTTGTGGCAAGGCTGACGCTTCAAAGTATGCTCGGCACCGAGTCAATTTCCGATAAGGCCGGATCCTGAAAAAGCTTTCAGGGATGAACCCCGAAAGCTTTTTACATAACAGCAGTCTACTTAATTTCGAACAATTGGTTACGGCAGATCTACGCCCTGCTTTCTCAGCGACTCCTGCAATCCGCGTATATTTACGTCCACCGGTTTGATCCCGCCATTATCGGCCATACCGGCGGCTGTTCCCGCAGCCTGGCCTGTCAGCATACAGGCCGATATCGCGCGGAGCGAGCTTTCCGCGAGGTGGTCGGCTGAAAGGCATCTTCCGGCAACCATCAGGTTGCTGATCCTGACAGGCAGCAGGCACCTGAAGGGGATCAGATAGCTTCTGTCGCCTTCGATCGGCACATAGACATGCCCCTTGTACCCTTCGCCCTCGAGGCTTCCGTCGCCTTTCATATTGCCGTCCGTCGCCAGCATGTCGTATATCCTCGGATACCTGACCACCGCGTCGTCAAATTTCCTGTCGGCTTCGATATCGTCCTTTGTCAGCCTGTACAGTCCCTGTATCCTCCTGCTGTCGCGGAAGCCGATCTCAGGGGCGATCGAGGCGATTTCGATGTTTTGCATACCGTCGACATTGCTTTTCAGATAATCGTAAAACTCCATAATGTAGCGACGGCAAGCCATTTCGCCTTTTGTCAGGCCATCCGGGCTGGTCGGGTCGATTTCGTATTCGCAGGCATAGTTGAAATACGAAACGATACCTGCGGGCGTCAGCCTGCCTGCGGGTATATCCTGGCGTTTGCAAGACAGGCCTGTCTTTCCGGCACGGTAATCCTCCCGGAATTTCAGGTTCAATTCCTTCAGTTTGTCTGGAGTGCCTTTGAATTTTTCCACATCAACGCCTGCGATCCTAACGTTCACAGTGCCCGGCTGGCATAGTCCGTCCAGGGCCCTGCCCTGTTCGAACGGCACGCCTGCGCTGAAGGCTACGTCGCCGTCGCCCGTCGTATCTATGACGATACCTGCCTTGATGGCAAGCGGTCCCTTTTTGCTTTGAATAATCACATATTTTATCTGATCGTCTTCTATTACGACTTCATTTACAAATGAATGAAACTTGATCTCGACTCCCGCGTTTCTGACAAAATCGTCGAGAAATACTTTCAGGTACTCGCTGCTGAAGCGGTGCGAGGCATTTACCCTGATATCGTGGGATCTGCCAAAGCGTACCTTGTATTGATCCTCCAGCTCATGGTAGATGCCGCTTGCTTCGAATTTCGTTCCATACATGAAGTGGTTGCAGGTCTCGACATAACAGCCTGTAATATTGCCGCCGAGGAAACCTCTTTTCTCAAGCAGCATTACCCGGCTGCCCTGTCTCGCTGCGCCGATCGCTGCGCCAATCCCCGCGGGACCTCCGCCCACGACGAGTACGTCTACCTCTGCTGCCACGTCTGCAACCCTTTCAGGTATTTTGATTTTCATAAGAGCAACTCCCTTCGCGATCTATAATACCTATTCCGTCCTATTTGGCCGGAATCTTTACATTCTCAGGCTTTCCGGCCATCCATGCGGAAATGTTGCCCAAGGTGATCTGAGCCCTCCTGAACATCGATTCCTTTGCAGCAAAAGCAATATGCGGCGTGAGTATGGTGTTTTTAGCCGAATTCAGCGGATGGTCCACGGGTATCGGGGGTTCCATCTCAAATACGTCGATCCCGGCGCCGGCGATCCGGCCTTCGTTTAAAGCTTCTGCAAGCGCCTTGTTATCGACCACCGCGCCTCTGGCCGTATTAATCAGTATGGCCGTGGGTTTCATTAGCGCGATCTTTTCTCTGCTGATCAGATTTTTTGTCTCGTCTGTCAGCGGAGTGTGCAGCGAAACGATGTCGCTCTGCTTAAGAAGCTCATCAAGCGGCAGGTACTGGATCCCCATCGCTTTTGCTTCTGCATTCTGGGTCCTGCTGTACCCGAGCACCTTACAGCCAAATACCCTTGCGATTTCCGCAACACGCCTGCCGATGGCGCCGGTACCGATTATACCGATCGTCTTTCCGCTTAGCTCGTTGCCGACAAGGCCGTCCTTTGTCCCGCCTTCCCTTGTCCTGGCATCGCAGGGCAGGATATTTCTCAATTTGGATAATATCAGTCCGAAGGTCAGTTCGGCGACCGTGTCGGTGCAGTAGCCCTGAGCGTTGCTGACCAGTATGTTCTTTTCGGTGCATGCAGCTTTATCTACATGGTCGACGCCCGTGAATGCCACTGAGATCATCTTCAAATTCGGGGCGGAACGAATGACCTTTCCGCTGAGAGGCGAATTGGCGATAATGAAAACATCCGCGCCGGCTGCACGGGAAATAACCTCTTCTTCAGTTTCGATCTTCTTGCCGCAGAAAACAAATTCATGCCCTTGATCTATGAAAGGTTTTGCAAGTGACATAACCGTATCTTCACTTATTCCAAGGGGTTCAAGCATTACGATCTTCATACGATCACTCCTTATGTATTTTATATATTTAATTAATGTCCCATACAGAAAATTTTATATTAATGTAATATATTAGTCAAACCAAAAGCGCGAAAAATAGGGATTTTAAGGCTATTTGTCTTATGCAGCTGATATAAAATGGCAGGTTATTACAATAATTAATTAATTAGTGACATGACATATCCTGCCTTTACACTTAGAAATGCAGGGGTCTTGCTTTAACGTGGCGAGGTTATTTTTGACATTGTTCCCGTTACTAAGATATTATGGTATTAGAATATAGTATTGGCGGAGCATGATCAAATGGTCGAAAAAGTAATGGAGATAGTGCGGGAAAGCAGCCGCTTGCTGAAAGAAAAAAAGTTCGATGTGCAGAGCAAGGGCACAGCCTCGAACTATGTAACATCGGCGGATATGGCTGTCGAGACGTTTCTTCGGGAACATTTGCCTCCTCTTGTGGAGAACAGTGTTTTCATAGGAGAGGAAAGTGCCGATAAGGATTATGAAAGCAAGTATCAATGGATAGTCGATCCTATAGACGGGACGGCTAATTTTATACGTGATATCGGGTACAGCGCAATCTCTGCGGCTCTTGTAAGGGACGGCGAACCGGTGCTGGGCGTGGTGTACGACCCGTATCGTGATGAAATGTTTTGCGCAGAAAAAGGAAGCGGAGCGTTCCTGAATGGAAAGCGGATCAGGGTATCCGAGAGAGATCTGAGTCATTCCATTTTCTGCACTGCAATGAGCTTGTATAAAAAGGAACTGGCAAAGCCTTGCATCAACGTCATCGAGAAAGTGTACGGTAAATGTGATGATATAAGGCGCATGGGTTCGGCAGCTCTGGAGCTCGTTTACCTTGCCTGCGGTAGGGTCGATCTGTATTTTGAGATCCGAGTGTTCCCGTGGGATTTTGCGGCTTCAGAGCTAATTATCCGGGAGGCAGGCGGTCATACCGGGACGATAGGTTTCGACAGGACTGTATTCAACCGTCCAATACCGCTGATCTGCGCCAATACGGCGGAGAATTACGAATACCTTCGCAGTGTCGTAATGGGGGAGATCCCGCAGATACCATATGCAGATTAAGCCATATGCGAATATCAGCCAGGGTATAAACATCAAGCGGGACACAAACACCAACCGGGGTAATTTACAGCAGCAGGCATTATATACTTTGGATCGCATTCCTTAAGATAACAACAAGATTAATATATCAATGGGGGTCGTGCGGATGGCTAGATTCATGTACAAGGAATTTGCAGAGGGAAAAAATTACCTGATTAAGGACGGCAGGGATTTCAGTCTCGAAAGCACATATAACCTGTGTGTTAAGGAGCTTACGCTCCAGCAGTCGAAAAGAGATCAGATAATAGCGTTTTACATAGCTATCATCAGCTTTGTGGTGCCGACGATCATAAGTATGCAGGGGGACAACCTTACCAAATCAGCGGGCTTCTTTGCGCTTTTTGTTCTCGGGTGCCTGCTGTCGAAGGTCATCATACGTTACCGTATCTACAAGGAAGTATACTGGCTCACATGCCGCACGATCTCGCAGCTTTACAATTTCGACCAGTCGAAATTCTGCAAGGAACTGATCGAGCATATTTTTTACAAGACTATGGAAAAGAACAAAAAGACAATATTTGCGTTCAAAAAAAATGCTCCTGAAGAAATAGACAAGATAAAAACCTACAAAAAAATCATGAACAGCGCCGAAACGATTATATACGAGTTGCTGGTGCTTATTACCTGCATGGTCCTCTGGATCGGCGTCAATATGCTGGTGAACTCTTATATATGGGGACCTGTGTCTGCTTCCTTGCTTGCCTTGGCAAGTTATTTGTATTGGAATTTCAAATATTACGACGACCTGACGGGAGTTTACGATATTCTTTTCGATAACGGGGAAAACTCCAATGACTCATTCAACGCAGCCTATTCCAAGGCCTGGTTCCTGCACTTCTTTTAAAGCCGGCGCAGGTCATAGAGGCCGGACGGATGAAGCGAAAACTTCACGAAGCTTTAAAAGGCATCAGGTTGGCAAAAACGGCAGAGTCGACAGAAGGAGAACTGAATGTACAGCTTTATAATATTTGATGTGGATGGAACTCTGATAGATACGGGAAAAGCAGTGGAGGAATCGTATAAACGCGCTATTTTCGAGGAAACAGGCAGGAATATGACTGGCAAAGAGCTTTCCAGGGTTTATGGCATCCCCACAGCCCAGGCATTTGAAAGTTTGGGCGTCAGCAATGTGGAGAGAGCCTGCCGGAGATATTATGACTACCTTTTTAGGGCTTTCAAAAATGTAAAACCCTTCGATGGAGTAGTCGAAATGCTCGCGGTAGTAAAGGGGCTCGGACTGGGAAGCGGCATAGTGACATCAAGGAACAGGGACGAGGTGGCAAACGATGCCAGCCTGCAGGGCCTGCTCAAATATACCGGACACGTGATATGCGCAGAAGATACTGAAAAACATAAGCCTGAAGCCGAGCCTGTTACAAGGCTGCTCGAGATAGCAGAAAGGGACAGGTCGGAGGCGTTATACCTCGGAGATACCTATTACGACTACATGTGCGCCAGAAATGCGGAGGTCAGCTTCGCGCTTGCAGCCTGGGGCGCCACCCGGACTGAAGGCATAGAAGCCGATTATGTGCTGCACGAGCCAAAAGACCTGCTGGCGCTCTGCAGTAAATAACTACTGTCACATCCTGCGCGCGGCTTCGTAAGCCAGTTCGGAGCGTTCGCACTCTTCGTCGGTCATTGTGATCTGGAAACACAATGGGCTTCCCTTCATTCTTTCGGATGCGAAGCTCAGTCCGTTTGTCCTTATGTCGAGGAAAGGATGGTCTATCTGCTCCGGATCGCCGATAAGGATTATTTTAGTTCCCTTGCCGGCCCGCGTTATGATCCCTTTTACCTGTTTCGGCGTCAGATTCTGTGCTTCATCGATTATGACCCACTGTTTAACTATCGAACGGCCTCTGATAAATGCAATAGCTTCGGCGCTTATAATCTTTCTGTCGAAGAGCTCGTCTATCTTGTCCTTGAGTTCCTTTTCACTGTTGTATCGCTCGCTCTCGTCGGCGTCCGCAAGGACCTCGAGGTTATCTATAACCGGGCGGAGGAACGGCGCGATCTTTTCCTGCTCCGAACCGGGCAGGAAGCCTATGTCCTCGTCAAGCTTGACGTTCGGGCGGCATACCAGTATCTTTCTGTAGGGAGCACTTCTCTCGCCGATGATCTTATGGAGCCCGACGGCAAGTGAATAGAAGGTCTTTGCAGTGCCGGCCGGCCCTTTTGCGATAACAAGCGGGGCTTTGAACGCATCCATCATCAGCGCTTCCTGGAAGAATTTCTGCCCGGCGTTTCTTGGCGTGATGCCGAATGGATGCTCCTGCATGAAGTTGAGCGGAACTATCTCCTTGCCGTCAAACCTGGCCAGTGCGGTCTGTTTGTCGTTGCTGCAGGAATGGATGACAAGGAACTGGTTTGTCACAAGCTCGGCGGGAATATTTTTATTTGCGGCGGGGTCGAAACAGAAAACATCTTCAGGTGAAAGCTTCGATTTAGCGTAGAATTCGGTGAGCTTTCGTTCGTTGGCATATACGTTCAGACGCCCTTTGTATTGTTCATCATAGACGGGAGACTGTTCGTTGAAGAAGTCCTGCGCTGTAATCCCGAGAACGTCTGCCTTTATCCTGGCGAATACGTCCTTCGAGATCAGAAATACCTTTTCGCCTTTTTCCTGAAGGCCCTTGCAGATCTTAAGTATCCTGTTGTCGTTTACCGTGCCGACCCAGCTTTCAGGGAGCTTAACGTCGAGGCAGTTCATCTCGATACGAAGCGTGCCGCCGTTATCGAGCTTTATGCCTTTATTGAGGCTGCCCCTGCCGCGCAGGTCGTCAAGTATCCGTGCAACTTGTCTGGCATTTGCGCCAAGCTCTGAATTTTCCTTTTTGAATTTATCGAGTTCTTCCAGTACGACTTCAGGTATGACGATTGTATTATCATCGAAAGAGAACAGTGCATAAGGAGTATGAAGTAGAACATTGGTATCAAGGACGAATGTCTTTTTGGGTTTCTTCATCAGTGATCACTCCTGTTTGTCTGAAGTTGTGATAAAAATACAATATTTAGTTGGTGATGACTAAATTATACCATATATGTTGAAAGATAAAAATAAATATATTGTTAAGTCTTTTGCCACTGCTTCATCAAGTCGATTGACTTTCGCAACGTATAATCTATACTTAATTATATGCGCTGGCATAATGTACATAGAATCCATATCATAACAGAACAGAACGGTGATCGGCTTGAATAGAAATGCGGCAGTTAATGAAAGACCGAAAGCGATATTATTTCTGATAATTACAGCAGTGCTCTGGAGCCTCGGCGGGCTGCTTATAAAATCCGTAAATTCGAATCCGCTTGCGATAGCAGGTATGAGAAGCGGTATTTCAGCAGTGTTGATGCTGATAGCGACAGGCAAGCCGAGGCTGAACTGGTCATTCGCACAGATCGGTGGGGCTCTCTCCTATGCGGCCACAATGCTGCTGTTTGTTGCGGCAACCAAGAATACTACTGCGGCCAATGCGATACTGATACAATATACCGCGCCGATATACGTGGCGCTTCTCAGCGCCTGGCTGCTTAAGGAAAAGGTGAAGCTGCTTGACTGGCTCACTATTGTTATTGCCTTGGGCGGTATGGTTTTGTTCTTTATCGATGATATAAATATGAAAGGTGTTTTCGGCAATATTCTGGCGGCATTCAGCGGAGTTGCCTTTGGCCTGTTCGCTGTATTCATGCGTATGCAGAAGGACGGATCGCCCATAGGTTCGGTGGTACTCGGGAATATACTATCTGCTGTCATTGGCATTCCGTTTGTTTTCAGGGACATGCCGGACCAGAAGGGCTGGCTGTGTCTTGTCATATTGGGAGTAGTACAGCTGGGGCTGCCTTACATACTGTATTCGAAGGCGATCAAACATGTCACTGCACTTGAGGCAAGTCTGATACCCATAATCGAACCGATACTGAATCCTGTCTGGGTGTTCCTGCTCCTTGGCGAAAAGCCCGGGAATTGGGCTTTTGCAGGAGGAATTATCGTAATTGCAGCGATAACGGGCAGATGCGTGATAGCTATACGCTCATCGCAGGGCCCATCCGTATCGGGCGGTGTCGAAGGCTAAGGGTTTAGAGAATAATACCGCTATTGGTACAGGAAATCTTTATAATAAACGTATAGGAACCCGTAAAGTATTCGCATGATATTGAATGGAATATCGCATATTTGGAAAGAGGACGGAGATCCCGAGTTGAGGCGGAAGATCGTATCACAGGCCTGCAATCAGGAATTCCTGGCGCAGCCGCCCGTACTGATGGTCGCATGCTGTGAGAAGGGCGATTCCTTTAATGTTGCCATCGCGGTGGACCATATGATACTTGCGGCAACCGATGAAGGACTTGGGACCTGCTGGGTCGGCTGGTTCGACGCAGAAAAGGTCAAAGCTCTGCTGAACATACCGGCACAGCTCGAGGTGCCGATCATCGTGCCAATAGGATTTGCAGATGAGAAACCTGCGCAAAAGCCGCGCAAGTCTCTGGAGTAGCTCATTACAGTCGTCTGAGCCGATAGATGGGTAGTAGGGGGCGTATTTATCATGAGAATAGTCATGCTTGTCAGCAGCGGCAGGAGGGGCGGCAATACGGATGGGATCTCAGTACTGCTTGAGAAAGAGCTGATGCTGCTTGCACAGAGCAGACATGCCGAGCTTGTCATTGATAAATATGTACTCGGGCATCAGGACATCAGGAACTGTCGGGGCTGCAGGGCTTGCTTCGACAGAGGCGAGCAGTTCTGTCCCCTTAAGGACGATCTGCAGTTGTTGTGGGAAAAGCTCAAGGAAGCTGACGGTATAGTACTTGGCAGCCCCGTCTATGTTGAGGATGTAAACGGTATCATGAAAAACTGGATCGACCGTATGGCATTCAACTCCCACAGGCCCGGGCTGGCCGGTAAGGCAGCCTATGTCTATACCACCTCTGGGGCCGGCTCGTCGAACCATTCGATACATACGATGAAGACGGCTTTGAGCACATGGGGCGCCTATATAGCCGGATCGAGCCGATTCAGGGCGGGCGCTCTTTCCAGGATTGACGAACTGAAGGCTGAACATGGAATGAGCATCAGGAAGGCGGCGGAAAGGCTGTTCTATGCGATATGGAACAAAAAACCGCTCAAACCTTCATTCTATTCACTTATCGCATTCACTGTCCAGCAGATTGCATGGAGACAGGCGAGTGACGAAAGCTCTGTGGATTACAGGTACTGGTCGGATAACGGATGGCTTGACAAGGGCTGCAGGTATTATTTCCCGAACAGGGCAAATCCAATGAAGGTATTGACATCACGCCTGGTAGGGAAGATCGTTGCATTGTTTTTTCTATAAAATATTATTCATTCGGTTCCGAGGTCCAGCCTTTAACATTATCGTCAATATTGAAGACTAATTTCCTGCTTTTTATCAATATGGTATTTTCATCAGGATACGTGACGATATCATCTTTTTCACGGGTCCCGACATCAAGTATCTGTAATATCTCTTCACTGTTGTTTATAAACTGATGTCCGGTGTCTTTACCGGCTGGCGCCGAAATGACGTCGCCCCTTTTTATTGGTAATTCCTCATCGTTTATCCTCAATATTCCTATCCCGCTCATTATAAGATAAAATTCTTCCTGCTTTGAATGTGAATGATACTTTACGCTTACACCGCCTGGTTTTACAAAATCCATGTTGACATAGATCCTTTCGCAGCCAATGGCGTCACCTATCAGTATCGTCTTCATTTTAGTCTGAAAATCAGGATCGTCCATATATTCCTTTGGAATATTCTCAATATTGGATATGTTCTTCATTTAGCCTCTCCTTTCAGAACTATGAGTTACCTATATATTACACTCATGCCTTAAAACCATTATAGTATAAAGTTTTGATATAATTGAATTTTAATAATTACATTGTTATGTATTATTTTTAAAACCTATTGACTGATTTCCGACGGCGGTGGTATGATAAAAATGTAGTGCAACCGTGTGCACAAAATTGCATTGGGTGAGGTCAAACATGGGTGTTACGATAAACGACATAGCAAAGGCTGCAAAAGTAGCGCCTTCAACTGTATCAAGGGTTTTGGCCAACAATCCGAGGATCAGCCAGGAAACTCGTGAAAAGATACAGAAAATAATGAAGGAAATGAACTATCATCCGAATATGATCGCACGTTCGCTGGCCAACAAGTCTACGAAGATCGTTGGGCTTGTCGTTCCGGGCACTACGGAAAAAGCATTCCAACACCCTTTCATACCGGAGATAATCAGAGGGATAATCTCGGTAGCGCATAAAAACGGCTACAAGCTGCTTATTTCAAGCGCTGCCGACGCCAAAGAGGAAAAAAAGCTCATCAGCGACCTCGCAAATGGCGGTATTATCGATGGTGTCATACTTATGACTTCAAGATTGAATGATCCTGCCATTTCGGGATTGATAAAAGCCAAATTCCCCTTTGCCGTGGTCGGCAGGCCTGCAAACGACGATTCCGTAAATTGGGTCGACAATAATAACTATGCGGTAGCATACGACCTGACAAAGCATTTTATCGACCGCGGGCATAAAAAGATCGCTTTTCTTGGAGTATCATCACAGGTCATAGTCACTCTCGACCGTTTCGACGGGTACAAGAAAGCTTTACAGGACAACGGCATCCCCTTCGATGATAAACTGGTCGTCGAAGGTAAATTCATAGACGATACGGGTTACGACCTCATGAAGCAGCTGATGGACAGGAGCGCATCGCCTACCGGCATAATCGCATGCGATGATTTCCTTGCATTCGGCGCGATCAAGCTCCTTACCGAAGCAGGTCTCAAGGTGCCTGACGATATTGCGGTCGCAGGCTTCAACAATACTCCGCTTTCCGACCATTTCATACCTCCGCTCACTTCAGTGGAAGTAAATGCATATGCTTTGGGTAAAAATGCATTCGAACTTCTGCTGGCGGACATTACAAGTGACAACAAGAGCTTCAGCAGGTCGATCGTGCCTGCTGAGCTAATAATTCGCAACTCAACCGACAAAAACATATAATTTTTTCCCTTTTGTGCAAACGTATGCACTAAATACTGGTTAAAAGTGCTTAGCAAATAAGCCTTTTGATAGAATAAAGTAGGAGGAATATCGAATGCTTAAAGGGTCAAAAAAATTTTTATCGATGATGGTGGCCGTAATGCTGGTGCTGTTTACTCTGGCCGGCTGCGGCAGCCAGGTTGCCGACCAGGGCAGCACAGGTACGGACATTGCAGCAGCTACAACGACCGAAGCCGCTGCACCTGCTTCCACACCGGCTGACGAGCCGAAGCAGGTCGATCTGCAGCCTGTAACTATCACATTTTCCGAGCAGGATGACCCCAATTCAGTGGACCCGACCTGGAACGAAATAGTCAAGGCTTTCATGGATAAGTATCCGGCAGTGACTGTCAAGGTCGAGCACAAGGAAACAGAAGGTCAGAGAACGGACTGGCAGAACGCAGTTCTGGCAGGCGCAGGACCTGAAGTCATCTCATGCCCTCATGACAACGCGGGACTGTTTGCGGCGTCAAGCACCGCAATGGAACTCGACAGCTTTTTTACTCCTGAATTCTATGCACAATTCAGCCCGAAGGATATCGGCGATTACAAGGTCAACGGCAAGATCTACGGCATTCCTTACAAGAACGGCAACGCGCTGACACTGGTATATAACAAGAAGTATGTCCAGGAAGCTCCGAAGACGATGGATGAGCTTGTTGTAAAGGCTAAGGAGCTCACAAAGGGTACTGAATTCTACGGACTCGTATTCGACATGGTTGAACCCTTCTTCTCGGTACCGTTCCTTGGAGGTTACGGCGGAAAGGTCTTTGATGAGACCGGAAAGCCTACGCTCGATACTGATGCGGTCAAGAATATGTATCAGCTCATCTATGACATGAAATATACCTGGAAGATCATCCCGAAGGAAGGAAATACGGACGTTGCAAATGGACTCTTCCTCGAAGGGAAAGCTGCAATGATAATAAACGGACCGTGGTTCTACAACCAGGCCAAGGGTAAGGGTATCGATTTCGGCATAGCCAGGATACCGCAGCTTACAGGCGGCACATGGCCGGCTCCTTACACCGGCGCCAAGATATTCATGGTCAACCCGAACATCAAGGATGACAACACCAAGATCGCAGTGACGAGATTTATAGAATTCCTCTGCACGCCTGAGAATTCACTCAAGCTTGCAAAAGTTAGCACAGAAATACCGACTAATCTGGAAGCCCAAAAAGACACTTACGTAACCAGCGACCCGTGGCTTAAGGCCTTCGCAGACCAGATGACCGTAGGCACACCGATGCCTTACCAGCCTGAAATGAGAGTTGTCTGGGATACTCTGAGAAATGTACAGGGCCAGGTCCTCGGCGGATCACTTAAGCCCGCTGATGCTCCGAAAGCTGCTCAGGACGCAGTACTCAAAGGAATCAAGGATCAGTTCGGAAAGACATATTGATTTACTGTCTCAAATAGTATTATAGACTCGTGGCAATAATGGCGCAGTAAACGGATTGAGGAGGAACGATCCTGTTCCTCCTCAGTTCAATCTTGAAAGGAGGGGGCGTTTTGAACAGCAGAAGGGGATTTACTCCATACCTTTTGATTTTACCTGCTATTGCAGTTCTACTGTTCATTATCGGTTATCCGTTGCTTTTCGGGTTCAGACTGTCCTTCACCAACATGAACCTGTACACGTTCAGAAACCCTGCATTTAACGGATTATCAAACTACAGGGACATACTTGCAATGCCCGAATTCTATACGACACTTTTAAGAACTGTCGTGTGGACCTTCGTAAACGTATTTTTCCATGTTACCATAGGCATGTTCCTTGCCATCTGCATTAACAGGAATTTCCCGGGCAAGAACTTCTTCAGGGTGTTTTTGATGATACCGTGGGCCATACCGCAGTATATTGCGGTCGTAACGTGGAAAAACATGTTCAGGACGCAGTACGGCACCATCGACATAATCCTGAACAAGCTCGGGATAACAGGCATCGCCTGGCTCTCCGATCCCTCCTGGACCTTTGTTGCCGCAATCATAACAAACATCTGGCTCGGTATACCATTCATGATGATGGTGTTTTACGGAGCGCTCAAAAGCGTGCCCCATGAAATGTATGAGGCCGGCGAGATGGATGGCGTGAACAGCTGGCAGAAGCACATGAAAATTACCATCCCGCTTCTCAAGCCCGTTGCGATCCCGGCCATCGTCCTCGGTTCCATTTGGACCTTCAACATGGTCAACGTAATATTCATAATGACCGACAATACCGGAAACGACGTTACGCAGATACTGGTCACAAGGGTCTACAAGGATGCATTCACATATTTCAGCTATGGAAAGGCGGCTGCCTTCTCGGTGCTGATATTCATAATACTTGCCATGTTCTCATGGGCCTTTATAAAGGCTAACAAGTCCGGAGAGGGGGTTTACGAATAATGAGGAATCCGAGATTCGAGAGACGCGATACATTGCCGAAAATGATATTCATTTATGCAGTGCTGACGATCATGTTCGTAGTAGACATTTACCCCGTGCTGGACATTGTCAAGATCTCGTTAAGACCGTACAGCTCCCTGTTTTCATCAAGCCTGAACATTATACCCGCTGACGCCACACTGGAAAATTTCAGGACGATACTCACCAAACCCGATACACCGTTTCTGCTATGGATGAAGAATAGCTTTATCATATCCATGGTAACCGCGATCTTCGGTGTAGTATTGTCTACCACGGCGGCATACTCGTATTCACGATATAAATTCATTGGCAGGAACGTGAGCATGACGTCGTTCCTGCTGACTCAGATCTTTCCGGCTCCGATGACGCTCCTTCCGATGTATATACTTCTGAGAAAATTCGGACTCGTCGACCATTTCACCGGCATAATCATACCGTACGTTGCAACGGCTGTACCGTTCAGCGTATGGGTGCTGAAGGGGTATTTCGACACGATACCCGCCTCTATAGAGGAAAGCGCGCATATGGACGGCGCCAATCTGTTTCAGATACTCACAAGGATAGTGATTCCGCTTTCACTGCCCGCATTGGGCGTCGTGACGCTCAACTCCTTCATGATGGCATGGAACGAGTATGCGGTGGCGAGGGTCGTGCTCACAAACAACGGGATGAAGACGTTGCCTGTCGGACTTGTGGGCATGACGGGCTCCTTCAGGACAGACTGGGGCATATACAGCGCAGGAAGCCTTCTGGCAGCGATCCCTGTTATGATTTTGTTCATGTCGATGTCCAAGGTACTGATCAACGGCCTGACTCTGGGCGGTGTCAAAGGCTGAAAAAGGCGGTAAACGGACAATGGGACGGTTCTTTAAATGTTGTATGGCGATAGCTGTGGCATTGACCATACTTATATCAGGCTATGCCGTTTTTGCGGAAGCTACGGCCGGTTCAGACGGTACGGCGGCTGCTAAGACTGAGGGCAGTGCTGCCGCTTCGGAAGCCGCAGCCGGCACGGGCAGCGCGGAAGGAATGCCTGGCCCGGGCAATACCAGGCCGGGGATCAACGAAAACGACCTGATATATTTTGTGCTGACCGACCGTTTTTATGACGGCGATACGTCAAATAACGAGGGTGCTGATAAAAACGACCCCTCAGGCTATCACGGCGGAGATTTCCAGGGGATAATCGACAAGCTCGACTATATTAAGGATCTCGGCTTTACGACCATTTGGATATCACCGGTCGTGAAAAATCAGATACGAGGTTATCACGGCTACTGGGCTATAGATTTTTACAAGACCAATGAACACTTCGGCGATATGGCAAAGCTTAAAGAACTTGTAAACACCGCGCATTCCAAGGGCATTAAGGTAATGTTCGACTTCGTCGTCAATCATACCGGCGTTATGCACCCATGGGTATCCGAGCCCAAATATGCCGACTGGTTCCACAAAAAGGAGAATATCCTCGATTACAACAACCAGCAGGAAGTCGAGCAGGGATGGCTCTCAGGGCTCCCTGACCTGAATCAGGAGAACCCGGAAGTCGAGAAGTACCTGATCGATATGGCTAAATGGTGGATAGAGGAGACGGGCATTGACGGCTACAGGCTCGATACTGTAAAACATGTATCAAAGGATTTCTGGAAGGATTTTTCCCAGGCGATCAAAAAGGATTACCCCGACTTCTACCTCATGGGCGAGGTCTGGAGCGGCGGTATCGGATATGTTGCCGGTTATCAGAATACAGGCTTGGACGGCCTTGTCGACTTTCCCATGTATTACAGGATATCCGAGACGTTCAAGGATTTCAGACCGGCGACAGCTTTGGCTGATGCTATAAACAGCAGCGGTGCATATGCCGACAGAAGCCTCATGGCAACCTTTATCGACAACCACGATGTTCCGAGGTATGTCGACCAGCTTTACAAATTCAAGGATGAGAAGCTGAAGCAGGCTCTGACCTTCATGATGACCTACACAGGGATACCGTTGATGTATTATGGCACCGAAATAGGCATGGAAGGCGGAGCGGATCCGAGCAACAGACAGGATATGGACTGGGCGGCGAAATCCGGGATCACCGGTTTCGTCAAACAGCTGGCAGCGATCCGAAAGAGTAACAAAGCTCTGACGGAGGGCGATATAAAGGTATTGAGCGCAGACAGGAGCTTCATAAGCTACTCGAGGACCTATGGCGACAACACAGTGATTGTCTGTTTCAATACAGGGTTGAAGGAAGCAGATGTAAGCGTCAGCCTGCCAAAAGAGTTTTCGGGAAAAACCGGAGGTTTCAGGGATCTGATCGCAAACGGCAGGAAGTGTGCCATAGCCGGGGATAACATGACAATGAAAATGGCCCCTCTGGACATGAACATCCTGGTTTATGACAGCAGCCTGACATTCAATGAGCAGGCCGGCGGTCAGAACGGGGATGATGCGGGTGTCGTGAACACCGGCAGCATGGGTAATGCCGACGCCGCAGAAGCCGCAGACGCCGCCGGTGCAGGTTCAGGGCCGGCCATCACCTGCTATGTCATAGGCGGTTCAGTAATAATTGTATTGACCGCAGTTTTGACCGTAATTTTTCTATCAAATAGAAAGAAGAAAAAATGAGTGATGATCGAATGAAAAACATCAAGTTATTATTGGACAAATTGAAAGCAGGAACCAATAATTTCTCCGGCAGCTATTTCATACCCGGGTCATGGAATGTCGACGGTTTCAGGCGATATTCCGAAAACGGGCGGCGACCGGGTGAAATTGACATAAATCCGTACAGCTTCATATCATTCTGTATTGAATCGCAGATACTGGAGCAGACGTGCGGAACAGCCGATAGCTCCGGAGCCGCGGTCGGCAGTGTTAATCAGGCAGTCAGCACCGACCTCATCGACAGCACGATCTACGGCATGTTCCCGAGGGCTTTCACTGCCTGGGACCACTACGGCAAGGATGTTATTTGCGGCGGTACCTTTTTAAAGGCGATATGCAGGCTTCCATATCTGAAGCATATGGGCGTTGACATAATATATCTCCTCCCTGTGTTCAAATGCAGCTCGAGATATAAAAAAGGCGAGCTTGGGAGTCCGTATTCCATAAAGAATTTTTATAAATTGGACCCCGCATTGCATGATGATTTGCTTGGAGAATACAGCGAGGAGCTGCTCGAGATTGAGTTCAGGGCACTTGTCGAAGCCTGCCATGCACTTGAAATCAAAGTCATGGTGGACTTCGCCTTCAGGACCATTTCAAGGGACAATGACCTGATCCGCGAACATCCCGAATGGTTTTACTGGATAAACACAAGGCATAATGAGACCTTCAGGGCTCCTTTCCTGGACGATGAAAAGAAGCTTGTCAGCCTGAACAGGAGACTGCTTGCCAAATTGTACAGGTCGGAGTATATGAAGGAATATCTTTCGATGTTCACTCTGCCGCCCAGCCAAATAGACCCGGGAAAATGGGAGCGGTTAAGCTCCGAATACAATGGAAATGGTGAGTTCAAGCCGGGCAGCGAACGAAAATCGTCAGGCAACATACTCGAGCTGATCGAAAAAGAGTATGGGATCACTACGGTACCGGGGTTTTCAGATGTTTTGAACGATCCTCAGCCGCCGTGGACCGACGTTACCTACCTGAAGCTGTATAACGATATCAATGAAAGCGTCCTGAAATATATACCGGCAGACCAGCCCCCCTATATTTCGCAGGACGGCGTATCGCTGAACTCTTTTCCCGGCGTGGCTGCCAATAACGAACTATGGGAGTATATAGCGGGAGTGATACCGTTTTACCGTGAAAAATTTGGCATAGACGGCGCAAGAATAGACATGGGCCATGCGTTACCGCCCAGGCTGAACAAGATGATCTCCGAAAGGATCAAAAACATCGGCGGCGATTTTATATTGTGGTCTGAAGAATTCGATCCGGCAAAGGCCGAAATAGTGAGGAAGGACGGCTTCCATTTCATCAGCGGCTATACATCAACAATTTACAAGGAAATCGACAGGCCATCCTTCAATAGGAGATTGTTCAAGGAAACATTGATGAGATCGGAACTCCCAGTGACCGGGGCCGTCGAAACTCCGGACACACCGCGGGCCGCGTTCGTGCACCCGGATTTGAAACGTATCGAGCATTTGATAATGCTCAATAGTTTTTTACCAAATGCGATACCCTTTATAAACAACGGTTTTGAAGTGATGGAAAGACAGCCTATGAATCTGGGCCTGGATAACAGCGAAGCAGGAAGGTTCGTGCTCGATAAGGACGATCCGATGTATGGCAGGCTGGCCTTCTTTGATAATTACAGAATGCACTGGCTGAACAGCGAGGGAAACAGCATCCGTGATACGCTCGATGCCGCAGCCGGCCTGAGGAGACGCTTTTCAGGTCTGGCCTGCAGGAAGGAGTTTTATCGGGAGAGCAAGGTCAAAAACAGTAAAATAACTTTCGTATGCTATTATGACAAGGCGACAGGCAGATTGGTCTTTCTGGCGGCAAACAGGAGTATGGCTTCGCGCACAAGGCTGGACCTTTCAAAGGCGCTGCCTGAAAGTGCGGTCGGCATTGTATCTGCGGCTGCCGGCAATGCAGCTGTTGCCGGTACAGGGACGAACGCCGGTGCCGTGAGAACTAACGGTGGCTCGTCGATTAACGGTGGCACTGCGAATACCGACGGTACTACTAATAACGGTGCCGCAACGACTACAGGGATCGTCAAAATTGCATATGAACACCGCAAGATATGTGAGTCAATCTGGGATACCGGCAAAGTCAGGATACTCGAGCCGGGAGATCTGATAATAGGGTACTTTGAATTTTAATGAAATATAGGAGGTCATCATGGGTTCTGTTGAGATCAATATAAAAACAAGCGGGAAATTGCCGAAGGTAGCATATTTTTGCATGGAATTCGGTCTGCATGAGGATTTCAGGATATACTCCGGGGGCTTGGGAATACTGGCCGGAGACATACTGAAGGCTGCAAAGGACCTGAATTGCGCGATGGTGGGTGTAGGCATCCTCTGGAGGCAGGGCTATACGCAGCAACTGATCGATGAAGACGGCAAGCCCTATGATTGTTTTCATGAATACAGTTATGACTTCCTCGAAGATACGGGCGTTATGGTTGAGGTAATGATCCGGGAGCGGCCGGTAAAGGCTAAAGTATGGAAGTGCACCGAATACGGCAATGTACCTCTTTATCTGCTCGATACAAATGTTCCGGGTAATTCAGACATTTTCATAACAGGCCAGCTTTACGGGTGGTTCGGGGAGGAAAGAATAGCCCAGGAGATGATACTCAGCATAGGCGGGGTCAGGGCGTTGAAAGCTCTTGGGATAGACGTTGACATATATCATTTCAACGACAGCCATCCCGTGCTTGCAGGGACCGAACTGATAAGGGAAAAGATGTCAGCTGAGGAGATAACTTTTGAAGAGGCGTGGAAAGAAACAAGAAAGAAGATCATATTTACCACGCACACCCCTGTCGTCGCAGGCAATGAGACCCATGACCAAAAGCTGCTGAAATACATGGGAGCATACAACGGGCTTACCCGAAATCAAATGCTCAAGCTTGGCGGGAACCCCTTCAG
>Ga0207800_1000099_pt1 | contig 32451 bp, 24 predicted proteins | sample LuqExpMetageno11_FD_187769 | JGI IMG/M metagenome (GOLD analysis project Ga0207800, IMG submission 187769) | Tropical forest soil microbial communities from Luquillo Experimental Forest, Puerto Rico - Sample 11 (SPAdes) | ecosystem: Environmental > Terrestrial > Soil > Tropical forest ... | reverse complement strand
ACGTCAAATTCAACTGTAGATTGTCCATTTACCATTGTAAGTTCTTTTGAAGGTATTACCTTTATGTTTGAAGAATCAACCTTGAGAGGAATATTCTTTTTACTATTATAATCAAAAGAGTTACCTTCTATTACAAGTTCAAGGTTATGAGTTCCTTCTGTGGCATCTTCTGCAACCTTAACTTTGAAAGTCAGTTTGATACTGTCTCCAGGTCCCAGAATACCCATATCTCCATAAGGGGTATCAAGAACAATTATCCCATCAGATAAAGGTCTCAAAACAGCAGCCTGGATTCGGGCATTAGTATCAAAGTCGCTCCCACCAATAGTAACAGTGGGAGTACTTGCAGTATTTGTAAGAGTCACAGTGATGGTTCCTCTATCCCCTGGCATGAACACAACAGGATCCGAAGTAACTTCCTTAAGCTCAACTGTGCCTTTGCTGTCAAATGTGTCAGTGCCTATTCTAATGTCAAAGCTTTTCTCACTCCAGGGACTGTTTTTATCTGTTTTTGTTCGGATGTCAATGGAACGTACTCCTTTCTGCGCATTTTTGTCCACAAACAGGTTAAATTCCTTTGTAGCTGTACTACCAGGATTGAGGGCTCCGATGTTTTTCACGGCATTTGTCTGAGAATCAAGAGAGAAAGGATATTGAGGTACAATCTCGATGTCAACATTGTCAGCTTTATTCCCTCCGACGTTTTCTACCTGAACCGTCAAAGCTAGATATTCTCCTATTTTTGCAGGATAAGGATTCGTTTCAACGATTGTAACTTTAAGGTTAGCACTCCCTGTGGATGAGGAAGCAGGAGTTATAAAGAATGAGACAATCAAAAGCAATGAAAGAAAAGTTATGGCTCTATTTTTGTTAATTATTTGCATATAGTTCCACCTTCAATTGTATTGAGTAATTCTATATTTTATCCGGAAAACACCTACCAGCACAGTTCGTAATTTTAAGGTTGTTTGCAATGATAGTTAATGATCTAGATTTTATATCAAGTGGGGAACTATGCAAAAAAACATTAGTCCTTGTTATTGAATCAAGGCTGCCAGCTATTTTTTCCACAATAAGGATTTTATGATCACTACTTAGCGTATTTGTTATTGAGATCCTCTCGGACTGAACTTCTGAAAGTTCTCTTGATCTTTGATGTGTGTGGTCATGAAGCTCCATAATTTCAAAATATTTCCTTGCGCGCTTTTTTGGATCAATGCTGATTCTTAAACTAGCAAAGGTAGATAGCAAAATATTTTGAATGGCAGTCAGACGCGGAGCAAGATTAAAACGCCGAAAAACAAAACTTATTATCAGATTCCGAAGTTTGGAAAATTTTAGATCTGGCATTCTATTAAAATCTATATACCTTACAAGAACATGTCCTTCAGCATATCTACCAAGACAACCTATAAGGTTAACAGAAGTATTTTTTCCTGAGCTTGATGAGTTATTTATAGCTAGAAATTCTTCTCGTTCAATTTTAAGATTAACATCTGAGAGAACGTGACTTTCTAGACTTCCAAGTACATAGCTTTTCCTGACATTGGAAACTCCGACAATAGAAAATCCATCTTCAGGCAAACTATTTTTGATAATATTTACATCCCCCTTTCCCAAATATACTAAAATGTGATAGAAATAATTACATTGAAATTATCCAATGTTTTTACTTATTATGTAAAACAGTCCATTTTAACTTATGCTTTTTCAATTTTCGACTAAAGATTCGATTAAATTGTATATGGATACTGGTTCTGAACTTTGAGAGCAGGAGTTTGAGATTGGGTTGTCAAGATAGAATCTCTAATTAATTATTTAGAAGTTTTAATAGAATTGAATATTATATAATGAAATGTTATTCTAAAAATCGTTGCAAACCGAGTCCGCTAAAATATAGACAGTAAGAACAGATAGCTACGAGTATTTCGTGAAAGATAAGCCTCTTTTTAGAATATTTATACCCCCAGTTCGAAATTTTCCTTCACAAACTTGTACTGTTCTCTATATAGATATTTTCCGAAGAGTTGATGACGGAGTTGAAATTGCTACAACATCATTTACAAAAACTCTGATTAAATTCAAGGAAGACATTTAGATATTTAGATAAGAGTGAAAATAAAGTTAGCACTTTCAAACCTACCATAAGTCTAAAAAATATATATATGTAGAAGGAATATATACTCTAAACATTTAAAAAGTATTATTTATAAGGAGATGAAATTCTATTGAGCTTATATAATTTGGTATATATAGCTATATACAGTTACTGTTAGCTAAAATTTCCAATGGTAAATCCCGAAATAAGAGAAAACCCATCAAATGAATCTTATCAAGTTGCTGACAGTAGCCTTGTAATTTGGAGGCTTGATAGACGAAAATTATATCAATGCTGAACAGTCGTTGCAGATAAGCGTGCTATCTATAGTATGCAAGTATCGGTATTGAACCTTATAAAATATGGAGGGAATAAATATGCCTGAACTTATCTTTGGCTTCAACCTTAACCAGTTATTTACATTTGCAAATAACTTCGGCTTTTTCTTCAAGTTCTGTTAAATGAATTTCTAAAGCAGAAGTGTAAGAAATATCTGCAGGAAATGACCATCGGGTCTTATACTTTCAAATTGCAGAAGACTGAGAGTATAACGAAGGATAAACAAAATCAGGAAAAGATTGGAGGAAATCATAATGACCTACAGCATTTTCTATCAATTAATAAAATATAGCTATGCATCTGAAGTCTTCAAATTTTTCTACTGCGATTAAACAGGATTGCTAATTAAGCTGTAAACTAAACGGCTTCTACAGGGAATGATCATAAGGTCTTATATTTCCTGATTGCAGAAAGCTGGGTATAATGGGGATGAACAAACTCAGGGAAAAGATCGGAGGAAATGGTATGCAGTACGCAATTTTCTATCAACTGATCAATTATAACTATTGCAGTGAAGTCTTCAAATTCTTCTACTGCGATTAAACAGGAACGCTAATTGAGCTGTAAATTAAACGGTTTCTGCAAGGAATGACCACAAGGTCTTATATTTCCTGGTTGCAGGAAGCTGGGTATAACGAGAATGAACAAACTTAGAAAAAGATTGGAGGAAATCATAATGACCTACAGCATTTTCTATCAACTGATCAATTATAACTATGCATGTGAAGTCTTCAAATTCTTCTACTGCGATTAAATAGGAACGCTGATTAAAAACTGAAAGAATATATGAAGTTGCCTGCTTTTTGGGCAACTTCTTCTTTACAAAAGAAATATAATTCTGCCACTTTTTTACTCTCCTTTTATTTACCTAATATTTGGTCTTTTGAAGACTTCTACAATCTGGGATATACTCTTTTAAATATTAGATAATAAACAGCGTAAAATTTGAAATTGATTTTAGAAACGCAAAACTTGGGATAGTATAATATTTTTTTAAGTTTATGGCTTTCCTTAAAGGATATTTTCGTCAGAAAAACTATAATGGAAATTTAAAAACAAGAGGTATGGACATCCTATTTAATTATTGTAGCAAAGGATTCTACCTCTAAATAATAAAAGACTATTATTTGTAAGGAGTTGTCGTTCTTTACATTATATGTAAATTCAGATTACACTTTAAGATTAATGCTCCGACAGGACTTAAAATTAATATGTTAGATTTTAAGTAGACGTGGGCTATATGGCATAACTCCCGATAAGGATAAATTGCCCAGGTAACTGATTTAAGGCCCTTTAAAATCCTTAAGTCTTTTAGCTGGAAATCTTCAAGATTATTTAGATTTATAATTCAAAATATAAATCTTTGAGATATGACTTGGGAGTACATATAGAAAGAAATCTCTGGGGGGGTTAGCGAAAACATACTATCAAAAACAATCCTAAAATGAATTTAATTGGCAGAAAATTATCAATTTGAACGATAAAGGAAAAAATTCCAAGAGTGGAGGGATTTACAATGTTTTTCTATTTGAGTTATACAAAAATAACTATACTTATACAGATAATAAGATTTAAACTGATATATCTCAGCGGTCCGCGAGTTCCTGCCTATGTATGGTTCCTCAGGTGAAGTAGATGTTAGATGTTTAACAGGCGGACCACTTTGAGTATTAATACAGGCTCAGACTGAGTGTGCAAGCAGCAGTATGGCCTGTATTCATTCTTCCTTCAGCAAAAGTGGCTTTTTTAGCAAAAGTGACTGGATTCTAATCCTTTCTAAAAGATACTAAAAACATTAATTGAGCAAATATAAAAGTCAGCTAAATAAATCCTTTATATCAGTTATCTTCCAGTATTTGATACTCAAATAAAAATATGATTCCAACAGGAGAATTGCAGTTTAAGGACTCCTGGAATATCAATCAAAAAGCTGTAAAAAATTAAGGTAAATTTAAATTTTTAGAGAATATAAGTCTAAAGTTTTGAGATGAAATAAGTTGGAATTTTTGAACTGAAGGATGTTTAAGTTATTGAAATGAAACGAGATTTACTACATTCAGAGGTCGTGTTTATAATCTCTGAATATCTTTACCACCCCATGTTAAATATTAACCTTAAGGGTCGAAACATATTCCTTCTTGAAGTTGCGAGAAAGAGCATAAAAGCAGCTTCTAGATAAGAGAATTAGCATTCCTCTGAAGGATATAGTTCAAAATAGGAAAAAAAGTAACTCAGGTAATCAAAAAGAGAATCTGACCGATTATCGATTCTCACTGTCTAGAAAGAAAAGTCATTCAAGTGTTCAATAAAGATTAAGCAAAGCAGATTTTAGGCAAGGTGCTATCTTAAAAACATCATTTTGATATTGCTGTACTACTGTAGGTTTAAAATGTCAGATTTTATTCTGGAACTTTGAGATTCAAATCTTTGATTTACCATCGTTGTTACTTAGTATCTATGTTTCTTGACACTTTGCTGTATAATAACATATATATTATCAAAAAATAAATTTATATTGATGGCAGCGCATCTTTTAACCGATCTCTTGATAATCTTCGGTCTTTCGATTCCTGTAGTTTTTACTTTTTCAAAATTAAAAATAGCTCCACTTATTGGCTTTCTACTTGCGGGTATCCTTGCTGGGCCTTTCGGTTTTGGACTGATTCAAGAGATGGAAAGCATTGAACTTTTAGCAGAAATCGGAGTTGTACTTCTGCTTTTTACGATAGGTATGGAATTTTCACTGCGTGACCTTTTGCAGCTACGCAGAATCGTAATTTTTGGAGGGGGATTACAGCTTTCCATAACTACAATTCTTGTTGCTCTTATATTCCTCTGGCTTGGCAATTCCAGAGAATCTTCGATTTTTATTGGGTTTTTAGTAGCATTAAGCAGTACGGCAATTGTCCTTAAACTATTACAAGAAAAAGGAGAAATATATAGCCTTCATGGGCGAACTTCTTTAGGAATACTGATTTTCCAGGACATTGCCGCTGTGTTAATTATTCTCATAATTCCGGTTCTTGCGGGCGTCCCAGAAACAGGAAAATCTTTTTTTGAGCTTATCTTACAAGGTTTAGGGCTCATTATATTTACTCTTCTAAGCGCCAGATATGTAGTTCCTTTCATTATGTATCATGTGGCAAAGACGCGGAATAATGAGCTTTTTCTCCTAAGTGTTGTAGTAATAGGTCTCTCTGTTGCATGGCTAACTTCTATGGTTGGACTCTCTCTGGCGCTAGGGGCCTTTCTTGCTGGCCTGATAATTTCAGAATCTGAGTATTCGGTTCAGGCCCTTGGGAATTTAATCCCATTTAGAGACATGTTCATGAGTATTTTTTTCATTTCTATAGGGATGCTGCTTGATCTTGAAATATTAAAACAACATCTTCTCCTGATCTTAGCTGCTACCCTGGCTATACTGCTCCTGAAAGTCCTGGCAAATAGTTTGAGCACCTTTCTCATAGGCTTTCCTTTGCATACAATGATTCTGGTTGGATTTGCCCTTTCACAGGTTGGAGAATTTTCCTTTATTCTTGCAAAAGTAGGCTTTACAAGCGGTTTGATCTCTTCTCTTGTGTACCAAGAATTTTTAGATGTAGCAGTACTTTCCATGGTACTTACTCCTTTTTTTATGAGTATAGGATATAGAACCACTACTTTTGCGGAGTTGCTACCTGTCCCTCCAATATTGAAACATGGATGGTACAGTAAATTTAAAGAAAATGAATCTGAAGAGAAGCCCGAAAACCATGTAATAATAGTAGGCTTTGGGATAAACGGTAAAAACGTGGTGACTGCCGCAAAGGCAGCTTCAATCCCCTATATAGTAATAGACATGAATCCTGAAGTCGTACGGATAGAAAGACTGAAAGAAGAGCATATTTTTTACGGGGATGCTGCTCAAAATGCCGTCCTGGAACATGCAGGTATCCAAACTGCAAAAGCCGTTGTTGTGACCGCAGTTGATCCGGCTAGCGCAAAAAGAATAATCGAAGCTGCTCAGAGGTTAAACCCTGGAATTCATATCATCGCCAGAACACATTTCCTTAGTGAGTTGGATAAATTTTATGCTTTTGGGGCAAACGAAGTAATTTCTGATGAGTTTGAAAGTTCAATAGAGCTTTTTACAAGGGTACTTCACAGATACTTAGTTCCCAGTAGTGAAATATATTCCTTGACTTCAACATTACGTGCAGATCATTATAAAATGCTCCGGAGTCCTGACATTCCACGGAAGAAATTCTGTGATCTGGATCTTGATTTTGCAGATGTAGAGATCAGGAGTATCAGGATAGGAAAACATTCCAAAGCTGCAGGAATGACTCTTGAAGACCTTAATCTCCGGAAAAATTATGGAGTATCTGCGCTTGCGATCTCACGTTCTCATAAAATAATTCCCGGGCCGGAAGCTAAAACTGAAATTCGCTCAGATGACATTTTGCTTGTGATAAGTCCACCAGAAAATTTTGATGAGGTTAGAAAGCTTTTTGAGGGTAGTCAGAATGATGCTTAATAACAATATATACAAGTATAATCCTAGATGAGGTTTCTAGCCGATGATTTAATGTCAGCTTCTTTTTATATTATTTTTGGGATTAGTGTATAAAAAGACTTCATCCAGAGTGAAAAAAATTCTCGTCAAATTTGTTCTTAATCTGAATATCGTGAGCAAGAATCAAAATGTGAGTAACGAGAAATTTTTCAGAATACGATTCAGACGCTTAGGATTGCTTCACTAGTTACTATTTTTCGACAACTTTCTATTGTTGTAATAATCTATTAACATTATATAAAGTCAACATTACATTTTGTTCAAAATGGCGAACAATTTGTACACTTCTCAATACATAATCATGCTGAAATTATTTGGTTTTCATTGAAAATTCCTTATTTATGGAGATTGTATAAATGAAAAGCAAGCAATTCAAAATAATTACCTTTCTTACTGCAATGGTTATGGCAGTTGTCATCAATTTTTCAATTTCAATAAGAAATCCTGCACTTGCTGTAGCTTCTTTTTTGGTGGCATAGCTATTATGTATCTCTCTAAACATAGACTGGAAGATATTGTGGAAGATGAGAGAATTCATCAGATAAATCAAAAAGCTTCTGGGATTACACTTCAGTTTATAGCTCTCAGCTTTGCTATTGGGGGGGACAGTCCTTGTAGCAATGAAGGATACTTAACCCAAATATACAGATATTGGTTTTTTCATGTCATATGCAACTTGCGCGATTCTTGTGCTTTACTCTATCTTTTATATGTATTTTAACAAGGAATCCGGAGGCTGAATTAACGATCGGATTTCATAAATTTCCAAGTTACTGGAATACAAGTTACTGGAGTACTTTGTCAGGCATCCAATTTACAACTACTTATTGAAAATGGAGCTTTCAATGAAGAACAACATTAAAGTTTACAGGGCAATGTATGATCTTACTCAGGAAAGTCTGGCTGAAAAAATAGGGGTGACAAGGCAAACTATACATGCAATTGAAAAAGGTAAATATGATCCCTCGCTTGAACTTGCATTCAAACTTGCCAGGCTTTTTGGTATCCGTATTGAGGATATTTTCCTCTATGAAGAACCGTAAAGCCAGGAATTCTGTAAGAAAAGGTTAATTTGCTTGATTCTGAGATAAAGAACTTACTAGTTTAAAATTGAGAAACTTTTTCATTAAAATTTGCCAGATAGTTTTGAATGTAACTCATTTTCATTAAAAGTCGGGTTCACAAGATTTCTCCAGATAAACCTAGCTTTCTCGAATACCCTGAGCAAGTAAACCCGGAGAAATGAAACCATATAGCCATATTTTATATTCTGGAAAACGAGAACTGAGAACTATGCAGTCCCTGAGTAAGTAAGCGGATTTTCCTTTCCGAAATTAACGGCATTGCACTCCAAAAAGCAATTTTAGTTTTTAAATATATTTATATGAAATGAAAGGATAGTTACAATTAACGGAGATTTGAGTATTTAAAGACCACTAATTTAGGTCATCAATCAGCCTAACAACAGGTAAATAATTAAGTGACAGAGAAAATAAGCAGGAGGAAATCTATGATACAATCTTTTATAGTGGAACATTATCTCAACAAGGACGTAGATGTTTACTGCGGTGGGCCTGACGTTTTCAGGGGAAATGTAGAAGCCTGCGCTGATAATGTTCTGACACTCAAGAACGAAGAGAAACTTACCCATATAGCCATTGATAAAATAATAGCCCTATGGAGCCAATAAGCTCAAAATTTTAGATTTTAAAATCGTTATATTAATGGGAATATATATGAGGTGCGAAGAATGCAATCTTTTATAGTAGAACACCTTCTCGGTGAGACCGTAGATGTTTACTGCGGAGGCCCTGATGTTTTTCACGGAAGGGTAGAAGCCTGCGCAGACAATGTCCTCACTCTTGAGGAGAACAAAAAGTATACGCACATGTCAATTGATAAGATTATAGCTATATGGCGCGTATAATAATATCTACTAAAATTTGTGGACAAGCAATATATTAAGTAATGGAAAAGTTCCGAAGTTTTAACACTTCGCCCTTTTCCAGTAGTTTTTGGACTCGCAAAAGACTGAAACTGCTATCAATTGAGAGTTTTGTATATAGGGGTTATTCTTCTGTTTTCGTAGTTTATGCTTTTCTGCGGCTTTTTGCGTGGGAAGCGATAAACTCCCTCATCAGTTTTGCCCCGAGCATGGCTGTTTGCCCGGAATCGTATTCAGGAGCAATTTCTACAACATCAAAAGCCATTGAGAAAGGAGCAAGCGTCCTTATTGCAGTCCTTACATCCCGAGCGCTCAGCCCGAAGGGCTCAGGTGTTCCGAGACCAGGGGCATAAGCCGGGTCTATGGCATCCATATCAAGAGAAAGGTATAACTGGCTGCAATCAAGCCACTCAAGAGATTCTTTGAGGATCTCTACAATACCTATGGATTCCACATCATCAGCTGTATAATACTTCAGGTTATTTTCCTTAGCAAAAACCCACTCTTCTTCCGGGCCACTTCTGATGCCTATAGAAACCAAATTTTTCGTAACCTCATTGAGAATATTTCGAGATACACAGGCATGATTATGCTTAAACCCCCTGTACTCTTCCCTGAGGTCAAAATGAGCATCCAGAACAAGGACTCCAAAGTCCTCTCCTGCAAGTTCGGCACAGGCCTTCACCATAGCGAAAGTCAGTGAATGCTCTCCGCCAAGCATAATGGGAAGTTTTCCATCATTCAGAAGATCTTTTGTAGCTTCGTACAGACTATGGAGAGTTTCATCAACCAAGGCTGAAGTTTCTAGATTTCCGGCATCATAGATCGGCAGGTCCACAAGATCTATGTCGAAAGTCGAGTTATAACTCTCAAAATTAGCAGAGACCTGTCGCATGGAGTCAGGAGCCCAGCGGCTACCTGCCCTGTAAGAAGAGGTATTATCAAAAGGAACGCCGAAGATAACATAACGTGCAGATTCATAGTCTGCAAGAGCATCTATAAAGGAATTAGGTAAAAACATAATTTAACCTGATATGAAACTATTTACTAAAAAAGAATGACTCAGGCTCTTAACCTGAGTTTTCACATTAATTTCGAAAATTTATGTCCGTATATCGAGCTTGACCTTGCTAAGGGCTGTAATGTAAGAAATCTCTTCGCCCTCTTTGACCTTCTCCTTGTACTCATCAGGAATTACGATCTCAAAGGTTGAGAAATCCCCCATGTCCATGAGCTGGGCAATGTCACCGGTAATCGATATTACTTGTGCACTCTTTCTTTCCACAATCGGGACATATACTTTGGTTGCAACTGAACCTATGAAGGAACGCTTCTGGCCGTCAAAAAGGCCGATAGCCTCTACCCTTGCCTTCGCAGCTCCGTGCTTTCCCGGCTTGGATTTGGTAATACTCTTTATGACACATGCTTCGTCATCTATGATTACGTATTTTCCTTCTTTAAGTTCTTTTACTTCTACCTGCTGTTTCATAACAATTCTCCCATAAGTTTTTAAAGATGGTTATAAATAAGTTGTGAACGCCATCCCGGATTTGTCGGAAAATTTTCCGCGGTTCCGGTGAAGTAGTATAAGAAGGCTTTCCTAATTTTTAAGTCTGCCTCTTATTTTGTCCATGCATTGCTTAATTGTCCTGCATGGAAAAACTGGAAAATATTTCGGACTTGGAGTACCTGCAGAATCAATTTACATATCGAGAACTAATACGATTAATTATCCTTGACTATATAACGCTTGTGCGAGATTTTGTGTCTTTAGACCGGACTTAGGGGAAAACTACCTGAAAAACCGGAAAAAATCCACAAGCTAAACTAAATCTTGGATTTATATATTGAATTTCAAAGAGAAAAATCCTTTAACCTGCACAATTTATTGCTTTTGAGAATCTTATGATATAGTAGATCTTCTGGATTTCTTTTCTGCGATCTTTCCATTATTTTCTTGAACCGGCTCCATAAATTTATTTTCTATAGTTTATACCTTCCTTATTATTGTTTTTAAATTTTATCTTAACAGATAAGCCCAAGTTCCTTTAATTTTTCTGGCGTGGGGACTCCTTCTTTATCCCAGCCACGGTAATGATAGTATTCCTGGATTGCAGCTTCAAACTCTTGCCTTAGAAACCCGTGTCCTTCATTATCTCCTTCGTTTATAAACAGCCTCTCCGGAAGGGTATCATCTTCCCAGGTGAAACCTGCTTTAAGATTATAAATTCTCTCAAGATTATAGATTCTTTCTCCGATTTTCAAAAGCTCCGCAGGCGATGTCTCCATATCTGCGGCCGATAACAATAGAGCTGAACAGAGTTCTTCACTAAGAGCAAAGATCGATAATGGGCAGAACACAAAAGAATCCAGGACGGCAATCAGGTTTTCAAAGACCTGGAGAATACCTGCTTTTCCTTTAAGGTTTAGGCGATCAATACCCACAGGCTTTCCAAGCACCTCAGGACCGACCATAAAAGCAGTCAGGTAGTCCCCACCATGGCTGGATGTAGCATAAGCCAGAGCCTGTCCTCTTATCCTGCGCGGATCAAAACCTCCAAGTTCGAGCCCTTTCACATCCATGCTCAAGTCTTTTCTCCCAATGCTTGAAAGATATTTCCTGGCTCCATTTCCGAGTTTTCCTCCTTCTCCAATTTCCGATAGTAGAGATTCCAGGCCATTGGCTTCGATTACTCCAGGTTTGAGTTCGGCGCACGCACCGAGCACGGAGCCTGCAGAGATTGGATCTAGCCCGTAATCCTTGCACATCCTGTCAGCCTTAAGCACAGAAGTGAGATCAGAGTTATCAAGGTTAAATCCGAAGGCCCAGAGGGAATCATAATCAGGCAAAATCTGCCCTGTTTCTTTAATTCTCTTATTACAACCTAGGGGACAGCCGGGACAGCTCTCGTTTTCAAGCTTGAAAGTGGATTTGATATGCTCTCCTGAGAGTGCATCTGCAAAAGAAATCTTATTTCCGGAAAAGTTTCTAGTGGGGATGAGATTCATATAATCCAGCAATTTTACAAGCGCAGAAGTGCCGTAATTTGCAAGTCCTTTGGAAAGCATAGGGCTTGCGTCAAAAAGCTTCAAAACTTTCATTTCAAGTTTCTGGAATTTCTCAGGATCGGAAGGTAAAAGTTCTTTGTCTCCTTTTACAACTACGGCTTTGAGCATTTTTGAGCCGGCAACTGCACCCAGACCTCCTCTTCCGCCATGTATAGAATCAACAACAAAAGAAGAAATAAGAACCTGATTTTCTCCTGCCCTGCCAATGCAGGCAACGCTTCCGTTACTTTCAAGGGCTTTGGTACAAGTTCTAATATTCGTTCTCCAAAGATACCCTGCTGGCACGATTTCAACGCTTTCATCCGTTATTTTTACATATGAAGGCTTTTTTGCCTTTCCTATGATGACCAGAGCATCAATTCCAGCTTTCTTAAGTTCTCTCCCAAAACTCCCACCCATATTCCAGCTAAATATTGTGCCTGTCAAAGGTGACTTTGATGTGAGAACCGCCCCTGAAGCCATTGGAGCAAGGCCTGAAAGAGGCCCAGAAGTGAATATTAAGGGATTTTTCGAGCCAAGAGGATCAATATTAGCATCTGTAAATTCTAAAAGCAATTTTACTCCCAGCCCTCTGCCGCCCAAGTATTTTCGAATTAATTCTTTATCAGTCCTGAAGATATTTACTGATTCAGATTCAAGGTCTACATATATTGTTTTTCCTATCCATTCAGTCATATTTTCCTCTTATCGTTTGTTTTTTTGTTTTTTTAATAGAGTACTTTTCTCAAGTAGTTACCAAGAGTTTATTAAATCCGTCTTATTTCGATTATTACTATTTTCGGAATTAATTTTTCTCTTAAACTATCTCTTATCAGACCTTTTTCAAGGTTTCAATTTTTATCGGTAGTGCGTTATTAGGTTGTTGATATATTATCTTTGAATATTTTTGCTTAATTGCATTTGTTTTCTAAGCTTGCCTACATACAGGAAATTGAATGCACATGAAGCAGGAATAGAGAGCGAAATGCAAATGTGTGAATCCTTTGGAAAATATCAACTGACATTAGTGGACCACTCTTTTACCTTACTTAGAGAGCAATCATATCTTAAAGATCTTAAGGAGCCAGCCTTTAAGACAGGGAAAACTCACATATTATTGTATGAATCTAGAGAAACCTTACATCGTCTCTGTATACACCATCCTTCGGAACGAGAAAGGCGAATTCCTTCTTCTCAGGCGATCGGAAAATTCTCACAGCAATCCCGGAAAATGGGATCTTCCAGGAGGAAAACTGATCAGTGGAGAAAACCTTGAAGAAGGTATTGTGCGTGAAGTCTGGGAGGAAACAGGAGTCTCAATTGTACCTGGAGAAATTGCAGGATATGCCACCTTTGAGCTACCCGAGAAAAAGGTAATTGCCGTAGTATATGATGGGGGATATATGATTACTGATGTAAAATTGAGTGAAGAACATACGGAATATACCTGGATATCTCTTGATAGTATTATAGAACTGAGTGATCTTCCCAATTATTTTAAAAAATTTTTTAGTAGATTCACTGCAGAAAATAAAGAGCCTCCAGAGCTACCTATTTAGAGGCTATCCGAGAAGTGATTACCTTCTATAATTTTTACAATATACAATAGAAGAATCTGAGCGGCTACTATGATATAACAGGCCTATTGTAACTTTTCAACATTCGTTACTTATAGTTAGATTCGGCTATAAGTCTAAATAATAAATTATACGAAGAAGAGAAAAACAAAAATAATATTAAAAAAGTATCGTGAGAAAAATAAAAGGAGCAGATGAACCTAGTTAAAGTTCGTGGATTGGTGAAACGCAAACTTGTGAATCTGTTCTAAAGAGCATATTTCCTTTCAGACTCTGTTTTTTATATTTCCAAGAAAGGTAGAAAACGTTCTTTTAAATATTGGATCATTATGTAAGGTTATGATATAATAAATCGGCGTTAGGATTACTGTTATGAGAAGAGTTATACGAAAATCTATTGAGAACATTTTAAGAAGAATTAATGGACTCGAAACAATCAGACCTATTGTTGTATACTTAAGAAGTACTTCAACACTTTCCCTCTTGTTGATCCCTGCAAGATTCAATAAATATGCATTGTTCCATAGCCAGAATAAAATTCCTGTCAAACTGAAAAGGCCAAGAGCAAACTCTGGACCTCCATAAGTTCCTCCTATAACCAATGACACAACTCTTGAAATTAAGAGAATTATACTGAACGTAAACCAGACTTCCTGTTTATCGAACACCATGTAAAGAGCTGATATAGGTAAGGACAAGAAGACAAGAAAAATCCATGGAATAAGAATCTTTACATATATACCTGAGATATACCAGTTTTTTCCGAAAATAAATGAAAACATTTCTTCCCCAAGGATCATAAGGAGCATCATCGGGAACACCCCTATCAAAATTAGTTTTTTGTAAACCTCTTCAACTATAATTTTTATTTGATCAGGGTGCTTTCCATTTTTTGCCTCACTAACTTTCTGGAAAAAGACTTGCTCTATAGCGTTCCCTAAAAGTCCCATGGGCATATTTACTACTTGGTTTGCAAGTGAAAAATATCCAACAACACTTGTTCCATAATAATATGTAAGCAAAAAGGTAGGTACTTGAGGTGAAAGTGCGTTTGCAAGTGTAGACCAAGAACTAAATAAAGGGAAATTTTTATATTCAATGGCCATCTCTTTCATCCTTTTCAAAGAAACATTTTTGAAGATTTTTAAATCCTCTCTGATACCTTTCAGCATAAAAAGGTCTGCAAATCCATATCCAGCAACATATCCTGCGATAAGACCAAATGGAGACACATTCCATAACGAAATTGATAATTGAAATACTCTCGTCGAAATGCTATTTATAACACTTGACCCCGCTATGATCCCAAAGCGAGTCTTTCTTGAAAGCCAGTAGTTCTGCGCAAGAAAAATGCCATTAAAAAATATTATTGCTGGGATATAAATTAAATATTTTGAAATTTCGGGAGCATTGAGTATATGCTCAATATCTTTAGGCACCAGTAACACTATTATGGCCGTTAAAAAGGAAATAAGAATTACTAATATTACGCAGAGAAAAGTAAGATTTGCAGAATCTTCCTCTTTTTTTGGTAGCATAATTGCGAACTGATACGAGAAAGTAGAGAAGATTATCAAGATCCCTGATATAGACAGAAAAAGCTGAAAAACCCCGAAATCGTTAGGACCATAAATTCTGGTGAGTATAGGCACAAGGAGTATGCTTAGGATCTGTCCCGCAACGTTTCCGGATACCAGTTTCAATACATTGGCGATAAAATTAGACATGTTATTCCAACTTTATATACAACTTCCATATCATTATAGAGTCCTGTAAGGTTGTCTCCGAATAACATTTATCTGGAAGTTCATTTCGATTTTTATTTATTACAAATTTAGGTACAAAGCTGTGTGTACTTCAAACCTATAATATATGTTTCTACTAGTGGTTAGATAAAATTCACGTAAACTATCAGGTTCTTTGATAGACACATATTATTTTGTGATTTAATTTCATAATTGAACTATCAGATTCTCAATCTGCCCTGTCTATATAAGCTGAATATTAAAATAGATTGCGTCATGAAGTTCTGTTAAATCTTCGGTAGTCGAAGAATTTAAATGTTTGATGTTAGCTGAAAGACGCTGCGTTATTTCCAAAAATCTGACAAAAAATAAAAAGATAGATTAATATATTAAAATGTCATAAGAAAAAAACTGTTAGAATACTAAATAAAAAAATGAATGTTTACTGAAGGGTTTATTATAATTTGCAGGAAAGCAACAGACAAAGATAAAAAACAATGGAATAATGTTGTTATAAAAAGTCTGAATGGAACCTTTTTTCACACATGGGAATGGAAGGAGGTTATAGAAAAAGGGCTAAACTCTGAAGCTTTGCCATTATTAGTTGAAGACGAGAAAGAAAATAAAATAATAGGAGTTTTTCCGTTTTTTGTAAGAAATATTTTTGAAGATAATAAAATAAATAAATCCTTCCCAATAGTTTCAAATAAATTCCAATATGGATGCTCTCCTTATCGTAAATTATATAGTTTTGGGGGACCTTGTGTTCTTTCGAGTATTGCCGATAGTGAGAATATATATAATTTGATGTTCGATTTTATTGACAAGTATTGTAAAAATAAAAGGAGTATAAGTGAAAATTGGATTTATCCTTACCACAGTTGCCTAGAGCCGGTACTTGTTCAAAATGGATATACTAAAGAGGGAATGCAAAAAACAGCTATAATTAATATAGAAAGAGACATTAATGAAATATGTAAGGGATTTAAAAAGCAATTCAGTAAAGATATAAGACGAGCTTCAAGAAATGGGGTAACAGTATACGAAAGCCAAAACTATTTTGAGGATCTAGATTTATATTTCAATTATTTTCAAAAAATATTAGTTGATAGTGTTATTGAAAGAACTAATAATAGATATAAAAGAGTTTCAGGTGCCGTATTACCATATTCTTATTTTGAGACAATGCGCGATGTCCTCTTCCCGGAAAAAATGGCAAGATTATTTTTTGCAGAATACAATGGAGTAAAGATTGGAGCATTAATAAATTTTTACTATAAGGATACAGTATATTTGGGTCACACCTCAGTACTAAGAGGCGAATACAACGATCTTAATGCGTATAAACTCTTAATTTGGCATAGCATTGTGGATGGAAATAGTAATAAATATAAAAACTTAGATTTAACTGGTCTTCACCCGGATGAATCTAATGGCCAGTATCGATTCAAGATGGGATTTAATGGTCAAATCAGAGAGATAATAGGATATAATAAATCATATAGGTATAACGAAATTAAACATATGAAGAAGATATTTAATGAATTAAGAAAACAAATTTCTTAATTTGATTTCACAATATGACAGTTAAATATCTCAAATGTTAAAGTAATTTTAAAAATAATTTTTATATTACTGAAAACGATCATTTAAATTAGAGATTCAGGAAACCAATTTTGAAGTTTGGGATGAACTCGTTAAAATCATATTCAAGCTAGATATTTCTCTTTTTGACGTGAGTTGAGGAGATTTTTTAAATCAAATTTGCACTGGCATGCTATATCTAAGCCAGGAATAAAGCAGGCAGGCATTACAAAAAAATTGTAGTCTCCGCTTATACAAGAAATTGAAGCCATGCGTTTATTACAAGTTCAATAGCAAGTGCGTGCTCACAACTCACGGAGGCCTGAACAGCCTTCCTAAAAATCTGGCTTTTGTCGGGACGGATCAGATGATTAACAGGATGGGCAAGCTCAAAGATACGGATATGGTTTCTGCAAGCTTTAACAAAAATACGAATAAGAATACATACCAGGTTCATGGCCATAGAAAATCTTTAAAATCTACCCATCGAAAATGGCAGAAAGTTTAATTTGTGCCCTGAAAAAGAAGATTTACTGAGAATCTTTGTACTTTAGAGATGGATTTCATAGTTCGGAGGTCAAGGAAGAAATCTAAATCTGTCTTTTCCCATTCTCCATTATTCAATATTTAATGTTGAGCTCATCCTAGTACTAATCTATCTTTCAAGCCAAGGAGCTTTCTAGAGCTTCTGTAAATGAAAAAATTAATCTGGAGATCAGTATGGCAGATTCTGGAAAGATCTGAGACCTTTCTGACTGTTTTTCGGCATGGCCTAATCTCCAGTAAGGAATTTAAAGGCACTTTATCCTGTACGAATTCAGGCAGGAGTTTCCTTATTCATGATATAAGCGATCATTTCAGGATTGATTTTACTTTCCCTTGAAACCTTTGCTTCAATATCCTCAGTGGACTTACCTTCAGCTTTCATCTCCTTTATTTTTTCAGTGACTGAGGATGGAATCGTGTAGTATTCATTTATATCTTTTCTGTGACCCCATACATCACCTTCAATAAGTTGAATTTTTTGCATCTCAAGGAACATTTCGATAGATTTTGAGATTGTGCCCATGTAGGATTTTGGTAATTGGATTACATCAAGCTTTGGGCAGGTTTCAATCAGTCCAAATACGTCCTTGTTTGCTGGCCTGAAGGCCAGGTGAACAATATGCTCATTAGGATTTAGTGTAAAAATTTCTTCTCTTGAGCTCACAACTCTAATTTTCATGTTTTTCCCCCACTGTGAAGTTTTTTACGTTTTTACATTGATATAAGCTACTTACACTGACTATAAATATTTATCTTACAGTCCCATTATTTTTTAGATAGTACTTTGGATCTCTTGCTTCTGGTAATTTCCTGCAATTAGATTTAGGAATGAATCAATTGCACGAATTGTTCATTCGTATTCAGTTAAGGAATCTGTTAACGTTACAATGACTACTTCAATAATCTATGCATCTCGATTTACATATATAGGTTTGCAGAAATAGCAACAAAAATAACACCTTTCTTATGGATTGTATCTTAACCGAGTACAAATGAACAATTGTTAGGATTTAAAGGTTGAAGCCATTACATAACTATGACTTAAATACTTATATTAGATTATATAAAGCCTTATAAGCCAATATATGTATTATTGTGTGAAATTATATATTAATGCAAATCCTAAAGGATATAAGCTATTGTATGATTTGAACAGCTCAAAACATTTATCTTCTTTGGTAAGATATAGGTTGAATAACTCAAAACATTTATCTTCGTCAGTAAGCTACCGTAACTTCACAAATAATCCACCTAGCTTGAAAATAAGAGTTGTCGATCATTAATTCCTAGTAGTTAATTAAACTCTGGAGAATTAGTTCTTTAATAGATAATCTAACTCTTGATGATTAATTAAATAGAATAAAATAAGAACTTATTACAAATATTGGTACTAATAACTCTTTCGGGGTTTTTGTCTTGCATAATACGAAAAAAATTATGTTGTTGGTATTAGCAGTATTGCTTGCACTTCAAGTTGTAACTGTAAGTGCTTCTGCCGAAACTATTTATGTTAAGCCTGGAAATTCGATTCAGATGGCAGTGGATAACGCGCATCCAGGGGATACAATAATTGTAGAGCCGGGAACGTATGCTGGAGATATAGGGATTCCAACTGCAAACCTAACCATAATATCAAGCAGTCCACATGAAGCAATAATTAATACTGAAAATAATGCCTTCTGTATTTATGAAAGTAATGTTTCAATAAGAGACTTTGATATAAGAGGTCCAGGAAAGTCCGCAGGTACTTGTTTTTCATTTAGTCGCAGTGAATGTACTAATGGTGCTTTTTCCTGCACAGCTCAGAATAATAATATATCTAATTTTAGTATCGGTGCCGATGTTGGTTTTTATATGTATAGCGGAAACGAATATATTCTCGATAATAATATCTCCAATTGTGGAACAGGAATAAGCGCCTTTGATCTTATGTTTGAAACTCTAAAAGTTAGTGGAAATAGAATTACAAACTGTGATAATGGATTATATCTCGTTGGTGCTCCGTGTAACATTACTAATAATCATTTTAACAATACTGTAAACGTAAATGCACCTGAAGGAACCGACTGTGTCTTCAACATTACGAAAACAATTGGGAAAAACATTGTAGGCGGCACTTGTATTGGAGGTAACTATTGGGCAACCCCTTCCGGAAATGGTTTTTCACAGACTCATTGCGATAGTAACGGAGACGGTTTTGCAGATGAGCCTTATAAATTGGAAGGCTGTGAGAATTCTGTTGACTATCTGCCTCTTATATACTGTAATAATACTTCTGCTGATTCTTTTTCGGCATTTCCGAATCAGAAAAAGCTTCACTAAAGGTTTTAGTATACTAACAAGTGTACAGGGTTGCAAGCGTTATGGAAAATGAAGCTTTTGAAGCTGAATTTATTCAGTAGCTAAAAACCTTATACGTGAATACAATTAAAGTCAGAAAACATACTGTTATCTTAACAGAACTAATAAAAAGATTAAGTTTTTCAGGTAAGAGGTCCTGTATTAAAAGCAGGTATAGAAGATCCTCTTTACCTATATTATTCTTATAAAATAGTAAAGTTTCTGGTTATATTTTGTTATTCTTTTGAATAGTAATGCTTTATCAACTAGGACTGCTATCATCTTGCAAGCTTGATAGATCCAAATTGTAGTTCTATATTTTGAAACTATGCCTGAAAAGCAGAACAGACATCTGGCGTAGTAATGTTTATTTTAATTCACAAACATTGTTATAAATGTATATCAGGTAGAAAAGATCTTCGAGGAGTTAATCTTCAAGGGCTGACCTTTTTCGAAAAGAATATAATACTCCTCTAAAATGCGGAGATTTCACATTACACGACCTGATTCTTATCAAAAGACGTCAGAGAATACTTTAAATCTCTTTCTTTGATCTCTTTTTTCATAGCAAGAAAAATTAAGCATAGAGGTCATATTTTAATAGTATGACCCTGTCAGGAGACATAACCTATGAACTCATAAATAATCACAATCATTAAAAAGCAATTACTAAGCAGGAGTAAAAAGGAATTGATGGTATGACTGAACGACAGGTCGAGAGTGTACTTATCGAGATTCCGAAAGGAAGCCGGAACAAATACGAATATGATAAAGAAAAGAAAGTCATTAAATATGACAGAATGCTTGCTTCTTCAATGGTATATCCCTCAGATTATGGTTTTTTTCCAGATACCCTGGCCCTTGACGGTGACCCATTAGATGCCATGGTTTTAACATGGGAACCTACCTTTCCAGGTTGTGTAATAGATGTACACCTTGTGGCATTGTTTGATATGGAAGATGATAAAGGAAGAGATCAGAAAATACTCTGTGTTCCAAAGAACGACCCTATGTGGAATTACATTGAGACAGTCGATCAGGTGCCACCTCATCTATTTAAAGAGATTACTCATTTCTTTCAAACTTACAAGAACTTAGAAGAAAAACGTGTGAAAGTGATAGGTTGGAAAAGCCTCGAAACAGCCATCACCATACTCCAAGAAGCTAAAGATCGATATCTTGAGCAAAAGACAGAAAATCAGCAGTGAGAGGTTCTAAGCTAGAATTACATTTTTATGTATCAAAACAAGTAACTCTAAAATTTCTAATAGTACTAACCTTGGCAATGTCTAGAAGGCAGATGGTTCTTATAGGATGTTGTATACTCAGTCGTTCTCACTGGTTCAATTCCTTTATATCCACTGTCTTTTTGACCATTCTATCCGTCGATCATGATCCAGACCCATCGAATAATCTCAGAAATTTCAGAGTAATTACAATACTTATGCCAGAACTACCCCCGGTTGCTTGTCACTACAGTCACTCCTTTTATCTGCAATTCCCTGAAGGATTATCCGTGCAGTTTCTTCAGCTGGAGTTGCCTCTTCAGGGATTTTCGCTTCTTCATTAATCGGACCTATTATAGGTTTTTTTCAGATCTGTAAAACGACGGCAGTAGAACATGTAACCGAAAAATGAGTGCCTACTTCTCTTTTCATAGGTAATGATTTAAGAGATCTGAGCACAGGAAAAATAAATTCATGGTATTGGGACTTTGGAGACAAAACACATTCAAATCCTAAGAACCCTTCCCATACTTACAAAAATACGGCAGTTATAGTGTTACCTTAACAGTAACGGGTACAAAGGGTCTAAGTAATACGACAACAAAATCCCAATACATAAATGTTACAGAACTTCCTCTGTTGCAGACTTCAAAATGAATACCTCAAGTAGTTATGATCCCCTGACAGTGCAGTTTACAGACAAGTCGGCGTATGCAGCAACATGGAGCTGGGACTTTGGAGATGGAGCAACTTCTACTGATAAGAATCCAATCCATACCTACTTGAAGGCAGGAACCTATACTGTTAAACTGACAGTAACAAGCGCGACAAAACAAACAAGTTCAAAACTCGGCACAGTAACTGTACTTCCAGTACTTCCTGAAGCAGATTTCAAAAGTAATGTTACCAAAGGTAATGCTCCCCTGACAGTACAGGTATACAGATAATTCTAAATATGCAACAGGATGGAAATGGGACTTTGGAGACGGAGCTACTTCAGATAAACAAAATCCAGTGCATACTTATTCAGTAGCAGGAGATTACACAGTAACGCTTACAGCAAGCAACGCAGAGGGAACAGATGCTGATGAAGAACCGGGTTATATACATGTAGATCCAGGTCTAGTTGCTGACTTTTCAACGTCCTCAACTTCTGGTAACGCTCCCCTTAAAGTAACATTTACTGACAAAAGTACCGGATCCCCAACTTCATGGAACTGGAACTTTGGAGATGGAGCGACTTCTACTGACAAGAACCCAGCGCATATTTATTCTACAAAAGGAACTTACACAGTAACGCTCACAGTAAGCAATGCAGCCGGAACCAATACGGACGAAGAAGAAGGCTATATCACTGTAGGACCAGGTCTGGTTGCTGCCTTCTCCATGTCTCCAACTTCTGGAAATGCACCTCTTAAAGTAACATTTACTGACAAGAGTACTGGATCCCCAATTTCATGGAACTGGAACTTCGGAGATGAATCTCATTCAAAATCTAAGTCTAAGAATATTACACATACATACAGCAAGGCAGGTAAATACTCTGTTACCCTAACTATAACAGACGCTAATGGCGCTACGGCTTCTTCAAAGCCTGTCACAGTAAATGTTACATCAAAAACAAAATAAACTACGTTGAAAAAAAATAAATCACTGCCAGAGTAGAAAAAATAAAGACAAAATAGAATCTTATTTCAGAATTCTGGCTGCTGGGGAATCTGTCTGGAGTTCAAGTATGAATAAAAGGCACTCTCCCAGTAATAAGTAGAACATAAACCACCGGAAATTTACCCCGGTGGATATTTAATTTTTGATTAAATTTTGCTACTTCCAAATTTTTTATCTATTTACTCTTCATTTCAATGTGAATTTATGGAGCGCATATGTAAGGTTCAATTTTCTAGAAAGCGTTCCTTGATTTATGCCTGATAAAGCTCACCGATGCCTGACTACACAATTTGAAAGCCCGATTATTTCTACAATATCACTATTATCAGGAGAATGAATTATCATCTGTCCTTTCTTAAGATAGGGAATTCTACGCTCGTACTCTTTCGGAACTTTCAAAGACGTGATAGCTGCGTCATTGTTAAGGTTAAGGATCAATTTTGTGTTTATCTGCTTGAAAACCGTATCATCAATATCCTGGGGATCCTGGGTGATCAAAAAGAGACCAAGTCCTTCTTTTCGGCCCTGGCGGGCTGCATCTGCAAAACGGGAAATAATAAGGCGAGAATGTTCCCCGTTTGCATTTGATAGGTATCGGTGAGCTTCATCCAGAGCCAGGATGATAGGAGTTTCTTTAATAGCTTTCTCTCCTGTTGTACTTAACTTATTGTCAACAATTAGGCTCATAATTGTTAGTACTATAAGGTCCCGAATTCTTGGAGCGCTTATATATTCAGTTGGAAAAACCGAAATCTGCCCGGGCTTGAAAATTTTATCCACAATGTCAGTAATTGAAGTCGCATCTCGGTCAAAAACCTTCGAGAAGAAGGGATTTCTTACTCTCCTTACAATCCCGTCATATGAGGATTCATGCAGCTTTCCGCTGTCAACATAGTAAGAACGAGTGCCTTCACTATCAATATGGTTGATGAAATTCAGGTAAGTATGAGGCACGCTTGATTTGAAGAAATCTCCAAGAAGCACTTCAAGTCCGATATACTGAAGTTCGGACATTCCGGCTGCTGCAATAAGCCAGGAATTGTGTTCGACAAGTGAAAAAGGAATTGTAAATTCAATCTGCTCGGCTCTGGATTTGTCCCCAGGATATCTTTGCCCATCAATTTTCGCCACGAAAGCTTTTGTAGATAGGACACGACCATAAGTTACATTTTCGGATTCGAATTTGAATTTATCATCTTCACTTAAGGTTTCGTTGTCCTCAAAAAGCTGGGAATATTCATCCTGAGGGTCCATAACTACCAAACAAGGATTTTTCCGTGCCCTGTCAGGAGAACTCCGCAGTCTGTACCTATTACTTTCATTCATAAACTGGCGGAGAATATTTTTTGAGAGGAAAGTTTTTCCTGTCCCCGTGCTTCCGCAAATAAGCATGTGTCTGAAAATAAGAGGGTCACCCATTAAATAATCGTTTCTGAGATAGTATGCAACCGTTTCGGGCTCAGAATGGGTTTTTAAAAGTTCACCCCCAACACTGAGATGGCCGAGAAAGATTCCTTCTTCAGGTATATTAAGCCCTATCTGGACTTCAAGCCTGTCAGTTACAGGCAGGATAGGAGTATTAGGGTGGGGGATACGGTCTGCCATGCGCCTGGTGAGTGTGCCTCCATTTTTCCGGTACAGAATACAAAGTGGATCAAGGCAAGCAAGGAACTTGTAATCGTCTTCATTTACAGGGATTCCACGAGCACTAAGCATGCGCCTTGAGTGAATTTCAGTTGCATCATCTACCACAAACTCCTGCCTGTACTGAAGTTTTCCCACCTTGGCAAAGAGTTTTTCTCCATTTTCATATGGAACAACAACGTATGTTCCCAGCCTTATTTCATCTCGTCGAGCTGATGTAATATAGCCAGTGATTACAGCTCCTGAGGGAGTTAATTCTAGGGGTTCTATGCCTGTAGTAACGATTCCGAAGGCTTCTGAAACTGAAGAAGCTTTCAGGATATTATCATCATACCCAGCAAAGCCTTCAAAGGGGAAAGATTCCAGTCCGGAACTTCCAAGAACTTCTGATTCAAGAGAGAGATTTGAAAAAGGCAAAGAAGTAGTTTTAGATAAAGAAGCAGCTTCAGATAGAGAGATGGATTTAAAAACAGTTTCGTCCGAATCTGAAGAAATTTCGGATTCAATTTTTGGAATGAGATCTGACACATCTTCGGAGGAATTTTTCTTAAGCGTGTCGGATAAGGAGGCTTGTAGAATTTCCTCAATATCAGCTGTAGGAATAGGAGTAACTAGATCGGAAATGTCTTCAGGGGACTTTGTCATTTCTCCCATATTTACTTCTACAGGATTTATCTCCTCAGGACTTTCCTTTCTTATTTCATCAGGGCTTTCCTTTAAGTTTACATTTTCTTCAGTTCCTGAATCCACGGGAACTGACTCCTTTTTCGGTCTGTGAGAGTTGAATGTAAAAATGTCGACGTCTTCATATTTCATTGATCTTACCCCACCGAGTGTCATTATAAGTAGTATCTGGATTCATATTTTCAAAGAATTTATCGATCTCTTGCCTCTCTACTTTCCGGATTTTTGCAAGATAGTCTGCCTTTGTGAGGGTCAAAGGAAAACCATACAAAGAAAGGTCGAAGAGCACTTTTTTAGTAATTTGAGTGCGGAGAAAATCATCTTTAACGAGCCCATATGGGGCTTCAATCTTAAAGACTACATCTTTATAAGGTACATAAAGCATGAAAAAACAAAGAGCATAATCTTCAGGCGGGAAATTATGCTTGAGTTCCTGTTGAAGTGGGTCTGCAGCTGCAAGAGGGGAAGTCCCATTGAGCAACTTCTCATAAAACCTATTGGGCTGCAAAAACCAGTTGGTGTAAGTAATATAAGCATTTCTGGAACCATGATTCTTGCCGTTCTTCCCGTTGTTTTTCAAATTTCTTCCACCGTGCTCTGCTAAATTTTCAACTTTTTCGAGAGAGAGAAGGTTCCTGAAAAACTGCGAATCAAGCATCCAGGGCAAGTCGAAAGCTTCCTTTTTCTTTCGGACACTGTCCATAATTTGCACATCAGTAGGATTTTTTACAAACCCGATTACAGGCTGTCGCTTTTTAAGGAAATGATCCATGATATCGATGTAATTCTGGAGGATTTTTCGGGCATCGGCGTTCTGCCGAACTCTAACACCCTCATCGTCCAGCACCATCCAGTACATTAGCTGTTTTGGATAAATCGGCCCGTCCATTATGAAAAAGCTCTCAGGTTCAATCCTGTCTTTCATGAAAAGAATATGTTCAGATTCTGCCAGGTACATGGCAAAACTGTGCACTATATCAGGAGCCTTTCTTTTTAACTCGTCAGATGCAATTGTAACCAGTTTTGCCCTTCCAAACCCTTCATCGAAAGCTTCCCAGCCTTGAGTAGCCTGCATGGATACCCTCTGAGAAGAAGAATAAGCGGCGCATACGATTGTTCTGAATCTTTGAATATCAAGGTTAGTAGGCGTTGCAGCCAGCCCGCAGTGACAGAAATCCACAAAAAGCCCGCTGTCATAAGTTCTCGGGTTAGTACTCCCGCTGTCGCAGGCATAAGTAAGCGGATACGGATCCTCACCCTGAGCCATCAGTTGAGTCCTTACAATCCCTCGAAAGAGCCTGTCTATGGCTTTAAGAATGACCTTTCCATCGAGCCTTAGCTCCTCAAGTAGAGAATATATATCCGCAGCCGTTTTTACCTCCTCAGATTCAAACGAGCGGTCAATCTTTTTTGCAAGCTCCGAGATTTTATGCATATGCACAGGCTCAAGGGTCATGAATAAAAGATACTTTGAGGAGTCTTATATATTTATTGAGTGGATAAGCGAAAATGTAGATATTTTATTAGAAAAATGAGTGCTGGAATACACAACTTTTTTTTCCATGAAAATCGAGATCAATATCGTGTACATAGAATATACTGATAGATGGATTGGGAACATAGATACATACCTTGATTCATGAAGTAAATTCTTGGGGTAAGAGAAGAAACGAACATGAAAGTAAAATCAACTGGAAGCTTGTTCGAGAAATAAAAGAGAAAGTCATATATATCTTGCTCCATTTATAAATTTTGGAACAGTTGGTGAAAAGATGAAGCTACTTCCTGATAATTCGTTTGAATATGATGTTTTCATTTGTCATTCATCTAAAGATAAACCTATTATCACAACTCTTATTGAAGATCTCAAAAATGAAAATATCACTTATTGGATAGATGCAGAACAAATAGAGTTTGGAGATTCAATAACTGAAAAAATCACGGAGGGCTTAGAAACTAGTAAATATGTCATTCCATGTTTAAGCAAGAATTTAAAAAATTCAGGTTGGACACGAGCTGAGTACGGTTCAATCCTTAACGCAGAGTTTAGCGGTAATTCCAAAAAAAGAGTAATACCATTCTTGCTAGAAGATTGTGACGTGAATGATATCCCAACTCTATTAAGGGATAAGAAAAGAGTTACATATTCAAACAAAACCGAATTTAACGAATTTATAAATTTTTTAAAAAATAATCGCCTGAGTGAAACTGAAACAAATTCTCTAACAGCTTCAAACGGAGTCTCATACTTCCAATCGAGAAATCCAGAAATCTCTAAAACTTTTATCAGTCCTTCTACAGGTATTAAATTTGTTCTGATCCCCGAAGGCGAGTTTATAATGGGTTCAGAGAACCTTGACAATGAAAAACCGGTTCACAAAGTAAAAATTAAAAACTCTTTTTACCTTGGTAAGTACTTAGTTACTCATAAACAGTGGAGAACTATAATGGACAGCGACTTTCCGAGCTCAAGTAAAGATAATTTTCCAGTTGGAGTATCTTGGAATGAAGCTATAGAATTCATCAAAAAAATAAATATGGTGGAAGGAGAAAATAAATATCGCCTGCCATCTGAAGCCGAATGGGAGTATGCATGTAGAGCGGGGACAAAAACAAGATATTTCTTCGGCGATGACGAATCGAAACTTGGTGATTGTGCATGGTATGGTTTTAGGAATTTATTTGGTCACGCTCATCCTGTTGGGGAGAAGAAGCCTAATCCACTAGGACTTTACGATATATATGGAAATATCGAGGAATGGTGTCAGGATAAATGGCACGATAATTATGATGTTGCTCCCTCTGATGGAAGTGCCTGGGAAGATGGAAGTAGCTCTAATAGAGTTTGCAGAGGTGGCATGTTCAACTGCATCGCTAGAGACTGTCGATCTGCATCTCGTAAGAAGTATAACTCGGGCAAAAGAAGATTCCACATAGGTTTCCGCGTTGTTAGGGAAATTTAGTCACTTTCGCTTTTCTTTATTCAAAATGAGCCTATAAAAAAAGTGATATCATGTTGAAATTTCCGACCTAGTTGGTCACTCATCAGATCGACCTGCTTTTTAAGTCTTTAATTCTTACTTGCCATATAACAATTGAGTTTAGCATAAAAGTACGGAATAAAAATGGTTCACCATACACCTTTTTCGTTTTTAATTCCTAATCACATTTAAGCCTCCTATAGCAATTCACTGATTGAGAACGTTTCTAAAAGAAAATTAGAGAGAACGTATAAGAAAAGAACAGCTTGAAAAGGAACGTTTGAGAAGAGAGAAGTGGGAGAAGGAGAAAGCTGCTGATTTTAAAGTAAATTTGGAGACAAAGGAGGTATAAAAAATACTTATAGTGTTGTAATGGCTTTTACAACAAAGAATCCAAATATTATGGAACCTATGATGTATAATGCAGCTGTTTCTGTGTCTGGCTTTTCATTATTTTCATCTTTTATTTTATTGTTTTTAAAGCTTGTTTCGCTCAATTTGTTTTTCAGCCAATATAGAGCCAAAACGACTACTACTACCATTCCCAAAAATTCAGGAGTGTAACTTTCCGAGAACTGAGGATGAAATGATCGATTAAACAGGACTAGTAAATACTCTAATCCCGTATAATCTATAGAATTTTTGGGAAAACTCCACCCAAGAAGAGGCCAGAATAAGGTTTTTGGCGTATTCCACATCTGATCTTCCATAAGATGAAAAAAAGAACCTGAAGCAAGGCTAATGATTCTAATATCGCTTCTTTTATCATATAAGTATAAGCCTATTAGGAAGAGAGTAAAAGAGAATACTAGTGTATGACTTATCATGCGTCCGTTCGAAATGGTTGATGCAAAGACAATCAATCCTAATGGTTTATCTATCAAATCGGGCAAAAGGGCTCCAACAACAAGATACCTTGGATCTATGATAGTCTTTAATCGTGGCTCGATATATGATAATATAAATAATATCCCAAGTGTAACACCGATATGTCCAAAAAGTAGCATGATAATATAACGGAATTCTTTCTGAATATATAAAAATGACTGCCATTTTAGAGCCTATCTGAAAAATGTTTACCTGCTGTAACATTTACATTGAGTATATTTCGAAACTAACTCCAATATTCTGAACCAATATTTTGGAGTAAATAAAATAGTCAAAATCGGCATGTGGGAGTAGTTTCATTTCTTTACGCCTGTTATTCGAAGAATGTCATATGCATTTATTTCTTGAACAATTTCTTCTTATAGCCTTAAAAAGTTAAATCTAAAAAAATTCCCTTTTTCAAGGGAATTTCTTAAAATTAATTTTTCAGATTTGGTGTTTAATCTAGAGTTTCTCTGATTCTTATCCTTTCTTCTGCTTCAAATTATGGACCGAAGCTTCTGCTAAATCAGATCCTCCCCGAAAATTATATTTTGTATTACCTTTGACGAAACCACGTATGAGTCCAGTCTCTGGAGAATATTCGATAAATGAATTATCTCCCTGGGCAATGCCTATAATTGCGATGTTGTCGGAAGCAGAGGTTAGATTATACCGGCCTGTATTCTCATCAGAGACCGACAGCATCCGGGCCTGCTCCGAGGTATCTTCAAATCCCGTCACTATTCAGAACAGTGGAGCGTTCCTGGGTCACGTTGTACGACATATTAGTTCTCGGCCACTCAGTCTAGTGGGGTGAAGATGCGATTCTGCCATCAGCATAGAAAACATAGGGAATGGTTATACTATGCGTGCTTACGTTGACATCGCCTAAGATGAAGTTGCCTCTCACACAGAGCATAACAATCTCGACTGTACCGTCCTCATCAACCTCATCTATGTATCCAGCAAACTGCGTGGATGTTGTTTTCCCGCTTGCGGTGATTTTACCGGAAAACACATTTCCTTCCTGGCTGTTTATCTAGTAAACACTATTCTGGGCAGTTGTCCAGTTGCCGGTGAGATTAGGGTTCGCCATACTGTCGTCAGGAACTGTCGTTCCATTACGAACTGCGAGAGCTGTTTGGACCTTGACAACCACACCTGAACTGGAGATATTGCCCATTGAAAAAACGTCGTTCAATTCGATGATACCGCTTCGGAACAATGTGGCATTCCTATTCTTTCTATGGCTGAAGAAATGCGTACCGTGTTTATCGTCAATTACAAAAAACGAAGGAGAGCAAGAGTTATCCTCCACGATCTTAAACAGCCGATCATACTGAGTGACGTTGTAAACTTTTCCTGAGTTATTTACGACAAATAAGCCGGATGAGGAGTTGTAAGTGATACCTTATACGGTTGTAAAAAAGCCGTTGATATTATATGGTACTTGTCTTAGCCCGGTATCTGTCGCTGGGGGTTCAGAGTTAACACAACTTGCGGTGACTGTTCCTACAATTAAAAAAAGAATTGATAGGAAAAGACTCAATGGAATTTTGCTGTCCTCTGAATTGCTTTCAATTCTCATTCCTCCTTATTAGTTCCATTACATTTTATAGTAATGTGTTAACTTTAAATGTTGTTATGTTAGACTGTAATATTTAAACAGGCTTCTTTTCTGGCTCCCGATTAGGTTTTCATGGAAGAGCATAAGTAAATTTAATATATGTAGAAATGTGATTAAGTGATTTAGTTTAGAAAATATAACCCAAAGAGTGTGCAAAAATACGTACAGTCAATGTGGGTAAAAATAATAAAAATAAGTAAGGTAGAGTATTTTCAGTTCGTTATGCTTGTTGCTCAAATAATTTCATATGCATTCAGCATAAAAAAGAATATTTTTTGACATTTTGTTTTTTAACCTGGCACAGATGGAAATGAATTATCGTTATATTGCTTCATATACTGTTTAGATCGTCGGCCTTTGCCTGCGCTGCTTCTTCTGTTTCAAAGATCTCGGTTTCTAAAGGATAACAATATAGATACACATTCATAGACTGTAGAGTTCTATATATCAGAGTGTACACAGGTCTGTCCATATCATCTGCTTTCAGGTAGCTGACTTCATGCTCACCCCAATTTACCAGTGTATACTCAAAATCATCTATTTCTATTGTTTCAGGAAGTTCGACACCATCAAGTACCTGTTTTCCAACTGAGAAATTCAAGTCTTTATACAGCAATATCGGCCGAACAAAAACTCTCGGAAGTTTCAGTTTCTCATCTTTACCTGAAAAATACGACATGTCCACTTTCTCATCTGCATAGTCAGAAAAGCTCGCGTTTCGAGATGCATAGTCATATACTGATTCATATATTTGTACAACAATTCCATTTATCTCGATATGAGTTGTCATAAATTTCAGCCCCGTGAATTGTATAGACTGATCTATATATCATTGGGTAAAAATGTATAAAAATTAAGTTATTCACTATTTAAAAAAATAGGAATTTTTTCAGCAGCTGCTACCAGCATGGTAGTATCATTACGAATCAAGGATATCGTTATCGCACCTTCGATCATTAATTGAAGAATTAAGCTTAATTCTGTCGCTTTTTCTGATGAAAATCCACTGCTAACTAATTTTTGATAATATGTATCCGTCCACAGCTCATAGACTTCAGTACAAGTTTTTTGTAAAGATTTGCTTATAGGAACCGTTTCTAAGGCCAGCAAACTGATAGAAAAACAATTTTCTTGATCTTTTTTATTAAAGTTCCTTGCTAAATACAGAATATACTCCTTGATAGCTTTAACTGGATCACTATTCTTTGCTAATTCTTCTTCTATCTGGTGTTGAATTTTATTTCCCATCAGTTTTATAGTAGCTGCTACTAATTCTTCCTTTCCATTTGGAAAATGATAATACAATGATCCTTTCGGCGCTCCACTTTCTTTAATAATTTCATTTAACCCCGTGGCATGATAACCTTTTTTTTGGAATAAAAAAGCAGCCGTAGTAAGGATTTTTTCACGTGTATTCATTTTAGATTCCATCGAATTATTTTTCTAGTGTTTTGAGCCCAAAATATGCTAGTAACCCGTACTTTTGAATATGTTCCTTGACCAATGAGATCTTACTTCATTAATGTATTTATTTTGTAATCGATACAATATCAATTATAATGACTGGTCTACATATTATATATATCTTACTAATACTAACATATCAAGCCAATTATTTCAAAAGACAGTATATTTATATTAAATAATTCTTTTAATTGCTAAGTTGCTCTTATATTTAGAATATCTGTCTATAGATTGATAGTTGTGGAGTTACACCATGAAAATGTCGCACTAACCAAAGGTAAATCTTAACCGAATTTTCTATAAAGTTTAAAACTTTCATGAAAATAGAAACTTGCCCCTCTATTTAGAGCCTATCCGAAAAGTGTATATCTGCTGTAACTTTTACAATATGTAATGTATAAAACCGGAACAGAGGCAGTGTGCCTTAATTTCTGTAAATTTTACTCTATACCCCTTATTCTTCTTTTTTGATTACTGTTCCATTACTATATACCTATTTCCTGTAATCCA
>Ga0207800_1000098_pt1 | contig 32500 bp, 24 predicted proteins | sample LuqExpMetageno11_FD_187769 | JGI IMG/M metagenome (GOLD analysis project Ga0207800, IMG submission 187769) | Tropical forest soil microbial communities from Luquillo Experimental Forest, Puerto Rico - Sample 11 (SPAdes) | ecosystem: Environmental > Terrestrial > Soil > Tropical forest ... | reverse complement strand
TATCCAAAAAGCCGCCTAAACCGCCGGCTAACGAAGTATGAAAATAATATGCCATTAAAATATAAACGGGCATGAGCAGGAAACCCGCGAACAGCATAAGGAGAAAAAGTTTAATGGCTTCTTTTGAAAATATGAATTTAACTGCCCCGGTAAAAAGACCGCGTAATTTTACGCCTTTTTCTATCATGAATATCGAGCCATAGATCACCAAAGCATTGCAGAACAGCGAAAGCGATGCAGTTAATGCAGATTTGACGGATCCAGCTACGATGCCGTCCTCCAGGGGTATATATCCTACCAGACCCTGTAAAATGTTTTTTGCTAGTCCGAAGGTCAGTGTAAAAAGAACGATGACTTCTAAGACATTTTTCAGATTTTTTTCTACTCCGACTGCGAAATCGCCCATATTTGCCGGCTCGTCGCAGATGATCTTTCTGCACAGATATATGATCCCGGAATAAACGCATACCCACAAAATCAGGCTTGCAGCTATCTGATACACGAGCGGGGGCAGTTGAGCCATGCGTTCGGAAAGAGTGCCGTTTAAAATCCAGGTATCTATGACGTTTTGTATCGCCTGGGGAAGCGCCCGCCATTTTAATTGTGTAAACTGGTAAATGTAACCCAGAATGAGCAGGATCAAAATGATCCGGTAATTTTTAAATAATGCTTTAAATACGAAAGATACCTTCATATCAATACCTCACTGTAATGCTTTATATAGTATAGACGCCATAAAAACAGACCGGTAAAGCCAGCATGACAAAAACATACAGCATTGCTCTGGTGATGCCTATTTTTCCGTGTACGACCGTAGTTTGATTTTTATAATCCCAGTAGGTTTTCCCCAGGTATTTCAGTCTGAAATAGGCCACCACCCAGGTAAAAGAGCTCAGAATGGCTTGAATACCGAGGGCTTCGCCGAACAGCAACACCATTAAGCTTCTTTTGTACGCTTTTGCGTAGCTCAGTCTGCCGCCGTCCTTATCGGTAACTTTCATTTTCAATATCCATTTACCCGGCGTAGCGCCCCACCAACGCAGGAAAAGCCCGTCAAAGAGAGTGGTCACAGGCAGGATGACCGAAATACCGAGCAGTTGCATATTGGACTCGGTATGAAAACATTTGAAAATAGCAAAAAGGATCGTATTGACGAGCAGAACGTCCAGACCTCTTGCCAAAAGGCGTATCCATGGGCGCACCTGAGGTATTTCGACAGGACTGCGGCTTTTGTAATACTCTTTAGCCATAAGGAAGACATTGCTGTCGGCGGGATTCTGAGAGTCCGGCATTATGTCGGGATATTCGTCACTATCTTCGTCGGCTTCATAAGCGTTGTTTTCTATTTGCGCTTCCTTCTGCGCTTCTATCTGCTTTAGTACTTCGTCGATATCAATTCCTCTGGCAAGGATCTCTTCATTGGCGGTTTTCAAAGCATCCGTACTGTATTGACCGGCATCTTCGGTAACTATTTTTAGCAGGCTTTCATCATTGAGCGAAGCCATTCTTGCCCTAATAGTCTCAATCAGATCAGGCATAGCGACCTCCAGGAAATAATGTGTTGATCTCATTCTATCAAAACATAGAATAAATTCCAATAAATCAAACAAACATATGTGTTTCACCTACGAATAAATTAGAGGTGAAAGCCGATATATTATTTGGTAATATAAAGGGCTCGACGGCAAATTTTGTGCCAGGAGGTAACTGATTATGAGCAGATCGTCTGCGGCTATGACTCCCAGGGAAAGAGTTTTCAAGACCTTGAAAGGAGAGACGGTTGATAAACTGCCCAATCTGAACATCATAATGACCTTTGCCGCCAATTATGTCGGCGTCCCTTATAAAAAGTATGTCACCGATTACAGGTACCTGGTGGAGGGCAATATCAAGTGCTGCGACAGGTTCGGCATCGACATGGTCAGCGCGATATCCGACCCTTTCAGAGAAACTTACGGGTTCGGAGCGAATATAATATTTCCCGAGGATGATGTGCCCAAGTGCACGGATTTTTTGTTAAAGGATTATTCGGATATAAATAAATTAAAAGTCATAAAACCCGGCGAAAGTGTAAGGATGGAGGACAGGTTAAAGGCAATCGAAATGTACAGGACGGACGTCAAGGATAGATATCCTGTCCTCGGGTGGGTCGAAGGCGCATTCGCCGAGGCTGCCGATCTTCGCGGAGTGAATCAGATAATGTTTGATTTTTACGAGGAACCGGGAGTTTTGATGGAACTGCTGGAAATATGCAATGAACAGGCCAGGCTTTTTGCTGAGGAACAGATAAAGGCCGGGGCCGATTTTATAGGCGTCGGGGATGCCGCTGCCTCACTCATTGGCCCTCAAAAGTATAAAGAATTTGTTTTGCCGTTTGAAAAAGAGCTTATAAAAACGATACATAAAAACGGCGCAAAAGCAAAATTGCATATTTGCGGGAACATAACGTCGATCCTGGACATAATAGCGGACACAGGTGCTGATATGATCGATATAGACTGGATGGTGGATTTCAGGGAAGCAAACAGACTGTTCAAGGGGAAATGCTCAGCGTGCGGTAATTTCGACCCTGTCGAAATCATGCTGAGGGGGAGTGTGCAGGACGTTCGCCGCGCTGTTGAAAAATGTGTCGCAGACGGTAATAATACGACTTTCATTGCAGCTGGATGCGAAATCCCCAAGCTCACTACCGCGGAGAATATGTTAATGGTCGACGAAGTATTGAAGAGCATAATCTGATATATCGTATTGACAAAATCTAGCATGAGGCAATATAATAGTAATACATTTGAATAAAGCTTTTGTAGAGCAGGCGATGCTGTGAAAACAGCGTGGGGCCGGGCCATTAAAGGCAGCAGGTTTTGATGATAACACCTGTGGGACTATAATCCAAACAATTATAGCCCTACAGGTGTTTTATATTTTGCGGAAATAGCGCAGTCTTGTTAAAAAAGCACAGGCGTGATTGGGGTTGAATGATATGGCAGCTAATCTTGTAGAGGTAAAAAACGTATCAAAGGAATATGTGATGGGAGAGGTCACTGTGAAAGCCGCCGCAAACATGTCTTTTTGTATAGAGACCGGTGAATTCGTAGTGATCCTGGGACCGAGCGGATCGGGGAAAAGTACCGTGTTGAATATAGTAGGCGGTATGGACAGACCTACAAGCGGCGAGATCTGGGTTGAAGGCAGGAATATTGCGGAGCTCTCGGATAAAGATCTTACCTTGTACAGGAGAAACAGCATCGGCTTTGTTTTTCAGTTCTATAATCTGATGCCGAACCTGACAGCTCTTGAAAATGTTGAACTGGTCATGCAGACGAGTGATTCGCCCCTTGATGCCAGGGAAGTATTGAATGATCTTGGGCTGGGCGAAAGGCTCGATAATTTCCCATCCCAGCTTTCGGGCGGTGAACAGCAGCGTGTGGCGCTTGCCAGGGCGCTTGTCAAAAATCCGGTCCTGCTTTTGTGTGATGAACCTACAGGCGCGCTCGATTACCAGACCGGGAAATCGATACTGAAGCTGTTGAACGATATAAACAGAAACAGGAAGAAAACCGTTGTGATAATTACCCATAACGCAGCCATTGCTGCAATGGCCGACAAGGTCATTAGAGTCAGGAGCGGACAGGTCGAGTCCCTCGAGATGAATAGAGATCCGTTACCGCCTGAAAGGATAGAATGGTAATGAACATTCTGCTCAGAAAACTTTTAAGGGACTTTTGGCAGTCCAAAGGCCAATTCATATCAGTCCTGGTTCTGATCATCATCGGGGTCATGTGCTATTCCGGCATAAATGCCACTTACAGGAATCTGACCAGGTCCAGCGATAAATTTTACACAGATTACCGGTTTGCCGATCTTTGGGTTACTTTTTATAAAGCGCCAGAGAATGCGGAGGATGAGGTAAAATCGCTGCCTTATGTAAAAATGGCTGCAGGAAGGGTCACGCATGACGCCAAGATGGACATTTCAGGAGAAAATGCGGTAGTCAGGCTGATATCCATGCCCGACTCAAAAACGGATACCGTGAACGACATAGATATCAAGTCCGGCAGTTATTTTACCGACGCGGGAAACAACCAATGCCTTGTCGAGCAGGAGTTCTTCGCTGCCAATGGGCTGAAGATCGGAGATTATATCTATCCGGTTATCAACGGGGCCAAAGTAAAGCTCAGAGTGACAGGCTCTGTCAAAAGCCCGGAATTTGTATATACTGTCAGGGATTCGGGTGAATTCATACCGGATAATAAAAGGTTCGGCATAGTATATCTGAAAAAATCATACGAGCAGGCTATTCTTGGCTATGAAGGTTCTATAAACGACCTTTCGGTCATACTTAACGAAGGCGCAGATATTGAAACGGCTAAAGACGGTATAAGGGACCTTCTCGACGATTATACCGTTACGGGCGTAATAGAACGCAAGGATCAAACCAGTAACCGCATGCTCAATGAAGAGATCAAAGGACTCAGGTCTGCAGGTGGCTTTTTCCCGATTCTGTTTTTTGTCGTGGCGGCAGCGATCATTTATATAACCATGAGCAGAATGGTCGAAAACCAGAGGACGCAGATAGGAGTCCTTAAAGCCTTCGGGTTCAGCAATACGTTCGTTCTCATGCATTACCTGTCATACTCGGTCATCCTTGCTGTCACAGGCAGCCTGATCGGTTCGGTATTTGGCATGTTTCTCGGAAAAGGCTTTACTGAATTGGAAAACATGTATTTCAAGCTGCCTTTGGCGGATATGAAGATCTATCCGGACCTTGTCCTGCCCGCTTCGCTGCTGACGCTGCTGTTTTGCCTGCTTGCCGGTTATAATTCCTGCAGGAAGGTATTCCGCATCATGCCAAGTGAGGCAATGCGCTCCAAGGCGCCTGTCAAGGGCAGAAAAATACTGCTTGAGCGTATACGGATACTCTGGAAAAACCTGCGTTATAACTGGAAAATGATACTGCGGAACGTTTTCAGATATAAAAGGAGGACGCTGCTTTCATCTATCGGAGTGATTTTCGCCGTTGCCATTACTTTTGTATCGCTTTCCATGTACAGCTCGGTGAATTATATGATAGATCAGCAATACACGAATATACAGAATTACGATATAAAAGTGAGTTTTTCAAGGCTGTTGAACATGGAGGAGATCGGCGTCATCAGAAACCTGCAGTATGTTGAGAAGCTGGAACCGGTAGTTGAAGCCGGCGTGGAAATAAGAAACGGGTGGAGAAAGAAGGATATCGCGTTTACGGCATTGGTGAGCGAACCTGTGATATTCAAGGTAGTGGATAGATATGGGCGTCCGGTGGCTCCGCCTGACAACGGGATACTGATACCTGAGAGGCTGTCGAAGGAACTGGGATTGAAGCCGGGGGATACGGCAGATATCAGGCCGTATTTGCCCGGAAAGAATGAAAAAGAGGTGCAAATCAAGGGATTGATCGTACAATATCTCGGCAACAGCGCATACGGCAGTATGGAGAGCGTTGGCCGGATTTTCGGAGAAGGCAGGTTTGCAAATTCGGCTGTTATACTGCTTGACGGCAGCGAACACGAAAAGCAAGTCATCGACAGGCTCAAAGAAATGCCCGTAGTCAGTTCGGTACAGTCAAAATCGGATTCGAAGGAAAATCTGCTCAAAAACATGGATTACATGGTATCATCGCTGGGGATCATGATACTTCTGGCAGCAATTTTATCAATCGCTGTCATTTATAATATCGCTACCATCAACATATTTGAGAGGCAAAGGGAGCTGGCTACCATGAAAGTACTCGGGTTTAAAGACAATGAGATAAGGAACCTGATCTTTTATGAGAATTATCTTTTGACGGCATTTGGAATAATTCCCGGACTTCCTTTGGGATGGCTCATCGGGAGCTATATGATGGCCGTGTACAATACGGACGCCTATACATTCCCGTTTATCGCAGGTGCTGAAGTATATCTGATGACTGCAGTATTGATAATGTCTTTTACCCTGTTGGCAAACCTGGTATTGAGAAAGAAAATGAAGGTCATCAACATGGTCGAAGTGCTGAAGAGCAATGAATAGCAGAATGGAGGGCTTGTAATGAAAAAGAGGATGAAATGGTTATTGGGCGCAGCGGCGGTGCTCGTTGCAGGAATGCTGTCGTACGGCCTGGCGTCGGCAGGCGTTAGCACGGAATTATATAAGGTCACAAAAGGAGAAGTAACGCAATATTTTGAGGAGACTGCCCAGGTAAGATCTGTAGACCGGCACACTGTCTATATGGAAGGGGCAGGCAAGGTCACTGGGGTCTTCGCCGAAGTGGGAGATACCGTTAAACAAGGCGATCTGCTGCTTACCCTCGATAAAACTGACCTCGAGCTTCAGTTGAAAAACGCGGAAGCGGGCATTGCCGCCTCCAAGGCACAGTTGGAGAGCACAGAACTCAAAAATTATGCGAATGAGATCGATCAGGCAAGAGCTGCGGCAAATCAGGCAAAAATAAATTTTGACTCCGCACAGAGAAGCTTTGATAATGCAAAGAACCTGTATGAACAGCAGGCTTTGAGCAAGGAAGAGCATGACAGGGCGCAGGATACGCTAAAGGCTGCTTCAGAAGCACTGGATGCCGCAAATCTGCAGCTTGCGGACATCAAAAAAGGCGCGCCCGATTATATAAAGAACGGCTATTCGGCACAGCTCGAACAGGCGGAGATAGCCAGGGATACGATCGCAAACAGCCTCAGGAAGCAGGAAGTCAGAGCTCCTGCAGACGGAACTGTCGTGGAAAAACTGGTGGATATGAATACGCCTGCCGCCCCTCAAATGCCTGCGTATATCATTGAGAATATGGGAAAGCTTGAAATAGAGGCGGATATTTTGTCGGACGACGTTAACAAGGTCAAGGTCGGCAACGACGTGGAAATAAGCGGCAAACCGCTGGGCGATCTGATACTCCGGGGAAAGGTAAAGAAGATAGCGCCATCTGCCAAAACCGAGATCTCAGCTTTAGGAGTCAGCCAGAACAGGGTGCCTGTCACTATTGATCTCGGTGAAGAGACCAGCCTGTTGAAACCGGGCTTCGGTGTTGACGTCAGGATCATTACGGCCAGCAGTAATGCTGCTTTGAAAGTGCCGGACAGCGCAGTATTCGACTATAAGGGTAAAAGCAGCGTTTTTGTTGTGGAAAACGGTAAGGCCCGGCTCAGGATAGTTGAAAAGGGTATCGAGAACGACGATTTTATTGAGATAAAAGAAGGCCTGAAGGAGGGCGACCTTGTAATTGCAGAGCCGGACAACAGTATAAAGGAAGGCTCGGGCGTAAGGGCGAAGTGATTTTAAAATGCCGTCCTATCTGTAATACAGCTGTTTCGCATTATCGATCACCTGCTGCGCAGAAGCTTTTCCCGTTACGACGGAAGAAAGCCCATGCCATATTGAGCCGAATACTTCCTGGCCCAATACGTCCCCGACAGCGCCTTTGATTGATGAAGCATTGTTCATCAGATCCAGGCAGCTCTGGTCCAGGGGCGTTTTTGCCTTGACATCGCAGCTGATTAGCGGTACTCCGGCGACTTCAGCGAATTTTGCCACGACTTCCGGTCGGGTCATATATTTGATGAAGGTCATACCGGCTCCATCCTTTTTCTCATTAAGCTCGCCGGCAAGATACCAGCCCGTTCCCGCACCGCCGATAATGTCGGTCGGATCTGCTTTGCCGCCTGTAACTGCCGGCAGAGGGATAACTATGGTGTTTTCATGATCCTTGATATCTCCTCTGGTCCACGAGCCAGAAATAAACATGGCTGCCTTTTTATCGGCAAACAGTTCGGCGCATTTTCCCTGCTTGATAGTCAGCGCGTCATTCGTAAATGCATTTTTCCCGTACAGTTCTTTTATAAGCTCAAGAGCCTGCGCCCAGCTGGGGTCGAACAGGTTCGAATTACCCTGGCTGCCGCCGGCTGCGAGTATAAAGGTTTCGATTATATAGTGGGGCTCGTCTGAAAATGCGCACGCAATAGGCGTAATACCGTGCGAACGCAGGACAGGTATTGTCATCAGCATATCGTCATACGTTTTTGGGATCCCAAGTTCATATTTATCAAAAATATCCTTGTTGACCCACATCCCCTCGAAAAAGCCCAAAAAAGGCAGCGCATAGAGCTTGCCTTCATATTTGCAGGTTTCAAGCGTATCCTGTTTGAAATTGGCCGCCCATTCCGGAGCCGCTTTCAGTTCATTTTCCCAGTCGATCACCTTGCCTGAATCAACGAGCGGTTTGCCGAGCGCGCCGTTAAAGCCGTAAGTCACATCCGGCTCATTGCCTGAAGCGAAATCGGTGTTTATCTTTATTTTGAAGGCGTCGCCACCGGCGCTTGTTGCTTCGTCTATTACGTTTATTTCGGGATGTTCTGCTGCGAAATCTTTCAGAACCTGCTGCCATATGTTTTTATAGGGATCGTCACCTGTAAAGGTAGTTGCCACGCGGATCGTCCGGATCGTTACATCGCTTGGCGCAGTGGCTTCGCCGGTCGCGGCCCGGGCTGATCCGTCGCCGCCTTTGCCGCAGCCGGACAGGCTTGTGAGAAGCAATGCTGTAACAAGGATACAGTATGTCAATACGGGCGCCTTTTTCATACTGAAAAGCCTCCTGTTTTATTTGACACTACCATTATACGGCTTTTTTAGAAATAAACAAATATGATAACTTTGCTAAAACTTGTACAATTATGGCTAATTGATATAGGATTGACACAGATATTATGTTAATATGTCTTATATATACTGTATATATGTTTATGAAAATTGAGATTTTTTCACGGATGGATTTGATATGGAAAATTCCCTGACTGGGTTTTTTAGAAAAATCTCACTTAAAACTAAGCTGATGATAATCGCGATCATATTCATAGTCTATCCGATCGTTATCATCGGCTATTTCGGCTACAGAAACTACGCAGACACCATGACGAACAAAGCGGTAAGCGATATGCGCAGTTCCGCAGCCGAACTGACGGGCCTGATCTCCGACCGTATGACCAAGCTCAGCCTGTATTCCGTACAGTTCCTGTATGATAATACTATTTACGAGGCAAACAGAAAATTGACTATAGGCACCTTTGACTACGAAGAAGTCAACGGGTTCAACGCATATCTGCAGTCCAATCTTTATCTGAAGGGCGAGATCGACGAGATACTTGTGAGGTTCGTTAAAGATGATATGGTTTTTCAGGTCAACAAGAACATGGGCTCCAATACTTCAAGCATCGAGCATCTGGACGAGCTCTATGCCCGGGCAAAGGTGTACCGCGGCAAACCTGTCTGGTATGTTTCCTACAAGGATGGAAAAGTCGAAGGGCTGTATATAGCCAAGATCATTTATGATAATAACGATATAAAAAAGGAAATAGGCCTGCTCGGATTCAAGGTGAATGAGCAATATCTCACAGAAGTTCTGAACAACTATATGACTAATACAAAGCAAAATGTCAGCCTGTACGGAAGCGACGGCCGTGAGGTGTTTTCCTACGAACCCCTCGATATAGGTTACAAGGATCAGATATTGAAGCTGGCGGGCTCGGATACGGGGGAAAAGGAGATCAAAGCCGGCAATGATACCATTTACCTGCTCTCCGATGTTATCATGCCGGATGATTGGAAACTCGTGATGAGTATATCTTCCAACGTACTGCTCAAAGACGTCAGGAATATAGCCCGGCTGATACTGGTCCTCTGTGCCGCAACCTTGCCTATTTGCCTGCTACTGGTCGAGTTCCTCTATTCGGATATAATAAAGCCGCTCAATCTGCTTATGAAGCGTATGCATCAGATCGAAAAGGGCGAAATCGGAGCTACGATAGAAAACAAGAGGGAAGACGAGTTTGGCTACATGAACATGACATTCAACCGGATGTCGCTGCAGATAAAGAATCTTATCGACACAGTCTACAAAAACCAGATAGCAACTAAGGATGCGGAGATAAAAGCGCTGCAGGCCCAGATCAATCCCCATTTCCTCTACAATACGCTCGATTCCATCAACTGGAAGGCGAAGATGAACGGCATAGAAGAGATAAGTGAAATGGTATCCGCACTGTCGTCGATCATCGAGGCGAACCTGAACAGAAATAACGAAAAATACATAACTCTCGACAAAGAGATCGAATATATCAACAATTATTATCTTTTACTCAAAAAACGCTTCGGTAAAAAGATAAACATGGAGACTGAGATCGGGGAAGACACCCTCGCCTGTATGATACCAAAGCTCATCGTCCAGCCGATCGTGGAGAATGCTGTCTATCACGGGATCGAAATGAAGGTGGGCAACGGCACGATCTGGCTGAAAACCAGGAGGAATGGAGACCGGCTGTATATCGATGTGATCGATGACGGCGCAGGCATCGATGAAGACACGCTTTCCGCTCTAAGCAAGAGCCTTGAGGAAACCTCGTATGAAACTGCGGTAGATGGGGAATCGGCAGAGGAATTGCCTGTAAGTTCGAGTATCGGTATTATTAATGTTCATAAGCGCATAAGGCTGTTATATGGGGACGGATACGGCCTTAATATCACAAGCAGGACATCGGAAGGCACTCATGTAAGTATCTGCCTTCCCGCCATTCCGGCGCAGTACGATGATGGGGGAAAAGGGGTGGGGCCGATTGGTTAAGGTAATGATCATAGACGACGAAGAGATCATCCGCGAGGGCTTGAAGACAACGATAGACTGGGAGGAAATGGGCTGCGAGATCTCGGGCGAATCCGAGGACGGCGAATCAGGCTTCAAAGCGGCCATTGCCATAAAACCCGATCTGATCTTCACCGACATACGCATGCCCGGAATGGACGGTCTTCAGATGATAGCGCGCCTGAGGGAGATGAAATTGGCGTGCAAGGTCATCATACTGACGGGCTTCAGAGACTTTGAATATGCCCAGGAGGCTATCAGACACGGCGCCTTCAGGTTTTTACTGAAACCTGTCAGAACCGACGAGCTCAAGCTGGCAATCAGTGAAGCGGTAAAAGAGATCAAATCGGCGAGGTCAAAGGACGAGATATTCACTAATCTTGAGAAACGCGTAAAGGAATACTACGGAATTGGGCAGGCGGAAGAGGATGATCCTGCGGAAAAGGAAAAGAGCGGGGATTCGTCGGGCAATCCAAAATACCTGGTCGGCAAGGCGCTTTCATATATCAAGAAAAACTACGCCTCGGACCTGAGCCTGAAGACCGTCGCGGACGAGGTTTATGTGAGCACCTGGTATCTCAGCAAGCTGCTGAAAAAGGAGACGGGCGACAATTTTATCAATATATTGAATAAAATCAGGGTCGAGAATGCCAAGAAGTTCCTGCAGGATCCGAAATACAAGATATATGAGATAGCCAATGTCGTAGGTTTCACGGATGTGCCGTATTTTACGAAGACCTTCAAAAAGGTGACCGGCCAGACGCCGATGGAGTACAAGAATAGTAAATAAGCGCAGGGACGGTTCTTTTGTTCACTTAACATCCGGTATGAATAAGGACAGAACGGGGTATGTGGCTGCGAGGCTGCGAGGATGCGGGATGAAGCTCCAGACGATCCAAAGGCTCTGCCCCCGCATTGTTCGGCCGCCTCCAACGGCATCGGCTGGTCGCAAATGCCTTGCATTTGCTGCTCGCCCATGCATCCTGCATGCCGTATCCGGCAAATCCGCCGTCGTGGCGGATTTGCCTCGCCTGTATTTTGCACTCGCCATGTATCGCCAAGTCGCTTCATCATGCATCCTTGCACCTGCGAACGCCCTGTCCTGTAAAAGTTGCGTCTTCAAAGTGGGACTCACTTTTCCAATTCACAATAAAAACTAAATCATCACTAGATTGGTTAAATAAATATATTCCATGAGATCGGAAAAATCTAAATTGTGATTGTATCTTTTGCAAGTATCATTAAAATCTAATAATAAATACGATATTTTCGTAAATATGTTTGAATTTTATTAAATAGTGGGTATACTATAATGTAGAAGCAGAGATTATCTTGGAGGTAAACATATGTTATTGATGTTTAAGGTAAAAAACTACACCTCTTTTAAAAATGAAACTATCTTGGATATGAGGGCAACCGCATACGTGCAGCACCCTTCCCATGTTATACCCATTAATGATGAAATCGGTTTGCTGAAAACAACGGCTCTATATGGAGCAAATGCTTCCGGTAAATCCAATTTTATCTCAGCAATGTTCTTTTTTGAGCAGTATATCTTCTCACAATTTATCAACAAAAAAGAAAACGAGGATTTTGAGTCCTTGGAGAATCAGATTAAAATCAAACTGGAACCCTTTATGCTTTCGAAGCATAATAATGGTGCTTCAGAGTTTGATATCATTTTCATCCGTGGCGGTAAGCAGATACAGTATGGTTTTGAATGTACCTCAAAAGAGGTTTTAAATGAGTGGCTCTTCATTGATGATAAAAAGGTATTCGAGAGAACCGGTATAGAACTCTCCTTCGGCAGTAAATATCAAAAAATGCTGGGAGCTTATAAGAAGTTACCTGCAGAAAGATTATATATTGCTGTTCTAGAATATTTCCTTGAAGATGAAGCGAAAGAGGTTATCCTAGGAGACTTTATTTCTTTTTTCCATGAAGAATATAATGTGTTTTCAGAAATCCTCTTTGAATCCACGGTGAAACGATTAGCAGGCTCTATTATGCTTAACAAGAAGCTGGTAAGTAATAAAACATACCGCCAAAAAGTCGAGAATTATCTGCGTCTGATTGATGTTGGTATCAAGCGTCTTGATGTACAGACAGAAATCATATTGAATGAACGAACCGGCAAGAAAAAGAAAGAAAAGGTTGTTCGCACTGTTCACAATATTTATGACGAAAACGGAAATGTAGTCGGAGAAAAGTTGTTTAATTTACAGCAGGAGTCTACTGGTACCCTGCGTTTTCTTGCTTATATTCAAAACATCATTGAAATGATTGAAGATGGCGGTGTTTTTATTGTAGATGAAATGTCTGCAAGGCTTCACCCTCTTCTGACCAAGCTCATTGTGGATATTTTCAGCTCCAGTCAGAATAAAAAGGCGCAGCTTATTTTTACAACACACGATATTTCCTTACTGAATTACAATCAATTCCGACGTGACGAGATTGCATTCGTTGATAAAAATGAGCGGGGCGAATCTACTCTTTACGCTCTTTCCGATTTGAAAGTGCGTGAGGATGCTACCTTTAATAAGGACTATCTGCAAGGAAAATATGGTGCAATTCCCATCATTAATTACGATGAAATTATAGGTGGTGAATTGAATGAGTAGAACGGTACTATCTCCGCAGCGCCGTGCGGAGATTCAAAAAATCAATATCGGTCGCATCATAATTTTTTGCGAGGGCAAGACTGAAAAATACTACTTTGATTATTTTGCGGAAATTATCAAGAAAAATAAATATACCGATGTCGAGGTGGTTTTAGAAACGGCAAACGGTAATGCTCAGACCGTTTTGAATTTTGCCAATGATTTTTTGACAATAGAAGATAATGGTAGGAAATTCAGCACCTATGGCAAGTATCTTGCGTTTGACTGTGATGATCCTCCGGATATTCAGTCCGTGGTGCTTGCGTCTAGGGACTATGATCTACTGATTTCAAATTATCTGTTTGAAACATGGCTTTTAATGCATTTTGAGGAAGTTGATTCAAAACTTACCAAGCGCCAAATCTACCGTCACCTGTCAGAGCATCTAAATAGCATCTATTCAAAAGGCCATAGAGGTAAAACCCGTGAGATTATCCAAAATGGTGAGGTTGAAAAGGCAATAGATAATGCCGAAGCCCTTGAACTAAAATATGGAGCTCAGGGTAAAGTGTCATCTATCAATATTAAGGAAATGAACCCATATACAAGTGTCTATAAGCTGATTGAGCAGTTTATGATGGAAATTTCATAAAATCAAATCAAAGTTTGACTGCCTGAGACGGCTGAAATGCGGCGGGGCGGGCGTGGCTGCAGGATGCATGATGAAGCGACTTAGCGATCATCAGCGAATGCAATGCACAGGTAAGGCAAATCCGCCAGGGATGGCGGATTTAGCCGGATACGGCATGCAGGACGCATAGGCGAGCAGCAAATGCAAGGCATTTGCGACCAGCCGATGCCGTTAGAGGCGGCCAAACAAAAACAGGGCAGGAGCTTTAGGATCGCTTGGAGCTTTCATCTCGCATCCTCGCAGTCACGCCACCCCAAGGAATCGCTTCATTTCCTCGCTCACTTCATTGGCGGCATGCTCGGTGGACATTTCCGCGAAGATACGCAGCAGCGGCTCGGTCCCTGAAAATCTGACAACGATCCAGCCGCCGTTACTGAAATATATCTTCATGCCGTCCGCATATCCGACGTGGTCGATCTCATAGCCCAGATCAGGTACTTCTTTCCGAACGAAAAGCTTATCCATCAGCCTTGCTTTTGTATCTGCATCAAAGCGCAGGTCGTTTTCTGACATATAAAAATATCCGTATTTTTGATTGATCTCTTCAAGCAGTTCGGACAGGCTTTTTCCGGTTACGCTCAATAATTCGATCAGGAGGCTTGCTGCAAAGATGCCGTCCTTGCCGCTGATATGCCCTCTTATAGTCAGGCCGCCGCTGCTTTCTCCGCCTATCAGCGCCTGTTTCTTATCCATCATGGAGCTGATGTGCTTGAACCCTACGGGAACCTCGTAGCATTCCTCCCCAAAGTCGTGCGCTATTTTATCAAGCAGGTGCGTGGTGGCAAGGTTCCTTACGACGCCGCCCTTCCAGCCCTTGTATTTCAGCAGGTAATAATACAGCAGCGCGAGGATGTTGTTGGGGTGTATGAAATCGCCTTTTTCGTCGATTATTCCAAGGCGGTCGGCGTCGCCATCAGTTCCGATGCCGATGTCATAGCCCCTTTCAACGACAATGTTCCTTAAATGGTTCAAGGTGTGGGTGCCCGGGGAAGGCAGCCTGCCGCCGAACAGCGTGTCATGCCGGTCGTTAATTACGGCCAGTTCGCATCTCGCCGTGATCAGTATGGTTTGCAGGCAGGTTTTTGAAACCCCGAACATAGGATCCAGAACGATCTTGAGCTTTCTTCGTTTGATTGCGTCTATATCGATCATTCCAAGTATAGTATCGATATATTCGTTAAAAGGGTCGATCTCTTCTATCAGCCCTGTTTTGTGTCCCTGTTCATAATCCATATGCAGTACTGCGCTGGAACGGACCTTTGCTATGCTTTTTTCGATTTTCGCCGTGACTTCCTCGTCCGCGTCGCGGCCGCCCCGTGTAAAGATCTTGACGCCGTTGTAATCGGCGGGGTTGTGGCTTGCCGTGATCGAACAGCCGTATCCCGTCAGCAGGCATTTGACCGTGAACATTACAAGAGGAGTAGGGGCTACCTTATCTATGAAGTAGACCTTGATCCCGTTCCCTGCCATGACCTCGGCGGTCCAGACAGCGGCCCTGTCCGACAGAAATCGCCTGTCATATCCTATTACGAAGCCTTTTTCGGTGCATTTCTCTTCCTTCATTATATCGGCGACAGCTTGGGCCAAGATACAGACATTCTCTTTTGTAAAATCTTCACCGATCAGTGCGCGCCAGCCGCCTGTTCCAAATTTGATCATCATTATCCCACCTTAAGCTATATATTTCGGAAATCTGTACTAGTATCCAAGTTCTGCTTTTGGTTTTCATTATAAAAGCAGCGAACGATATTTGAAACAGGACTACTTTGGCATATATTGTTCAATATTGTTATTTTCTTTTGACATTTTACAACATACCAATATAGTACAAGAAATACCAAGTTAATGGCATTTTTTTCTTACCAAGTCGATAATATACTAACATTATGCTTAACAGATAATTTACAAATTAATGAAGCTTGTTTATTTCATTTTAAAAAGGAAGGTTAATATGATTCAAAATACGATGAATTCAAGCGAGCTTGCTGTTGAAAGAGCAACAGCGCAAAATCGTATGAGCTTCCAAAGGCATAAAAAGACCTTAATACTGCTGTCCATGGTGTTGCCCGGTGCAATTTGGCTGTTACTGCTGCGATACTTACCGATGTTTGGTATTGTGATGGCTTTTCAAAACTGGGAAATTTATTACGATAACCCAACCTTGTTTAGTAACATAATACATAGCCCCTGGGTAGGATTGCAAAACTTCGCATTTTTGTTTGCCACAAGCGACTGTTGGCAAATGCTTTTTAATACGATAGCCTACAATTTAGTGTTTATCATTTTGGGCACCATCATTTCGGTGGCTTTTGCGATTATGATGAGCGAGCTTACTCTAAGACGCCTGATGAAAACCTATCAAACAATGATGTTCTTTCCGTTCTTTTTGAGCTGGGTAGTAGCCAGTTACTTTTTATACGCTTTTCTGGCCCCTGACGACGGTTTAATGGTACATTTGTTCAAGAATTTAGAAATAACCCAATTAGGATGGTATAACGATACAAGACCCTGGCCGTACCTCATCGTATTTGCCCATATGTGGAAAAATGTCGGTTATACTGTTGTATTGTATATGGCAGCCATAGTTGGTATAGACTCAAGCCTGTTTGAAGCCGCCAGGATCGACGGCGCTTCAAAGTGGCAGCAGATACGCTATGTCACACTTCCTCATTTAACTACGCTGATCGTTGTTCTGTTGATCATTAATGTAGGAAAAATATTCAGCTCCGATTTCGGACTTTTCTACACAGTACCGATGAATTCCGGGCCACTGATCCCTGTGACACAGGTGGTTGATACATATGTTTACCGGGCGCTTTTAAATACCGGTGACGTCGGAATGAGTACAGCTGCGGGTCTTTTCCAAAGCGCGGTGGGATTTGTTCTTGTATTAATCACTAATGCAATTGTACGTAAGGTAGAGCCGGATAGCGCAATGTTTTAGGAGGAGCCGTAAATGAATACTTCAATGTCCAAAGGTTATAAGAGCTCTCGTTTAGGCGCGATCAGCGTACCCGCAGAAATAATATTGCACGTTATTATTGCCGTATTTTCGCTGACGTGTATTATTCCGTTTATCTTTTGCATCATTATTTCTTTTACGTCCAAGCAAAGCATAGCAAATATAGGGTTTTCCTTCTTCCCGCAATCATGGACGCTGGACGGTTATAAATACGTTTTCAACATGGGGAAGCAGCTCTGGCTTTCCTACTTCAACAGCATATTTGTTTCGGTTGTGGGTACTGTTTTAAGCGTCACGATCTGTATTTTATATTCATACGCACTATATCGCAGAGACTTCAAATATCGTAGATTTTTCACGTTATTCGCGGTATTTACTATGATGTTTACCGGCGGACTTGCTCCGACATACCAGGTAAGCAAAATCATGCTGGGATTGAGCGACAATTACTGGGCTCTTATTGTTCCTTTGCTGGTAAATCCGTTTAACTTTATTATCATGCGCACGTTCTTTCAGTCCAGCGTACCCGATACGATCATTGAAGCTGCAACTATCGACGGCAGCGGAGAATACAATACGCTGTTGAACATTATCATACCCATATCAAAACCAGGTATCGCCACCATCGCCCTTCTGACGGTTCTGGCATATTGGAATGACTGGTTCAGCGCCCTGCTGTACATCGACGACAACAGCTTTTATCCGCTTCAGTATCTGCTCTGGCAAATGCAAAGCCAGATTGACTTCCTTGCGGCAAACTCCGGAAAAGGACTCGAGACTGTCGTCAATGTGGCGACTATGCCGACACAGAGCTTTCGCATGGCGGTTGTTGTCCTGGTAGTCATCCCCATAGCATTTGCGTATCCGTTCTTCCAGCGTTATGTAGTAGCCGGACTTACCGTCGGTTCGGTAAAGGGTTGATGGTATAGTACAGATGTATACGGCATTAAGGTATGATCATACCTGGAATTGCCGCTTACATAAATAAGGTTATCGCCGGATAATGACAAACCGGTAAACAAAAAATAATTTAAGGAGTGAAGACAATGAAGGCAATGAAAAAGGTTCTGGCAATCGTTATCTGTATGACGTTGGTGCTGTCCCTTTGCGTTTCTGCTAATGCGGCTACCACAGTCAAGAAACCAAGCACGGCAAAATTTGTAACGTTGACTTGGATGTACGAGGGAAATAACGTAACAGACGACAAAGCGGTTATGAAGAAAGTAAACGAATATCTCAAAAAGAAGCTTAACTGCGAGCTGAAGATGAAATGGTGCGGATGGGGCGACTTTGACCAGAAGCAAACCCTGGCGATCAACGGCGGTGACAAGATTGACATATACTTTACCAGCAGCTGGAATACCAATACGTATCCTGCGATGGCGAAAAAGGGTGCATTCGTACGTCTTGACGATCCAAAGAACAATTTGCTCCAATCCTGCGCTCCGAACCTGTTTAAAACCCTGCCAAGCGTTTTGGCCCAGGGAGCAATGGTGGCAGGGAAGAACGGTAAAGGAATTTATGCGATTCCGACCTACAAGGAAGTTGCCCAGCAGTATACCTGGCTTTTTAACAAGCGAATTCTCGACAAGTATAGTATAACCGCCAGTCAGGTAACCGACCTGAAGAGCCTTGAGCCGTTGCTGAAGAAGATTAAAGACGGCGAAGGCAAGGATTTCTATCCGATCAACACTGACTATACGGTTTGGGAGAGAGCGCTTTCAAATACCGATCTGATCGATCCCAGCATGCTGCTTGATTATGTCTTTAATCCAACTCATCCTGCACAATCAGGAAAGACACTCACCAGCCGTTATGAAGGCGCTGCTTTCAAAGCTTACGCTGAAACGATGCACAAGTATTTCCTGAACGGATATATTAACCCAGCGGCGACTACCAATACACAAGCTATGAATGAAACATGGCAGAATACCCGGACATCAGGACAATGGGCTTTTGATATTTATCCATACTACCCGGGCAATGAAAATACACTAACCGATACGTACAACTACAAGTTTACAGTTAAACCGGTTCAGGCTGGTTATATGTCAACTACGTCATCCCGGGGCGGCATGAATGCTGTTTCAATAACTTCAAAGAATCCGGACCGTGCGCTTATGCTGTTAAACCTTGTTAATACCGATTCATATCTGCGTACTCTGCTTGCTTATGGCGTTGAGGGTATACACTATAAAACGGATGATGGCAGAATAACACTGGTACCGAACAATGGTTTCTCGCCCTGGGTTGCGGGTATGGGAAATGTAAACATACTGCCTCTTAAGGAAAGCGATCCTGCTGACCTTTATTCAAGGCTGTTCCCCAAGTTTAATAATGTGGAAGGTTTGCCGATACTTGGTTATGCATTTGATGTGGATCCTGTAAAAACTCAGATGGCTACCCTCAATAATGTGGCGACTCAATACAACGTAGGGCTTTTAACAGGCGCTTCCGATCCGGCGACAGTACTTCCTGAGTTTACCAAGAAGCTCAAAGATGGGGGAATTGACGCTGTAGTTAAAGAAGCTAACAAGCAGCTGAATGCTTTCCTCACAGCTAAATAATTGTTGATACTTGCGGCGGTCGTATTCTGCAGCAATTATCATAATCTGCAAAGATACAGAGTCCGGTACAAAACCGGACTCTTTTCTTTGCAGCTAGCCCATGCAGCCGGGTTAGTGTAGTTCCTCGTAAATGATTAGAGGAAGTCTTCAAAGTAAGCGTCAACAGCATCATATGGAAAAACAGTCACGGAGATGGTACAATCACAAGGTGACTGAGAAATTTTATCTGGAGGTTGCCATGGTACTGATTCCATACCCCAAAAGGCTGACGAGCAGGAACGGAGTTTTTCATATCGACCGGACAGTTATGATACTACTCGATTCATCATGCGATTACATGGATTATGAAGCGGCGGTATTACTGAAACAGGAGATACGGAGATGTACGGGCATCACGCCTGCTATCACAAAAGGTTCGGCCGATGTGAATAAACTGGCATCCCAGCCGGTGGGAATGATCATTTTGCAGAAGGATGTCAAAAGTGCAAGGATGAAAGCTAAAGCGGGTGTCGATGAAGCTGCGGCGAACTCATACAGAATGGTCGTGACTGAAGAAATGGTTTTGGTTAACGGCAGTTCGGGCGCCGGTTTATTTTACGGTATACAAACGCTCAGGCAGATCATCAGGGGAAGCGCGCTGTCGATCCAATGCGTCGAAATAGAAGACAGGCCCGATTTCGAATTCAGGGGCTTCTATCACGATATAACCAGAGGCAGGGTGCCGAAGCTAGAAACTCTGATGGAACTAGCCGACAGGCTGTCTTTCTATAAGATAAACCAGCTTCAGCTTTATGTGGAGCATTCTTTTGCATTCAAGGCGCACAGCGAGATATGGGCCGATTCCGATCCGCTTGCGGCGGAAGACATACTGGTATTGGATGAGTACTGCAAAAAGCGCCGTATTGAGCTCGTCCCATCGATCTCGACGTTTGGCCACCTTTATCACGCACTTATATCTAAATCCTTCGGCAGCCTCAACGAGTACGAAAAGATCCCTGACAAGCCATTCACATGGATCGAAAGGATGCGCCACTACACGCTCGATGCAAGCAACCCTCAAAGCCTGCAGTTCGTGCGCGATATGATCGATGAATACCTGCCGCTGTTTTCGTCCGGGAAATTCAATATCGGCTGCGACGAGACCTTCGACCTGGGCCGGGGGAGGAACAGGCCTCTTGCCGAAAGTATGGGCGTGGGAAAGCTTTACCTCTATTTCGTCAGAGAGGTCGTCAATCATGTGAGATCGCGCAATAAGTCCGTCATGCTGTGGGGGGACATATTGCTCAGGTATCCTGAGGTTTTGAAGGATCTGCCAGAGGGAATCACGCTGCTCAACTGGAATTATGATCCGGACGCGACTGAAGACGATATCAGGACGATCGCCGAAGCAGGATTCACGCAGTATGCCTGCCCGGGTGTGAAGGGCTGGAACAGGCTCGTCAATGATATGGATGGTTCAACCGATAATATACGCGCGATGGTCTCATATGCTCTCAAATATGATGCCAAGGGCATACTTAATACGGATTGGGGAGATTTCGGACATATAAATCTCCTCGCCGGTTCGATGCCGGGAGCGGTCTTCGGGGCAGGTCTTTCATGGAATGCCGATAAATCGGAGGGGCCTTCGGATGAAGAGATATCCAAACTGGAATACGGAGACGAGTCCGGCAGGTATGTGGGGCTTGTCAGGGAATTGTCGCGGCAGACCATGCTCGACTGGGAAACGATGGTGTTGTGGTATTACTCGACTGTCGGCCTGGACGTGGACGAATACGGGTATAATGAGCATTATCTGAAACGCATGCTGGATTGCGGTGAGGATAGTGTCAGAAAGGCTTACGCCAGGATCAGGGAACTGCAGGATGAACTTGCTGCCCTGAATCCGTGCATTTCCCCGGACAGGAGGCAGGATCTCAGGGAGATCCTCGCTGCGGCGGAAGGACTCGCCTTATCCCAGGCTTTGTTACCGGTCATCAAGAAAAAGTTCCTCGGGCAGAAGGATACAGGTCTGATACTGGAACCGGAGGAGCTGGCAGTCAAGCTCGAATATTGGCTCATGGAATACAAGAAAGTCTGGCGTGAAAGGAACATGGAGAGCGAGCTTTACAGGATCAAGGAAGTCATCATTGGCATCTGCGGGCTGTTGAGAAGCTGAACATATCCTGTTTCTTTATATGTTTTACTCCGGATAAAATGTGGTAAACTTTTGACATGAAGCTGATCAGAGATAAATTTAGCACAAAACTGCATAACCCGGTATATGGCGCAATTGATTTTATTAAATATATTGGTCCCGGACTGCTTGTGACAGTCGGGTTCATCGACCCCGGGAACTGGGCTTCCAACCTTGCCGCGGGTTCCGATTACGGGTATAAACTGCTTTGGATGGTAACACTGTCGACGGTTATGTTGATCCTGCTGCAGCATAATGCAGCACATCTTGGGATAGCAACCGGCGATTGCCTGTCTGAAGCTGCGGCAAAACACCTGAAACCTGCTGTTTCGTTAACGGTATTATCAACTGCAGTAATGGCTTCGGTTTCGACGGCATTGGCTGAGATTCTCGGCGGCGCCATAGCCTTGCAGCTTTTATTCAATATTCCGATCAAAATCGGAGCAATAATGGTAACGCTGCTGGTGCTATGGATGCTTTTTTCAAATTCTTACCGGCGTCTGGAAAAGTGGATCATTGGGTTTGTGTCGATTATAGGAGCTTCTTTTATTTATGAGTTGGGTTTGGTTGACATAAGTTGGACCGATGTGGGGAAAAGCCTGGTGACTCCAAGCTTTCCAGTCGGTTCAATGCCAATTATCATGTCGGTACTCGGCGCGGTCGTTATGCCGCACAACCTATATCTGCATTCGGAAATAATTCAGAGCAGACAATGGAACAAAGAGGATCATACACTCATTGAAAGACAGCTAAAATATGAGTTTGCAGATACATTATTTTCAATGATCATAGGATGGGCGATCAACAGCGCCATGATCATACTGGCCGCCTCTGCGTTTTTCAGCGGACATATACGGGTAAGCGAACTTACACAAGCGCAGCAGCTTCTGGGCCCCTTGCTCGGGAAAGGTGCGGCGGTTATTTTTGGCATAGCTCTGCTTTTGGCAGGAATTTCGTCGGCCACTACTGCCGGGATGGCAGGAGGCAGCATTACGGCAGGTATGTTCAAGGAACCGTATGATATCAAGGACGTCCATACCAGAATAGGTACCGGCGGTGTGCTATGCCTGGCAACAGTATTGATATTCCTGATATCCGATCCTTTCAAAGGGCTTGTATACTCACAAATGTTTTTGAGCATACAGCTTCCGGTTACAATTTTCATGCAGGTGTTCCTCACATCATCGGAGAAGGTCATGGGCCGGTACAAGAATTCTGTATTCGGCAGATCAATGTTGTTTCTGACGGGAATAATCGTTACCGCATTAAATGTGGCTCTCCTGGTAAGTCTGCTATAAAATCCGGAACTTTTGCCGGTTTTTACAATATAACTGTTTTAATCGTTCTGTTGGGGGTAAAGTATTGTAACAAGCAAAAACAACTTGTTATATAAGTATTTGGAGGTGCCGATCATGAATGAAAAAGAATCTATAGAGAAAAATATAATGAATAATATTGAGGAAATGAATATTATACCTGATGGGGAAGTCTGCTCCCATGAATTTTCGGATGGTTGCATACTGAGGGAAGATCAGGCTTAGAAGGTATCATAAGAAAAACGTTTTTGAGGGATGGTAAAAATGATAAGCAAAAGTATTGAAAAAAAACTAAATGATCAAATACAAAAGGAATTTTATTCTGCTTACCTCTATCTTTCCTTTGAGTCATATTTTGCATCGAGGAATCTGAACGGGTTTGCTCACTGGTTCCGGGTGCAGGCTATGGAAGAAAGGGATCATGCAGTTATATTCTTCAACTATCTGAACCAGGTTGGAGGGCGCGTCAGGCTACAGCCGCTGGAAGTGCCGGAGTGGGACTTCAAGTCCATCGAAGAGGTAATTCTGAAACAGTTGGAGCATGAGCGGTTTGTGACGAAGTCGATCTACGGCATTGCCGATCTTGCACTTGAAGAGCGTGACCACAAAACGAATTCGTTTTTGAAATGGTTTATTGACGAACAGGCCGAAGAAGAGGCCAATGCTGAAGAGAACCTGTCTAAAATCAGACTGGTCGGTGAAAACGACGGCAGAGGGATACTGATGCTGGATGCTGAAATGGCGGCCAGGGTCTATGTGGTTCCGACGCCTTTGGCAGCAGCCAATCAGCCATGATCATAAAATTATCTTTAATCAGAGTGGCAAAAGCTTCCGGGAAAATACATCCGGGAGCTTTGCTATTTAGATCTCGGACTCTATTATAACCCTTCGCAATTTATTTACACCATTTGCTTCATATTCTTGACTTATTACCTGCCATATAATAACATTTAATTTATAAATCGGTGCTGGCTTCTAAAACTTATTATCCCGACACATGTCGCTTATTCAAGAAAAAGGAGAGTTTATAAATGTACCATCAATACGCAGATGACGGAAGAATTTTAACGTCGCCGAAAGAATTAGAACCGCTGTTAAAAGGCTCATTCCCTGCCTTTTCTAAAACGGTTGGACATATCCGTTTTTTTTATGTGGCGGATGAAATTTGGGATGGGAAATCCTCGCTTATTTTCAACGCAGACGGCGAACAGTTGACCGCAATCACGCTTGACGACGGCGCTTTCTATGTACATATCGCGGATGAAGACTTCCAAATCAATGACGAAACCTTGTTGGACACTATTTTCGAGGTATTAAAGAAAACTGTGCCTTCCGGTCGGTGTCGTCCATTTGAGCAACTCACAGTTAACCTGAGTGACCTAAATAAATTCCCATGCGGTTATCGGTGCGATATGTGCCTTGGAAATAAAAAGCACAACGAAAACGACTTCTCGGGAAGCGAGAAGTTCGACTATATGAATTGGCTGTGTTATCACAACTGTGTTCCAAACGTAAGTGTAGAACGGAATGTTCATAAAAAATCTGTCTGTCCAGGCTGTGAATCAAAAAAGAGAGATTGCCCATACTTTGCTTGCCCTACGGAAAAAGGTTACGCTAATTGTGTGGAATGCGGAGATTATCATTCATGTGATGTTTACCGCGACTGTCATTATCCGGGTCAATGCAATTTAGGTATTACCGCCGAGGAAGTTACGAATTTGGTGATTCCTTATTGCATGAAGGAGCGACTTGACGTATTGCGCAACTCTATATTATAAGCATTTTCAAAGCCAAAACTACTGCACTATGTTTATGAAATGCGTACTTGAATTGAAAGAAGACCAGCCTTCCCTTCCAGGCGTGTGGCTGGGAGTGTGTCATACATCAGAGAACAAAGCAGTCAGCGCAAGGGCGTGCATGTTCTGAGTCCCTGATTTGACTCCCGGAATAAGGGCCCTTGCAGCACGCCACACCGATTCGCTGGGTGACAAGCACCGCCAGGGAGAAGGGCTCCGCAGGTCCAGTTCATCGGCGCAGCAACTGCTAGACGTTAGTCGAAATACCATCCCCTGACGTCACCCGGAGCTCCGGCCGCCGGGTGATAAATGAACGCTCTGCGCAGTGGTAAATGTTATATAAACGTAGGAGACGAAAAATGAAAGCTTTTTATATTGGTGGATCTCCATGTAGTGGGAAAAGTACTATTGCCGAATTGATTTCTAAAAAGTATGGCTTTGACTATTTTAAGCTTGATGATAAACTATTTTCTTATATGGAAGAAGCGGCTAAAAACAATAAGCCTAGATGCAAAGCATATTTCAGTATGACCCCTGATCAGATATGGACGAGAAAACCTAAAGAACAGTTAATAGATGAAGTAGATATATACAGAGAAATATTCGATTATGCGATAAATGATATAAAAACGACATGTGCACCAGTTTTGATAGCAGAAGGAGCTGGCTTTTTACCCGAGTTAGTAAAGAAAACTGATGTAAATAAAAGTAGTTATGTCTGTATTGTTCCAACACGTGATTTTCAATTCAAAAAATATTGTGAACGTGAATGGGTGAATTACATACTGGAAGGATGTACAGACAAACAAGCCGCATTTAACAATTGGATGGAGCGAGATGCAATGTTTGCTTTATATGCTGCTGAAACAGCAGAAAAAATGGGATATAAAACGTTTTGGACAGATGGTATGAATAATCCTACTGAAATGCTAAAAATAGTTGAAAAAGTATTTGAACTTTGATATTAAGTCCGGCCTTGACTCTACAGTGCGGCCGGAGGGTGGGCAGAACTTCACGAACAAAGCAGTCGGCGCAAGGGCACGGTAGCGAAAAGCAAACATCTCATCTGCCATTCGACTGCAGCACGAGCAGTGCCATACCGATTGCTGGGCTGCTTGTTCCGCTTCGCTATACTGCTCGCCCATGCATCCGGGGTGGCAAGCACCGCCAGGGAGAAGGGCTCCGCGGGTCCGGTTTGACGGGTTTCGTGAATGCGGACCGTTATATAAAATACTGCCCATCAACGTCGCCCGGGCTTCCAACCGTCGGGCGAAAATGGATACTCTGCGTAGCAAGAAAGGGAGCGGCTTATGATTACGATTTATGATTGGTTTGGCTATGAATTGCCGATTAAGGAACGTTATCAGTTAATAAAAGAAGCCGGATTTGACGGCGTTTTATTATGGTGGAGTGAATATCTGGATCGTAATGATTACCGCAACGGACCACAAATTGTGCGAGAAGCGGGTCTTTTTATAGAAAATATCCACACACCGTTCCAAGTCCAAAACAAACTCTGGCTTGACAATCTGGACGGTGAAGCCTCAACCGCTTGCTATTTGCAATGTGTTGCGGATTGCGCCGAATTTGAGATTCCGACAATGGTGGTACACCTGCCCGATGAAGACAATCCATATAATGCATTGGGACTGGATAGAATCAAGAGAATCGCTGAAAAAGCTGAACAGCTTGCCGTTAATGTTGCGCTGGAGAATTTACGGAACCTTACCAATTTGTCATATGTGCTGGAACAAGTGGATTCCCTGCGTATCGGATTCTGTTATGACTGCGCACATCACAATCGCTACTGTCCGGGCAATGATTTATTATCCATGTACGGTTCCAGGTTGATGGCACTACATTTACATGATTATTACGGAAATGCCATACACCGGTTACCTTTTGACGGCACGATTGATTGGTCTATAACCATGAAAAAAATTGCGGAAACGGATTATTCAGGCGCGACTGCAATAGAGGCCATGAATTGGGATTATGAGGATTTATCGGCTAAAGAGTTTTTACATAAAGCGTTTGAGCGAGCAAAAAGGCTGGAAGCATTAAAACTCTGAGGCCTGTTACTCGCCTGTCAGCAATGATCGACGGCGCTGTCTGTGGAGGTTGTGTTTCCTCTTCGCAGACTTTCTGCAAAGGTATACGGCTGGTATAGCGGGCTGCAATGCCCGTGAGACAGGACTTCAAACCCCGATTCATATAGTACCTTGAAACAAGCTTGACAGTATGTGCATGGAAACACAACCGGAACAAACAGCGGCGGCGATCTGGCCCAGGCAATATTCCATGTAAGATCGGCAAGAGCAGCGATCTGACCATGTTTGAAGAAGGAGGGCGGAAGCACGGGAACCGCCCTCTCGCTCCACAGACAAATTCCCGCGCTTCCTTTATCGTATTCTATTATGTATCAGTAACGATGATCCACATCCTAAACTAAGCAGTTTTCCTAGTTTTAACCCATCACAACTTCCACTTTGTTGACAGTGCCTGATGCCTGAGGCGCAATCGGACCGTTTACCGCATGCCCGTTTAGCGTAACCGAGAAAACTCCCTTCTGGACGCCCTTCGGGTTTTTCACCGATATTTTATATGTCGCGCCGCGCCATGTGCGCGAAACCTCGAAGCTTCTCCAGTCTGACGGTATGCACGGATCTATTGTGAGCCCTTTGTAACCCGGCTGGATGCCGAGCATGTAATGCGTTGAAGCAAAATAAGCCCAGCCTGCAGTGCCGGTGAGCCATGGATGTCTTGCCCTGCCGTGGGCCGTATGGTCCCTGCCCATAATAAACTGGCAGTAAGAATAGGGCTCCGACTGACGTATCTCGATCTTATCGTTCTGGCTGTAGGGAAGCAGCGCGTCGTAGAACTTCATTGCGCGGTCGCCTCTTCCGAGAATGCATTCAGCTGCCCACGCCCAAGGGTTTGGATGGCTGAATATCGCACCGTTTTCCTTTATGCCCCTGTATACCCTCGTCACAAAGCCTATATCATCATTGGGGGTAGAGAACGAAGGCCAGACAAGGTGAAGCCCGTATTCGGAATACAGGTGTTCATTCACCGCATCCATGCAGCTCAGAGCATGTTCATGCGGCGCTGCCCCGGAAATTACGGCCCATGTGTTCGATTCCAGGTGGACTTTACCTTCGCGGTCCTTCTGAGTCCCTATTTTTGCGCCCTTGGCCGTTATGCCCCTTATATACCACTTGCCATCCCAGAGAATATCCTCGCAGGCTTTGCAGACTCTTAAGGCCATCGCCTTGTATTTTGACGCATCCCCGGTTTTCCCGAGGAATTCGGACGCCTCGATGAATGAGTTCAGCGCCCAGTAATGCAGGAAGGATACCAGTGCGCTTTCGCCGCCGCCAAGGTTTAGACAATCGTTCCAGTCCGCCCGCAGGCCTTTGCATATGCCGTTTTCTCCGACCTGTTCCGCTGAAAAATCAAGTATGCGCTTCATGTGCTCGTATACCGATGCTTCGCCTCCGTCGGCAAATGTGACGGACAGGTCGAAGAAGGAAATATCTCCGGTTTCTTTCACGTACTCGCATATCGAAGGCACGAGCCACAATGCGTCGTCAGAACAGGTATCCTTCAGGCCGTGTATCACATCCTTCAGATCGGGAGCCGGTATAACGGTAGGCGATTTGAAAGGCGGTTTCGCTGGTTTCTCGGGATTGAACAGCTCGGGATTAAACAGGTGCAGGCCGTAACCTGCATTTGTCAGGCCTCGGAGCAGTTCAACAAGGCGCTGCCTTGTTTTCTCAGGGTTCGAGTGAGGTACACACATGGCGTCCTGCGCCGTATCACGGTATCCGAGACCGGTCCTGCCGCCGACCTCGATAAAGGAGGCGAACCTTGACCAGACCACATTTGTTTCGGCCTGATACAGTGTCCATATATTTGTCATCGTGTCCATGCCCTGATGCGGAGTGCTGCATTGAAGTACGGACAGCTTTTTATCCCAGTAATGCCTGAGTTCTTCAAACGCCTTATCGACATTTGCAACATCGGCATATTTATTGCGCATTTTCCTGCCGTCTTCTCTTCTTCCCACGCCGAGCATATAAATGAGCCTGGTCTTCTGTCCCGGGGCCAGCGTGATTTTTTTGTGGAGCGAGGCGCAGTGGTTGCCTCCCAACTCGGTACTTCCGCTGCAGTTACCGCGTTCGACGGTTATGGGGTTGTCCTCGGTCCTGTAGCTGCCTGTGAAGCTGTCGCGCACGCAATCGTAGCCATCCGGCTCGAAGCCCGATGTAAAATAATGATAACCCTCGGGATCGTAAAACAGGTCAAATTCGATTATGCCGTCTTCATAGCTCGTTCCGCTTGAATACAGGCTCATCTGAAGGTTCTGGTTATCTATGTCGATATGTTCAAATGAAAATTCAAGATATGAAAACACGCTGATATTGCGTGGTTTCCCGCTTTCGTTGACGATTTCGACGTCCCACAGTTCAGCATCGTCTCCGATCGGTATGAACAGCAACTGGGAAGCGTTAATTCCATTGTAGCTGCACAGAAATTTCGAGTAGGACAGGCCGTGGCGGCACTGATACTTTGCCTTGTCCAGGCTTTTTCCGACAGGCTGCCACGAAACCGACCAGTAATCTCCCGTATCGTCATCGCGCAGATATACATAATGTCCAGGTCTGTCGAGCGGCACGCCGTTCTGCCTGAAACGTGTGATCCTGTGATACTGGGAAGACTTGTAGAAGCTGTAACCTCCCGCATTATGCGAAATAACGGTACAAAGGTTTCTCGTGCCAAGGTAATTGGTCCACGATACCGGTACATCCGGGCGTTCTATGACATATTCCCTGTTTTCGTTATCAAAACGGCCGTAACGCATATTACCCTCCCTGAGCTGCTTTTTGCTGTTTGTTCACCAATAAAATTATAATATTGCGCTCTGTATAATAAAATCAGTCTACCTTGTCATTAATTGTTCGATTTTGGTGTGCTTGGCTCTTTACTTGACCGGGCAAATTGAGTATATTGGAAAGAGGAAAAATGCGAGGTTTGTTATGTATATCGATAAGAAAAGTCCGATACCTGTATATTATCAATTGAAAACTCTGGTACTGGATAAGATCAAAAAAGGTGAATATCCGGAAGGCAGTCTGATACCGTCCGAACGCGACTTGGGCGAGAGCCTGAACATCAGCCGTATGACCGTACGCCAGGCGCTTAACCAGCTGGTTTCCGAAGGTGTATTATACCGTGAAAAGGGGAAGGGCACCTACGTATCCAAAAGCAAGATAGTTCAGAGAAATATAATGAGCTTCTCTGAATCAGTCAGGAAAAAAGGTCTTGTACCTTCTACCGACGTACTCAATTTTACAAGGGTTGCCGACAGGCCCGATATAAAGGAAATGCTCGATCTGAACGCAAACGAAGTCCTTTACTGCGTCAAAAGGCTAAGACTTGCCAATGGACTGCCGATTGGCATAGAAGAGGTCTATATTCCCGAAAAGTTTTGCCCGGATTTGGAGAAACACGACCTGAAAACATCGCTGTATAAGCTGCTTAAAGAGGAATATTCTCTGTCGGTGGATTATATGGACAGCTCCGTTGAAGCTGCAAAAGCCTCCAAAGAGGAAAAGAAGCTGCTCGGGCTTACGGATAATATTCCCGTGCTGCGCATATCCAGTGTCAGCTATAGCGACACTGGAATGAAACTGCTGCACCAGAAGGATGTATACCGCTCGGACGAATACAGCTATAATGTCAGGATATTCGTCAATCGCGAAGTATAACATAAAAACCCTGCAATACAATTTACCGTATGCTTTCCGGCAGCCGACTTTCAATAAATTCAAAAAACCATATTGATTGCATTGATTTTGTGTGATATATTTGAATCAAGATGTATATACCACTATACAGGTATACCAATTTTATCGTATGATACCGGTAAGATCAATAATGCTTTGAATGTCGTAAATATCGAGAATATCGGAAATATGGAGGCCGAATTTATGGTTTTGATGTGGGAAGAGATCCTCGAAGAACCTAGAACCATTGAAAGGTGCCTGAGCAGAAACAGGCAGCTGATATCTGAGATCGCAGCTGATATACGCAGATCTGATATCGATAAGATCGTGATAGCCGCAAGGGGGACTTCGGATCATGCGGCTGTATACGCCAAGTATGTAATGGAGACCACACTCGGGCTCCCTGTAGCTTTGGCGGCTCCGTCCGTATTTACCGTGTACCATGGGCGGCTGAAACTTGACAAAACCCTTGTGATAGGCATTTCCCAGTCGGGAAAGGCTGCCGATGTACTTGAAGTGATCAAATCGGCCAAAGAATCCGGCGCGCTGACAGTCAGCATCACCAATTTCTCCGATTCTCCGCTTGCCCTTGAGGCAAAATATCATCTGGACTGCAGTGCGGGTGTTGAAAGAAGTGTCGCCGCTACAAAGACGTTCCTTGCGCAGATCACCCTGCTGGCCGCATTGACGGCCGTGTGGTCGGGAAGCGCCGACATGCTTGATAAGCTTGAGAGAATGCCGCGTGATATAGAAAAAATCATAGGGAATTCGGACGATATCGCCGAAAAGGTACAGCGTTACCGTTACATGGAGGAATGCTTCGTTCTTGCGAGAGGGATAAATTATGCCATTGCTCTTGAGAGCGCGTTGAAAATACAGGAAACCTGCTATGTCAGGGCGAAAGCTTATGCTACGTCGGATTTCTACCATGGGCCCTATGCTATGATCGAGGATGGGATGCCCGTATTCGTATTTGCGCCGGGAGGACCGTCCCTAAAAGACATGAAGGAGATGATCGGAAGGCTCAAGGAAAGCGGAGCCGAATTGATCGTCATATCAGATGTTGAGGAATTGAGGGCCCAGGGCGACTGTTCCTTCTCAGTCCCCAGCATGGGCGACGATGTCTTTTCACCTTTTTATAATGTAGTGATCGCCCAGATGTTCGCCTGCCGGCTGGCTCTGGCAAAGGGGCTCGACCCCGACAGCCCGAGATCCCTGTCCAAGGTGACCATTACGAAATAATCCGGCTTGGAGGCTTATAGAATGAAACTCAAAAATGCAGGCTCGGAGATGTATGTCCCCGATAATATGAATATTGAAGATGCGGTCAAAAGAACGACGCATATGGCGATCTCGGCGCACCAGGACGACATTGAGATCATGGCTTATGACGGTATCAGCCGGTGCTTCGGAAGGGAAGACCTGTGGTTTATGGCCGCAGTAGTCACAAATGGTGCCGGAAGCCCTCGGAATGGATTGTATGCCGATTTTACCGACGAGAGGATGCAGGAGATCAGAAAGCTGGAGCAGAAAAAGGCAGCTTTTGTCGGAGAATATTCCGCGCTCGCCATGCTGGACTACTCCAGCGCCGAAGTAAAGGATCCGGGCAATGCGGAAGTTTCGAATGAAATAATGGAACTTGTGCTGGTGGCAAAACCCAGGGTGATTTACACGCACAATCTTGCCGACAAGCATGATACTCACGTCGGTACTGCACTAAAGGTCATAAAGGCTCTGCGCATGCTTTCCGAAGAAGCGCTTCCCGAAAAGGTTTATGGATGTGAAGTCTGGAGGGACCTCGACTGGGTGATGGACGACGAAAAGATAGCGTTCGATGTTTCAGACCATCCCAATATAGCGGCGGCTTTGGTCGGCGTATTCGACTCCCAGATCTGCGGCGGCAAGCGGTATGACCTTGCTACCTATGGCAGGCGGACGCAGAATGC
>Ga0207800_1000096_pt1 | contig 32950 bp, 28 predicted proteins | sample LuqExpMetageno11_FD_187769 | JGI IMG/M metagenome (GOLD analysis project Ga0207800, IMG submission 187769) | Tropical forest soil microbial communities from Luquillo Experimental Forest, Puerto Rico - Sample 11 (SPAdes) | ecosystem: Environmental > Terrestrial > Soil > Tropical forest ... | reverse complement strand
AAAAAGATGAATGAAGCCGAAATTATTGAAAAGAAAGCCGAAGAAATCAAGGAAGAAAACGAAAAAAATGAAGAAAATAAAAAAGGGAACGGGGATCTGAAATTTGTAGTTAGACCTGAAAACTCAATGGCTATGGTAGCTCAGAGGGTTTTTTCCCGACAATTTGCCAGAATGCTTGCCCATGAGAAAGGAACTCGAAAGGGAAAAAGTATAGAAGACCTGCATGACATGAGGGTTGCAATTCGCAGGATGAGAGCTGCTGCAAAGGTGTTTGAAGCGTACCTTGATTCCAAAAAGCTTAAACCTCATCTAGAAGGACTAAAAAGTACTCTTGGAGCACTTAGTGACGTCAGGGATCTAGACGTCTTTCAGGAAAAAGCTGAAGAATATTTTAAAAAACTGCCTCCTGAGAACGAACATGATCTTGATCCCCTATTTATAGTGCTAGCCGAAGAGAGGAAAAAAGTTCGGAAAAACATGACCATCTACCTGAAAAGTGAAAGATACACCAATTTCAAAAAGGATTTCTCAGACTTTCTTGATATTTCTGAATCTTGGGCTGTGCCCACAACAACTACAAAACACGATTCTTTGCCATATAGAGTAAAGGATGTGCTTCCTTCGATCCTCTATGCCCGTTTCGCAGACATAAGTGCCTATTCCGAATGGGTAGAAGGACCATATGTCTCTATAGAGAGGCTGCATAGATTGAGGATTGCGTCAAAAGGACTACGCTATACACTTGAGTTCTTTGGAGACGTGTTAGGAAAGGAAGCAGAGATGATGATCAAGGAAGTCACAGCTTTGCAGGATCACCTTGGAGACTTGCACGATGCTGTGGTTGCCATAGATTTGCTGGGGTCATATCTGCAAACCGGAGAATGGGGCCTTTCAGAAGGAAAATATTCCGGGGAAAAGAAAATTCCCACAAGTTTTAAGGGAATAGAAGCCTACAAGGCCTACAGGGAAGAAGAACTCCAGACATTACTCGATACCTTTCCTGAAACCTGGGCAAAGGTGCAGAGTAATGAGTTCAGACAGAGAATTGAGAATGCAATCAAAAATTTATATAAAGAGACAAAATATTTATGAAGAATGAAATGGGCTATTTAGAGCCTACCCTAAATGTATTGTGACTAACTACTTTTACAATTTACAACATTCAAAACATGAGCAGATTATATAGTAAAACATATTGTAACTTTCAATTTCTCAAACTTTTCAGATAGGCTCATACAGATGTATATTATAAAATCCATGTATATTTTTTATGTGTAAATCATGATTGAATCAAGTCTTGCAGTACCTACCTTTGTCCAGTAATTGCAGGTAATACAGTATTGGGTCTCTTTGTCTGAGCTTATTTCCAGTTTAGCATGACATTTTGGACATATTTTTAGACTTTTCATAAATCATTCCCTTCATACTAAAATAAATTTTATAGGGCTCATGTAGTTGGTTCTGCAATTAGTAAAGAAGAAATTTCATTCTCTTTCAGCTTATACTGAGACTCTAAAAAACACTTGAGGGTACAGTAGACAGCTTTTCTTTCCACATTTTCTAGGACTACAAACTCATTCCCGCAGTTTGGGCAAATTTTTCTTATATAATTCATTAAATCACCTCTTCTCTTTAACTCTCAGCTTCGGTAATTTTTTTAAAGTTAAAATCGTACTTATATAAGCAATCCAGGATTAATTTCATTAATTTTGACTATCATTAAGAAACCAATTAGTACTAAAATGAATACACCGTTGAACATAGCATTTTATTGATCTGTTCAAGGTTCTTGTTATATCAATTCGAAGCAATGGGAGGTACTTTCTGAGAAAGAAACTATGTTAGTTTTGAGGTAAAACCACGACTGAAATTGTAGAGTTAGACAATTTTTTGAATCGATCTACAAGAACCTTGTATTAAAGTAAAACAAGTTATTATATATATCTTTTGAATATATCCTATATAGTTAAATTTAGAATAATAACTTCTTCTGATACGATTTATTTACCTTGCTATATTTTAAAACAGATGAATTTCGTATTTTGTGGTAGCTAGAGTTTTTGGAACTATTCTAATTTGAAACAAAATAGTAAACTATAATTAAAAGATAACTTCGATGTAAATTTTAAGGTAAAACCTTGCTTTTTGTGAATTTAGAAGAAAAAGTCCAATGATCATTACTCAAAAACAAAATATCCAAAGTATAAATATAGAGAATATATCCAATAAATCTATAATAACCTTATTTTATTTATAAATTAGAGGTTTCCGGTGATTCGATTCCAAAAATGTTCTCAGAGCCGCATGAACTAAAGAATTGAGTTAAGTCGAGTGGAATGTATAACCAATAAGGTCGATATGTTCCTGATTTTCAGGTAAATTTACCACTTTGTTCAAATTATGAGTTGCTAATTATCCAATTGAAGAATTGATTTGAATCTTAAGACAGCCTCTTATATAGTTTGGATCCTGGAGTCCAGGAAAATCTCTGAAGATTCGCTTTTACCGTCACTTTGCAGCTTTCAGGTACTTGTGGCAGGGATTTCCTGGCAGGGAGAGGATTTTTGATCTTTCACGATGGGTAACTTAGAGCTTGTCTTAATTTACATTATCGCTACGCTTCACTATTTCCAATACCCATTCGCATGTTATTTTGACCCAATCAATAAGTTGACCAGAATAAGCAGCGTCAGCCCAAATAAGTTTCAATAAAGAATCAGCAGGAAAAAAGTATTATTTAATTTTAAGACAGACTCTTAGAGGCTTCTGAAGACTGTCGCTTTGTTATGTAGCGTAAAACAAAAATGAGCGAATTCTCTCGATAGATATGTCAATCCCTATTATAAATGCACACATAAGAAGGAATATAATGTATACTAAGGCATATATGCTCCCTGGAATATCTCTCAGCATTTCCCACATATCCGTTATTGATTCCCATAATAAAGTCATAACTTTAACTACGTTGTTAACATATTAATATATTTTGGATTGTGGAGAAGGACAATCAAATTTAAAACAAAAATAGGTAGTTGGTCTGAGTTATTGAAAACGTATACATAAGACTCTTTCTACATTTTTATCAAATAAGATGAATGTACTTGCTTTTCCAGAATTGATCAATAACTCACGTACACGACTAAAAATTGGAAGAAATTAAACTTATCTCAAAAACAATATAAATTCTTTGAATTATATTCCTGTCATGCCCCATCCAAGATTTACTTTATTATTTATGTACTTGTTACCTGAAAATGTACTCAATTTCCCGGGATCACCATCGATAGTATATATATAAGCTCCATGATTACAATTTTTAAATATATTTTTTGTAACTGTAGGCAAATGCGCTAAGTCACCTATATACAGTCCACACTTTGAATTAGAAATAGTGTTCCCAGTTATAGTTACCTGAAAAGTGTCATATAAATGAATAGTTCCATTTGTAATCTGATTATTGATTATTTTAGCGTCGCCGATGAGACCGCCTAAACTAATTCCACAGTTATAAAAATAATTATCCTTGATGATTTCTCCGCCAGCATTATACTCAACGTCAATACCGTATTTTTGGAAAGAAAATCCATTTACCTGGTTACCACTCAAGATAAAATTGAAGCCATCAACTTTTGGATATTTTGTTCCAATCAAAGAAAGATATTTGTTTATTTTGACATTTTCGTGGTAAGTGCCACATGCAACATTTATAGTGTCCCCGTCTTTTGCAGCGTTTACCGCGCTTTGAATTGTTTTGTACTTTTCATGGGATCCTACGTTTAGAGTAGCGGCAGATGCGATCGATGAGACAATGATTGAAAACAAAATAAGCACTAAAAATATTAAAGCTACTTTTTTGTTAGTTTTCATTATCCAACACTCACTTTTTGGTAGTTTTTATTATCCAACACTCACGTCTTTAATGTTCATATACGAAATATTGGTAATATATCGTTTTAGATACATAAGCTTTTTTATATTAATTAAAGTTATTATAAAGATCGAATTATTTGGGAAAATTTATCCAAAGATAAAGATAAAGTTTGAACTTTATGAGCTTAAAAACTCACTAACTTCGGAAAAAAGGGGGTTTTTAGAGAGTAGAGGTCTGGAAGCTTTTCACTTCAAAAAATGATGAAGTGACCAACCATTTCTATTATCTTGTTTCTACCAAGAAGCAAAATTTTGTGTAGTAGGTTTGAGTTATTGAAAATGTATACACAAGACTCTTTTTACATTATTATCGAATAAGATGAATATACTTGCTTTTCCAGAGTTGATCAATAACTCACGTACACGACCAAAATATGTTATATCATTTAATGGGTGAAAAATCTAGAACAAAAAAAATAAGGATATTTTTAGAGATATTTTTCCAGGTTGCAGGTATTTTTCCATAAGTATTCCAACTAAATTACATTTTTCCATGCCATTCATGGTACAGAATCTTAACTAAATACGCGAATCTTGAATGATTTAACTCAAATCCCATTTTTCGCAGTAAAATTCCAGATTTTATAATTTTTCTTGCTATCGATTTTCAATTAAGCGCGGATTTATTGAACTTTTATGCAGAAGGTAAAGAAACTATATGGTGTATTTAGAGACAAAAAACAATATCATTCAATTTTCACCAAATTCCATAAAGAACTTGAATTATTGGTATCTGTTCCAAAAACGTTATCAGAAAAAAGATTAATGTTCAAAAAAATACTGTGGAATGTAGGTAAATATTATATCTGAAATTAAAAATTAGTTCTGTAAAAGCAATTTTCTCATCTATTAGTTCCAGAGATTTTAACGGCATTGAAATTTCAGAAAAGGGAAAATTATTGAGTTTTATTAAAAAGTTGGACGAAAACAGATTTTTTAGGTCGGTTATGATATATACGTCCACGTGATTATAAAATAAATGCAGATTAAGAGTTAATAGGGTTTCCTCTTAATCTCTGGGTTGGATCGCAGGTAGGGATTCGAGAATAGGGACTCGATAACCCTACCATTGACTTCTAAATTAATTTTTAGGATAGCTCCTATTTTTTAATAACACCTTTATTTTTAATAAGCTTTATGACCGTTCCTAAATCTATTATTTTTAATACTACCGGCTACCGCTTTTTAAATAGACTTGTAGGATAAATACTTTGTCATTCTTCTTTAGCTTCACTTTAATATCATCACATTTCATTATATTTCCTAGCAGACTGTGCGGTAAGGCCAAGGTGTACTAAAGTTTATTTTCGAGCCTATCCCGAAACTCAAAATTTGATTTTTGAATCTCGTATTTGGAACAGTCAATAGAATATCTGGTTATGGAAAATAATCCTGAGAACTCCCTGATGATTTAGAATAGAACAGGTTTTGGGATAGGCTCTTCCATAAAACAGATAGGATTTCATGACATGATCCTGACTACATTGCTTTGATTTACATTACTGCAATATATTGAAGTTACTATATTATATCGTTTGTAATTTATTACACAGCTTGCTTAATAATATGATATGATTCTGCCTTTCCGGAGAAAAGGACAACACTAATTTCTGTTTAACTTTAATTTTAGTAACGTTGCTGCCCTTTTAACTGCAATTTGCATCTTACCTTTATCGCGGACTTATTTTACATTAACTATATCTCAAAGCAAGCCTGTTACATCTAAAAGTGGTCCTGTTACAATGATATAAAAAAGATCTAAGGAGATTTCATAGATACTTAATGAGTAAATTTATATCGAATTTTATGCCTTTAAAATTTTCAAAACCATTATAAATTTAGCGCCTGCTAAAAATAAATAACCTAGACAAAATTTAAAGTATGGATTTTATTTTGGGTCGGTTATGATATATATCTCTACGTCATTAAAAATGAATGTAGATTGAGAGTAATAGGGTTTCCTCTCAATCTCTGGGTTGGATCGCAGGTAGGGATTCGAGAATAGGGACTTGACATTCCTACCATCTAATTTTAGAAGAAGATTAAGAGTAATAGGGTTTCCTCTTAATCTTTGGGTTGGATCGCAGGTAGGGACCCGAGGATAAGGGCTCAGTAACCCTACCATTTATCTCTAGACTAATAAATTGCTTAAATACTACTTCGTTTTAGTAGCCTTTTATAGCTTACTTTTGAAAGTAATTTATAAAATGTTCTGTTTTCCTTATAATGTATTCAGCTTTAATAAAGTTTATGATTGGTTCCAGATTCATGCATATGCATAATCATCGATTTTTTGGAGACAATTGTGTTTCTCGATTAAATTTTCAGATATTTATTTATTCCAGAATAAATTTTGCTCAAGGTAACGCAAATAACTCTAAAGAATACTCTGAGACAGAATAGCATGGATATTTGAACAATAAAAAATATCTTGAAGGACAAAATTACTTGAAAATTCTGAAAAATCACTTGAAAGTTACTGAAAAAACTAGTAGATAGAGAAAATCTTCTCCACCTGTTTTTACGCAATTCAAATACCTTCGAAACTCGGTTTTTTCTCAAACTTTAAAGTATTCAAATCTCAAGGTCTTCAAATCTAAATCTTCAAACTTTAAAGTCCTCAGAACTCAACATTTTCTCTTGCCCACTGTGATCCAGCTTCGAGAACCATCTGGTTAAACTCTATAACTTTGGGCTTTCCTGCGAAGTTCTCAGCAAGCGCCTTCTTGAAGACTTCATCTTCTAAGCCTGTTGCTTTAAGGCCCATCAGGACTCCAAGCATGAAGGAATTTGCTGCTTTCTCAGAACCAGCTTCTTTGGCTTTTTCGGCTGCAGGGACCGCGACGACTTTGACATGTGAAGATGTTTCAACTTCGCCGATGGACGAATCGTAAAGGATAAGGCCGCCTTCTCGGACTACCCCTTCAAACTTTTCAATGGAGGGGCGGTTCATAGCAATCAGGATATCCGGGGTGTAGACAGTAGGAGAGCCTATAGGCTGACCTGAAATTACCACCGAACAATTTGAGGTTCCCCCTCTCTGTTCAGGACCATAAGACGGGAACCAGGAAGCATTGAGGTTTGCCTTAACTCCGGCCTGTGCAAGAATTATACCCATACTGAGGACACCCTGCCCTCCGAAACCCGCAATCTTGGTCTGAATCGGGACAAAGTCTTTTCTTGCAGGTTTTTCCTCGGCACTCGCCTCAATGCCGTAAAGCTGTTCAAGGGTTTCAGTTCTAAAGTCACTGACTCCACGGTTCAGGGGTTCGACCTCTTCAGATCTATCCCTAAAGTTCTTGACTGGAAATTCCTTTTCCATCTCTTCATTTATGAAATTGATAGCTTTTTCCGCATCCATTTTCAGATTAGTTGGGCAGGCAGCAAGGACTTCAACAAAAGCATATCCTTTGCCATCACGCTGAATTTCAAGCGCCTTATGAACGGCTTTTCTGGCTTTCCTTATATGGGAAATATCCGAAATAGAAACCCTTTCAATAAAAACCGGAGCCTTAAGGTTGTCCAGCAGCTCGCATATGTGGAGAGGATAACCTGCAAAACGTGGGTCTCGGCCTTCCGGACATGTTGTGGTCTTTTCACCTACAAGGGTTGTAGGCGCCATTTGTCCGCCTGTCATTCCGTAAACAGTGTTATTTACGAAAAAGACTGCAAGCTTTTCACCCCTGTTTGCAGCCTGGAGAGTCTCGTTCAGGCCTATGGAAGCAAGATCTCCATCTCCCTGATAGGAAATGACCACAGCATTTTCTTCGGCCCTGGAAACTCCTGTCCCAACCGCAGGTGCACGTCCGTGAGCAACCTGAATGTTGCCTGTATTAAAATAATAGTAAGCAAAAACCGCACAACCCACAGGGCTAATCATAACGGTTCGATCCTGAATCCCAAGATCATCAATTGCTTCAGCAATAAGCTTATGTAGAACCCCATGCCCACAACCAGGACAGTAGTGAGTAGCTGTCGAGGCTACTGGTCCTTTGCGAGGGTAGTCCGAATACAGGGCTTTTGGCCTTCCTATTACTTTTTCTCCGCTAATGATTTCTGCTGCCATCTTCATGCCTCCCCTGCCATTTTCCTGATTTTGTCCATAATTTGATCAAGGGTTATCAGGTTCCCCCCCATACGATTTACAAGCTCTACAGGCTGTGAACAGTTGATTGCAAGCCTGACATCATCTATCATCTGCCCATTGCTCATTTCCACAGAAATAAAGGAGCAACCTCTGTCTGCCAGAGATTTCAACTGCGCCTCAGGGAATGGAAAGAGAGTTTTCGGTCTGAAAAGCCCGACTTTGATACCTTCTTTCCTAGCGAGATCCACGGCTGATCTGCAGATCCGGCTGCTGATCCCGTAAGAAACAAGGACAATCGAAGCATCATCAGTCAAGTACTCCTCGTAATCGACTTCATTCTGCTTTATGAGCTCATACTTTACCTGCAATTTTTCATTGAACCTTCCAAGCTCATTGAAGTCCAGAAAAATAGAGGTTATCAAGTTAGGTCTGGTTTCGGCTGTACCGTTAACCGCCCAGTTGGTATCAATCTCAGGAACAATAGCTTGTTTCGGGAACTCAAGTGACTCAATCATCTGCCCAAGCACTCCGTCTGCAAGTACCACAGCAGGATTTCTGTACATAAAGGCAAGCTCAAAAGCTTTCATTGTAAAGTCGCACATTTCCTGCACTGAATTCGGAGCAAGCACGATATTCTTGTAGTTCCCGTGTCCTCCGCCTTTTACTACCTGGTTATAATCCGCCTGCTCTGGCCCTATGTTCCCAAGACCAGGACCTGCCCGCATGACATCTACAATCACACAGGGAAGTTCGGAGCCAGCAAGGTAGGAAATTCCTTCCTGCATCAGGCTAATTCCAGGGCCTGAAGAGGATGTTATGACCCTGTGTCCTGCCGATGCTCCTCCGTAGACCATGTTAATCGCCGCCTCTTCGGATTCTGCCTGGACAAATTTCCGACCTATTTTTGGGAAATATTTGGATGCATCATGCAGAATTTCACTTGCCGGAGTTATTGGATATCCAAAGAAGCAGTCACATCCGGCATAGAGTGCGCCGACGATTACTGCGGAATTACCTTTTATGAGTTGTGTTGCCATAATTTTTCCTCCTTTTCTGACTTACCTTGCTTCCTCTGTTTTCAGAGGGATATGAACTTCGATTGCAAGTGGTTCTGGACAGGTATAATAGCAACTTGCACAACCTGAGCAACCCTCTCCTTTGTATTCCACATAATGGTAACCCCGAGAATTCAGGTCTTCACTCATGAAAAGTACATCCTTGGGACAGGCAAGAAGGCAGCGTCCGCAGGCCTTGCACTCCAGAATATTAATAACAGGATAAGGTTCTTTTTTATCGTTCTTTGACATAGAATCACTTTTTATTTTTCAATTATTTTTTGGGCTCTTCTCAACTTTCAGGCCCATTCCCGGGTTTTGGGCCATCTGGAGTTTCATCCTATTCCTGGACATTTTCCAGTTACTGTTTTTTTTCAACCGGTTTTGTGTGTCAGAAAGAAGAGCCTTAGGTTTCTATACATTTTTTACGTTGTAAAGTATATACGTATTAGACCGTAAGTTAGCAGAAGATAAAACTATAAATTAAATTTTGAACCAAATCTTTTAGAACAAACTTTCCAGAAGGTTTAAGGTACTTATTTCTTTCCTTTCTTTTTCTTTTTTGTTTTGACCCGAAAAGTATCGGTTTCCGGATCAAAACAGAATTTATTTACTTTATCAGGTCTTGTTTGCTTTCTTAAATTTAATTTATTATCAGATCCCTTTTTCTATTATTTTTGTTTTCTAATCTGATCTGAATTTTTCAAGTATTATCTTTACTTTAGTTCACTTTGATCTTTATCTCTGATCTCAACCCTACGTATTTTTCCGCTAATCGTTTTTGGAAGTTCATCCACAAACTCTATAATACGCGGATACTTGTAGGGAGCAGTAACTTTTTTTACGTGTTCCTGAAACTCCTTCTTAAGCGAATCTCCAGGTGCGTATCCTTTTGTAAGCACAATGGTTGCCTTGATAACCTGGCCTCTTACAGGATCAGGAGCACCTGTAATTGCACACTCGAGCACTGCAGGATGCTGGATAAGAGCACTTTCCACTTCAAAAGGTCCGACTTTATATCCTGAAGTTTTTATGATATCGTCCGCCCTTCCCACAAACCATAGGTAGCCATCTTCATCCATCCAAGCCATATCCCCTGTATGATAATAACCGTCGTGCCAAGCTTCCTCAGTTTTCTTGGGATCATTTCCATAGTGGGCAAAAAGTCCGACAGGTTTTTCTTCCTTTGTGTTGATCACGATTTCTCCTTCTTCTCCTACCTCACAGATCCTGCCGTCCCTGTCCATCAATTCAATTTTATATCCTGGAGATGGCCTTCCGATAGACCCTGGTTTTGGTTCCATCCAGGGATAGGTTGCGATACTTACAACGGTTTCAGTTTGCCCGAATCCTTCCATAAGCTTTATTCCGGTGAATTCAAGGAACCGATTATATACCTCAGGATTAAGAGGTTCGCCTGCAACAACCGCATATTTCAGGGTACTAAAATCGGATTTTGACAGACCTTCCTTAATTAGGAATCGGTAGATCGTTGGCGGAGCACAGAAAGTTGTAACTCCGTATTTTGAGGCTTTATCAAGCATGTTTCTTGCTTCAAATCTGTCGTAGTCATAGACAAAGACCGCACAACCTGCAATCCACTGCCCATAGAGTTTTCCCCATACGCATTTTCCCCAGCCACTATCTGCAACTGTATAATGCAGCCCGTTATCTTCCACGTTTTGCCAGTAACTTGCAGTGAGAATATGCCCGAGAGGATAGGTAAAGTCATGTTCCACCATTTTCGGGAAGCTAGCGGTTCCTGAAGAGAAATAAACTAGAGAAATATCACTATTTTTTGTAGCAGCTTCACCTGAAGGACATTCGAAATCAGAGGAGGACTCTTCGAGCTCTTTCCTGAAATCGATCCAACCTTCCCGGACTTTTCCTCCAACAACTGCTTTTTTGAGCTCTACATTGCCACATTCGGAATGTGCTTCGTCAATTTGTTCGGGAACACCGTCTTCCGATATGCAGACGATCATTTTCAGCCCAGCTTTTTTGATCCTATATACAATATCCCGCGTCTTGAGCATGTGGGTTGCTGGCACAGCAATGGCTCCTAGTTTATGCAGTGCGAGGATACAGTACCAGAACTCATACCGGCTCTTTAAGGTGAGCATTACATAGTCACCTTTACCGATCCCGTATTTTGCAAAGAAATTTGCGGTTTTATCGCTGTAGTACTTCAGGTCTTTAAAAGTAAAGATTTTTTCTTCCCCATTGTCGTCACACCATATCATTGCAATCTTTTCAGGGGAATCTCTTGCATAGACATCGACCACATCATAGGCAAAGTTGAAGTTTTCAGGAATGAAGATTTTAAAATTTTTCTCAAAATCCTCATAGGATTCAAAATCAGTTTTAGAAACAAATTTATTGAGCAAAGAAGTCATTCTAGACACCCGTTTTATCTACTTATTTTTATAGCTTCTATATTTTGAAGGCTTCATGGACTCGTTTAAATTTCAAGATTTTCAAGCTTTATCCTGGGATATCGGATTTCTTATCGAGTTTGAGACCAAATCCTATAAATTGAATTCATTGGATCGAGTTGAGAAACTATTAATTTAAGTTGAACTATCAAACCGAATCACGCTAACGAATTACATTATAACTGCCAGGAACTTGGATGGCTCTCCTCCAAGGGCTTCCATGGCGTGTTCATAAGTGGAATCAAAATAAATGGAATCTCCTTCATTCAGGACAATCTCATTTTTGTGAATATAGACCTTCAGGCTTCCTTCAAGCACATAGTCAAATTCCTGTCCTGGGTGTGAGTTGGTTTCAGGTTTTGTCCCATCTAGTTTGGGTTCGACTGAGACTATAAAAAACTCAGCCTTTTTGTGAATGAACTTTTCAGCCAAATTCTGGTATTTGTACTGCTTCCTTCTCTCAACACTTACCCCTTTTCCATCCCTTGTAACTGTAAAAATGTTCATGCGAGGCTCTTCTCCTGTCAGGAGAGTAGCCATATCTACGCGCAGCTTGTGTGCAATTTCGAAAAGTATACTTGCTGGAATATCCTCAATTCCATTTTCATATTTTCCATAGGTTTCATTGGATACCTGCAGATATTCTGCCATGTCTTTGACCGTGAAATCTGATAATTCACGTAGTTCACGTACTCGATCTGCAATTTCTTTTATTTTTTCCTGCATGACAAGTCTTCTCCAGCTGGATTTTTCAAGAATTAACTTAAGATCTGCTTAAAAACCTTTGGCTTTGCAGATTTTACGCCTGTTTGAAAGAGATATTTTTCCAGAATCATTGAAAATTATAATAAATATACGTTATGATTCAGTTCTCACAAATCTTTATATTGTAGGAAGCCTATCGGAAGGCTGAATAGAGTAGAACCGAATTACGGCTTAAAAATACAGTTATTTATTGAGTTTACTTTATTGAGTTTGGAAAAATAAAGGTTAAAGTTTAATCATGTTTTTAAACATAAATTTATTCAAATTTACAGAACATTTATTTTACAGAACATTTATAATACCATTATTTTATTTTTTGCTTCGTACTTTTATGTGCAAAGTTGTTTTAGGTAATGACCGTTGAATGTTGGTTTTTTCATGTTATAATCGTTTTAAGCGCTTTAATTTTAATCTTTATTTTCTAATATTTTCAAATGAAAATTTATAGGGTATCCTTTTAAAAACAATGTTAGAAGTTCTTGTGTTAATGTGTAAATTAAGATTGCAAATATTAAAACTCCCGAACATATCTACACATTGTAAAATTTATGATTTTAGTACATATTTTAGAGACGAGAGAGGCAGAAAATAAGCTAATTTTTATGAAAAAACCTATTTCAATAGAAAAAACAGCTTTTAAAGTGGAGTTTATATTCCACTTCCACGTTATTAATTGAATCTTAGTCTATGACATAGAGAAGATTCAGTAAATGCTTACTCCTTTGACCGAAGGTAGTTCGAGAATCTCATCCACGAGCTCTCCAGGAACTTTCTTATCGGTAATGATCGTAAGTCTTGGGTTGTCAGTTAGATATGGGTCATCCGAAACAGCCTGGCGGATACTTACATTGCTTTCGGAGATCAAGCCTGCAACTTCCGCAAGAATGCCTACATGCGCTGCATCTTCAGGAATGATAATGATTACTCCCAGGCCAAGAGAAGGAGCTACGTCTCTGAGGAAAGGAATTGAATGAACATTTTTAAAAATTGTGCGCAGGAGTTCGTCTGAAACAATGGTCTTTGTAGTTGCGTCAACCACCCGTCGGTCAACACCTGCTTCCTTTGCAAGCTGGGTGTGTGCGATTTCAATACTTCCAGAGGTGACCTTCCCTTCTTCATTCACTTGAAATCCGCGTTCAAAGATTAACTTAAGCACTTTTGCCTGCGCAGGATATTTTTCAAACTTTTTGAGTAATTTCTGCCACATATGAATTTAAGTTTAAACCAGGTTCCCCAATATATAGCTTCTTATTGCAATCCATTGTCAGTCGGGTAAAGGTTTTCGGGATAAGATTTTCGAATATTATTTTTCGGTCAAGCTTTTTTTTAAAAGGGTTGCAGGTTTTCCGGATAAGATTCGAATATTTGTGAAATCAACTTCTGCTTGCGTTAATTTGATGTACCAGCAGGACACGAGTATTTATATGGAAAATTCCAGCACAGACAATGAGCAGAGTCCCGGAAAAACAAGCTATCAACTCCTTCTTATTGCCGGTCTCAAAAAAGAAATCGAAATGGCTCGCAAACTTGATCCGGAAAAGCTTACAGCGGAGATAAGGGAAATCGGTTTCTCCTGCCAGCACTGCGGAAAATGTTGTAGGCGGGCTTTTGGAGACAACAGGGTAGCGATAATTCCTTCCGAAATCGAAAGAATTCGAGAATATACAGACTTCTCAAAACTCGAGATTGCAGGACCGTTTGTGCTTGAGGCTCCTACCAAAGATGAGTCCTCGAAGGATGAAGAAAAATATCCTGAAATTTCTTTCAGGCATTTGGAAGAAAACAAAGAATCGCTCTCTCTTGAGCTTCTTGAATCTATTCAAGAGTTTATCGACTATGAGGGCAAGATCCACGTCTTCGGGTGGATACTTAGACGAAAGAGAAACGGAGACTGCATTTTTCTTGAAAGAGATACACACAAATGCAGGGCTTACCCAGTACGTCCTATGCTCTGCAGTACTTATCCATTTTATATAGAAGAGCTCAGACTACATACCTGCGAATGTGAAGGTCTCAGATACCCGATTTCTACAGAAGAAAGCAGGAAACTGGCAGAAGATCTTCTATTAAGGTATATTTCGGAGCTTGAGGACACGCTTGGCACGTATGAAAACTTCGTGGATTTCAGGAGAGGGAAAAGAAGTCTAGAACTTGCGAAAACGAGCCTGGAAAATGGTACGTGCACTTTTATAGTTCACGATAGCAGGGGAAGTAGTGAAGTTATTGATTGATAGCGAAATCGGTGAAACTATAAAATTTGTCGATCGAGCTCCCCTTATTTTTAAACGCTCTTGTCTCTAGATAAGCCTGAAAGACTTTTTAGTTTTTGCCTGCCTGCATCATCAATTAAATTTATTTATTAGAAAGAGCCAGTTATTCCCATGACCGGGATGTCTGGTAATGAAAATCGTCCGATGACCGTTTCGGAAAAGATCTTTTCGAAGGCCTCCGGAAGTCCCGTAAAAGCCGGGGATTTCGTGCTGGCAAATATAGACCTGGCAATGACTCACGATATTACAGGTCCGTTGGCAGTCAAAGGCTTTTACGAGATAATGAAAGACAGAGAAGAGAAAAAAGTCTGGGACCCAACGAAAATAGTGATCGTATTCGACCACCAGGTTCCTGCGGATTCTATTAACGCCACAGCAAATCATATTATGCTTCGAGAGTTTGCCGAAGAACAGGGCATTTTAAATTATGATGTATATGAAGGAGTTTGCCATCAGGTTCTTCCCGAAAAAGGGCACGTGCTGCCAGGAAACCTTATAGTAGGCTCTGATTCGCATACTTGTGCTTATGGTGCTCTGGGAGCGTTTTCTACAGGTATAGGGTCTACTGATATGGCTGCAGTTTTTGCCACTGGCAAACTCTGGTTCAGGGTACCTGAGACTCTTCGCTTTGAAGTAGAAGGCAACTTGCCAAAACGCGTTTACTCAAAAGACCTTATCCTCCACCTGATAGGCGACGTAGGGGTAGAAGGTGCCAGGTATATGGCAGCCGAATTTGGGGGATCGACAATCCATTCCCTTTCGATTCCAGAACGTATGACTATGTCCAACATGGCAATCGAGATGGGAGGGAAGGCAGGAATTATCGAAGCCGATGAAGTAACTGTAGATTATCTTAAAGAACGGATTATGTATTACGAATTCGATCCATATTGGAAATCCGATGAAGATGCTAAATATGTTGGAATTCGGCACTACAACATATCTGATCTGGAACCTCAGGTAGCCTGTCCTCATCATGTAGATAATGTAAAACCCGTAACCGAGGTTGAGGGTACAAAACTTGACCAGATCTTTGTGGGTTCCTGCACGAATGGCAGGTTCGAAGATATTAAACTCATGGCCGATATAATGGGCGACGAGCCGGTAGCAAAAGGCGTTCGCCTGCTTGTTGTTCCGGCTTCAAGGACCGAGTATATGAAACTCCTGAGAGCTGGATATGTAGAAAAACTTATGAATGCAGGTGCAATAGTAGAATCCCCATGCTGTGGACCCTGTATGGGTGGCTCTTTCGGCTTGCTTGGCGCAGGAGAAGTGGGCCTTGCAACCTCGAACCGTAACTTCAAGGGCAGAGAAGGAAGTCCTGAATCTTTTGTTTATCTATCTTCCCCTGCAACTGCAGGAGCATCAGCCCTCACCGGAGAAATTACTGATCCAAGGAAGGTTTGAAAAATCTTCTACTTTTACTTTTTTAAAGATTTATTCTTTCAAATTTTTTAATTATTTATCTGTGTTTAGTTAAACAGGTGTTAAAATGCCGGATGCTGACCTATCAATCTTGAACAGGGTATATGAGATCATCCTAGACCGAAAACAGAACTATGACGAACGCTCGTATGTCTGCAAGCTTTTGAACCATCGAAAAGGTATGAACAAGATTCTTGAGAAAGTAGGAGAAGAGTCAATTGAAACTATTCTTGCAGTCAGAAATGAAAACCACGCAGAAATCGTTTATGAAAGTTCAGACCTTATCTTTCATCTTCTGGTACTACTTGCGGCAAACAACGTTACCCTTGATGAAATCGCGGCCGAGCTCAGTGCCCGACATGAAAGTATGAAAAGGGATTAAGGATGTGGAGGTCTCTATTTCCTGAAATAAAAAGACTCCAAAATTTAAGGATACAGATAATCATAAATTCTTAGAATATCGAGATTTTTTCGGCTATTTCTTTGGAATCTTTTTATTTCTTTGAAAGAGCCGTGAAAAACCTTAATTTTTTTCAATATACTGCCAATTCGTTTAGAACATCGGTTTTTGACAATGTACCTTTAGGTACGCCGTTAATTGTTACGATAAGTCTTCCCACATTATACTTATGGAAAAGTTTCACCACGTCATACAGTTGCATATCCCCATCAACCGTGATGAGTTCTTTCGTCATTATATCTTTGACTTTTACGTTCGGTTTACCCTGGGAAATTGCATGGGCAATATCGGTGTAGGTAATGATTCCCACGATTTTTCCTTTGTCTTCTACAGGAGCTCCATGAGCGTTATTCCTGATAAAAAGTCTTGTTGCTTCCTGGATACTTGCATTCAGGTTCACAAGCAAAGGAGGGTACTTCATATAATGTTTGACATGCTTTTTAGGAAGAGAAATCATTTCCGTAATGTTGAAAAGAATAGAATTGTTAGTGTCGTCCCTTCCTGTGACTTCTCCACGGATAATTAGACGGTTTACAGGCGTAGGTCCTACCTGAAGCTTATCATCTATCGCAAATTCTTTTGTGTTCCCGATTACTCGAATGACTCCGCTACAGGCATCTGGGCTCCTAACGGTCGTAAAACTAATTTCGGCAGCTGTAGCTCCATTAACTGGAACATTGTTTCTGTAAAGGGGAACTACAGATTCATTTTTCAGTTGCTGAATTTTCAATGCGTCGTATGCTGCTCCTGTAGGTTTGTAGCCTCCTTTTGGTCCTGGTACGCCTTCTACAAGCCCCAGAGCTTTTAATAACTGCATCTGGTTGCGGATAGTTCCAGGATTACGCTTGATGACCTCGGCTATTTCTTCCCCTTTGATTGCCCGGTCTTTTTGTCGCTGAAGATTGATTAATGCAAGAATAATGTCTTTTTGAATCGGAGTAAGTTCCATACTACCACCATTAATTTCATATACCTTTATAAGGATGATGTATAAAATTATATTCATCGATGACGTAAGCTAGCGCATATATTTTCCATAATTAATGATTATAAATCTTATTATAAATTACTATTACAAATATAAAAAGAGTCCGGTCCTGCTCCGAATATTAACAGGGTTTTACACTATACATCAGAGTTTATCGCCAGAGTTTATCACTATAAAACCAAATCGAGCAATAAATTTCCTAGAAGGAAATCCCTTAGAAATTTCTGCGAGACTCTTGCGTATTTATTTTGTTAAAATTTTTTAGTATATATAAAAATAGTTATATAAATAGGTAGAGTCCCCAAAGGGTTAGAATATGATGATTTTTGAGAAAATTCATACAGTTCCCACTTCCGAAGAGTTACTTAATAAAGCTTTTAAGCGGTCAGCGCGAGCTATGTCTGGGAAAACCATAGAAAATAAGGAAAGCCGACTCAGGGCTAATGAGTCCATGTTGCTGACAGCTGCAAACATTCTAACGGATAATCTTGCAAATATAGTCAGGCGATTCCCCAGTTTTGAACGATTACCCAGATTTTATTATGAACTTACAGATATTCTTGTAGGCGTGGAAAAACTCAAGATGTCTCTTGCATCCGTGGATTGGGCCAGCAGGAAGATTCATGAAATTTCAAGGAACTACGTTGGGAAAATTCGAAATTCTGATGTTCCCGAGCCTATTCGAAAAGAGGCTTTCGGAAGGCTTGCCTCTATTATAAAGTCTATCAATAAGGATCTTCTCTTCCTTAATGAAGCCAGAAATATCTTACGGAAACTCCCTGATGTCCAAGACGAGCCCACAATCGTGATTGCTGGCTATCCTAATGTTGGAAAGTCAAGTTTTGTCTCGAAAATTACGGGTGCAAGTCCGGAAATCGCTCCTTATCCATTCACGACAAAAGGAGTAACAATCGGGCACTTTACTCGGAATGGAGTGCGTTACCAAGTTATGGATACCCCTGGTCTTCTTGATCGCCCGATGTCCGAGAGAAACGATATTGAAAAGCAGGCAATCACCGCGATTCATTACCTTGATGCGGTTGTAATGTTCATTATTGACCCCAGTGAAAGCTGCGGATACGAAATCGAAGACCAGAAACGCCTACTTGCGGAAATTAGGGAGAACTTCAAACTTCCTCTACTTGTGGTTTCGAATAAGGCTGACAGGTCTGAATTCCAAAAGCTAGAAGAAATAAAATTTAATATTTCCACAGTTACCGGGGAAGGAATTGAGGGAGTTATGGACAGGCTTCTGGAAATGATTGAAGAAAAACGCCTTTCTTCCTCTTCTGAAGAGCCGGATACCGAACCTGTAATTTGACTCTAATTTTGCTTCGGGAACGCAGGGTCCGTTTTACTCACTTCGCTCGCCAAGCGAAATAATTTATAACGACACTGAACTTGAGGGCAAAATGGCTGATTTACCCAAATTTCGTTTCAGACCAAGCAACCACGTAGTCATAATTCTTTTTCAAAAAGGCTTGCTAGCAACCTTTCTGGTGGAAAGCTTAACCAACAAACCTTTTGAGAAAAGGTTTGATCGAGAACCCGAGAAACGTTTGAATATGAGTACACTATATTCCCAAAACCCTATCGGTGTGATCAACCGGCGCAACGGTTGCGGCACAAAGCTTACACTTAAGAAGGATAATAAAGGGGGTAAGCAAATAATTCATTAACTTCTCAGAGGAAGAATTTATAAGATAATTATAGCTATTCTGTGGGTTAAAAGCATAAACAAAAGAAATAGGAAAGCTTTTTTCGGCCTTTCCACGACTCGGTGGTTGTATTACAGATCCAGATGGGCATTTTCCGCAGTCCGTTTGTCAAAACTTCTGTTGGAAATGCACTTAATAAAAGAATGAGGTTAAGTCAGCACACTCAATTAACTTCATTCTTTTATTGAATTTCTCTAAGGTTTTTAAGATTAGATAATTCCGAGTTGCATTAGCAGGGCAACGGAAATCAGTATAAATCCTGTAATTAGTCTTATTTCTACTCTCCATCGTTCTCGAAATTGAGTAACTTTATTCGGGCTGAGTCCGAAGGCAAGAAGGAGACCGAGAGCTATTACGGGAAGCAGAAGCCCAATGTTGTAAATAAACATATATACCGTTCCACTGAAAATATCGGTTTTTGTTGCCAGGATGCTCAGAACTGAGAGGTAGATGGCTCCTACGCAGGGAGCCTTGACTAGAGAAAACATACTTCCTGAAAGGAAAGACAACAGGAGAAGTTTATTTTTGTCCATTCGGCTCATAAAGTTTTTTAAAGGTTCGGGAGTCTTAAAGGTGGATCTTGCATGCTTTTTCAGCCAATATGCATCAAAAATATGCCAAAATCCGAGTAAGGCAATGATCAAGATTGAAATGGCTATAAAGTTTCCCTTGATTTCAGGAAGGAAATTGACAACGCTGAGGATGCTCACTCCGGCAAGCATATGCATAGTAAAGATTCCGGTCGAAAACCCTAGCGTAATTCTGAGCATTTCCTTTCTTCTTCCGTGCTGGACAAGAGTGACTGAAGCAAGAAATGCCATTACCGCAAGGAGGCAGGGATTGAAACCTGCGAGGACGCCTGCTCCCAGGAGTAAGAAGGGGCTGACTTCCTCAAAGTTTTTAGTTTTCTCTTCTTCATTTCCTGTAAGAGAAAATGAAAGATCCTGGAAAAAAAACAAAGGAAACGTCACGGTTTCGGTCTGAAAAGCTCTGGCTGGACTTCCACATGCTTCGTAAAAGCCACCTGTTAGCCAGCCTTCAGACATGGCAATTGATCCGGAAGCAGGACTCAGTAACAAAAAAATGAAGGCAAGTGTAAAAATTCCTTTATTTACAAACAGCTTACGTACATTTCTCTTTTTCATACACTTTTCCAGAAATATTTTTATGAATTTATTTAAAATCACATAATTGATGGACACATACATAACCTTGGTCAAATTCAAATTTTGACCCATTACAATGTGCATTCTTAGGATGAAAGGAGCTTTTATCCAGATCTAATTTTCACTTTTAGTTTTTCCTCATTAAAACTAAAAAAAATCATTAATGATCTCAATTATCTCTTTCTATTTATTAATAATTTATATTGAGTGAATGACTTTAACAGATACCTCTCCTTATCGTTTTCCTTATACGTATAAGAGGGCTTAGATCTTAAGAAGGAAGAAAAATATTGTGTTATTTTTAACTCCGTTCCTATACATATTTTTTATCAACATGATATGATCTTAGATTATTCAGATAAAAAAATTGTCTTTTTTCTTGATTTTTAGGTTTATTCTTTTGTCTACCTTTAGATTTTGGGATTAAATTTACTTACATTGACCTATTCTTCTCAATTCATATCCTTTTATGGGAATTCCTATTTTATTAGCAGCTTCCTTTATAGAATCACTTAAATATCTGAACTTAACAAAATAAAGCTTTTTTGTATTCCTGAACAACTTTAATTTTAAATTCAAGAATTAAGCTTTTTAAAACATATTTTTAGATTAGTAGTAATTTTTTCGTTTTTCCGTATATGAAAGTATGATTAATTTAGTGTAAAAATAGAATTCAGAACTATAGTGTCAGTAAACAACTTAGACCGCTGGCTTTAAAAGTTATATAAGTGCAGGAATGGATAAGCTCTTATTTAGCAGTTCCTGTAATAATATAGGTGCTGTTTAGAATTCAATAACTGTATATTATTCCTTTATTCGAGTAGAGCTATAGCTATCTACTAATAGTAAACGGCGTTTAATTTGTCCCCTACATGAAAAAAAAGTTTGATTTACGTGAAGATTTTGGGGGAACGATAAGTTGCAGGCACTTTAGTTTTACTTAGCAAAACTGTGCCCAGTATAGGTATGCTTTGAGGTAACCCGCCCAGAGTACAAAATCGTTCAATTCTTCAAGGTCTAACTCCTCTGCTCTCAAATAGATTTTATTCTGAAAAGTTGAAAAATCCATCTCGTATTTTTGTTTCATTTCGGCTATCTTTTTGTCGTAATAATCAGCTTTTCTTTCGGCCTTGTTGTGCACAAACCCCTGCAAAACTTTTTGCTCTTCTTTAGATAAATTGACTTTGGCCATACTATCGATAGGCTTAAAGAGTTTTCCAGATATTTTTATGTACTGACTGTATTCAACGAGATCTCCCAATACTACCACCCATTATTATTCTGTCCCTTCTGCTTTAAATTAATTTGCTTATTTTATCTTTTTTTATATTAAGTTCTCTGGAGTTCAATAAAAAGAAATTTAGAAATTAGGAAAATATTCAGTAATTTCCGTAGCAGATGAATATTTTGTACACTGTAATAGAGTTATGTATCCAAAAAGTTATAAAGTTTTTGGGGAAATTTGTAGAGATAATGGAAGATCTGACATCAAATATTCAATCTTCTATCGTGGCAAAAAATAAAATTTTTAGACTTAATAATGGTAAATGTAGGAAGAAGAGCGTAAAATTTTCTCAACATCATCCCAAACTGTCATCAAAACTATCTCTAAAACTTAACCAAACAATCTGTTTATATTTATTAAGAATCGTCTGGGGGATATCGGAGAATTATCTTAATAAAATTATTTTAAATAAAATAGTATCAATTCTTCAGAAAGAGTTATAAATACAAAAGGCTATAGACAGGAAAATTGACCTCTAATCAATAAAGAAGTCTATATTATTAAATTATAATACAATTAATATTATAAGTTTATTAGCATGCAGATTATTATTTACAAATCTTAATTAAAATTTACATTTAAGTCCTATTAAAAATAGAGATAGAAAAAAACTTTAGATTACTCAATTATATAGTTATTACAGGAATTTCTTACTAATAGCAACGGGCTTGGGTAATAATTTAAAAGGTTTTTTATGATCTTACTTGATTATTGCTCTACTTTGAAGCAAAAAATTCATTTAATTTCTGAGGACTTGTAAATTCAAGAGTCGGTTCTAAAAGAGTCTAATTAATATTGAGCTCAAAAATTGCATTTTAAAATACAAAAATGGATTTAAGCAGGAAATAATAACTCATGAATGCAGTCTCATTGTCTAACTACAGATTCCATATCCCTAAAATAAAATATATCTTGTTGATGTTCTTCAGCACGCGAATCATTTTGAATATAATAGGAGTGCTATCTCGTAAAGTTTTATCAGTATATGGACCGGATCAACTTATCTGGACAATACAGGATTTTCTGAATGTATGGGGAGTTTGGGATACAGCTTGGTATATGAAAATTGCTCAGTATGGCTATACCCCAAGTTCTCCGATTCAGGTGATTTCACAGCAGACTAATATTGCGTTTTTTCCCCTATATCCATTAATTATGAGATATCTAGGTTCAATTATAGGAAATGACTATATCGCCGGCTTAATAGTATCAAACTTTTGTTTAATAGTTTCCTGTATTTATTTATACCGACTAGTAAATCTTGATTGTGATGAAGATACTTCCATTAGATCAATAAAATATCTGCTTCTTTTTCCGGTCTCTTTCATCCTTTCGGGAGTTTTCACCGAATCTCTCTATCTTGCTTTTACTCTTATTTGTTTCTATTATGCCAGAACAGGTAAATGGTACCTAGTTGGAATCACAGGGTTCTTTTTATCCTTGACAAGATCTACCGGTGTTCTTATCGTTTTACCTTTGCTTTATGAAGGTCTTATGCCCTTGCTAAAAGATAATAAAAGCTTAAAAAACCTTAAAGACTCCAGGCATAAGATACTGCCCCTGTTTTATCTTTCCTTAATTCCCCTAGGCACAATTTCGTTTATGATCTTTAATTATTATTTAACTGGAGATTTCATGGCTTTTGCACATGCTCAGGTAATGTGGCAAAGACATCTTGGAAATCCTCTGGCGATTCTAATCATGGGTTATCATGGGGACATATATACAGCTTTTGAAGCCGCGTTTGCTACCATTGCTATTTTTATTGTTATATTGTTTTACAGAAAGATACGGTTTTCTTATTGGATCTTTTGTATGTATTCTATTTTCGTCCCACTCTCTACCGGGATTTGGTCAATGCCTCGATTTATTCTTGTAATTTTTCCAATTTACATCCTTTTTGCAAACATTACTAAAAACCGCGTTTCAGAAGATCTTATCATGCTATCATTTGCTCTTCTTCAGGGTTTTTTGATGGTGTTCTGGACTAATAGTTTCAATTTGGTGGTATAAATTATAATCTCTATGAATTCCATACAAACATTAGATAATTATTACAGCGAATATCAAATTTAATATATAAGTTGGAGTTAAAAATGTATGCTCAGTATGAACTAACAGTAATTATTCCCACTTTTAATGAGGAGGTCAATATTGCCAAGATGATCGAGGCTGTGAATTCAACCCTTTCATTAAATAAAATTCATGGGGAGATTCTTATTGTTGATGACGAATCTCGCGACAAGACTATTAAAATTGTCGAGGAGCTTATGCTGAAATACAATAATCTGAGAATTATTGTCAGGCACACAGACCATGGACTTTCACAATCTGTGGTTGAGGGTTTTAGGCAGGCAAATTCAAATGTTTTTATGGTAATTGACGCTGATTTTTCCCATCCCCCAGCATTAATTCCTCGCTTTTATGAAGAAATAAAAAAAGGAGCAGATATAGTCGTAGGAAGCAGATATACCTCTGGAGGAGGCATCAAAAAATGGCCTCTTAAGCGTCGGATTTTATCTCTTGGAGCAACTGGCCTTGGAAGAATACTATTTCCTGAAGTTACAGATCCTGTTAGTGGATTTTTTGCCCTTAAAAAGAAAGTGATTTCTGGAGCTCAACTTCAACCTAGAGGATATAAGATCCTTATGGAGGTTCTCGGTAAGGGAAACTGGAAGTTAGCTATTGAGATTCCGTTTACATTTACAGACCGACAGAACGGAGAGAGTAAGCTCACCTTTTGCATCATAACTGACTATATAAAACAAATTTTAAGTATCGCTAAGTATTCTCTCGTTTTCCGTAATAACCATGTATGGAACGAATGGGAAAAAATGGGAAAATTCTGTTTTGTCGGATTATCCGGGGTACTGGTCAATGTAGGTTCTCTGTATTTATTTACTGAATATATAGGCCTTTATTATATTATATCCAGTATAGTAGCAATAGAAATATCTATCCTGAGTAATTTCCTCTTGAATGACTACTGGACATTTAAACTGGAGGATAAAGTCGATAAATATACACAAAATCGATTCCAGAGATTCTTTTCTTTCCAGTGTATCTCAATTGTAGGGCTTATAATTAATATAGGAATACTGTATTTTCTGACAGATTTCTTTGGTATCTATTATCTGGCTTCAAATCTCATAGGGATACTAATTGTCTTTTTCTGGAACTATGTGATAAACAGACATTTTACATGGAAACTGAAAACTTACTAATAAAATAGAAAAAGGAATAAATAACATATAAGTGTGTCGCGAAAAGCAGCAGGAAAATTCAATACAAAGTATCGCTAAAGCCCTCGTTTGTCACAATTTACTACAGGCTTTCTGAATTTCAGCGAAGATAACTACGCTTAAAATTCTTTATCGCAGCACATTGATATCTGAATATGATAATAGACCATTATGGGCTCTACCTCCAAGTAAAGCTCTAATGGAAGCTTCCTCAACGATTTTCAATATTATAAAGGCTGTTAGCGCCATAATGGCTTACTAACGAATCTTCAGGTTTTTCCCTTTGAAATATCGAAAATTCCTGCTGTACTTGCTGTATTGTGATGCTTGCTTTCCTTGCAAGCCTGATTTTTCGGTATTTTCCAGACAATCTGCAATAATATAAACCAGATCCACAACAAACTTTACAACCTCCTCGATTTTATCAACAGATATTAGATTAATCATATTGTCTGCTGTATGAAACAAATCACAAGTGCCAGTGGGACTTATTGCAATGCTTGGAATCTTTCTTATCCAGAAATGAATATGATCACCTGCAGGCCAAGGGTCAACCCGAATAACCCCAGGATACTTTTCTTTTAAATCTAGGGCGGCATTAACGAATTCTTCAGAACAGTCAAAAAACGTAAGATTACGAGTTGAAGAATAGTGCCCAATGCCATCAATGTTTATTGCAGCTAGCATGTTCTCGAAATTCTGCAGGTTTATCTCAATATACAGCATTTTTCCAAGAGCATAATATCTCTCTCCGTTAAAAGCTACGAATTCAAGATCAAAGGGCAAGGCTTTATCAATTGATCCTTAAGTAACTCCGCAATCGTTAAAAGAACACTACACCGGCTCCATTATCAGCCGCGCCACCAGTTCCGTATTTGGTGTCAAGGTGTGCACAGAAGACGAACTTCTCTTTTCTGTTTTTGCCATATTTCCCTGCTACATTTGCAGAGTGGCTGACTTCAAATTTAGTTTTTAGGATTAACTTAATGATTTCTTCTGTATTTTTCAATAATTTCATACAGTTATTTGTCTGATTAGTGAGCGTAACTCCACTAAAGTAAGAATAGTACTATTTTGAATTTCTATTCAGCAACTCAGGTAAAAATCAGATTTTAAAGAGATAAAACTTATATCATTATAGATTATTGCTGTTGTAGATGCTGTTAAAATATGAAGAAAATAATAAAAACACAAATATTATATACACGAAATAGAACAGTATCAAAAGAAAATTTAATGCATTAAGTTGAAAAACGAAATTATGTGAAATAGCTTATTAAAAATTGATGTGATCCCTATGCCCAGAAAATACACCAATAAAACAACCCACTTTATTCTCCACGATGATGGTACATTCGATGTTTATATAAATAGAAAGTTCAAAGAATGTGGACTTTATGAGGAAACCCTGGATACTGTAAAATTAAACTACTTTAAACATTCCTCGATATTCCAAAAAGAGGAAGGATGTTTAATTTCTGAGAATTACAGAATCTGGATAGAGGATGGAGTAATCAATGTTCCAGGTGGCATCTTAAATAATGGAGTGTTCATAGCTAACTGTGATGATGGAAGCACCATCCTCAAAGACTGAAGCTTATATTATATGAAGGAAAGCAATGAAGATCTATTGGATTCAAAGAAATCCATTTTTCGGAATTTTTTTAACTGATTTGAAAAAAATAAAATTGTCTTATTTATTTCTCTTTATTATGTGATAAGCTTCTCTTTTACATCAGAATGGATATAAAGAAATCAAAGGAGCTTTTGTTCTAATCTATAAACCTCGATTTAGAACCAGTAATTGTATTAAATGTTGTCCCTGTTACTTTTTGAATGAAATTTGGAAGTTGATACATTATGATATTACAATAACGGTATAATTAGTATTAAGTTAGACAGGAAGATAAGAGAAATTATCTATTTTTCTCGCTTCTTCTCGTCACAATTTTATCAGACTCACCACCTTTTTGCTCTTTCCTTGATCGTAAGCTTTTATAGCCTTCCTTTTCTCTTCTTTCTTCCCTGATCCAAATTCTTTTTAATAATCTCGCGTGTTGGTTTTTTTCTTGTCCATACGCTTTTCTTCACTTTCGGTTTCTCTTCTCCCATTATTTCTTCTTCGTCCTCATCAAGATTGATTCCGAGTTTGGAGTTTACAAAATCTCTGGCTTTTCTTGCATCGACATAATCCGGATTGAGCCTGATGGCTCTTTCGAGGGCTCTAAGTGCTTCTTCATTTTTGTCTATGCCAGAAAGAGCCATGCCTTTGCAGTACCAGGCATCGGCAAAATCTGGCTTTATTGAGATCGCTTTACTGCAAGCCTCAATGGCTCTTCTGGATTTGCCGAGTTTGATGTGGGCAAAGCCTTTCCCTACCCAGGTTTTTGCATTGTTAGGGTTTATTTTGAGGGCAGCATCGTATGCAATCATGGCTTCCACAGGCCTGTTCAAATTATAGAGAGCAAAACCTTTGCCCTCCAGGACTCTTGCAAGGTTAGGGTTAAGTTTAAGTGCGGAGTCATAAGCTCTTACTGCTTCTTCATACCTGCCCATATCTGCAAGAACAAAACCTTTTGAGTGCCAGGCACCTGCAAGTTTAGGATTAGCAGAAAGGAATTTCTCAGAGGTTGTAAGGGCTCTTTCATGTTGGTTAAGCTTGCAAAGTACTGAAGTCCTGAGATTCCAGGCTTTGTCGCTATCCGGCTTTATTTCAAGCAGCCTGTCAAAAATCTGCAGAGCAGCTTCATCTCTATTGAGCTGCAGGAGCACGAAACCTTTTTCATAAAGGTAACTAGGGTTTTCAGGATCGATTTCAAGTGCTTTTTCAAAATTTTTCAGGGACTCCTTATACATTCTATGCTTCAGAAATACCGAAGCTTTTCCTGCCCAAGCCGCTGCATCATCAGGATTCTTCTCAATGGTTTTTTCATAAGGTTTGAGAGCCTTACCCAGGCGGTCATAAATTGTCTCAGTGGTTTCATCGGTCCTGCCTGTAACTTTCCTGCCTTTCCCGCCTTTTCTGCCATTTTTACATGTTTTACCTGCCCCATCTAGCTTGCCTGCCTTGTTTGCTCTGCCCAATTTTTCTGTTCGTCCACTTATATTTTCTTTAAAATCATTTGCCATAGTATCTGTCCCATGTAATTCTGTTTAAAATGATTAGTTTTTACAAAGAGAATTCGGTACACCCAATTCCCCCTGATGGGTGGTAAATTTTCCGGGAAATCTTACTTCAAACTCCTTTCTCTTATTTCAAGTTTCTCCTGTTAATTTTAAGTTCAGTGTGCTGGATTACTCCATAGAAAGAAAACACCTTCGAGTATGGATTTGATTTCTCATATCCTTTTTCATTTAAATAGTGTTCACTTTAATGCGATATTTGTCAGCAAGGTGATCATTACAATGGTGATCATATGAATAAGTTGAACTCGTAGCAGCAGAGAAAAAAATAGGTGCTTCGCCCCGATTAAGAGATATATAAATTATAAAATATAATCAAAAAAAAATCATAAAATCGGTTAGCGGAGACTATCTACGAGTTTTGCATCAGGACATATCACTACTAATATTTTTTGAACTGATTGCCGAAAATATAATCAGAATAGATGAAATGAAGGATCTTCTTGTGAAATGTGGAAGAAAAATCAGAAATTGATATGAGTAATCACTCGGAACTACAGCAAAATCGGAACTATTGATTGTCCAAAAAGGCTTATATCCCAAAACTACTAAATCCTCTAGAAGATGCGTAGATTGCTGTTACCGGAATATCTGCATATGAAGAGATTTTTCTTGTATTTATAAAGGGTTTGATAATTTTCCAGCAAGTATTTTAGCTCCAAAAAAGGACTCGTCTCAAGCCTTTTCTAGCTAAATAACGGAAAATTTTGCCCTATTCGCGAGCAAGATCCATTAAAATACACATTTTGCAAATGCTCCAAGTTATCTCATTTTTCAGATCTTTCAGATTTTCTAGATATTTTCAAATATTTTGAAAAATTATCCCAGGTTCCTTCGAAATTTTAGAAAAATTTTTGAAACCATCCAGCACGAAAAAAATGGAATTTCGCCAACTTGGAAAGCATACCCACTTAACTTGTCGGCCTGGCTTGGATAGAGAGCCAGATTATTATTGCCCCTAATCCAATAAGAAGCGCAATGAAGCGTATAAGCCCTCCCACAAAAGGAATTTCATATACAATTGCAAATAGGACTGCTCCGACAAGATAGTACATCATTTTTCCAGCGTCCTTTTTTAAGATTTTAGAATAGATTATTTCGCCAGCAAGCAATTTCACAGGCACTGTTGCGATAAGAATTCCAAGTAACAGGAGCAAGATTATGAGAAATGAAAGGCTCCACCCAAAGATAGTAAAAAGTAGAATTATCGATATTATTGGAAGGAAAACTAGAGCCAGAAAGCCGAGCAATCCAGTTTTCAAAGGTGAGTCCTTTATAAGTTCCTCAAGTCTGGTTACAAAACCTGGGAAAAGATGGATGAGAATCAGACCCAAAAACAGGGAAGCAAACATCTTAATAATAAAAGAGAAAACACCAAATCCTTTGAAAATATTTTGATGCTGATCTTCCTTTACATTTACCTTGGTAATATTCAGGTTTCCACCCACCTCATTTTTCAAATTGGAAGGGTAGTTATCGGCTTGCAGCGTAAGATTTCCTTTAAGTCCGAAGTCATTTCCGCTTTGGAGGGTGCCTGTTGAGACATCTCCGTTTCCATTAACGATTCCATCAAGAATTACATTTCCTCCGCCCAACAAGATATCTCCTTCAACCACACTGCCCTGGGAAAGAGTAATCTGGCCACCTACTGCTGCCAAGTCTCCACCTACATTCCCGTTTATCTTGACAGAACCTCCAGTTACAATAATATTTCCTGAAACGTTTCCATTGACAATTAACTCCCCACCTGCAGCTATGATATCATCACCAGTAGTCCCATTGATCTCAAGCTTGGATCCTGCAATCACCAGATCTCTCTGAATGTCCTGATTAATTTGGAGATTCTCTCCAGCCCCAAAAGCGTTTCCTGAGTTTGTATATTTAAGAAAATTTTCATCGGCAGCTCCTGCTGAATAAGACAGTACAGAAAAAAGCATTATAAGTAAAATAATACCTGATAAGACTTTCTTTTTCATAAACTAGCCCTCTTTATTAAACTAACCTTCTTTGTACTACCGCTTAATTTTGCACATAATTGTCCCCTTTAATTAAAAAATATTTCTAAAAAATTAAAAAATATTTCTAAAAATTACTGATAATTAATATAAAATCCAATCCAGAAGGATAAAAAGTGAGGAAAACTTCAGCGGAAATTAAAAGAGTATAACTATACCTCTCAGCAACATTCACGCCTCGTGTTATTTAGCTGAAAGGCAGCCTGGTTTCTACCAAGTATTATTATGGATCCAGATTTGAACAATTTTACCAAAGATTACTATGGATTCTGGAAACATCGTACCTCAGCCTTCCAGATTTTTCCTCCACTGGATAACCCATTGCAATAATCGAAAACGGAGCTATGTGCTCTGGAATATTTAACAAACTTCTGAGTTCCCTGATCGGCCTTTCAGCGGGATAAATCCCAATCCAGACAGCCCCAAGCCCAAGATCATGGGCGGCAAGCAACATATTTTCACTTGCAGCTGAGCAGTCCTGAATCCAGAAGTCTTTGAATTTTGGAACTTTCTGGTCACCACAAACAAGCACTGCAGCAGGAGTGCCCTTCAGCATTTTTGCATACGGATGAATCTCTGAAATTTTTTCAAGTAGGCCATGTTGATCTATTATAACGAAATGCCAAGGCTGCTCGTCTCCTGCGGATGGTGCACTCATCCCAGCTTTTAAAACATTCTCAATTACATCTCGGTTTACCGGTTCTGATAAGTATTTACGGATACTTCTTCTGGTTAAAATCGCATCCATCGTTTCCATAAAATTCCCCCAATATCTAATCTTTTTTATAATGGATAAACTTATTGTTATAGAGCCTAATTTTCAAATAAATTGTATACAATTATAAAAGTGTATTTATATGTTTAAAAATATCTGAGGAACATCGTATTAAAAAGGATTTTTCTTGGCCAATTTAATTGTCGCATAAAGATAAAATAAAATATGAATGTTCAACGAAACTTATACTTATTCGGTTCGGATATTGGATATATATTGAGGATATCGAGGAAGCAACTTCCAGACTAGGAGTCCTAAAAGAATAGGCTATGATTGGCAAAATCGATGGAGTGAGAAAGGTTACGAAAGTTTACTTTTTAAATTTAATTCAATAGAACCCCAAGAAACCAAAAAAAAATAAAAAACTAAATTGAAGCAGAGGATATTAGATGGAAGTAGCTTATTTGTTTGATATTTTCTTAGAAGCATTAACAGACAGTGCAAAAATGATTCCATTACTTTTTATCATTTTTGTTGTAATCGAGTTAGTTGAATATAAATATGCAAACAATATCAGGGAAGCAGTACAAAAGGCTGGAATATTTGGCCCTGCTATGGGAGCAGTTACAGGTAGTTTCCCTCAGTGTGGCATATCTGTTGTCGCTTCGGCTCTTTACACGCAAAGGTTAATCACTATTGGCACTTTGCTTGCTGTTTATTTGTCCACTTCGGACGAAGCAATTCCGGTAATTTTATCTCAACCAGAAAAAGCTAAAATTATTGTGCCTTTTATAATAACAAAAATTATTATCGCTGTAATCGGTGGATATGCTGTTGATTTCGTTTTTAGAAAATCGAACAAAGAGACCTTAACCCATATTAAGGCATATGCAGAAGGTCACGATAATGAACATCATGATCATGAAACAATCATTCTAGAAGAAAAAGCCTGCTGTGGTCATAGCTCAAGCCCTTCATCAGTAGAATTTAATCCAAAAGAGATTATCCTTCACCCCATAATCCATACCATCAAGGTTTTTATATTTATTTTCAGTGTTTCGTTCGTAATAAGTTTTGCTATTGCTCAAATGGGGGAAGGGACTGTAGAAAAAATATTTTTAATGCATAGTATTTTCCAACCATTTTTAGTGGCATTATTCGGACTTATTCCAAATTGTGCTGCTTCTGTCGCGATAACGATGTTATATCTCAAAGGTGTCATTACTTATGGCTCAGTGATCGCTGGACTCTGCGCTAGCGGTGGTCTAGGATTATTAGTTTTGCTTAAAGAGGAAAAAGACAAAAAGGATGTATTGATGATATTACTTTTACTGTTTGGTATAAGTGTCTCAGCAGGGTACATTATTCAATATATAACAAATGGGTAATATATCACTAAATGAATCCATATACATATAAAAATGACTAATTTAAAGCAAAACTCAATTATGATACAATGGTTGCAAATTATAAATACCAACTCAAACACTGAAAAGGCAGATTCGCAAAACATGCAAGAATTTACAGATTATACAGGATTCTTGAATCTCTATATTTTGTATCTCTTGTTAATCTTCTATCCCCAATTCCGCAGTATTTAATCGATAGCAGGAAAAAGTATGAAATCTGAAATTTTACTGCGGAAAGTGGGAAATAACTAAAAACTAAAATTTTTATTTTTGCCGGCAAGTGAACTCAGATTTCTGCCGGCATTTGGATTCTACTGTTCAAATTAAACTAAAATAATTGGTTTTTCGACTTTTTGATGGAAATCGATACATAGTTTGGCAGTCTTTACTTCGACTTTCTGCAAACTTAACAATTCCTCCAGTGAAAAAACCGCACACTTATTTTTCCCGCGCCTGTGTCTTTCAAGCCTATCATAGTCAAAGCACAGATTATCATAGCTAGTTACATGCCTTAACCATTTTACTGGAATTTCAAGGCTTGATAAAAGCGGTATAGCAGTTTCAAAGTAAACCCTGCATGTCTTTTTTCTTGATAATCTGCACCAGCTGTCTATTCTAAAATTTATTTTTTCATCTTCAATCGTAAAAACTACAGGATAGATTTTGCAGAATATTGGCTTAAAGTTCCGGCACTCGCATACTTCATCCTCGTTTAAAAATGGGCATATTCTCCCTAATTTTAATACTTTTATCAGGGTCCCATCATCCATTTTAAGAAGATCCAAATAGCGGATTTTAAAAT
>Ga0207800_1000095_pt1 | contig 33055 bp, 33 predicted proteins | sample LuqExpMetageno11_FD_187769 | JGI IMG/M metagenome (GOLD analysis project Ga0207800, IMG submission 187769) | Tropical forest soil microbial communities from Luquillo Experimental Forest, Puerto Rico - Sample 11 (SPAdes) | ecosystem: Environmental > Terrestrial > Soil > Tropical forest ... | reverse complement strand
GCGTAGCTGTCATCCAGGTCGGCGCAGCTACCGAAACTGAAATGAAGGAAAAGAAGCTCCGTATAGAAGACGCTCTCGCAGCTACCAAGGCAGCTGTCGAGGAAGGCATCGTAGCAGGCGGCGGCACGGCATACCTGAACGCACTGCCGAAGGTTTCTGCTCTGCTTAAGGATATTCACGGTGATGAAAAGACAGGTATCCAGATCATAATGAAGGCACTCGAAGAGCCCATCAGACAGATTGCTGCCAACGCAGGCCTCGAAGGCTCCGTTATAGTCGACAAGGTCAAGAATGAGAAAGCCGGCATGGGCTTTGATTGTTTGAAGGAACAGTACGTCGATATGATCACTGCAGGTATCGTAGATCCTGCGAAGGTTACCAGGTCTGCTCTGCAGAACGCTGCTTCCGTAGCTTCGATGGTACTCACGACTGAAAGCGTAGTAGCCGACAAGCCTGAGAAGGAACCCCCAATGCCCGCAGGTGCTCCCGGCGGAATGGGCGGAATGTACTAAGCCGAAACAAAATAAAGTGAAGTTAAGGAAGGCTCGCATATTGCGGGCCTTTTTTTGTCATGTGGGTGCGTCCAGCGAAGCTGGAATACGGCAGTTTTGCTCCGTCACTATTTTCTCCGCAGATATGCCGCTGCCCTGTCAAGCCCGCTGAATGCGATCAACAAGCCATGGACAGTCATTACGACGAAAACAGGCAGCATGAATATCAGATACCTAGATCTCGTTTCCCAGAAAAGAAGAAAGACCATTAGGCCGAGACACATCAAGACCATAAGTCTGAATGCGTTATTTGTCCTTTTCAGGAGAGCCGCGATACAACCAGTCAGTATCATTGATAATATAATCGTCTGCACGAATTGCGAGAATATCCTGAATAGTGTGTTCATTTTACCGGTGCTGGTAAGAACGATCTTGTGGAAAACTGTGCGCTTGACCGGATGCCGTGCCAGCTTCGTCGGAACGAAATAAGCTCCGTCCGTCCAGGTCCATTCGGCTTTTTTCAGCAGGAATTTTGCATAACCGATCACGCCGAATCGGTACAACCGCGTTTTCATTACTGCAGTATTGGCTTCTTTCATCGCTGTTGTAGTTGTAAACAGCCTTGTAAATTTCAGATCTTCAGCACTGAACCCACCGTAGCCGTATGATGTCCCACCTTCTTCATAATTTGTGTTCATGCCCATCATGAGCCAGTGTGTATATGGCAGTTTATCATAAACGACCACCCTGTTGCTGAACCTCATATAGCCTAAACATAAAGTATTGGAGTATAAGATAATTACGAATGCAGAAATAGACGCAGCTAAAGGCAGCACTGCAGATAACTTCTCCAATAAGGTCTTTTTATCGGTTAAAGTCTTAGTATGATATTCTTTCCTGCAAAACATAAAGTCAACTACAAAAGCGACAAACCCTATCGCTGCTATTTGCTTGATCAGAAAACCAAGGGCAGAAAGCATCCCAAGTATAAAGCAGTATAGGATCGGTTTTCCTTTTCCTGTGCGTATATACGTCCATACATAGACCGTCCATATGACGAAAGGCATTGAAAGCGTGTCGGTATAAACGATCGGTATATTCAGATAAAACGGTGTTACAGCAAGACATAAAAACGCCGCCAGAACAGCAGCTCTACGGCTATACAACCTCTGGGTCAAAAGACACGCACCTGTTATCGAAGCTGTGACCGACAGTATATTCAGCAGGTAAGGGGCTGCAGCATGCCCGAAGAGCAACGTTTTAAAAGCTCCGACATAGACCGCGGGATAAAGGTTATAGGGGTATTCCTGAAAGTACTTCCAATAACGTATCGTATGACCGGCCGATATATCCCCGGCGGCATTCATGATGACCCCGAAATCCCATGAAGGGGCGACTGCCAGGTTGTTCAGGCAGAGCGCCTGAAGTATGACATTTGATGCCAGCAGAGCGGATATCGTTATTATCGAGGCTCTGCGCCCCATTTTTCTGATCACGAATCTGTCGGCTGCCCATATGAGCAGAAAGCTGGAGAAAAATATCAGGAAAGCTTCGAGACCTTTCAGAGGGAGTGCTTTGCTTTTGAGCACAGGGAAAAACATACGAACCGTAACGTACCCGAAAAACAGCGACGCAGCAAAAAAGACAAAGATATTATAGAGTTTTTGAATAAATCCTGTTTTTGTATTAACTGTATTGATATTAAATGTCACCACCATAATTTAATCAATAGTTATTATGGTTAATTTAAAAAGAAATAATGAAGGTAAAAGCAGCGAATAAATAAACTTATTCATTTAATGAAAATAATTGACAATTTGATCCTGGCTTGATATTATGACATTAGCTAATTTAGCCATAATAGCCGATGGGTCGATATGGGGGCGATTATTCATGATTGTCAAGGCTACAGACCTTAAGAATAATCTTGGAAGGTATCTCAGGGCTTCTGCCCGGGAAGAGATCGTTATCACCAGCAACGGCAGAAAAGTAGCCCGGCTTGTGGCCTTTGAAGATGCGGACAAAAAGGCCTTTTACGAAAGCTATCTGAAAGAAAAGGCCGAGGCTTATGCACGGATGCCAAAAAAGGTATCGTATGAAGAATTCCTTGAGATCGCGGAAAACAGCGAGGACCGGTTTGAGTATATCGATGGTGAGATCTATATGATGGCTTCGCCGAATTTCGATCATCAGCAGGCGCTTGGCGAGCTTTATGTCATTTTTTACAACTGGTTCAGCGGGAAGCAGTGCAGGCCTATGCTGGCGCCCTTTGACATAACGCTGAAGAGAACCGAGGAGAATAAGAATGTCGTTCAGCCCGACCTGATGGTTATCTGTGATCTGGAGCAAAAATTGAACGAAAAGAAAAAATATGACGGAGTACCTGCGCTATTGGTAGAGATACTGTCAGAAAGCACGCGCGGCAGGGATTCGGTGAAGAAGCTGGATCTGTACATGTCCACGGGAGTCCGGGAATACTGGATCGTCAACCCCTTTAGCAAAGAAGTTACGGTATACCTTTTTGAAAATAATGACCTGGCAAAAAGCACAGTTTACAAGAAAAATGAAATCATCCTCTCATATACTTTTGATGGATTGGAAGTAAGCTTGAAGAGTATATTTGGGTAATGAGTCTGTTTCTCTCATTTTAGCCTATTCCAATATGCTTTCAATCATTTTTATAATATTGGACTCCATATCTTTATGCAGCGATGTTGATAACGGGTATGATATATGGTAAGTAAGATTCTTGTTATCAGTACTTAGCACAAAGGTGATTTTTCCGAATGGCTTGGAGTCTGTTTCATACAAAATGTCATGACCATTTATTTCTATTACCTCAACTTGTACGGGTTTTTCTGCTGTGTTTTGTCTAAATGCTTTCCACGCCCCATCAATACGCATAATGATATTATTATGACCGTTTCTTTCTGCATAGTTCAGTATTATTGTGCTGGCTTCATCTGTTGTTGGTAATTTTTGCGATATGTAGTCCTTGTCCTCTTTTACAGCCTTTTGATACAGATCTTCGGCCACCTTACCCGAATTATTTTCTTTCAGTGTATATTCAATAGTGCCATATTTGAAAACATATTTATCAGGCAGAATCGTTGGTGCTTTAAACTTAGTTGTTGTACTTTTCATCAATTCATCCAGTGAATTATAGCGATTGACCCTTTGCAGCAGATTCACCGAACCATTAATCCCGTATGCTTCGGTTATTACCAGAAGCTCAACTTCATTTTTTTTCAGCGCATTTCGATGTTTATATACTAAGTATGAGTATTTTTCATATATGGAACGTGCTTTATCCAGTTTAGCCTTTTCACTTTCGCTGATAACTACTTCTGAATATTCGTAGTTTACATTTCCGCTTTCATCTTTAAGTTCTGTCGTGAAGATGGTTTTAATAAAATTCAGCGCGTGTGGGAATGATTCTCTGCCAAAAGTAAATGAGGATACAGAAAAAACAAGAATCGATGCTATCAGGATAGATAGTTTTATTTTCCGTCTATTGCTGCTTTTACCCGTGATGGTCATTGTCTGTAATCGTCTCAGTATCTTATCGTCGTCAAATTCCGGGATAGACGTTTGCTTTAATTTGTTTTCAAATTCTTCAAATAAATCGAGCCTCTCCATTTTCCGATACTCCTTCCGAATCACTGAAATATTTCATTACCTTATTCTTTGCCCGTTCGTAATACTTGCGCACGGTTTCCGGTTTTTTATGCGTAATAATAGCTATTTCTTCGTATTTCATACAGTTTACGGCTCTAAATATAAGTATGCTTTTTTGAACTGAAGAAAGGCTTCCCAAGGCTTGTTCCATGTGGTCGCTGAGAATGGAACTACATATTGCCTCTTCGGGGATTATGTGATCAGTATGTAGATTTTCAGTGTATATAATCTGTTTTTTGAATTTATTTTTTCGCAGAATATTAAGGCAATGATTATGAGCTATTCTGTACAGCCAATACGAAACAGATTCGATTTTACCCCTATTGGTATTTTTATAGGCCTTGAAAAATACTTCCTGAACTGCATCTTCAGCATCTTCCTTATTTTTAAGCAGATGATAACAATAAGCAAATATACCCTTTCCATAATCCTTTACCATTTGCTCCAGATCAGTATAGCTTAACTTGAAATTGTCTTTTGCAGTCAGACACACCACCTGCCTCGATTACACTTTACTATAAATAAAGACACTTAAACAGATGTTTTTGTGACAGGTTATGGAAAGAAATTAAATTGGTGCCTATTGCATAATTTGATATAATGTCAATAAATCAAGCGAAAGAATCAGGAGCAGTATATGTCCTTTGTGTCATGCTTTGAAAGCAGTAGTATCATTCTGATGGAGGGCGCCCTGGGTGAAAGGCTGAAGCGGGAATACGATTTGGCGCCCGATGAGACGGTCGCACTTGCGGATATCATATATCGTAAAGGCGGGAAGGAAGCCCTCCGTGAACTATGGAGCCAATACATAAATACCGCCAAATCATTTGATCTGCCCTTTATCGCCACGACGCCAACACGGCGTGCCAACAGGGAACGAGTTTTCAAGGCAAGGTATGACGAAGCCATCATTTTTGACAATGTTGATTGCCTGAGACAGCTGCGCAATACATCAGGTGTCGAGATGTATGTCGGCGGCCTGATGGGCTGCAAAGGCGATGCATACAAGGCAACAGACATACTGCAAAAGGAAGAGGCATTCGAATTCCATTCCTGGCAGGCTGATCTGTTCAGAAGTTCGGGGGTAGATTTCCTGTTTGCCGGGATAATGCCTGCGCTGCCGGAAATCCTCGGCATGGCAAAAGCGATGGAAAGTACGGGGCTTCCTTATATTACAAGCTTTATGATCCGTGACAACGGCCGGCTGATCGACGGGACCACCATACACGACGCTATCCTTCAGACGGATGCTTACGTCGAACGCAGGCCTGTTTGCTACATGACGAACTGTGTGCATCCGACGGTCCTTTATAAAGCCTTATCCTGTGAATACAATCGGACCAGCCTGGTAAAGCAAAGATTCCGCGGTATCCAGGCAAATACCTCTCCATTGCCGCCTGAAGAACTTGATAATTCAATGGATTTGAAATGCTCCGACTGTAACGAGCTGGCGCAGTCAATGAAAAGCTTGTCTGATCTGATTTCATTGAAGATCGTCGGAGGCTGCTGCGGCACAGATAACACGCATATCAGCAGTATCGCCGAATATATATGCTCATAGTTTGAAAAGGAGTGCCGGTGTCAATACGGAGCCAAAAAAATTTTGTAATTGACTCGCCCAGGGGCGGGTTGCAGGGAATCAAGGATTTGAATGACCGAATACGCAAAAACTTATCTGAGGTGTCGGAATGAAGGTCACTGCGCTTATAGAAAATAAAGCAGGCGAAGGCCTGGTCGGGGAGCACGGGCTTGCCGTACATATCGAATATAATGGGAAACAGTATCTTCTTGATACGGGAGCATCCGATCTGTTTCTAAATAATGCCGATAAAATGGGGATAAACCTGGCAGATATCGATGCTGCCTTTTTATCACATAGTCATTATGATCATTCCGGTGGCTTTGGCGGTTTCTTTGCACGGAATAGCAAAGCGAAGGTTTACCTTCAAAATGCCGCAAAAGAATTGTGCTACGTAAAAATAGGCCCGATCAGGCATTATGTCGGCATACCGAAAGGCCTTTTGGATAAACGCAGCGACCGGTTTATTTTCGTGGATGGCGATCGACAGATAGACGAGGGCGTTTGGCTTATTTCGCATAAAACGGCCGGGCTTGCTGAAAGAGGGAAGAAAGCCCATATGTACAGAAAAACGCAAAAAGGCTTTGCGGCCGATGATTTTGGGCATGAACAGAGCCTTGTGTTTGAAGCCGGGAACGGTCTGGTTGTCTTGAACAGCTGCAGCCATGGCGGTGTCGACAATATCGTCGAAGAGGTAAGGAAAGCATTCGGATGAAAGGAAGTACTGGCTGTTTTCGGAGGATTTCATCTGATGGGGCTCAGGGGAACAAACTCAATGAGCGGGGAACCGGAGGATATTAAAGGATTGGCGAAACGGCTGGTCGATCTGAACGTGAAGCATGTTTATACAGGACACTGTACCGGTGATCCCGCCTTTGGGATCTTAAGGGAAGAACTGGGTGAGCGGCTGCATTATTTTTGTACAGGCGCTACAGCGGAATTATGAGGGGTGGATGGAACAATGAATGCACCGGCAGGAGTATTAGCGGAAATGATCCAAAAAATCAGGCGCTGTGAGAGAGCATATATCGAATGTTTTTCTGAACGCTTTGAAAACGACCGGATCATCAGATACCGCGACGATGATTTAAGCGATATGTATGATCACAACTGTACATACATAAAGGGTACGCCCACACTTGATGATTTGCTGCAGATCGCTGATGAGGAAATCAAACTTTACCGTAAAGAAAATAGAATTTGCTGCAAAATATTACTGGACGAAATGCAATATGAGAAAGGTTTGAAGGAGTTTGACGACAAACTGCAGATAGAGCATTACGGCCAATATGTATTTACTCCGGTGGAACCGCCCGAGTGGGCTCTCAAAACAGAGTGCGTGATACGTAAAATAACGGATCCGGCTATGGTCGACGATCTTGTGCTGCTGGGCAAGACTCAGTACGGTGAAGCCTGCGGTGAAGATTTTTGCGTCCGCAGGGACAGACGCCGCGGGCAGGTCTACTTGTCGAACCCCTCGATAGAGTCCTATATCTGCTACTATGATGGAGCACCTGCGGGGAACTGCGATCTGTTTTTACATGACGACATGGCCAAAATAGAAGATTTTACGGTTCTGCCCAAATATCAGCGGCGGGGCCTTGGCACTGCCATTTTGAAGCACCTGATCAGTGCTGCATTTTCAAAGGGAGCCCGGGTAATATACTTGACGACCGATGAGGACGATACGCCAAAAGATATGTATATGAAACTGGGTTTCAAAAAAGTATCCGACTCATATGCATTTTACAGAAAGCTGTAGAAGAAAAGGAGTTTCATATGTATTTACATCATGAGGAAACTATAAAAAACATTACGGAAAAACTAAAAAAGAGGGATGATGTGCTGGGTTTGATCGTTGCCGGCTCCATAGCTCACGGCTTTGAATCTGAAACATCGGATGTGGATATCATGATCATGATATCGGACGAGAACTATAATTCACGCTTACAATCAGGTGAAACGACCTATTATGAAACTGAAAGCTGTACTTACAAGGACGGCTATGTCGACGGCAAATATATTTGCATGGATTTCATGAAAAAGGTGGCCGAATACGGGAGTGAACCGGCAAGATTTGCATTCGACGGCTCAATGCTGATTTTCTCAAAAATTGACGGTGTCCGGGAGCTGATAGACAGGATCGTACGATACCCTGTGGAAAAGAAAACAGAAAATATCAGGCGTTTCCGCGCTCAGTTGGAAGCTTGGAAATGGTATTGTAACGAAGCTTTAAAACGCAACAACGAATATCTGCTCACTCTTGCGATTTCTAATCTCGTTCTGTTCGGCGGGCGAATGCTGCTTGCTTATAATGAGACCTTATATCCCTACCATAAATGGTTTCTGAAGGCGCTTGAGGGAACGAAAAATAAGCCGGAGAACACTATGAAGCTGATTGAAAATATTTACGCTTCAAAAGATGGGAAGAGTGTCGAAGCTTTCTGCAATAGCATTACGAGCTTCGTACCTTTTGAAGCTGACGGATTCAACTGGCCCAACCAGTTCGCCGTTGACACAGAGCTGACATGGATGAATGGCTGGGCGCCCGTTTCGGACATTTAGGGGGTGGAAGGCATGCTGGAAAATGGCCTGGAGATTTGCAGCTGCAAAAAAAAGAACTGTGTTCGTCATGGGAAGTGTGCCGAGTGTCTGGAGCATCACAAAAACAACAAAAAGCATCCTCCATATTGCAAGCGCAAGGAAGGTAAGACTGGCAGGCATATTGCCGATAAAAATCAGAATGTCTAGAATATTTTGTACATTTGTAAAATAAATGGTAGAATATAAGACGGCAATCATTTGTATTGGGGGCGATCGCCGTTTTATTCTATTTTTTTCTTGAAATATACGAAAATCCATACGTAGAGAAGGCTTTTTACCTTGTGTGCGGCGATAAGCTGATCTCCGACGGCTATTGCGACATGAACGCTTTCATATCCGGCAAGATCGGTAAGGAATCGATGCTGCAGACATTGAAAAATATCGACTCGCCATTTCTTGATCTGTATAAGGATGGCTACCCGAAATCTGATGAGATAACAGGCCTTCTGAATGATTTCTTCAATACCGAGGTCATGCAGAATTTTGAAAAGCCGGAGGATATGAAGCTAGCTGAAGCGCAGGCTCTGGTCAATTGGATATACAAGTCGCTGCGCAGTGTGGACGCCAGGGTGAAGGCTACCCTCGAGCTTATGCAGTTCCTTCAGAACAAATACCAGCTGCCGGGCGAGATACTGATATCCCGGGGGATCGTTTACATTAATGCAAAAGCAGACCTGAACTTCGTATCCTCTATCGAAGATTTCAGCAAGAGCATGGAGAAAATCAACTCCATAGGTAAAAAGATATTTTTCCGCGGGCATTCCGAGACAAATTTCATTTTGGTGCCTTCACTCATACGCAATCAAAACTGGCACGCAAATGAGAGGAAAATGTACAATGAGCTGCTTATAAATTCACCTGAAAGCTTCACTGGTCTTAGGTCCCATTTGGAATACCTGGTGGAGATGCAGCATTATGGGCTGCCTACAAGGCTCCTGGATATCACCTCGAACCCGCTGGTGGCGCTTTATTTCGCCTGCGAAAGTTCAATGGATTCATTTGGCGAGCTCGTCGTCTTCTCTGTGGCCGAAAACTCGATAAAATACCCTCAAAGCGATACGGTATCGATACTTGCGAGCCTGCCGCTGTTCGATTATGAAAAACAGCAGGAGATCTACAGGTACGCTGTGGATGCAAGCCTGTCGCAGGAAGAGTTCAATTCCCAAAAGATAATCCGGCGTTTACTGCATGAGGTGAAGTGCGAAAAGCCCGCCTTCAAGGATGAGATTGTCAGGACGGACCTGCTGCACAGCCTGATTGTGCAGCCGCTCAAGAACAACAACAGGATACTGAAGCAGGACGGCGCTTTCATTTTATGCGGCCTTTCGAAGGATTACAGGCATCTCGACGTGAATGAGCTGCGATACTGCAATTACGCTGAGAAGCGGCAGATATTCATTGTAGAGAACAAAAAGAAGTTCATCGACGCGCTGAATACGTTTTCAATCAACAAAGCGGCGCTTTTCCCTGAAATAGACGACGTCGCGGATTTCATCAAAGGCAAATACAGCTGAGAGGCGGTTTTTGTATGGCATTGATCGAAGTGGAAAATCTTACAAAACAATTTAAGCGGGAGAAAAAGAAACCCGGCTTATCCGGGGCTGTTAAAAGCCTGTTTAGCAGGGATTATGAAATCAAGACCGCCGTCGACGGCATAAGCTTTCAGATCGGGAAGGGTGAGATCCTCGGATATATAGGTCCGAACGGAGCGGGCAAATCCACCACCATCAAAATGATGGTCGGGATACTGACGCCTACGTCCGGAAAGGTTACGGTAGGCGGTATCGTACCTTATGAAAACCGCATCGAGAATTCGAAAAGGATCGGCGTGGTTTTCGGGCAGCGTTCGCAGCTGTGGTGGGATATACCGCTGCGCGAATCCTTCAGCCTTCTGAGATATGTGTATAAAATACCGGAGAAGCGGTACAGGGAGAATCTTGAACACTTTGCCGAAGTCCTGGACATAAACAGCTTTATCGATGTCCCGGTCAGACAACTGAGCCTTGGACAGAAAATGAGAGGAGATCTGTGCGCAGCCTTGCTGCACGATCCTGAAATAGTGTTTCTCGACGAGCCTACGATAGGGCTTGACGTAGTTGTAAAAGAAAACATAAGGCAATTCATAAAAGATATCAATCAAAGATTTCAGACGACGGTGATACTGACTACCCATGATATTTCAGATATAGAAAAACTATGTTCACGCGTCATGGTTATCGACCAGGGCAGGATTATGTACGACGGAACCCTGAATCATCTCAGGAATGCTTACGGTTCCGACGAGGAGCTTGTAATCGAAACTGACGGCGTTGCAAGCGGCATCGACTCTCTGCATGAACTGGAGCTTTCTAATATCCGGTACGATAAAAACAAAATAATCGTTTCATACAGCGCTAACTGCGTAAATGCAGCACAGATAATGGAGAAGGTCATGCAGACCTGTAAAGTCAGGGATTTTGAATTGAAGGAAACCGAAATAGAGGAAATCATAAGGAAAATGTATAAGAAGGAACTGCAGCAGGAAGCGGTGCGCTGAGTTTGCAAATCGGAAAGGGGCGGCGGGTTTAGAGTGAGGTTGTATCTTGAATTCGTCAAAAATGCCATACTGGCTAATAGCACTTATCGTGTGAATCTGTTTATAAGGCTGCTTAACAGGATCATAGAGCTTTTTATATTCGCATCCATATGGAAAGCCTTGTATTCTGGTGCGGCCGAAACTACGTCCAACATGGGCGTAATTTCACTGAACGATATGATCATGTATTCCATAATCAGCAGCGGGATATCCGTTTTCATTTCCAACAACCTTATCAGTGATATAAGCGACAAGATCAGGACGGGGCAGATCGCTCTCGATATGATAAAGCCGATAAACTTCAAGGCATGGCAGCTCTGTAATGTGATAGGTACCAATATATCAGGCATACTGCTCGAACTGGTGCCGGTTCTGGTGATAGGGGGCCTGGCATTCGGTTTCCGGGTCCCTGAGTGGAAATATCTTATATTGTTTTTCATTTCCCTGGCCGGCGGTATCGCGATCAATTTCCTGATTACTTATATACTGGGCATCCTGGGTTTCTGGTTCCTGGAGGTATCACACTTTGAAAGGCTGCTGCAGGATCTGGTCAAGGTATTTTCAGGAGCATGGTTCCCGATATGGTTCTTTCCCAAAGTATTGATCGGTGTTTCCGGTTATCTGCCGTTCAAATACATATATTTTGCCCCTGTTTCCATTTACCTCTCCAAGGTGAGCATCCCGGGGGCATTATCGATTCTGGTCCAGCAGCTTATATGGATTGCGGTGCTTTTCCTGATCGGAGAGGTGCTATGGAGGAAGGGCACTGCCAAATTGGTCATACAGGGAGGTTAAAGTGGATCCGCTTGTATTGTTTTTAAGGCATGCTTCAATGTCGTTCAAGACCTGGATGGAGTATAAATATGCATTCTTTACGAATCAATTCGTACAGTTTTTTACCTATGGGACCAATTATCTTGGTATCTGGATCCTGTTTGACAAATTCGATTCGATGAAGGGCTGGTCGTTCTATGAGGTCGTATTCCTTTATAGCCTGAATTTGCTGACATATGGGCTCAGCGGCTTTTTCTTCTGGTCTCCAATGAAACAGCTCGGTTATATGGTACAGCACGGCGATTTCGACAGCATCCTGATCAGGCCGATGAACCCGTTTTTCCATATGATCGCCAGAAATTTCAATACTTCCTTTTTCGTTAACATAGTAATGGCAGGCATTGTGTTCGGAATCTGCTTTAACAGGCTTGGAATCGCCTGGTCGCCGGCGAATATATTCTGGCTGGTTATTTTCATCTTCGGGGCATTTCTGGTACAGTGCTCCATGTTCATTTTCGGCGGTTCACTAAGCTTCTGGGTTGTCAATTCCTCTCCATTTATCAATACCTTCATTTATGGCATACGTCATTTCGTAGATTACCCGATAAGCGTCTACGATACGGTAATAAGAGCGCTGCTGACTTTTGTCGTTCCATATGCGTTCGTTAATTTCTACCCTGCGGCTTATTTTCTGAATAAATCCGATGATATGCTGTTTTTCCCGGCTTTGCAATATGCAACGCCTTTAGTGGGGGTCATATTGTTTTTGCTGGCTTATAAAGTCTGGAGTATCGGCATCAGGCGCTATGAAAGCACAGGCTCTTGAGGTGCCCGGCAAATGAAATTTTACGGTTTCGGACAGAATAGAAAGCCGGATTATGCAGACAATAGTGAAAGGCCAATTAATTTAGCACATGATTCAGGAGGGAGAAATCAGCCTATGCACAGGACTATTGCCGTTGAAAGTAATCTGACGCCGGTCGCGCAATATCTTTCCGAAAAGGGATACAAGGTGGACGAAATCGACCTTGGTAAAGAATATACCAAAAACATCGATAAATACGACGCAGTTGTAATAACGGGCATGAACAAGGATTTCCTCGGAGTTCAGGACATAGTATCAAAAATACCGGTAATCGAAGCGAAAGGGTTGACTGCCGAGCAGGTATACAGCCAGCTTACGAGCAGCCTGAAGCATTGAAAATAAGGTACATTGATGCAAAGCAGCCATCAAAATTGACAGGAAGTATAACAGAGATTTTGAAAACAGCTTTCCTTGAAGGATAAATTACCGCGGAAAGCTGTTTTTATTTATATCGATATTTCTATGATCTCAAACACCACAAATGAAATCAAGAAGCCTATAGTAACATCGGTAGGGTAATGGAAACCCAGGCACACCCTCGATATACCTACCAGCAGTGCCAGACAGAGCAAAGCTATCTTTAGACCCGGGAAAAATGCCGAAAGGGAAAGGGCTATGGAGAGCGCCGAGCTCGAATGCCCTGAAGGAAAGGAATATGCACACCTTGGGGGCTTTTTTGCAATTACCCAATCCAGAGTTTTATATGGGCGCGGCCTGTTAACCACCCTTTTGAGCAATTGGATCAATATTTGCCCCAATATAAGATTTGATGCCAGAAAGAAACCGGCTTTTCTGTCATATATTATAAAGAAAAGAGAAATACAAACCGAAAACAATGTAGAGCCGAGCTGGGTGATCGTTCTCATAAATGCGGTCAAGGCAGTGTAGTGCAGCCTTCTGTTCAGAAAATAGAAGAAGGTCAGGTCTTTTTCTTCGATGAATGTGATCAATGCTGACATACGTTTTCCTCTTCCCCAAATGACATAATTCTGTTTGATTATACTATAATACATTTATGTAAAGTAAATATGGAGAATAATTTAATTTTGTGTTAATCCTTTGATCCCGAACGGCTGGTAAATTATAGGCGGTACTTTATTGCATTCCACAGCTGCGTTATATATAATTAACAGCAAAAGATAGTGTGAGGTGTTACATGATACATACAGTACTGGGGGATATTTCGGGGGATAAACTGGGCTTGACGCTGATGCATGAACATATCACGTGGGATCCCGACGGGGCCGCGAGCACAAGGAAATATGAGACGGATGAAGTGGTGGATTTCATACTGCCTTACCTGACGGATCTCAAAAGCTTTGGATGCAGCACGCTCGTGGAGGCAACCCCTTTTGGAGCAGGCAGGGATATCGAAATATTGAAAAGATGCTCAGAGAAATCGGGGCTCAACATAATAACCTGTGCTGGAGCCTGGGACGGCAGTGATAAGCCGGGTAAATTCGTTATTGAATCCGTTCTGAATGCAACCATCGATGAAATCGCAGCCAACTGGAGTTCCGAGTTTACCTGCGGAATAGGAAGCACTGGAGTCAAACCCGGCTTTATCAAAATTGCTTTAGGTGATACTGGAGAAATCACCGGCCTGCAGGAAAAGCTCCTGAGGGCGGCTGCAAGAACCAGTTCGAGGACGGGCGCATGTATTCAATGCCATACTTTTTCGCCGGCATCCGCACAAAAGGCAGTTTCGATAATCGAGGAGGAAAATCTGCTGTATGACAGGTTCATCTGGGTACATGCGGATGGCGCAATGGATTTCAAAACGACAAAAGCGTTGGCAGCCAAGGGTATTTGGGTCGAATACGACTGCCTGGCCAGGATACCCGATTACAGCCGGTATATGGACTTGATGAAAATGACCTTGGATACCGGAATGGCAGACAGACTCCTGCTTTCGCAGGATGCGGGCTGCTACTATTACGGCGAGAGGAATAATGAAACTACTATATTTCCATATTCACGGATATTTAAGGAGTTCCTGCCACTGTGTCTGCAGAATGGGATATCAGAAGGGGTGTTCGCCAAGCTGCTTGTGGAAAACCCCGGAAAGGTTCTGACTTCCGGAAAGGTTCTGACTTTAACTGAAGGTCGGGGAGCATAATGAAAAAAGTTCCAAATTATATTACTGTCACCAGGATCGTTTTATCTTTGGCATTGCTTTTTATTGAACCTTTGAGCATAACCTTCATGGCGGTATATATTATTTGCGGTATAAGCGATCTTGTCGACGGGCCCGTCGCCAGGAAGACAGGCGCTGTGAGCCAGCTCGGAGCAAGACTCGACTCGGCTGCGGACCTCGTTATGATATGCGTGTCGCTTATCGTTCTTTTCCCGTTCATAAAGCCGCCTTTTGAAGTGATCGCCTGGATCGGCTTCATCTTCGTCGTCCGCTCTGCGTCCATGATCGTAGCCTATTTGAGATATAAAACCTTTGCGGCCCTTCATACCTACAGTAATAAACTGACAGGGGCGATGCTGTTCCTGTTCCCGCTGTCGCTTCCTTACGTGCATACGCCTGTATTGATGTATATATTATGTACTGCTGCAAGCGTTTCGGCTATAGAGGAGCTGGTCATCCAATCCACGTCGAATGAGCTGAACATAGACAGAAAAAGCCTGTTTATGAAATCCTGAAGCTTTCCTTCAGGCTATCCATCGTACCGGCCATTTCCATCAGGGTATGCGAGCTTTCACTGATCCCCGCCGACAATTCCTTATGAGAATCCACCATGGAGAATATCTCCTGTGCGGCTGCCGACATTTCACCCATGGAGCCCTTCATTTTCCCGATGTATCCGATATACTCCCTGATGTCGCATGTCATGGTATCTGTATCCGCAGTTACGCTGCCTATATGTACATGGGTTTTTGTGACGCTGTCCTGGATCTCATTGAAACGTGATATCGAATCATTGGTAATATCCGCCCCCTCGTAAGAAACATCCCTGCAGCGTTTTGCGATTTTCTTTACGGAATTTGTTCTTTCCTGAATTTCCTGTATGATCTTGTTTACTTCATTGACCGAGCAGGAAGAGCTTTCCGCAAGATTCTTTATCTCCTGCGCGACTACCGCGAACCCTGCTCCCGCATCCCCGGCCCTTGCCGCTTCTATGGCCGCGTTCAGGGATAGCAGCTTGGTCTGCTCCGAAATAACCCTGATCGAATTGGCGATCCTGTTGATCTCGCCGGATTTTTCATTCAAAGCTTCTACATGTGTGACTGTCTCGTTTGAAATGGATTCCATTTCGTTTACTTTGGCTTCAAGGAGTTTGATAGAGTGAATGCCTTTATTTACGCTGTTCAGCATTTCATCGCTGACGCTCACGGTTTCCGCAGTTTTGTCCGAGATCCCGCCTAAAATCCCAAGCAAGGCTTTTGTAGACCCGTCTATCCTTTCGAGGATCTCTTCCTGCGTCATGGACGTATCCGACATATCTTTTGTGAGTTTATATATCAATTCCGTACTCTTGTCCGCATTGTCGGAAAACTTGCCCAGAATGCCGCTCGATGACTTCAGACCGTTAATGGAGTTTGATATCTCCCTGAGGATGCCGCTTATGTTCGAAAGCATATTATTGATGCTCTCCGCCATGCCTCTGAGTTCAGGGCCTCCGCCGCCCGAATGCGGCACTCTGGCTGTAAAATCGCCTTTTCCGGCCAGTGCCACGGCGCTGTTGATTTTCTTCACCATATTCACGATGCCCCTGGTACCTATAAAACTGAATAGGACTGCCAGAATCAGTCCGATGAGGCCGGAAACAATGGCAGCAGCCTGCAGCTTATATACAAAAGTCAGATACGACGACCTTGGGACCGCAACTGCGTAGACCCAATCCTTCTCGATAATATAGCCGTATGATACCGACTGGCTTATCCCGTTTATTTCCGCAACGGTTCTTCCTGATCTTGTCTTTAGGGCTGCTTTAACTATGCTTTCTGGGAGTGCTGATTTCTTTGTGCCTTTTTTGTTAACGTCACTTTGGTTTATTTCATAGCCTGCAGAATCTACCAGATAAATGTTTGCATTTAGCTTCAGCTTATTCAGCCCGGCCTTCTCGGATGCAAGTATATAGTCCAGCTTGCCTGAGAACTCCTTGGAGGTGTATGCGCCCGATAATAGAGATATCTGGTCTATAACGAACCGGACCGAGTTGTCGAGCTGGCCGTCGATGATTCCGTCAAGCGTACTTTTCCCTATAGTGTAGGTAGAAACTGCCGTAATAAGGATGGAAACGATGATTATCGTTGCGAACAATATCATTATTCTGGACTGCAGCTTCAAGTTTTTCAAAGGTGTTATCATTCCTGTCGTTTTCATATATCATAGTACCTCGCATTTATTAATTACAGAGAGCTACTGCGCGGCCCCCCTGCCGGCGAATTTATTGTTGAATATCCTTCCCGCAAACCTTGCCGCGATATTGAAAATAAACACTGAAATAAGCAAAACAGCCGATGCGCCGTCGGCGATCTGCCTTGCGTCGGGGACCAAGCCTTCGGAATTGACCTTGAAAATATAGACGGCAAGTGTTTCAGCAGGTCTGAATGGACTCAGGGGCGATTTATAGCTGAGAGGGTTCAGGTTTGAGAAATCCAGCTGAGGACTGCTCATACCGGATGTGTACAGGAGTGCCGCCGCTTCTCCGAAGACTCTGCCCGAGGTCATTATGACCCCTGTTATGAGGCCCGGCAATGCAGAAGGTAAAATGATCTTGTATATGGTCTGCCAATGTGTTGCGCCCAAAGCAAGACTGGCCTCCTTGACCGATAAGGGAACGGCTCTTATGGCGTCTTCGCTTATTCTTGCAATAACCGGAAGGTTCAGAATGGATACCGTAAGCGCTCCTCCAATGAGGGTGAATTTCCAGCCCGTCAGTGTGACGAAGACCAGCATGCCGAACAGCCCTATTACAATGGACGGCAGCGAGGCAAGGGCTTCTATGCAGAATCTGATGATGCCTGTAAGCTGGTTTGGCTTTGCGTATTCCGCCATATAAATACCTGCTGACAGACCTGCTGGCACGGTAATCAAAATTGACAGAAATACAAGGTAAAGAGAGTTAAAGAGTTGAGGGCCTATACCGCCTCCTGCCTTCGAAAAGACCGGGGCTGAGGTGATAAAAGCCAGATTGAGCCTTTCCCGGCCATTGTACAGTATATAACCGACAAACGTGACCAGCAAAAGTATGACAATTACCGATACTGTATAGAAAACCGACGTGGCGATTTTGTCGGCGGTTTTGGATTTGATGATCATTTTGACAGACTCCCTTTTGAACCGATTTTATGGATCAGTATTATAAACGCAAACGTGATAAGCAAAAGCAGCAGAGCCATCGACCAGAGGGCGTTGTTCCATGCCGTGCCCATGACCGTGTTGCCCATATCCATAGTTATGATGCTGGTGAGGTTGGTGGTAGGGTCCAGAATGGATTTGGGGAGCCTGATGGAATTTCCTATTACCATCTGTACTGCAAGGGCTTCTCCAAAGGCGCGTGCAAGACCGAGCACGATGCCTGTCAATATACCGGGAGCCGCAGCGGGCAGGATCACTCTGCGTATGGTTTGCCAGCGTGTGGCGCCCAATGCATACGATGCCTCTTTAAATTCACCGGGGAGGGACCTGAGTGAATCGGCAGCTATACTTGTGATGGTAGGGAAGATCATTACCGCAAGCACCAGTGCTCCGGCAAGAAGGCTGAAGCCCAGCCCTCCGAAGCTCTTTTTGATAAAAGGCACAAGGACGCATAAACCTACCCATCCGTAAACTACCGAAGGTATGCCTACAAATATTTCTATAGCAGGCTGCAGCAGCTTTTTACCCAGCCTTGGGGATATCTCGGTCATGAAAATGGCGGTCGAGACTCCGAATGGCGCACTGATCGCCAGTGCAAGGACGGATATGGAAATCGATCCGACTATGAATATCAGGGCTCCTATTGCAGGGCCGCCCTGTGAAGCGTCTCTCTCAGGGTTCCATTGCGTCGAAAACAGGAATTCGGCAGGGGAGCGGTGACTTGTGAAGAACGTAGCCATTCCTTTTGATGCTATGAAAAAAACCAGGCACAAAGTCAGAAAGATCAGGGAAAACCCGAAAAACGTGACTGTGTATTTTCCTATCAACTCATGTTTCAAATAATACAGGTTTATCTTCTTGGAGAAATTCTTTAACATAATACCAACTCCGGCTGCTTTTTGATTTTATCCTTCGGTTGTTATCCATACATGTAAAAGGGATCCGGAGTATCGTCAATGATTTCCGGATCCTAACATACCAGCTATACTTGTTTTATCTTGATACTTGCATGTCTGAATTCGGTATATAACCCAGTTCTGATATCGAAGCTTTGAATTCGCCGCCGGTGATGTAGTCAAGGAATGCTTTTACTGCACCGGTGGGTTCGCCCTTCGTATACATGTGCTCATAAGACCATATGGTGTATTGTCCCGTTACCACGTTTTCAGCTTTGGGTTCAACACCGTTGAATTTCAATGCTTTCACCGTATCGTCAATGTAGGGGAAAGCCAGGTAGGAGATGGAACCTTCGTTGTCTGCGATAGCCTTCTTGATAGTACCGGATGAATCCTCTGTCAATGCCAGGCCTGATACTTCTTCATTTCCCTTGAGTGCAAATTTCTTGAAGGTTGCCCTGGTACCTGAGGATGAAGGTCTGTTAAGCACAGTGATCTTCATGTCGTTGCCGCCTACGTCCTTCCAGTTTGTGATCTTTCCGGTAAATATGTCGATGAGCTGCTGTTCCGTAAGATTGTCGACTGTAACCTTGGGATTTACCACAGTTGCGAAACCTACTACGCATACCTTGTGGTCAACAAGACCGGTTGCCTGATCGGCAGGAAGCTTTTCCTCTGCAAATACGTCTGAATTACCGATATCAGCGCCGCCCTGTGCTACCTGTGTAAGTCCTGTACCGCTGCCACCGCCCTGAACCTGGATCTTTGCGTCGGGATTGCTGCTCATGAACATCTCAGCCGCCTTTTCAACAAGGGGCTGCAGAGCAGTTGAACCTAATGCTGTAGCGGAGCCTGATACACCTGCGCTGGTTGCAGCCGGCTGTGTCGATTGTGCTGCGCTATCCTGTGTTGTCGCCGTGGTCTCTGTCGTCGAAGCCGCCTGGTTGTCCGATGAAAATGTTCCCGTCTGCCCGCATGCCGCAAGCGATATTGGCAGGACCAGTGCTGCGATTATTGCTGCCGATTTCAGAAATGAGATTTTCTTCATAAATTTGAACCTCCAAATTCTTGTTTTCATGTTTTTTATTTTCTATGTTTCAAGTGTAAAATGTTTTATTTAAGTTCAAATTAATCGCCTGTTAAGATATAGTTAAATCTAGACTATAAAGAAACAGCTTTTTTTCATTTCCTTACATTTCTTTTTAATTTTACTGGAGTACTCGGAAAGCTCGAACACATCCCTGAAAGTGAGTTCCTTATTACTGACGCCTGCTATGGCAAGGCCAATGAAACCGAAGGTCTCCATCTCGCCATGTCTGTTGGCGGTTGTGACGCAGCCTTTGACCATATCTTCACTCGTATAATGGCTGGGGATACTTTTTTCGAAAGACTCTATCAGCTTGCTGCAAAAGGCTTCGGTATCATAGCTCTCTAATATCACAATAAAGTCGTCCCCGCCTATATGGCCGATAAAACTGTTATTGGGGTATTCCGAATCTACGCACGCCTTAAGCAGCTCGGTAAAGCTCTGCAGCACCTTGTCGCCTTTTTCAAAGCCGTAGATATCGTTATATACCTTAAAATTATTTATATCCATGTAAAGTATCGTAAAGGGGGAACTGCCGCCAATGATCTCATTGAGCCTGCATTCTATCAGAATATTTCCCGGGAGCCCGGACAGAGGATTGAGATGCCGCGCATAATTAACCTCCAGTTCGGTCATTTTTTCAAGAAGATCTTTAACGGTTACGATCCCCAGGTATTTCGAGTTTTTAGTAACGACAACATAGTCATAAAGGTTTTCATCCAAACGGACCATAGCCATCTTCGATACATTGTCGATAGTTGTCTCGTATTCAACAGTAAGCGGCCTGTTATCTGTCAAAATGCCGCAAGGCCTGTTTATATATAAAGCGAAGCCGTATTGGGTGCCGAGCTTCGCAAAGAATTTTTCCTTCATTATAAGACCGTAAAGCTTGTCATCTTCGACGACAGGGATTCCATGCAGCGAAGGATTGTTGTTGAACAGTTCCAGGACATCCGCGCCTGTTGATTTTGTGCCGACGACCGGACTCCTGCGGCAAATATCGCCTACATATACCGTGCCGGGCTTGCTGAGATACAGCTCTTTCTTTCTGGCATTTCTCGCCTTTATATATGCGGCGAATTCTTCGCTTACAGAGGGAAGCTCTTCGGAGGGCCTTCGTATAAGATATCCCTGACCGTAATCTATTCCTATTTCAATCAGCGAATTCAGTTCATTTTCAGTTTCAATGCCTTCGGCTATGAGTTTGATATCCGTGATCCGGCAGAAATCGTAAAACGTCCTTATAAGCGCGTATTTCAGACCATCCTTGTCGATATCCCTTATCAGGTTCATATCAAGCTTTATATAATGCGGATGGATGTCTGCGATCAGCTTAAGCCCGGAATAGCCCGAACCAGCGTCATCGATGGCGATCTTGTATCCTTGATCCTTGTAATTGTTTATCACTTTCTTGAAATTTGTTATATCTATTACGGAGTTCTTTTCAGTTATTTCAAAAACGACGTTTTCGGGGTTGATTTTGAATTCTCTCAAAAAGTCCTTGGTAAAGCCTTTCCTGAATTTTTCATCATCTATTATACGGGGGTCTACATTTAAGAAGATAAGGGAGGGGTTGCTGTATTTTGAATAATTCCCAAGGGCCTTTATCCTGCAAAGAAATTCGAGGTCCCAGAGCCTGCCGTACATCCTGGCAAAGTCGAACAGCTTCTCGGGGTTCTTGAATACCGAATTGTCCGGGCCTCTGCTTAAAGCCTCATACCCCAGTAATTCTCCGTTTTTTAACGATACTATGGGCTGGAAAACCGTTCTTATGCTCCCGTTTTTCAATATTTCCATAAATTCATCACCCATACCTTTATCTATCGCTTCAAAATCCAGGTTCAGGTCTTGTAAGGCAGTAACCGGTATATTTCTGCTCATGAACCGGTCTTCGCGTATTGCTGTATCCATATAAGTTCCTCTATCTCTCATATATTTCTTTTTTCAAGGACCTTGTAACCGTCTACGAACACCTTTTCGACAATTTCGATTCCGTCGATTTCCTTCACAAGTATCATGTCGGCGATTTTCCCGACCTCCAGACTGCCCAGCTTCCTGTCTATGCCCAGGACTCTGGCGGGATTCAAAGTTGCAAGTTTGACCGATTCCGGCATACCCAAATCAGAATTGGCAGCCAATGAAAATATGGAATGAAGGATCGAGAAGGGGCGGCTGTCAGAGTATAAAACCTCTGCATACATGGTTTTTACTCCTGCGCGGGAGCCATGGCTGCCATCGATTCCGTTACGCATTATTTCCGCTGCATTTAAACAACTGTAGGGTAAGGAATTATGGTTTGGTTTATTGCCGTAAATTGACGCCGGCTCGTTATCTGAAACGGGCATAGTATAATATTCATGCCGTATTGCGGAATATTTCCTGAGCCTTTTGATTTCCGATGCGCGATCAGATACCTGATCGAAGCCATGTAATAAGATATGGTTTACGGTGGTAATACCGCAGCCCGCAAGATTGTTTTCTGCTGCAATGAAAGCTATGCCAAGCGGGATATTCGATTCTGTCAGCTCTTTTTCCAGACTTCTGTCACAAATATTGACAATACCCGGCAAAAGCCACATCCCGCGTCCGTTTATCCTGTTCAGGCTCCTGTGCAGTCTCTGGCAGGATACGACATCGATAGCTTCGATAATACCCTTTTTTACATAAAGAAAACCGTTGTCTATTACTTCATTTGGAGTAACTATCCTGGCGCCTGTTATTACAAAGGTATTCATACTCAAGACTCCATATCCCGGAATTGTAATCAGAATAAACCATGTTTGTTGCCTTTTTATTAGGGTTTTGTTAAATCATTTTTGGGTCAATGTTAATTAATAGCGCAGTTCGGCCGGTGTGGCCGAAGCGGATGGCAGACCTTGATTACAGTAATAAAATGCAGCTATAATAAAATAAGTTATTATAAATCATTAAATGTTGGGAAAGGTCCTGTGAAATGAAAGAGAAAAGCAATTGCGAATGCTGCATAAATTATGTTTATGACGATGAATTTGAGTGCTACGTTTGCCAAATGAATCTTGACGAAGACGAAATGATGCGGTTCTTATCAAAATCTTTGGACGATTGCCCGTATTTCCGATTTGGCGATGAATATAAAACTGTGAGAAAACAGAGTTAGAAACGATGTGTCTTGTTTTGAGTGAAATTTATTAAGGGGAAGAGCTTTGAGAAGAAAATATGTTATGGCAATCGTGATTTGTGCCGGTCTTTTTATCACGTTTGCCGCTGCGGCTTTTTACAACGGTTTGGTGGTCAGAAGGTACACAGTGGGATCGGAAAAGCTTGGCCCGGACGATTCGATAAGGGCGGTCCTGATTTCCGATTTGCACAGCTATATTTACGGAGAAAATCAGAATGACCTCCTGTCACTGATAAGTAGGCAGAAGCCGGATATTATCCTGCTTGCCGGGGATATTGCCGATGATGAGGCGCCGTTTAAGGGTGCGGAATTGTTTTTAAAGGGTGTTACCAAGACAGCGCCTGTATATTATGTTTCCGGGAACCATGAACTGTGGACCAACAACATCGGATTTATCAAGAGTACCATACGCAGATACGGCGTGACTGTGCTTGAAAGCAGCTATGTGAAGGTAACGGTAGGTAATACCCCTGTTATAATAGCCGGCGTGGACGATCCCGATATTGACAGGTATGACCATGGCCCTGACTGGGAAAGCTCGATGTATACGGCGTTTTCACACCTGGATAAGGAACAGGGCTATAAGATACTGCTGGCGCATCGTCCTGAATTGATCGATGTCTACAGGCAATTCGATTTTGACCTGGTCGTCTCGGGCCATGCGCACGGCGGGCAGGTAAGGATTCCGTTTATACTGAACGGTCTTTATGCGCCTGGTGAGGGCTGGTTCCCGAAACACGCGGGAGGTTCCTGCAAATACGGAGACCTGACCCATATAGTGAGCCGCGGGGTTTCAAACAACTTCCGCCTGCCAAGGATTTTCAATCCTCCGGAAGTTGTCGTGATTGATATCAAAACCCTCCACTCCTCAAGCTGACTTATCCTCCTCTGAAATTTTATGGTATAATATTCTTGTACCACGGCAGTTTCTGTAAATGTTCAAAAGAGTTTACAAATCTGTCTTTGTGGGCATCATACAAAGAGTTAATTTGCCTTATTACGCGGAAATATATCGAATACTGTTGCAGGGTGAATGATGGTGACTTTACTCGACAGGCTGGCAGCCGAAGAAATATTGCCGGCTAAAACCGTATTGGATCTGAGGGAGTATATCTCTAAAAAGCAACCATCGCTTTCGCTGGTCTCGAAAGCAGTTGTTTTTTCCGATGCCGTAAATCGGATACTCAGTGATAAAGTACCCGGATTGCCCGAAGAGCGGCTGAAAAAATTCAAGGTCATTCTTTTCAGGGATGCGGCGGCGAAAACAGGATTCTGCATAAACGGCTCCGATATTTTCAAATCGGCTCTCAGGTTAAGGATGTCGGACGATCCATTTATAGCCGTACTGGGCGACTGGCTTGAAAAAACTCTTAATGCGCCTGTCGACAGGGATAAAGTCAGCGATATCATAACGAGTGCACACGCAATGATGGATGAGTCACCCGATATGGAACTGGACCGGCTGATCGGGCTCGCGGAGGAAAAGGTAGGCGACATCGGGCCGGATAACGGTAAAGAAGCAGCCGGTGAGCAAAAGGAAATCGAAAGCGGCATTCAGGATACTGAATGCAAGGTGATCCCGTTTGTCCCGGCAGATTCGGATAAAGGATCCGAAAGCGTCATTCAGGAAGCCGATAATGAGGCATTTACGGTCAGAACTTTGCTTGTGAAATTCTTGCCGGCCAAACGAAAAGCGTTGAAGGCAATTGCCACTGTGGGTCTTGCCGGCGTATCTGTTTTATTGTCATACTATTCTGCGGTATATATCAATGCAGCGGAACACTCGGGCCTTTTGCGGAACGGCAACGTTGCCGTGATCGAACAGGAAGAGCTTCCTGCCGGCACCGTCGTGCCTGCAGATCCTAAAAATACCGGAATCGGCGTTTTAAAAATGACGGCAACAGCATATGACCTGTCTTTTGAAAGCTGCGGGAAAGAGCTCGGCCACCCCGCTTACGGCGTCACTTCCTCCGGGACCAAGGCTACCGTCGGCAGGACGATTGCGGTCGATCCCGAGGTAATACCGCTCGGGAGCAAGGTCAGGATAACATTTCCCCAAAAGTACAGCTACCTGGACGGTATTTATACAGCCGAGGATACAGGACGGTTGATAAAAGGCAACAGAGTGGACGTGTTTTTCGGCGAAGACAAGAATGGCAGCAAAACTATCAATAAGCTCGCCATGGACTTCGGCGTTCAGGATATCGAAGTCGAAGTACTGGAATAAGTAATCCGAATTCATCATTTCTCTATTGACTCTGCACATACGTCATGGTTTACACTATCCGACATATCCGGGACGGCATTCACTTATCCTGATACACGTATAAAAGGGTTGCGAGCTTTCTTCCGGGCTTGGTTATGACCTTACCGTCATAATACATCCCGCTGGAGGCCCCGCCGTCAAGGTTGATTGCATTTATGCATCCGAGCTTCAGCATTATCTCTTTCAATTCGCTTATTTTAACGTTTTTAACGTTAACCAAAAGCAGCAGCCCGTCCTTTTTGACGCCTATGGCCGTCCTGTAAGTAGAAGTAGTAGTAAACCTGCTGTCTGTAAACCCTGACGGCAGCTTGGCCGTGGATATCTTTCCGTTGACTACAAGGTCGGGCGCGCCGGAAATCATCCATTGCATTTCATCGAGTTTGAAGGAATCGTCCTTGCTCTTAAAAAGGTAGTACTCCGTTTCTATATTTCTGCCCTTTTCAAGTCCGTTATCGCCTTTCCAGCCTGAAACGACATCCGAACCGAAAAAGGTGGCGTAACCGTCCTTCGGGATGCTGACTGTCTGCGGAGGATTCAGTTTTGCAAAGCTTTGCAGTACCTTGCTGCGGACAGTCGCAACATAACCCGGCGCGTTTATTACTATGGTATCCCCTCTTTCGTGCGTATACATGATGGTGTTGTTTTTCGCGGGATTGCGGGTATTGATCTCGTAGGCTGCCCAGACATTGTAATATGCCAGTCCGCCGATATGCATGTCATTGGTTCTTTTGCCGTCGGCAAACATCCTCGTGAATATAGCAGGGGTCCCGAATACAAGATTCTTGTTTTTTGTAATGCCGAGGGATGTGATACCGCTTTGCCCATAGACTATCTTTCCATCGATCATTACATGTCCTATGGGATCCTTGACAGTCGCGTAAGAGGAAAAGAAATTAGCGTTAATCGCTGCTATTGCTCCTTTTGCTTTGGCCAGCTTCTCAAAATCCTCGGTCGCGTTGAGCCTTGAATTCGGGAGGCCTACTTCGAACCGGATACCGGGGTCCTTCGGATTCACTTTTATTACGTTGACAGTTTTACTTCCTGTCGATATCTTTATAGATTGCTGTACAAGGTCGATAGGTTTGACCCTGACGACGGGGGCTGCCGCTGCGTCGGCTGAAAATATGCCTGACATCAGCACAAGTAAAAGGAGGATCGCAGCAGGCAGCCGTAATGTTCTTCTTTCCATATTTGCACCGTCCTAAAGTGTAACTCCGAGTTTATCCTGAATAATGCTTATGGATGATACTACACTATATATATCGGTCATTTGGATCGTCAGATTATTGTTTATCCCGTGCAGTTATGGTAAAATCGAATTTAAAGTTCTTTCACTTTCGTTGGATTTTAGGAGGATTATTTAATGGATACATTCCTGGAAAAATTAGTTACCAAGAGAAGAACGATTAATGATACCCTTATCACATTCGGCATACTGTTGGCTGGAATAATATTGATCCTGGTGGTTCTTTCCATCCCCCTTCTGAACCAGCTCAGCCTGGGCCTGCTGCTCGCTGCCGGTGTCGCGTATCTGATGTACAGGTTTGTTTCAGCGCGCAATGTAGAGTATGAATACATCGTTACAAACGGAGATCTCGATATCGACAAGATTGTTTCGAAGAGGAAGAGAAAAAGGATATTCAGCGCCAGCTGCAAGGAATTCGAGATCCTTGCGAAGGTCTCAAGCAACAGCTTCAGCCAGTCGGTCCAGAGCATCAAAAACCGCATCGACGCAACCAGCTCGATCAATTCGCCCGACGCTTACTTTGCAACGCTGGTATACAAGGGCGAAAAGACGGTAGTCATATTTGAGCCGGATGACAGGATGCTGAACAACTTCAAGGTATTTATACCGAGAAAGATGTTTACGACGTGATCAGTAATTATTGAGGTGCATATGCAATTTGCGGTCGAAACGCTGCTCCGGCTGGTACTCGCAGGAGTTCTGGGCGGGGTGATAGGTTACGAAAGGGAACATACCAACAGACCTGCGGGCTTCAGGACGCACATACTTGTTTGTGTGGGAGCGGCACTGGTAATGGTGACTTCCGAATTCATTTTCGACATGTACAGCGGGAAAGTCAATCTGGATCCTGCAAGGCTTGGCGCGCAAGTCATCAGTGGTATCGGTTTTCTTGGAGCAGGCACTATAATACGCGATGGTTTCAATGTCCGCGGACTTACAACGGCTGCCAGCCTGTGGGCTGTATCCTGTGTCGGCATAGCTGCCGGAATAGGCTTTTACAGCGGTGCGGTGATCGCTACGGTACTTATCTTTCTGACACTGATTATTTTAAAGAAGGCAGAAAAGCATTTTACAACGAAAAACCGTTACAGGACCTTCATAGTAGAATCCGGGAACACCCAGGGGCAGGTGGGTCAGGTCACGGGAATCTTCGAAAAATACAGGATAGAGATCAAGAATATACAGTTGTATAAAAGCAAGGATAATGAAACGATGATAAAGATCCTTGTCAAAATGCCGGGCAGTACGGTGGACATGCAGCTGCTAAGCGACATACAGTCGCTGAACGGCGTCGGCAAGGTTTATGAGGAGTAAAGCAGTACGTTGCAGGTTGATTTTTATTGCGGAGTTTTGTTCAAAGAGCATATAGATTCAGCCTGGCGACAAATTCAAACTCGCTTCGCTTCGGTCTGAGCTATGCTCAGACAGTGAATTTGCCCTTAATAATGCTTCGTCAATATGCTCTAATTCACAAAACTCATGCAATGAAAGTCAACATGCAGTGAGCCTGTGTTCATACTGAATTTTCACAAGAGCGGCATGGTCTATTCCATGCCGCTTTTGAATAAAAATAGGACATAAACCTGATGCAGGGATACGTTTGCATATTTCCGACATAAAGGGGTGTCTTATTTGAGCAGACAGGACGCGATACAGAAAAATCCCGATAACATACACGAGATCCATAACGGGCTCAGTGAAAAGGAAGCCAGGAAGAAGCTGCTTGAGCACGGCCCGAACCTTCTTGCCGAAAAGAAGAAAATATCGCCTATAAAGCTTTTGTTGAGCCAGTTCACGGATATTATGGTCATTATACTGATGGTGTCGACCGTTATTTCCGCTTTTATGGGAGATATCACGGAAGCGATAACCATAATCGCAATAGTGATATTGAATGCAGTACTCGGCTTTGTTCAGGAATTCAGAACCGAAAAGACGATGGAGGCGCTAAAAAGCCTTGCGGCTCCTGTGGCCAAAGTGCTGCGCAGCGGCAGACAGGTGAGCATACCCGCGGAGCAGGTCGTGCCGGGAGATCTTGTGCTGCTTGAGACAGGCGACCGGGTGCCTGCCGATGCTGTCCTTCTCGAAAGTGTCAATCTTCAGGCTGATGAATCGCTCCTTACCGGGGAATCCCTGCCTGTTGAAAAATTCCCGGCAGCCCATGACGCGTCTGGAGACCGGTGGGAGAGGAAAAACAGGGTATTCATGGGCACCAGTATCACCGGTGGAAGAGCCAGGGCTTCGGTCACAGCAACCGGTATGAATACCGAGATGGGCGGCATCGCCGACCTGATTCAGAACATAGAGGAGGACAACACTCCTCTCCAGAAGAAGCTGGCGAGGCTCGGGAAAGTAATTGCCGCCGGCTGCCTTATCATATGCGCGATAGTTGCCGTTTCGGGGATACTGAGGGGCGAGGAGGTATTTTCGATGCTGCTTTCCGGCATAAGCCTCGCTGTTGCGGCCGTACCGGAAGGACTTCCCGCTATTGTCACGATATCGCTCGCACTTGGTGTGCAGCGCATGCTGAAACGGAACGCACTTATAAGAAAACTTCCTGCCGTTGAAACGCTGGGGTGCGCCGGTGTCGTCTGTTCCGACAAGACAGGCACTCTCACCCAGAATAAAATGACGGTCAGAAAGGTTGTTACAGCCGAAAGGCAATATTCGATAAAGGAAAGCAGAGATGACAGGAAAGCCTTCTATTCGGGCGGTGTGAATGCAGAACCGCTGGGGGATCAGATACTCAGGCTGGCTCTTGAAATAGCCGGAGTATGCAATAATGCCGAACTAAGGAGAGCGTCCGAAGGAGAATCGAGATGGGAGTTCGAAGGCGATCCGACCGAGGGCGCACTGCTGGTGGCAGCTGCAAAAGCCGGGCTAACGCCCGAAAAACTCGAGTCGAGCTATAACAGGACGGACGAATTGCCTTTTGATTCCGACAGAAAATGTATGTCAGTCGTGTGCGGTGATAAAAAGGGCGGAACTTTCGTATTTACCAAAGGTGCTCCTGATATCCTGCTGAAGAGCTGTAAAAAAGTATATGAGTCAAAAGGCGTTATATCTATGACTCCGGAGATGAGGGCGAAGATTAGCAGGGCAAATGACGGCATGGCCGGGGAAGCGCTGAGGGTCATAGCCGTTGCATATAAAAAGCTTGACCCGGGCGGATACTGTAAGGAAACACTGGAAACCGACCTTATATTCACAGGCCTGATTGGTATGCTCGACCCTCCGAGGCAGGAGGCCGCCGAAGCTGTATTGAAGTGCAGGCTTGCAGGTATCAAGCCTGTCATGATCACAGGAGACCATAAGCTCACGGCAGTTTCGATAGCAAAAGAGCTCGACATTTTCCGGGAGGGCGAAAAGGTACTGACCGGGACCGAACTCGACAAAATGGACGACAAAAGCCTCGAGAAGATCGCGGGGGACGTCAGCGTATATGCAAGGGTCTCGCCGAAACACAAACTGATGATTGTCAGGGCTCTCAAAAAGCTCGGGAATATCGTGGCAATGACAGGTGACGGCGTAAACGACGCTCCTGCCATCAAGGAAGCGGACATAGGGGTCTCTATGGGTCAGACGGGGACCGACGTCACCAAGGAAGCTTCGGCCATGGTGCTGCTCGATGATAATTTTGCCACGATCATTGCGGCTATAGAGGAAGGCAGGGTAATTTACAACAACATACGTAAATTCATCCGGTACATGCTCTCCTGTAATATCGGCGAGGTGCTCAACATGTTTATCGGCATGCTGGCAGGTCTGCCAATACCTTTGCTCCCCATACAGATACTCTGGGTCAACCTTGTCACGGATGGTCTGCCGGCGGTGGCGCTGGGCTTTGATCCGCCTGAGAAGGACGTAATGAAGAGGCCGCCGAGGGAACCGGACGAAAGCATTTTCTCGCACGGGCTTGCCGCAATAATCCTGACCAGGGGAGTCCTGATCGGGCTGACGACGCTGGCGGTCTATGTCTCAATGCTTCATTTCACTGCGGATATCGGAGCCGCAAGGACCGGCGCCTTCGTCACGCTGATGCTGATACAGCTCATACATGTGTTCGAATGCAAGTCGGAGACAAGAAGCATATTCCAGATCCCGCTGCTGAACAACCTGTACCTTGTATTTGCAGTGTTGATCTCGCTGGCTATGATCCTCGCAGTCGTATATATCCCGTCCCTGCAGGGTATTTTCAAAACAGTGCCGCTCAGCCTTAACGACTGGTTCATCGTGGGCGGTATGTCGTTCCTCGTACCCATTGTCGCAAGCTTCTTCCCTGTGCGGCGCAGATAGTAATAATATTTATCTTGAAATGAAATTTAAAAAACTATATAATAAGTGAAGCTAAAAAAGTCTCAGTTTTGAGGCTTTTTTGGCTGTAATGGATTGTGACCCGGCTAAAGCAATTTGCTGTTGCAAATTGCTTTGGGTATTACGGCAATATGCTGACGCATATTGCTTAGGATTTTACAAATTGTTCACAATTTATTAAAAAGTATCTTTCATAATGTTGTTAGCATTGTATGTCAAACCGACATGAATGGCAGGAGGGAATGAGATGATAGAAATACAGAATTTGACCAAGCGATATGGTCAGATAAAAGCTGTAAACAATCTGAATTTTACTGTAGAAAAAGGTGAGATTCTGGGTTTTCTCGGCCCCAACGGCGCAGGAAAATCCACTACCATGAATATCATAACAGGTTATCTGTCGTCCAGCGAAGGCACTGTAAAGGTCTGTGGCTATGATATCCTGGAATCACCAAAGGAGGTAAAAAAACGTATAGGTTACCTCCCGGAACAACCGCCTGTTTACATGGACATGACAGTCAAGGATTACCTTGATTTCGTCGCGGACCTGAAGACGGTGGACAGAAAGGTCAAGAGAAGCCAGATCAGCGACGTTATGGAACTGGTAAAGATCGGTGACCACAGGAACAGGCTTATCAAAAACCTGTCCAAAGGTTACAAGCAGAGGGTAGGTTTGGCACAGGCACTTGTCGGAAGCCCGGATGTCCTCGTTTTGGACGAGCCGACCGTCGGCCTTGACCCAAAGCAGATCATCGAGATCCGCAGGCTTATCAAGGCGCTGGGGAAAGAACACACGATAATACTGAGCTCCCATATCCTTCCTGAAGTAAGTGCAGTCTGCGAACGCGTTGTTATTATAAACAAAGGTGAGATCGCAGCGATCGATACGCCCGAGAATCTTTCCAAAGGTTTCGGTGCGGCTTCGAAGCTTCTCGTTACGGTTTCCGGTCCCAAGAACTCCGTGGAAAATGCGATCAGAGAGATCTACGGTGTTAAATATGTTGAAACAGGTGTGGAAAAGGACAGGGAATCCATCAGTTATATCGTTGAATCCGACAAGGATATCGACGTCAGGAAACCGTTGTTCTTCGCAATGGCTAAGCTGGGCTATCCGATCCTTGAATTGAAGAGCCTAAATTTGAGCCTTGAGGATATATTCCTGCAGATAGTCACCCAGGAAAAGGAGGTCGAGTAATTCATGTCGGCAATATTCTGGAAAGAAGTCAAATCATATTTTTACTCCCCGATGGCTTATATACTCATCGGTCTGTTTACGCTGCTAACATCGATATTTTTCCTTCCGAACCTGATGTACGCACAGGGCTCTTTCACCGGCAATCTTTCAACTATGGGCTTTATCCTGCTGGTAATAGTACCGGTCCTTACGATGAAGATTCTTGCGGAGGACAGGAAAAACGGCACTGAAGTGCTGCTGATCACCTCGCCGGCAAGCATTACTTCGATGGTTATCGGAAAATACCTGGCAGTTTGCTTCGTTTTTCTTGTAATGACAATTATATCGTTCATTTACCCGGTCGTCCTGTTCGCTTTCGGCGGGACCTTTACGGTCGATCTGATCGGGGGATATGTAGGCTTCATACTCCTGGGCATGACATTCATCGCCATAGGCGTATTTGCTTCGTCTCTTTCCGAGAATCAGGTGGTTTCGGTAATCGTAAGCTATGTTGCACTTCTGATAATGTACCTGGCCGGAAGCCTGAGCACGATTGTGGGCGGAATCGCGGCGAAAATACTCAACTGGATTTCGCTCATGAGCAGGTATGACGGTTTCAGCAGGGGGATATTCGGCCTCAGCCCCGTTGTGTACTATCTCAGTTTTATCGCAGTATTTTTGTTCCTCACTACTAGAGTAATAGAAAAAAGACGCTGGAGTCAGGGGTGATATAGATGGAAAATAAGAATGGAGCTAATAACTTTTTCAAAGGCAAGAACTTCAAATATGGGTCCAACGCCGTCATTCTGACAGTTGCCGTCATAGCTATCGCCATACTGGCGAACATCCTGGTCGGCATGACCGATGTAAAGCTTGACCTTACGGCCAACAAGCTGTTTTCACTGACGGACGTCACTAAAAATGAACTAAAAAACCTTAATCAGGATGTTGAGATAATAGGCTTGTACGATGATCAGAAGCTAACTCCCGGCAGTGAATACAAGCAGGTCACGGATCTTCTGAATCTGTATGCGA